>Ga0160182_103129_pt1 | contig 67355 bp, 59 predicted proteins | sample met14sa_FD_108561 | JGI IMG/M metagenome (GOLD analysis project Ga0160182, IMG submission 108561) | Synthetic bacterial communities of pure cultures from sediment of Lake Washington, USA, under high oxygen condition - MT... | ecosystem: Engineered > Modeled > Simulated communities (microbial... >... | reverse complement strand
GTCGGCAATTCCGGGTCATATAGCACGCTAGCTTTGTGAGCATTTACCATTTGAAGTTGCATTCAATTCACCATTTGTATCGTTAATGCAAATGATAATGGTTCTTATTTGAGAAGTAAAGCATTTTCTACATTCAATCTATCTGAAACGCTGTTACAGTCGGCTTTGCAAGATTTATGCTGTAAAATTTACTGATAGTAGTCGCCTGAATTATAGAGAGCCATCTGATGAAATCCATTATTTCTTATGCCGTTATTTCCTTTGTAAGACGCTACCCTTTTGCCATGTTGTTGGCAGTTCAACTGATCAGCGTTTTAATTTATGGGTTCTTGAGCAATTCAGAAGCAAGCCACATTGTATTTAGCAGTATCGGTTTGATTGTGCCGATTCTGGCAGTTTGGGTTGTGCATCGCAGCCCGGCGGCAAGCTGGCTTGGCCTGGTTTTAGTCGTATTGGCAATTGGGCTATCGTTAACAGCAACATTCACGCAACAAAATTCACTGCTTATTTGGGCGCACACATTTGAAAGCTTGCTCTACTTTTATGCCGCCACAGGCTTAACCATGTATATGTTTGCAGATGATGTGGTGACCAGAGATGAACTATATGCAGCGGGAGCAACATTTACACTGCTCGTTTGGGGATTTGCGTTTGCCTATTCAGTATGTCAGCAAATTGTACCCGGCAGCATCACCGCTGCAATGAATCCAGATATGGCTCGCACTTGGGTAGAGCTTTTGTTTATGAGTTTTTCAATTCAGTCCGGAACAGGTATTGGCGACATTGTTCCAGTTTCTAATGCGGCGCGCGCCATCAGTTCAATACAAATGTTTACAGGATTAATGTATATCGCGGTGGTGATATCGCATCTGGTCGGACTGGCCGCAAGCACAAAAGCCAACAACAATAGTGATTAATGTGCTCGTCTATAAAACAACCTATAAAGCTAATTTATAAACCAGCACAGCATCACCTTGTTTATAGCCAAAGATTGAGTTGCCGCCGCTGGCGACTGCAATATATTGTATGCCATCTATCATATAGGTAACGGGTGGCGCATTCACGCCAAAATCCGATTGCGCTTGCCATAGCAATTCACCTGTCTGACTGTTATAAGCATTAAAGTGCCCATCACCTTCACCAGTAAACATTACGCCACCCGCAGTCGCCAGTACACCGCCGACCAATGGTTGGGCTGTTTTATTTTGCCAGATAACTTTACCGCTTTTTAAATCAATTGCTGACAATAATCCCCAACGCGCGTCTTTTGTCGGCTCACTGGCCGCATAGCGAATCGCTGGTTTGCCATCTTTAGCAGGTGTTTCGTGCAAAGTATATTTAATCGGCGCATGAATACCTGCCACAAATACACGTTGATTCATTTCATCCACACTGACTGGCGACCAGTTTGAGCCGCCCAAGATGCCAGGATAGACAACAATGCCTTCAGCAGTGGCTTTCTTAAATAAGTTATGTTGCGGAACGAATGCCTCGGATTTTTTTAGCAACTTTCCAGTTGCTCTGTCATGCACGTAGAACCAACCCGTTTTACTGGCCTGCCCTACTGCAGCAACTGTTTTTCCATTGAATTGATAGTTAAATAATACAGGCGGACTGGCCAGATCATAACCCCATAAATCATGCGGCACTTGTTGATAATGCCATTTCAGTTTACCTGTATTCGCATCTAAAGCCACTAATGAAACAGTGTAAAGATTATCGCCAGGCCGCGAAATATCGTTCATCTGCGGGCTAGGGTTACCCGTACCAAAATACAACGTATCAGATGCAATATCGATTGCTGGCGTACTCCAAGCCGAACCGCCGCCGAACCGCGCTGAATCGGGATATTTGACTAAATCTGCTTTTTCTTGCGCAATATCACGATTAAACGTCACGCCATCATCTGTGGTTTGGGCAAAGCTACCTTCCCAGCCTGTATCTGGAATGGTATCGAATTGCCACACACGCTTACCATTATTCACATCATAAGCCGCTAAAAAACCAGGTCGTCCATAACGACCAGTCACACCAATCACTGCACCCAATGGCGCATCTGCAGTCGGGTTATCAATATGTAATCCATAACCAACACCTGTTATACCCACAATTACCTTGCCTTTATACACCACTGGTGCCATGGCAATTCCAATTCCCGTACCGCCCGTTACTTTGCGTCCGCTGTTTGGATCATCTTTATTCAGCGCCTCCTGCCCCTCTCTGGCGATAGCAACTTCAACCACATCAATATCCCACTCTTTTGCACCTGTCTGCGCATTCAAGGCGATTAAACGCGCATCTACAGTACCAATAAACACTTTTCCATCGGCAACTGCCACACCTCTATTCGCCGGGCCGCAGCACATTTGCCAATCTTTGCGTCTATCGTGCTTATAACGCCATAATTCCTTGCCAGTTTTAGCATCAAGTGCCGCAACATGATTGTATGGAAGTGACAGATACATGATGCCGTTCTGCACAATGGGTGTGGTTTGAAAGCTGCCGACCACTCCGCTTTTGTATTGCCAGGCCTGTACCAGGTTTTGGACATTCTGCTGATTGATCTGTGTATTTGGTGAAAAGCGCTGACTGGTAAAATCACGCCCAAAACTCGGCCAATCCTGATTATTGGCCTGCTGCGCAGTTTTATTTTGATTGGCAGCACAAGCTTGCAGCAAGCAGAGAAGCAATATGCAAATCGCTCTTGGACAAAGTATGTTCATGATTCAATACATTCCACATAAAGTATACCGAATAGTATACATCAAGAAAATTCATCCGCAACAATCGATATATTCAATTTAAGGTAGTATCAAGCCTTTGAAATAAATAAAAACCCAAATATGTTCAATTGGTCTATTTATGTTTATAGCTTAGTTGCCATTGGCCTGTTTGCTCTGCTGGGCTGGATAATCAGCTTAATACGTGACAACGTCACTCATATTAATAGTATGTGGAGTTTATTTTTCGTATTGACCAGCTTTACCAGTGCACTATTTGTATATGAAGGAAGCGTACGCGTTTATCTGGTGTTAACACTAGTTACGCTTTGGGCGGTGCGTTTATGTGCATATCTCTCTTGGCGCAATTGGGGGCCACATGAAGATCGTCGTTATGCAGCAATCCGCCATAACAATGAACCACACTTTTGGTTAAAAAGCGCTTACATGGTATTTGGTATGCAAGCACTTTTAGCTTGGATTATTTCCATTTCACTTTATGGTGCAATCGATTCAAATGCACCGGTTAACGTACTAGACTACCTGGGATTGCTGTTATTTTTATTTGGATTTTTTTGGGAATCTGTTGCCGATTGGCAGTTAACTCAGTTTAAAGACAATCCTAAAAACACAGACAAGGTACTCAACACAGGATTATGGCGTTACAGTCGTCACCCGAACTATTTCGGTGAGTGCTGTATTTGGTGGGGATTTTATCTCATCTCCTTGGCCGGTGGCGCTTGGTGGGCTATCGTTTCCCCGACTTTAATGACATTGCTTTTACTGAAAATCAGCGGCGTTCGCTTGCTTGAGAAAGATATATCAGAGCGTCGCCCAGCCTATGCAGAGTACATTAAATCGACCAATAGCTTTATCCCCGGTTTACCTAAAGCTTAAGATTCGTTTTGAGTTTGTATCAACAGCTTTCATCACTTTGCATTAAAATAAGCCGCTACCAATTAACTATCTCAACGCATGCAAAACGCCACCAATAGCCTGATTGAAGCAAGCCCTATCGAATGGCGCCTTAATCAGGACGGCTTGGCCCAGCCCTACTCCACTATCTTTCAAGATGTCTATTATTCTAGCGATAATGGCTTGCTTGAAACCGACTATGTCTTTTTGCAAGGCAACAAACTAAGCTCACGCTGGCAGCAACTAGAAACCCAAGTATTCACCATCATTGAAACAGGTTTTGGCACAGGCTTAAATTTTTTATGTGCCGCACAATTGTGGCTGAATCATGCGCCTAAAAATGCCACTTTGCATTTCATCAGCACAGAAAAATATCCGCTCAGCTTGCAGGAAATCACCAGCGCTTTACAGCTTTGGCCTGCATTAAATAACTTTTCTGCACAGTTTTTAGCTCAATATTCAACATTAATAAATAGCGATAAAAGCATCCGGTTATTTGATAATCGCGTGCAATTAACTTTGATAATTGGTGATGCGACTGACAGCCTAACAAAGACAACAACTCCCGCCGATGCTTGGTTTTTAGATGGATTTTCACCCGCAAAAAATCCTGATATGTGGCAACCAGCTTTGTTTGCACAAATGGCAAGACTATCGAAACCTAACACAACGTTTGCCACCTTCACCAGTGCTGGCGTGGTTAAACGCGGTTTGCAAGCAGCTGGATTTCATGTCGGCAAACAAGCTGGTTTTGGCAAGAAACGGGAAATGTTGGCGGGTGATTTTATTGGCGGGTCATTTAATGAAGATTCAGTGAATGGCAAACAATCAACAGAAAAACCAAATGCCGACTAAAACTGCGATTGTGATTGGTGGTGGCATTGCGGGTTGCAGCACAGCTTACGCACTGGCCAAACGCGGCATAGCTGTCATCTTATTGGAGCAGCATAGTGAACTTGCGCAAGAAGCCTCTGGCAACCCAATTGCGACTTTATATCCAAAATTGAGTATCAAGCCAACTGCGCAAAGCGCGCTGGCATTACAAGGTTTTGCGTTTACCTTAAACTTGCTCAAACAATTACCCAATCACGCAGCATTTTTTGATGCCTGTGGACAGATTCAATTGGCATATAACGCGCGTGAACAATTAAGACAAGACGCATTGCTGGCGCAACAGGAGTATGCGTTTTTGCAAGCCTTGGATGCAAAATCTGCTAGCGAAATAACAGGCATTCCATTGGCAATCGGCGGTTTATTTCTGCCGCAAGCAGGCTGGGTGAAACCAAAAAATTTATGCCAAGCGTTAGTTAACCTGCCCAACATCACCAAAATCAGCCATACGCAGGTATTGGGTTTTGAAAAAAACGATGTATATTTTCGAATAAATTACATTAATAAAAAATTACAAGCATATAATTTAAAATCAGATATATTAATATTATGCAATGCTAATGCCGTACAGAAATTCAGCTTATGTACCAGCGTTGCAAGTACACCTGTACGTGGGCAAGTGAATTTTTTTGCACCGACACCTGCTAGCCAGCCGATTAAAACCATTATTTGCAGCACACACTATTTAAGCCCGGCAGTTGATGGATTGCACTCAATCGGTGCGACTTACGCGCCAGATAATCTTAACCCGCAATTAAGTGAAGCTGATACGTTGGAAAACATACAGGCTTTAAAACAAATCTCACCTGCCGTTTTTAACAGTATTCAGCCTTACCAAGAACAAGGTCGCGTTGCCTGGCGTAGCCATACACAAGATTACATGCCACTTGCAGGCCAACTGATCGACGATAAAGCATTACGCGCCAACCCACCTCGCTACAACGCTAACCCTGTCGATTTACCATGGTTAAGCGGCCTGTACATTAACGCCGGACATGGTTCTAAAGGTATGATTACCGCGCCGATCTGTGGTGAACTGATCGCCAATCTGGTTGCAAATGAATCGTTAATTCTTGACGCAAACCTGGCAAGTAAATTGAATCCCAGTCGCTTTTTACTAAAAGCATTAGGCTTAAAACAATTAGCCAATTCTCTGTATTAACTCAAGCAGTCATACAAACACTGCAATTTAATTAAATTAGATTAAAATTGCGTTATGCAAGCCACCCAACCAACCCAATCCGCTGAAAATACGCTTAAACACTACCAGCAAGTGTTATTGCACAATCCCAAAGATGTAGACGTACAAATTCATTGTGCAAACTTGTGTATAGAACTGAAGCGATTTGAAGAAGCGGCAGGTTACTTTCGCCGCATTATGCGCATACTCAAAAACAATGCGTATGTGCGCGATGCGCTGTGTTACTCCTTGCAGGAACTAGGCAATGAATCACATGCCAGCGGTCGATTTCTACAGGCAGAAGCCTGCTTTAAAGAGGCACTCGAACACCAGCCACTTAACGCCGCGTATTGGTTTAATTTAGGCAATGCACAACGCGAGTTAAACAAACCCAGCGCAGCGCTTAGCAGCTTTAAACAATCTATTCAACTAAACCCGAATGACGCAGACGCGCATAACAATCTGGGCAATATTCAACGTGAATTAGGTCAATTGGACCATGCCGTTGCCAGCTACGAAAACGCATTGCAACTACAACCTGATTTGCACCACGCACTGGCACATTTGGTGCACCAGAAACAGCATGTTTGCGCTTGGGATAATATTGATCGACAAATCAAGCAGTTGCGCGATTGGGTAATGACCATACCCAATGCACAAATATCGCCTTTTGCTTTTTTAAGCATGCACGGCACCACTGCGAATGAGCAGAAACAGTGTGCCAGCAATTGGGCTACTAGTTTTTACGCCAAGCGGATTCAGCAACATACGGGCTTTGACTTTAATCAATTAAAAGCAACGCAAAACATATTTCAAACCAAGCTAAAAATCGGCTATTTATCGGCTGATTTCAGACTACATCCATTGGCGTTTTTAATCACCGAATTGATTGAAAATAGCGATAAAAGTCGCTTTGAGACTATCGCTTACTCTTATGGTATAGATGACAAGACACCTGAACGCAAGCGCCTGGAAAATGCATTTGACACTTTTAACGATATTCGGCAATTAACCGATATTGAAGCCGCCCAAAAAATCCATCAGGATGGTGTTGCGATTTTAGTGGATCTCACTGGTTTTACGCAAAACAGTCGCACTGGCATAGTGGCTTTAAAACCTGCCCTCCTCAGCATTAATTGGCTGGGATTCCCTGGAACTATGGGTGCAATGGTTGTTGAAAAAGCGGAAACCAGCTATGCAAAACCACTATTTGATTACCTGCTGGCAGATAAAGTAATTGCGCCAAATGCAAACGACTTTAGTGAAAAACTGCTCTATCTACCCTGTTATCAACCCAATAATAGCCAACGCCCCGTTGGTAAGGCAACGCAAAAGACTGAACACAATTTACCAAAAAACAGTTTTGTATTTTGCTGCTTTAATCAGTGCTTTAAAATCACACCAGAAGTATTCGCGGTCTGGATGCGCATTTTGCGACAAACACCTGATAGCGTGCTGTGGCTATTGGATTGCAACACTTGGGCATCTGCTAATTTGCGGCAAGCAGCGGCAAAAGCAGGCGTTAATGAAACTAGATTGATATTTGCGCCACGCGTGACGATTTCAGAACATTTGGCACGCCACATGCATGCGGATTTATTTTTAGATACTGCGCCATATAATGCACACACTACCGCTAGCGATGCGCTATTAATGGGGTTACCACTATTAACTTGTACCGGTGAAACCTTTGCTGCGCGCGTGGCTACAAGCCTGTTACAGCACATTAATCTGCCAGAGTTAATCACCCAAAACTGGCAAGAATATGAACAAAAAGCGATTACTTTGGCGAAAAATCCAGCCAAACTCAGCCAATTAAAGCAGCAATTGGCTACACAAACTAAAGACGCCCCACTTTCTGATTCAAGTGCGTTTAATCCAGCCCAGTTTTCACGCAATTTAGAGCAGCAATATCAGCAAATCTGGCAGGCTTATCAGAAGTCAACAAATAACTAATCGGCACATCGCCCACTGTAATAAAAACACGGCTTGTGCTAAAGTTCAGCACAATTAACCAAATAAGATCGTCATCAATATGGCCGCCATTGACATTACCCCCGTACTCAAATTCATGACAGATAAGGGCGGCTCTGACCTCTTTTTCAGCACTAACACTTCGATTCACATGGATATTGAAGGCACAACGGTTGCCATCAATAATCAGGTGATGGCGCCTGGCATGATTAAAGAAATCGCTTACGGCTTGATGAGTCCCGAGCAAATTAAAGAGTTTGAGTCCACACTGGAGTGTAATTTCGCCATTGGCCGCAAAGATATTGGACGTTTCCGCGTGAATGTATTTCGTCAACGCGGCGAAGTGGGCATGGTAATTCGGCATATTAAAACTGATATTCCGACACTGGAAAAATTGGGCTTGCCAAGCGTTTTAAAAGACCTAATCATGCGTAAACGTGGATTGATATTGATGGTTGGCGCGACAGGTTCCGGCAAATCCACATCACTTGCATCCATGATCGATCACCGAAATGCAAATGAAACCGGTCACATCATCACCATTGAAGACCCGATTGAGTTTGTGTATGCGCACAAAAAATCGATCGTCGACCAGCGTGAAGTAGGCATTGATACTTTAAGTTTTGATAACGCCTTGAAAAATGCTATGCGCCAGGCGCCAGATGTGATTTTAATCGGCGAAGTGCGCGATATGGAAAGCATGAAACATGCGCTGGCTTATGCAGAAACTGGACATTTGTGCTTAGCCACTTTGCATGCCAATAATGCGAACCAAGCCTTAGAGCGCGTAATTTCATTTTTCCCGACCGATGCTAAGCATGGCTTGTTATTGGGTTTATCGCTTAATCTGGTGGGTATTATTTCGCAGCGCCTGGTGCCTGGCATCACGCAAAAACGCGCTGCAGCGGTCGAGGTGATGATTAACACACCCTACATGTCAGAACTCATCCAAAAACAAAAATTGGGCGAAATGAAAGACATCATGGCCGATAATAACGATATTGGCATGAATACATTTGACCAAGCTTTATTCAAACTCTTCAGCGAAGGGAAAATCAGTGAAGACCACGCGCTGGCAAATGCCGATTCACGCAATGATTTGTCCTTAAAAATACGTTTTGCCGCAGAAGGCACACGCGGCGGATTTGGTGGTTAACACAAGATTAACAATAGGTTTTCTTTTTAAATTAATTGCCTGCTAAATCAATCATCTACATAATTAAATGCCGCCAATAAGCCTGCGGCAATAATAAAAGCGCCGCCTATCCATTCGTTTAACAGCATCGCCTCATTTGCCAGATAATAGGCGGCGATTGCTGCCACAACCAGTTCAAACAAAAACAATACCGATGCACGCAATGCGGTCATTTTAGTCACGCCATATTGTACAAATAGTGTGGCAGCCATAATCAATATTGCGATAAGCCCCATAATTAACCAATTATTTAGCGTAAAAAACTGCGGGCTTGGAAAAGTGTCCGTCAGAAAAGGGATGAATAAAAGTGACACGCCAGCCACACCGAGCCATATCAACATGGATTTTGCTGCTAAGCTTAAATGCGCAGATTTACGCGCAATCACATTGGTGAATGAAAAACCAATGCCAGCAGATAGCGCTAGCCATTCAGCGTTATTTTGCGGCATGGGAATGTGATTGGTCGTACTATCAAATGGATTGGCCAGCATAATATAAGCACCAAGCATGGCGATGAAAATAGAAGCCAGCCCCGCTTTAGTGATCGTTTCTTTTAACCAGAAACGCGCTAAAACCAGCGTCCAAAGTGGCGCCAGATAAAACAGCAACATCACGCGCATGACTTCGCCATCAATCACCGCCAGCACATAACTTAAGTTAGTCCAACCCGCAACGATGCTCAACCAGATGGCGCTTTTGGGCAATTTAAATACACCGCGCCAATGTCTGGCAAACAAAGGAATTCCCAAGATAATCGCAATGCAGTAGGTATAAAAGCTTGCCGTCACACCAGAAACACCAGCGTCACTCATGATGCGATACGGATACCAGATAATGCCCCAACACATGGCGCCAAATAACAGGCCGAATATAGCCCAATAATTTTGTTTGCTGCTGTTGCCCATGTATTTCCTAATTAATGGCTGACTAAATTATAATAATGCTTTACGAATTAAACTCTGATGGATCCAATCGCTTTGAACCACAACTCATTAAATCCTAATTTGAATCTGTTACAACCCTACCCGTTTCAGCGCCTGCGCGATTTATTTGCTGGCACCACGCCCAACGCAGCATTTAAACCGATTAACTTATCGATTGGCGAACCGAAACACGCGACACCGACGCTGATTACCGATGCTTTGGTGAACAATCTGGCTGGCTTGGCTAATTATCCCACGACTCTCGGTAGCTTGGCGCTACGCACGGCAATCTCACAATGGATTGCGCGCCGTTACAATCTGCCAGCACTGAATCCAGAAACCAGCATTTTGCCTGTGAATGGCAGTCGAGAGGCTTTATTTGCCTTTGCACAAGTGGTGATTGACCGTACAAAATCCAACCCGATTGTGATTTCGCCCAATCCTTTTTATCAGATTTACGAAGGTGCCTCTTTTTTAGCTGGTGCTACACCTTACTTTTTGAATACCACGCCAGAAAATGGCCACGCAATGGATTTCGAACAGGTGCCAGCTGAAATACTCAATCGCACGCAATTGGTTTATGTTTGCAGCCCGGGCAACCCTTCTGGCAAGGTAATGAACCTAGCGCAATGGAAAACCTTATTTGCACTATCTGACCAGTACGGCTTTGTCATTGCCGCAGACGAGTGTTATGCGGAAATTTATTTCGATGAAACAAACCCGCCATTAGGCGCATTGCAGGCAGCACACCAACTGGGCAGAGACTACAAAAACCTGGTTGTATTCAGTTCACTTTCCAAACGTTCCAATGTGCCAGGTATGCGCTCTGGTTTTGTGACGGGTGATGCAAAAATCATCGAAGCGTTTACGCTATACCGTACCTATCACGGCTGCGCGATGAATCCAGCTGTACAAGCCGCGTCGCTTACTGCTTGGAATGATGGTGCGCATGTGATTGAAAATCGCCGTCTTTATGCTGAAAAATTTAAAACGGTTACGCCTTTATTAAACGGCGCTTTAGAAGTCGAAATGCCTGATGCCGCGTTTTATTTGTGGGCAAAAATTAAAAATCCTGCCATGACTGACACAGATTTTGCATTAAAGCTCTATCGAGATTTAAACATCACCGTGTTGCCAGGTAGTTATTTGGCAAGAGAAGTTAACGACATTAATCCAGGCAAAAATTTTATTCGCTTGGCATTAGTGGCTAGCTTAGAAGAATGTGTAGAAGCGGCTAATCGCATTCAAAGCATGAGTTAATAAACTTGGTTTAATCATGTTTCTTTATGCGAGACGATTCAAAATCACTTACAAATATTTCGCATAAAACACATTAACTTAAACAGATAATTAACTGTTTTAAAATAATTATTTTTTAATGTATTGATTATTTAATTTTACCGCAAACGCACTCATACCAATTAATGCAATGCCAATAATCACCAATGCGATTGGCCAGCCCAATGTATTGGCAAAATGCTTGGCGGTGAAATAGCCGATATAAGCCAGCATTGAAAGTGTTCCCACCGCAAGTAACGCCCTGCTTCGTACAGTCGTACTTAAAAATATTAACAGCGCGGCAAGGCCTAAATAAATAATCTCCAGCGGTGTTTTTTCTACCGCCTCAAATACTGACCACATTAAAATAGCCGAACCGACAAAATACCAAAATGGGGCAATGGATAAGTGACGCGATTGATTGAGCGCATAAGCAACGCAGATTAAAGAAAAGCCTATGACTATGCCAATTAGCTCTTCATTCATATCCCAGATATCAAATATATTGGCAAAGAAAATACAGCCAAACAAAATCGCGCTAAAAGCCAATACGGTTCTTTGTTTGGCCCAAAACGTCGCCGCCTGTTGAATCAGCATATAAGTAGCCATAAACAGCAAGCCGTGACGCGCATCACCGCCTGATGAATACTCGTTTAGCATGACTAAAATACCAGTTGGCTGTAGCAATGCCGCGATTAAAAACAGCGGTGTGGCAGCGCGTTCGTAACGTTTATCTGTCAGGCAGACCAGCGCCATGATAAATGCGGCAAAGCCTGTACCCAACGTGACTAGCACGCGTGCAGCAGAACCAAAATCATCCCAATACATGGAAATGAACACACCAATACCCGCAAACACAAAAATACCGCCAATGTAGCCAAATAATTGCGACAGCACACTGGGAGATGGTTTACTTGTCTGTGCGCTTGCATTAGCGAATGCGCGAGAAATCTCATCCAGCGTGATGTGGTGATGTTTGGCCAAATGCACAATATCCTTTAGCGCTGATTCTTTTTCTGGCGTAATGGGTTCTATTTTTTGCGACATGGCAGCTCCCTTGACTGATTCACTTATTAATTAACTACCCAGCCGACAAGTTTAAAATCGTTGTAGTAATAGTTGGGTTGTGTCGTTTCCACTTTGTAAGCAACGGCACCTTTTTTAATACGGTAACCGCTATTGCGATTGCCGCCGCCAAATAATCCGCCCACCAAACCACTGTTGCCGTAATTAGAACCTTCCAATTGATAACCGTCCGGCGATACAACAGATGCATCAATTTTTAAGTCTTTCGTTTCATCTAAAATCACATCGTTATCATCACCGGCTTCAGCAGCTTTGGCCAAATCGATGGTTATTTCGCGCACGGTTTCCGTTTTAGCGTTATATGCCATTAATTTTTTTGAATTGTAATTTCTGTTTTTATCGTCGTTTTTCCTTACCTTGGCCACTAACTGATGATTAACCACTTTAAAATCCACAAGGTACACGGGTGAGTTTTCATACTCATATTTTAAGCTGGTAAATAACAACTCATATTGCGGCGGAGTTCCAAATGATTTTGGTACGACCGTTGCCAGAAAAAACAGTACAATCAATAAAATCGGCAGACTAAGCCCAATCACCAAAACCAGGTTCTCTTTAATAAATTTTTTCATGAAATTTAGCCTTTAAATGGAGTTAACTTGTTACACGTACTTATTGATTAATAAATTGCTCAACTTGTTGCAATATCACGGCATTCAAATCAGGGTTCAAACAGTCAAGTTCTGTGATGCCATCCATGCCGCGAAGCCATGTGAGCTGTCGCTTGGCCAATTGTCGCGTGGCAAAAATACCCCTGTCGCGTAATTCACTGGCGTCGTACTCACCGTTTAAATGTTCTAAAGCCTGACGATAACCCACGCAGCGCATAGCGGTTGATTCAGCTGTTAAGTCAGGATATTTAGTTAATAATGCTTTCACTTCATCTAAAAACCCAGCTGCCAGCATTTGCTCAAATCGCAATGCAATTCGCTCATGCAACACTTTACGGTCACCTGGCACCAACGCGATTTTAAGGATGTTGTAAGGCAAAGCCTCACTTTTTTGCTTTAAAAACAAGCTGGACATACTTTCACCCGTTAACTCAAACACCTCTAACGCACGCTGAATACGCTGCGCATCATTCGGTTGCAAACGCGCGGCGGTTTCTGGGTCAACCAAGGCCAGCTTTTCATGCATGGCAGGCCAACCAATCAATGCCGCGCGTGCATCCAACCTTGCACGTACGGCTTGATTGGCTTCAGGCAACCCGCTTAAACCGCCTTCCAGCGCTTTAAAATACAACATCGTGCCACCCACCAATAAAGGAATTTTGCCACGCGCGGTAATATCCGCCATCAAACGTAATGCGTCACTTCTGAAATTCGCCGCAGAATACGCACTTGTTGGGTCAATAATATTAATCAAGTGGTGTGGAGCGATGGCCAAGGTTTCTGCATCTGACTTAGCCGTACCAATATTCATATCTTTAAAAACCAAGGCAGAATCGACACTGATGATTTCAACTGGCAGCTTTGAATAGAGATGAACCGCTGCGCCAGTTTTGCCGCTGGCGGTTGGGCCCATCAGAAAAATCGCATTATTCATTTATAGTTATTCTTTGCGGTTTATGCACAATAGAAACCAGCACATAACTGACAATCATTAATAAAAACCATGCGGTTAATTTTGCAGAGGAAACAACATGCCATTCTTTTAATTGATTTGGATAAATCCAAATTCGACAATAAGTCGCAACATTTTCAGCAAGCCAAATAAATAATGAGACTAAAAAGAAGCCTAATATCATTGGCATTTTTCTGGTTTTTTTATTCACAATAAAATAAAAATTAGTCCGCATAAAAATGATGCAGGTAAAAATAATCAGTACCCAACGCATATCGAAAAAATAATGATGCGTAAAGAAATTGATGTAAATTAAGACAGCGAGTAAATATGTCCAGCGAATATCTGGATAATAATCAAAACGAATATTAAAAATCCGCCAGATTCTTGCTATATAACTACCGACTGCGCTATACATAAATCCTGCAAACAATGGGTAGTTGCCAAAGCCAATATTGAAATTCTCAGGATATTGCCATGAGCCAATTGCATCTGATGTTTTGAATATCTCCATTGCAGTTGCAACCAAGTGAAATAATAAAATAACACCCGCCTCTTTCAAGGTTTCAAGCTTAAAAAGCAATAATACGATTTGAAAAGTAACTGCGGCAATAAATAAAAAGTCATAGCGTGGCATATCAAATGGATACCAGTACTTGGTAACCAATATCAGCAAAAGCAAAAAACCACCAAAAATGCTTGCGTATGCCTGCTTCAGTCCAAATTGCAAAAACTCATTAAATGAATATTTAAAGATGCTCAAGCTTACTTACCACGCATAAACATCTTATCTAAATCAGACATTGATACTTGGAACCAAGTCGGGCGACCGTGATTGCACATACCGCTACGCTCTGTTGCTTCCATATCCCTTAATAAGCCATTCATTTCCGGGATAGTCAAAATACGATTTGCGCGTACGGCGGCGTGGCAGGCCATGGTGCCTAACAGTTCATTCCTGCGCTCGGTTAATGCTCTGGTTGCACCAAATTCGCGTAGATCCTTTAGCACATCGCGCGCTAAAGTGATTGCATCTGCGTCTTGCAGCATGGTTGGCACAGCGCGCACGGCTAAAGTATTGGGTGACAAAATAGCAAATTCAAAACCAAGTTGCTGTAAGTTACCCAGTCCTGAACTCAACTCCTCTTGCACCGTTGCCACTTCTAATCTATCCGCATTAAAACTGACTGGAATCAGCAAAGGCTGCATCGGCACGGCGGCTTTATCATCCAGCGCATTCTTAAGTCGCTCATACATAATGCGTTCATGCGCGGCATGCATATCGACCACCACTAAGCCGAGTTTATTCTGCGCCAATATATACACGCCATGTATCTGTGCAACAGCAAAACCTAGCGGAAAATCTTCTGCTGGTTTAGCTTGCGACTTATCATCAAATTCGCCTGCATAACAGACAGGGCTTGCAAATTCACGCTCTGGTGGCTGATTTTTTGAACCAAACAGGGTTTCATAAAATGCGGATGGTTGATTGGCATTTAAATTGATTTGCGTTTGGTATTGGGGGTAACTGGGCGAGTTGGTATATTGCGAAGCAAAGGGATTATGTTGAGCTTGGCTGGCAGTAGCCGCATTCGACATACCTGTTGGCGTTGCCAGATTTTTATTCAAGCTGTGATAAATAAAGCGATGAATCGCCTGCCCATCCCTAAAACGCACTTCGGTTTTACTTGGGTGTACGTTCACATCTACCAAGCTTGGATCAAGTTCTAGAAATAACACAAACGCAGGGTGTCTGTCGTGATGCAGCACATCTTGATAAGCCTGACGAATGGCATGCGCAATCAGTTTGTCGCGCACAAAACGGCCGTTGACATAGACATATTGCGTATCGCGGCTATTGCGATTAAAGGTAGGTTTTGCCGCCACTCCCCATAGTCGCAAGCCTGCTGCCTCTTCATCAACCGCAATGCTTTCTGCGGCAAATTCTGCGCCTAATACTTCATTGAATCTTTTAGCTGAAGTGCCGGCAGCAAAACGACTGAGCACCCTGCCATTATGCTGCAAAGTAAAACTGACATCCGGGCGCGATAGTGCCACGCGCGTAAATGCAGCTTCACAATGGCCGAATTCGGTCGCGTCAGTTTTTAAAAACTTGCGTCTTGCTGGCGTATTAAAGTACAAATCATTGACTTCAATCACTGTGCCAACTTCCAATGCTGCTGGTTCGATTGTGCTGATTTCACTGCCATCGCTGCTGATGCGCCATGCATGTTTGGTTTCCAATGCCCGACTGATAATCAATGTGCGCGAAACTGACGCGATACTGGCCAATGCCTCGCCACGAAAGCCCAAGCTGGCGACTGCTTCCAGATCTTCCAAGCTAAAAATCTTACTGGTGGCATGACGAGTTAACGCCAATTTCAAATCATCTTGCACAATACCGCTGCCATTATCTGCTACGCGTAATTGCTTGATACCGCCCTGTATCAGCGAAACCTGAATATCGGTGCTGCCCGCATCCAAACTATTCTCTAGCAATTCTTTAAGCGCAGAAGCTGGTCGCTCTACCACCTCACCCGCGGCGATTTGGCTGATAAGCTGGTCTGGCAGTAATTTGATTGAGTTCAATGGTGTGCGTGACATAATTGGCTACCGTTTATTTCGTGATATTTTACCTGTTTTAACGCACAATCTCGCACCAAGAGACGTTCAGAATGAAATTAGCCAACCTAAATTTAGATGATTACGCATTCAGCTTTGCAAAAGCGCGTGCAATGAAGCGTCATCATCACTTTTATGTGGGGCCGACCAATTCAGGTAAAACCTATCACGCACTTAACACTTTAATTGCGGCAAAATCTGGCGTTTATTTAGCGCCACTACGTCTGTTGGCAATGGAAGTACGCGACAAATTAATGGAATCTGGCGTGCCATGCAATCTGATTACCGGTGAAGAACGTGTGATGATTGCAGGCGCACAACATACCGCGTCTACCATCGAAATGATGAATCCCACCAAGTTGGTGGATGTCGCGATTATTGATGAGATTCAGATGCTGCAGGATCCCGATCGCGGCAGCGCATGGACTGCTGCTTTGGTCGGCGTGCCAGCCAGGCAAGTGTTTATATGCGGCTCGAATGCTGTCACGGCGCTATGTTTGCGCGCAATTGAGCATTTAAATGAAACGGCTGAAATCACCGAGCTGCAGCGCATGACGCCATTGATATTGGAAGATGACAGCTTATGCGGCGCACGATATAGCAAGCCAAAGTTAAAAACCAAGCTAAGAAAAGGCGATGCGATTATTGCCTTTTCGCGCAAAGATGTACTTACTTTTTCAGCCCGATTTCGCCAATGGGGATTTACAGTTGCCAGCATTTACGGCGCTTTATCCCCTGAAGTACGCAGACATGAATCCGCACGTTTTTGCAATAATGAGGCGGATATCCTAGTCGCAACGGATGCCATTGGTATGGGCTTGAACTTACCGATTCGGCGCGTGATTTTTGCCAATATCTTTAAATTTGATGGCGTTGCATCGCGCTTGTTGAATGCCACCGAAGTGCGCCAGATTGCAGGTCGTGCGGGTCGCTTCGGTATTTACGATAATGGTTATGTGAATATCATGGAAGACGATGAGCGCTTTCATATCGCACATATGCTGGCAACTGACGATACATCTGATTTGCAAAAGCTGCCGATTGCCGCCAATATTGGTCAGATAGAAGCCATTTCAAACCAATTGCATACTGCTAAAATTGCAGAGTGTTTGGAGTATTTTGCCGACCGCCTGCAATTTAATCATGCTTTATTTGCGTTAAGTAAAATCGCCGCGCAGCTAAATCAGGCCTTGTTGGTGGATACGTTTGCGCCAAATCTATCGTTAAAAGATAAATTTATTTTCACCTGCGCGCCCATTGCTATTAACGTGAATATTGAAAAAGATTACTTTCTGCTGTGCTTAAAAAGCGTGGTTGAGCATACAATCCGCACATTGCCACCCGCACCTATTTGGCTGGATTCAAGCAACGCAAAACATTTGGAAACTGCGGAAATATTAAGTCAAAATATCAGCTTATACGCTTGGTTAAGCTATAAATTTCCGCAGATTTTTGTAGATGCTGAGCAGATTCCATATTTAAGGCAATCGGTCAGCCGTTATATTGAACGCGCGCTGCTTACGCAAACAGGTTATGGCGATACACAGCGCGAGAACGACTTGTTGAAACATATCAGCCGCTAACTCTGTACGATTACCAGCCTGATAAAACTAATTTGCCGATTGTTGTGCCAGATTCAAGCTGCGCATGCGCTTTGCGCAAATTTTCGGCATTTATTGGCCTTAATACTTGGTTAAGTGTGGTCGTCAAAGTACCCGCATCTATCAATTGCGCGACGTGTTGCAAAATCTGATGCTGCGCAATCATGTCATCGGTTTTGAACATTGATCGCGTGAACATAAATTCCCACACAAACGTTGCACTTTTGCTTTTTAGTAAATCCAGATTCACGGGTTTTGCAGTTTCTACAATCGAACAGATTTTACCCTGCGGCTTGATAATCGCTGCCATAACTTCAAAATAGCCATCGGTATCGTTATTACACAAAATGTAGTCTGGTTGAATATTTAACTGACTTATTTCCTGTAATAGTTGATGGTGATTGAGCACGATATCTGCGCCTAAATCACGCACCCAGGCAGTGGTTTCCGGGCGTGAAGCCGTTGCGATGACGTTTAGCCCTGCCACTTTTTTAGCTAATTGAATCGCAATAGAACCAACTCCACCCGCAGCACCGATGATTAAAATACTTTTATCTTTGTTTTTATTCGCGTCTTGCGCGATACCTAAGCGGTCAAACAACGCTTCCCAAGCAGTCACTGCAGTAAGCGGCAATGCGGCGGCGGCTTCAAAATTCAAACTTTGCGGTTTGTGCCCCACAATGCGCTCATCCATCAACTGATATTCCGCGTTGCAACCGCTGCGGGTGACATCACCCGCGTAATACACTAGATCGCCCACTTTAAACAAAGTGACCGCGTCGCCCACGGCAATCACCTCACCTGCGGCATCCCAGCCTAACACTTTAGGTGTGGTTTCCACTTTATCTTTTGGCTTACGCACTTTAGTATCCACCGGATTTACTGCAATCGCACAGATTTTCACCAGCAAATCATGACTTAATGGCTCAGGTATTGCGAGTTCAATATCCACCAGAGAATCTGGATTTTCTATCGGCAAATATCGGGTAAGTGCGATGGCCTTCATTTTTTTCTCCTGCTATTTAAGTATAGTTAAACTCCAATTCATTGCTTAGGATTGAAATAAAACATTCGTCATGTGTCAATGATTAGACTAGTCGACTAATCATCTGCCAAATAAAAAAGCGCACTTAATCTGGTTAAGCAAGGTGATATCTAAACTAATGAATCCAATTTGTTTTTGAGTGAATGCATTGCAGATTCGAGTGCATCACGCGAGCGATTCACTTTAGTTAATAGTGTGGCGCCAATCCACATATAATAGATTTCATTTGTGACAAATCTTGCGTCCAAATGTTCAGGCAACTCACCGTTATCAATGCCCTCTTGCACGCATTCCGCAATACGGCTGATGATACGATCGGTGCCATGTTTTAGGGTAATCCGCATGGTTTCGGATAAATCGGTGACTTCTGCACTTAACTTAACCACCAAACATTTATCGTGCGTTGTATCCGCCGTTTGCGTGTCTAACCAATTTTGAAAATATGCCAGCAGGCGCGATTTGACTGAGCCGTTTTCCGGGCTGAGTTTTGCGTCAAGCTGTGTTAAATAACCATCCAGATAGTCTTCCAGCAACGCATCACCAAATTGCTCTTTGGATTTGAAATAGTGATAAAACGAACCTTTAGGCACATTGGCTTGCGTTAATATCTCGTTCAAACCAACCGCCGCAAAACCTTTCCCCAGCATAATATTTTTAGCAGTATCAATAATCTGCTGCCGCGTATCGGTAAATTTATGCATTGTCTGTGCTTGAGCCATCAGGCATTATGACATCGACTAGACCAATCGTCTAGTCAGTTATTTGCAGGCGATTAAAACACCCCCTACCGGTTAATAGCTTCACCACGTGACCCATAAAGTTCGGCCTGTGGAAGGCATGTCAGTTTATTTAGTCATCTGTTAACCCGAATATTTGGTGATAGATAGCTGCACTGATATGTATTGCCAGCAAAGGATAAATCATGATCGAAATAAAGAAATGAGTATTCAGCGCAAAATTATTCAGCAATGTGTGTTTTTCAATAAATGGTATTAGCTCAAATAAATTAAATAGTTGAATAGGTTTTCCTGCCGTGACTAACATCACAATGCCAGCGACACATTGTGCGATTAAGACGATATAAATACATCTGTGCAGGGAAATGGCTGCCAGTTTTTGCCAACTTTTAATACTGTACGATTTAATGGGGTTGTGATTAACGTTACGCCAAGTTAAGCGCGCCAATATAACTAAAAAGAAAACCAGCCCAATCGACGAATGCGAAGCAGTCAGCTTTAATTTTTCCGGGCTTGCTAACATCCCTTCAAATTGGCTTGCTATAACAATGAGCGTAAGCAGCAACAAGACACTCGTCCAATGTAATATTCTTGCAATTAAGCCGTACTGCGTTTTCGTGTTTTTAATATTCATATTATCTATATAGTCACGCAATAATCCACATGTTTGGCGCTTATTGGATTAACGTTTTATTTAAGCGAATATCTAAACACTTTGATTGCTGCCAGGCCAAAGCCAATGGTTGTCAGCGTGATAGTGGTATAAATAAAAACACCTATTAGTGGTGAAGTTGAATCAGGAAATACTGAATTCAGTATGAATGCCGTAGGGTTACCAATTGATCCAATTGCCATAGGCCAAATAACATATTTCGGCAAGGTGATTTTAGAAGCATAAAAACCCAGCAATAGCATTGTCATCATCAAAAAATCTAAATGAGCTGATAACAGTTTGTCCGTATTTTGGAAGATATTCAGGAAGAAAGAAAGTTTCATTCCTTTTGTGAAAACCAGGCACCACGCTAGTACCAATGCTATTAATAGGCTAATACATGCAACTCTAAGTAAGATTACATTACCAGCATGTTTGTCTCCAACCATTTTTACTCCCTAAAAATTTTACTTATTTCCCTGAATATTTTTTACTGTAGTTTTTGCAACTAATCAGTCATCACGTAGGTTAATGGAGAGTTTCATTAAATTCTTGCTTATGGCGGCACAGATATTTGACTGAAACGGAAGTTTGCCAAATTGAGCCATATATAGATATACAGGAATTGGGATAGAATATTTGTTATAACGTAAAGGCGTAGAGGTAAATTTCAATGGAATCCAAGCCGGATAAACTACCAAGAATGATTTTATCTACAGCTAGCGTAGATAAAATTAACAGGCGAGAATGGTTGCAAGACATTATTAGTCGTGAATATACAAAAGTGGAAGTTATCCCGCATGCGAATATTAATGTGTTTAATGAAATGTCTCTCTATACACTGGATAAGCTGCGTTTATCGGTGGTACGGTCAAATGCGCTCACGATTAAGCGCAAAAAGCACGAGCCCTATCATGCCAGTCAAGATAATTACCTTGGTGTAATTCTTCTTTCTGGGAGCTATCATTTAGAACAGGGTGGGCGTGAAGTTTATCTCAACCCTGGCGATATATCGATTTATGATGCCACTCTCCCTCACCAAATCAGCTGCTCTCGAAGTTTCTCAAAAATCCTCATTACCATTCCAAGAGCAATGATGCGTGCAAGACTCTCAGGGGTCGAGCACTGCACGGCTCTACGTATTCCTGGCAATCTAGGCATAGGCACAATTACAACCAATTTTATTCGTAATGTTGTACAGGAAGCAGAAAATATGAGTGATTGGGGTATCTCTGCATTAGCTGAACAATCCCTTGATTTATTTACCCTGTCACTTGCATCTTTAAACTCTCAAAGCTACTACTTGTCACGCAGTCGTTCAACTGCTCTCCAGAGTGTAAAAAGCTTCGTTGAAAGCCACTTAGCAGACCCGATGCTTGACACTGCAATGGTTGTAACAGGCACCGGGTTTTCTGCCCGGTATATAAACGATCTTTTAAATGATAACGACACATCCCTGATGCGTTATATATTGCAGCGTCGTCTAGAAAGGTGTAGTAAAGACTTGTTAAGCTTGCTACATACAAATCACAATATTTCGGAGATTGCCCTGAACTGGGGCTTCAATGATCTCTCACATTTCAGCCGTACATTTAAGAAAAAATACGGCTGTAGCCCAAATCAGTATAGGCATGATTACTCCGTTACACTTTAAAAGTGTAACTATTATTTTTTTAAGGTGACAGCAATAACACCTTCGATTGCCTGGAGTTTTTCAATCGCACTATTTAACACTTCTTTCTTAACGCTTCGTAAAAATGAATAAGTGATAAAAGTTTCAGTTGCATTACTTTTATTTAGTGTGATTTCGTTGATTAATAATCCCTTAGTCTCCATGGTCGATTGCAGATCCAATAATGATATCTTCTTCAAGTCGACATGAATCAATAACTGTCTATTCAAATGCCGGTTAAATATTCGACGTTCTATAGGCTTGATCAAGCCAAGAATCACAACAACTAGTACTGTTGTAAATATTGCGGCTATGTATAATCCACCACCGACAGCAAGGCCAATTCCTGCAACTGTCCATAAACTGGCGGCTGTGGTAAGTCCACGAATAACTTGCTGCCTGAAGAATAAAATCGTTCCTGCACCTAGAAACCCGATTCCACTGACGACTTGTGCGGCGACGCGAGATGGATCTAGAGCGATTGCCTGTGAGCCTTCTTTTAAAACATCTGCAAATCCAAAAGCCGACACAATCATAATAAGGCTCGACCCCAAGCATACCAACATGTGTGTGCGCAATCCTGCAGCCCATTCCAGGCGCTCACGTTCTAAACCAACAAGCCCTCCCAGAAAGGCAGCAATTGCAAGCCTTAAAATAGTGTCTTCAGGCGACAGCATATAATCTCCGATAGTTGATTAGATTGGCTACGGCAGAAAAGCCAAGTTTAGTTTAAATCGTCCTAGTTGTTTTTAATAAGAATATTTGGTTATATATATAAAACCAAATAATTGTAGTCAGAAAACGCTTAACTTAAAACTCAGTTTTGAATTAGCTTCAATATTAAAATCAATGTCTGCTACGGGTCGTTACCTGTCATTATCACGACATTATGCTTAGATTTAATCTCTAAATATTAGTAACTACGATTTAATTTCTGGCAAATGCAGGCTGGGTGGAAAAATACTTTTTAATACCCGTCAAAATAGAGTTAACCAGTTTATCTTGGTACGCGTCGTCGTTCAGTTTTCGCTCTTCTTCTGGATTACTGATGAATGCCGTTTCAACCAAAATAGACGGTATATCAGGCGATTTTAGTACCGCAAAACCTGCTTGCTCTACATGGTTTTTATGCAATTTATTAATATCGCCAATTTGGCTTAACACGTGTTTGCCTAGTTTCAAGCTATCATTAATCATCGCCGTTTGCGATAAATCTAATAAGGTTCTGGCTAATACTGGATCTCTTCCACCCAAACTCACACCGCCGATTAAATCAGATTCATTTTCTTTTTTAGCTAAATAGCGCGCACCGGCACTGGTAGCACCTTTTTCGGATAGCGCAAACACTGACGAACCACGTGCTGCAGGGTTAGTAAACGCATCGGCATGAATCGACACGAATAGATCGGCTTTTAATTTACGCGCTTTAACCACACGCATACCCAGCGGCACAAAATAATCGCCATCACGTGTTAACACCCCGCGCATATTGGGTTCAGCATCAATCTTTGCTTTGAGTTTTTTGGCAATCGACAATGTAATCACTTTTTCATGACTGCCATTTGCACCACGTGCGCCCGGATCCTCTCCGCCATGACCTGCATCGATTGCAATGGTAATAAGTCGCGCACCTTCTTTATTCTTAATGCTGGTTTCAGCCGTTATAGCAGGTTCGGTATTTTCTGTTGGGCTGCCTATTGTCGGGGCGTTAGGCAGCTCAACTGTCTCAGGCTCACTGCCAGCATTAGGCGGCAATGGTTCGACCACTGGCTTGACTTGCTCAGTATTACCGCTGTCAGTCGCGTTAGCAGCCGTATTTTCTGCAGCTTGTTTGCTCAACATTGCCATCAACTCATCTTGCAATGGATAAATATCCAACACCAATCGGTATTTATACTCACCCGCTGGCGTCAAAGCAAAAATGCTCGGCTTCACTTCACCTTTTAGATCCACCACAACGCGCACGACATTAGCTTTAAAATTGGCAACACGCACCTGTTGAATATAGGGGTCGCTGGATAAAATTTTGTCCGATAACGTTTTAAGCACATTGTTTAAATCGATATTTTCAATATCCAGCACCAATCGGTCAGGATTTTTTAGAATCAATAATTGATGCTTGATTGGTGCTTCAGATTCCAATGTAATGCGCGTGTAATCTTGCGCAGGCCACACACGCGCAGCAGTGATTGAGTTAGCAGAATAGGTGTTGAAACTGACTAATAATAAGGCGATAACAACTAAAAACTGACTGATTATTTTATTTGGAATATTGATTAAGTTGCTATTGATCATTTAAAGCCTAAACTCAATTTAAGTGATTTAACATGTTTTCCTGATTTTAGTGACCGCTTATTCAAGTTTAAACTCGATTAAGTTAAAACGTTGCGCCTGACTAGAATGAACAGAGTGATTATTTGACTTCGGATTAACCAGAAACTGGATTTTTCTCTGTAGTTCATCGTGTATTAAATACACATGAATATCTGGTTCTGGCAGCAAATCGCCTGCTTTTTCTGGCCATTCGATCAAACAAATGCTTTGCGGATTGAAATATTCTCTAAAGCCACTTGCTTCCCATTCATCTTCATCGGCAAATCGATATAAATCAAAATGATAGATATTATATCTAGAAAACACATAAGGTTCTACCAAGGTATAAGTTGGGCTTTTTACTTTGCCAGAAAAACCTAAACCTTGTATAAATCCGCGTGTAAACGTGGTTTTTCCTGCACCTAAATCTCCATGCAGATAAACAACTAAACCAGTTTTTAATTGGTGTGAAACCACATATTTTGCAAACTGTGCGCCTGCGGACAAGGTGGCCGACTCATCTGTTAATGTCGCCTGCTTTGAAAAAGCATCGTTCAATAAAACACTAATAGGTGTAGAAGTAATGTTGCCTGAAGTTAAATCGTCAGAAAAAAGTGTAATATCATTCGCCATATGCAATCAAATCAACCCATCATTGAGTCTAACGACTGGAGCAAGCTTGCCGCCGACATCAAGCGCTGGGGGCAGGAACTGGGGTTTGCCGAAATTGGAATTACCGACACTGATCTGACAAATGCGGAAACAAAACACCAAGCATGGATTAAAAAAGGCTTTCATGGTGACATGGATTATATGGCAAAACACGGCACGAAGCGAAGCCGGCCTGCCGAATTAGTCCCAAATACCGTGCGCGTTATCTCAGCACGACTAGATTATCTGCCGCCAAAAGCTAAAAACAGCTGGCAAGTAATAAATGATGGTGAGCAAGCATTTATATCGCGCTATGCTTTGGGGCGTGATTATCATAAGGTGATGCGGCAGAAATTACAGAAGCTGTGTGACAGAATACAGACTGAATTGCCGATTGAACTAAAGGATTTTGAAAACCAAGATTTTGAATACCGCGCATTTACGGATAGCGCACCGGTATTAGAAGTGGCACTGGCCGAAAAAGCTGGTTTAGGTTGGCGCGGCAAACATACTTTATTGCTGAATAAGAATCATGGATCCTGGTTTTTTTTGGGCGAGATATACACCAACCTGCCTTTACCAATTGATGCGCAAGCAACAAATCACTGTGGCACCTGTTCCGCCTGTATCGATATCTGCCCCACTCGCGCCATTACCGCACCCTATGAAGTGGATGCGAGGCGCTGCATCTCCTATTTAACCATCGAGCTTAAAACAGCCATACCAGTTGAATTCAGGCCATTAATCGGCAACCGCGTGTATGGTTGTGATGATTGCCAGTTGGCTTGCCCGTGGAATAAGTTTGCAGAAATCACGCAAGAGCCTGATTTTAATATCCGCAACGGCTTAGACAGTGTGAGCTTAATCGAATGCTTTGGCTGGAGCGAAACTGATTTTCAACAAAAAATGGCGGGCAGCGCGATTTATCGCATCGGTTTTACACAATGGTTGCGCAATATTGCGGTGGGTTTGGGTAATGCGCCGACCTCACCTGAAATCGTGAAAGCTTTAGAGTCACGTAAAAATGATGAAGACGATTTAGTGCGGGAACATGTTTCTTGGGCTTTACAGCAGCATGCTAAAACTTAATGCTTTTTTTAACTCAAAACTTAAGCATTAACAGATAACATCGCAGCACCCAGCATGCCTGCTATATCGTCTGCTCCTGATACATTTACGTTAATTTTTCCACGCAACACCGCGATTAAATCCATATCTAATTGCGCATTAAAACTATCCTGCATCAAATCCCAAGATGCGCTCAAACCGCCGCCAATGATCACATTGGGTACATCAATGATTTTTTGTATATGCGCCATCACTTGCCCGAGTGCGCGACCTGCCTCATTAAATGCAGCTTGTGCTTGCACATCGTTTTCAATCGCCAATTTGGCAAGTTCAAATGCGTTAAGTCTATTTTGTGTGGCTAAAAAATAACTATTTCCCACACCTGTTGCTGAGGCGTATTGCTCCAAGCAGCCACGATTGCCACAACCACACAATCGGCCATTTGGCTCGACGGTGATATGCCCTACTTCCATCGCAACGCCATGTGCACCAGAAAACGGCTTACCATCAATAATTAATCCGCCGCCTACCCCGGTGCCAAGTCCAATATAAATCAAGCCTGCGCTCGGTTTGCCATTCAAACAATATTCACCGTAAGCGGCTGCCAATGCATCATTTTCTACGACAACTTTTTTAGCAATTATCCGACTTAGATCACAACTTAAATTCACATCCTTTAAGCCAGGTAAATTAGGCGCTTGTGCAATGCACTGCGTTTGCGGGTGAATAAACCCAGGAAAACCAATGCCAATTGTTTGAATATCAGGATATCGAATAAATTCAGATTGAATGGCACTTGTAAGAACTCTAAGAATTTGCTGCCAAGCGACATCAGGTAGATTATTTTTACAGGTTTGCATAAAATCTGCCTGAAAGCGCGTTTCATTAACAAGCTGCAGGCCATCAAATACGCCCAATCGACAATTGGTACCACCGATATCAATGCCAATAGACTTACTCATTTAGTGAATACCGTTTGCTCTACCGAATTTTGAAATAGAATCAGCAAATGCCTGCTTAAGTCGCGGCGTTAATTGCTGCCAATCGAATTTCCAAACCCAGTTCCCCCCCAAAGTGCCAGGCGTGTTCATGCGACTTGTGCTATCCAGCGCTAAAATATCCTGCATAGGAATAATGACCAAATCAGCGTTTGTCGCCAAAGCCATATCAATTAAAGCAGCTGGCATGGCTGGCTCATGATTATTCAGTACAGCATGCAGATGATGCTTAGCATGTTCTTCTAAACTTAGGTACCAGCCCAAGCTAGTGTCATTATCATGCGTGCCTGTGTAAACCACACTATTTGGCTCTATATTATTTGGTAAGTACAAATTATCATCGCCGCCGCCAAAAGCAAACTGCAATATCTTCATGCCGGGCAGGTTGTAATGATGCCTTAAAGCGTTTACTTCATCCGTGATAACGCCTAAATCTTCTGCCACAAGACACATTTTTTTAAAGTGTTTTTTAATCGCCCACAAAAGTGCGTATCCAGGCGCCAAACGCCACACACCATTCATTGCCGTTGCTTCACTGGCGGGTATTTCCCATGCGGCTTGTAATCCTCTAAAATGATCGATACGCACCATATCGAACATTCTATTTTGCGTCGCCATGCGCTGAATCCACCATTTGAAGCCATGATTCTTCATCGCGCTCCAGTTGTAATGTGGATTACCCCAACGCTGGCCAGTGGCAGAAAAATAGTCGGGCGGCACACCTGCAACAACAGTCATGTTGTAACGTTTATTCAATTTAAATAAGTTAGGATTAGCCCACACATCCGCACTATCAAACGCCACAAAAATCGGAATATCGCCAAACATGGCAATATTTTTATTGTTCGCGTATTGCTTTAATGCACTCCACTGCTCAAAAAAAACAAATTGAGTAAACTGAATCAGGCCGATTTCCGCCGTATGTTGCTTTCTAAGCAAGTTAAGCGTTTTTGCGTCGCGTTTTTTATATGCTTCCGGCCAATTATTCCAACTGGCTTGATCAAAACGTTTGCGCAACACCAAAAACAAAGAAAAATCTTTTAGCCAGCTACTGTGTTTTCTACAAAATTTTCGGTATGCAATATATTCGCTAGAATCCACATTCTCCGACAAAGCCGTAAAAGCTTTTTCAAGTAGTTGTTGGCGATACTCTGCATTTGAATCAGTGTCATGCAGTTTTGTATCGTACAACTGAGCATCAGCGGTTGATATCAGGCCGTTTTTTTCCAGGTTTTCACCCAGCTTTTGCATGTTAATAAAAGCAGGATTGCCCGCATGTGCACTTAAACACTGATACGGAGAGCCATCGCCATGCGGCATATTCAAAGGTAACGTTTGCCAAACACTGGCTCCAATTTCACTTAAAAAATCCACAAATCGCAATGCGTGCTCACCAAGCGTGCCATCTGGCAAGGAGCTAATATGCAATAAAACACCTACTTTGCGTTGTTGTGACTTTTTCATCTTCTTTTCTTTACTTGCTGTGTTTTTTTAATATTCCAACGCTTAATTTTCTATATTTACATATCCCAACTCATAAACAGCTAATCGTACTGACCAAATATGAAGCGAATATTAACGGTTACTGCTCTTGTCCTCTACGCATTGTTCCACTGTTTGCATCACTTTCCGTTTGGCTGTCACCCGTACTGATAGAAACGTTCAGATGCTCAGGAATCGGTAGCTTTAATAAGCGATATAAATTCATTAAGTTGCGACGATAAAGCTGGTCAAAACTACTGACACTCTGTGCCGCGTTGTAGTCGCCCAACCACCAGAACCAATCAGAGCCTTCGCAAACAGACAACTGCTCCTCAGCACGTTTTTTTTCTTCCGCACTTAATTTGCTCGATCGAAATACCTTGTCATAGGCTTTTTTAGCCTCACACAATAAATCCCAGCCATAATTCTTATCAGTACTGCCAATCCACGTACTAAAACTGCCATATACCCAGCTACCAGCTGAAATCTCAGACAAAGAGCCACATTGAACTTTATAGGCATTTTCACTTGGTGTTTTAATGATTTGTAACACTTCAGACTGCGTCACCATCTCTATATTAGGATGATTGACCAGCGCCTCATAAAGTTCGGTTAAAAAGTAATGCCCGTTATAAGGATAATATTCCCAAGCGTTCTCACCATCTAAAATAACGCTCACCACAGGATTTTCCTCGCGCTGGTAAGTGTTATAAATATGCTCTAAAGTTTGAACAAAGTCGCTTACCGCCTCGCTACTATGCAATTTAGAATACTCAAAGCCGATTTTGTCAGACAGCCTGTCATCTCTAAAAAAACAGATGATTTCATCGCTGCCTTTACTGACTTTATAAGGCCTGTACAAATAATCATGACGTGACAATAAAGCTTTTTTAGGGTTAGATTTACGTAAGCTATTGGCTAAAACACCCTCTCCGGAAGCCGCCCATTGCACACCCTGGTTGGCCATCAACAGCAAACTTTCTTTTGAAACTGCGCCTTCTGATGGCCACATGCCCTTAGGTGCTATGCCGAAACGACGCTTGTGTGAAGCGGTAGCACCTTCCAGATGATTGATTGCACGCGCAACGCCACCTGGGTAATTTGCCGCTTTAGGCAAAGGTGCATCTGCCATGGCATCGTGCGTGGTTTTAAAATCAATCAGCAATGGCAGAATTGGGTGGTAATGTGGCGTACTGGATATTTCAATTTGGCCTGACTCTGCCAACTTTTTATAGCGTGGAATCAAATTACTAATCAACTCGCCCACTAAAGTATATAAAGCCAAACGCTCTTCATTAGTGAATTTTTTGCCTTTGCTCATCAAATTTTGCACAAAGACACTATTTTGGCGCACGCTTTCGCCCATCCAGGCCAAGTGGTACCACACCAGTAAATCCGATAAATACTGACCGGACAAATAGGTTAAGTCATCGCGACCATCTTCCGTTAAAAACTGAAACATCTTATAAAGCCGCTCGTAATCAGGAAACGGCTTCAGCATCTTTTCATGATAACTTTTGAAACAGCTATCTTTAATCAGTTGACACTCTTCGGGTGAAATTACCCGTAAATCGCTGGTGCCAAGTAATTTTAAAATAGGATCTTTAATGCAATCGGTTTTAAATTGCTGTGCATAGTCTTCCAACTGATCCAGCAGAATAGGCACAAAGTTAAAACTCACCTTGGCTTTCGGATTCATTTCTAAATGGTAAACCATATCCGAGTAGTCTTTAATGGCATGCAAATAGGTCCATGGCAAAACATACTCGCCTGAAATTGAATCGCGATAATCTGGCTGATGCATATGCCAGTAGAGTGAAATTAATAATTTGGGTTGATTCATCACTTTAAAGCTTCACTTTTGTGTTATTTATCTTAAGTATTGTTTATCTTAAGTATTGTTTATCTTAGGTGTTATCTATCTTGGGTGTTGTTTCAATTTAACACTTTCGCTTTGGATATTTTTAATAGCTGCAATATAAAACCTGCCAGTAAAAACCAGGCGTAGTTTTATGCGCACATTAATTAATACTTACAACTTAAGCAGCATTGGTGCCGTGACTAATACAGTTCCTTTTTCAGACACATAGAAACGTTTTTTGTCAGCAGCCAAATCAAAACCAATTTCAATGCCTTCTGGAATTTGTACGCCTTTATCCACCACCACATTTTTAAGTTTAGCGTGTCGATGTATCACGACATTTGGCAATAAGACTGCGCCTTCGATATCGCAATAACTATGTACCCGCACATTAGAAAACAGCACTGAACTGGTTACACAAGAACCGCTAATTAAACAACCGCCCGATACGATTGAATCAGTTGCCTTGCCCGTTCTGCCCGCATCATTGAATACAAATTTAGCTGGTGGCACTTGCTCTTGATACGTCCAAATTGGCCATGCGTTATCGTACATATTGAGTTCCGGCGTGACGCGGGTAAGCTCCATATTGGCCTCCCAATAAGCATCTACCGTCCCAACATCGCGCCAATAATAGAAACCATTTTTTGCGCCAACACAACTCTCAGCGAAACGATGCGCATATACACGCGCACGTGAAATCAAATAAGGAATAATATCGCCGCCAAAGTCTTTGGCCGAATTTGGATCTGCTGCGTCGCGCGCCAACTCTTCATATAAAAACTGCGCATTAAACACATAAATGCCCATGCTGGCTAAAGCTTGCGTAGTATCGCCTGGCATATGTTTTGGCCGATCAGGTTTTTCAGCAAACTCAATAATACGATCTTCATTATCGACGGCCATTACACCAAAACTTTTGGCTTCTTCTAATGGCACATTCAAGCAAGCGATAGTCATATCGGCATTATTTTTAACATGCGTCGCCAGCATTTGGCCATAATCCATCTTGTAAATATGGTCACCCGCCAAAATAACCACATACTGCGCATTACTCGATTGCAAAATATCTATGTTTTGATACACCGCATCAGCTGTGCCTTTATACCAATCTTCATTATCGTTACGCTGAGATGCAGGCAATAATTCGATATATTCATTGAATTCGCCGTTTAAAAAACTCCAACCGCGTTGAATATGTCGAATTAAGCTATGGGATTTGTATTGCGTGATGATTCCAACACGTCGAATACCTGAATTAATACAATTAGATAGCGGAAAATCGATAATGCGGAACTTACCGCCGAAAGGTACTGCAGGTTTCGCGCGACGATTGGTTAAATCTTTTAGTCGACTGCCACGCCCACCAGCTAGAATCAGCGCAACAGTGTTCTTAGTCATTGTACTGATGAATCGTGCATTATTCACATCTTGTGTCATGTTTGCCCTCTCAATCTGATCAATAAAGAATAAACATTATTGTCTTACAGGCTAAACAGCCTTATTGGGCAATAAAAATTAATACGAACAAAACATTTGTTGTTATTAATTACAACTTAATTATAGGCCTAGATACGAGTTATAATCTAGTCTAATTAACCTGAATTTACTATTGTGACTAGCTCATCTGAACATAAACTTCATCTGATACTTGATGCAAAACATCATGACGCTTTTTCTTACTTAGGACTGCATAAAGAAGGTACTCAGTTTGTCTTCCGTACTTTCTTACCTTACGCAAGAAAAGTCAGCTTAAAGGTCAATACAAAATGGGTCGAATGTACGCGCACTCATGATTCAGGCATGTATGAGTGGCGTGGTAAAACTGCGCCAGCTTCACCTTGTATGCTCAAAATTGAAGCGGACAATCAAATACAAGAAGTGATTGATACCTACAGCTTCAGCCCAATACTTACTGAAGATGAATTACATCTATTCGGCGAAGGCCGTTTAAACCAAGCTTACAACACATTTGGCGCACATATTGTTGAGCATCAAGGCGTGCAAGGTGTGCAGTTTGCGGTTTGGGCACCCAATGCAGAGCGTGTTAGCGTAATTGGTAATTTCAACCAATGGGATGGTCGCGTTAATCCGATGCGCGTGCGTGGCCAGACTGGTGTTTGGGAGCTGTTTATTCCACACTTAACAGCAGATGCACTATATAAATTTGAAATCCGCAATCGCCACTCGCAAGCAATATTAGTTAAAACCGACCCTTTTGCACGTGAGTTTGAATTACGCCCCGGTACAGCGGCAAAAATATCCTCTAATATCGCTTTTAAATGGCAAGATAAAGCCTGGTTAAGCAAACGCGCCAGTGATGATTGGTTACACACACCATTTAACTGTTATGAAGTACATGTCGGCTCATGGCGCCGTAAAGATGGCAACGTATTGCTTTCGTATCGCGACTTAGCAGCAGAACTTGTGCCTTACGTGGTTGAGATGGGTTACACACATATTGAGCTACTGCCGATTACCGAGCACCCACTGAATGAGTCTTGGGGCTATCAGACCACAGGCTATTTTGGCGTCACCAATCGGTTTGGCTCTCCCGATGATTTGAAATTTCTGATTAATGCCTGCCATGCAGCCAATATTGGTGTGATTCTGGATTGGGTGCCAGGTCACTTCCCTAAAGATGAGTGGGCTTTGGCGCGTTTTGACGGCACCGCACTATATGAACATGAAGATCCGCGCATTGGCGAGCACCAAGATTGGGGCACACTGATTTTCAATTACGGCCGCAATGAAGTACGTAACTTTTTGATTGCCAGTGCTTATTTCTGGCTAAAAGAATTTCATATTGACGGACTCCGCGTAGATGCCGTTGCTTCCATGCTTTACTTGGATTATTCGCGCAAAGCTGGTGAATGGTTACCGAATAAATTTGGTGGCCGTGAGAATCTAGAAGCAATTGATTTCCTCAAACAACTCAATATGATTGTGCATCAAGACTTTCCTGGCGCATTAACCATTGCAGAAGAATCCACTGCCTGGCCAGCTGTATCTCGCCCTGTTTACCTCGGCGGACTAGGTTTCAGCATGAAGTGGAACATGGGCTGGATGAATGACACGCTGAGCTACATTGAAAATGATCCCGTACATCGCAAATACAATCACAGCCTGCTGACTTTTGGGCAACTGTATGCCTATTCTGAAAACTTTGTTTTACCGTTTTCACACGACGAAGTCGTGCATGGCAAAGGCTCGCTCATCGGAAAAATGCCAGGCGACTCCTGGCAAAAGTTCGCCAATTTGCGTTTATTAATGACACTGCAAATGACTACCCCGGGTAAAAAACTCAACTTCATGGGGAATGAAATTGCCCAAGGTCTAGAATGGAACGTTAATCGTAGCTTGGATTGGCATTTACTTGAACATGAATCGCACATTGGCATACAACGTGCCGCCCGCGATTTGAACATGCATTACCTTAAATTGAACTGCTTACACACGCTGGATTTTGACGTGCATGGTTTTGAATGGATTGACTGCCATGACTCTGATCAATCAATTATTAGCTTCATTAGGCGCGGCCTAGATAATTCTTTTGCTATAATAGTGTTAAATTTTACGCCTGTGTTACGTGAGAATTATCGAATTGGCGTGCCGCAGGCAGGCCAGTATGCAGAGATTTTCAATAGTGATGCTGCGTATTATGGCGGTAGTAATCAAGGTAATGGTGCGGGCTTACAAAGCGAAAATATTGCTTGGATGAACAAAGCGCAGTCACTCTTGATTACGCTACCGCCATTAGCAGGCTTAATCATTATGCACAAAAACTAATTAGTATGGATTTAACATTCATCAATAAACTGTCATTAATTAGGTATAAAAACACCACCCTATTAATTACAAATCACATTAAATATATATAATAACCAATTGTTTTAAAATAATAAATGACGACTCTTACTCAATTCCCCGCTTGGCAAAAACTGTGTGCTCACCAAAAAGATGTGTTGCCTTTACATATGCGCGATCTATTCGCTGCAGACGCAAAACGCTTTGAAAAGTACAGCTTAAAATTTGCCGATATCTTATTTGATTACTCCAAACATCGCATCACGGATGAAACATTGCCTTTGCTGTTGCAAATGGCACGTGAGGCCAAAATTGAACAATGGCGCGATAAAATGTTTGCTGGTGAAAAGATCAATATCACCGAAAATCGCGCGGTATTACATACGGCGCTGCGCAACCGCAGCAATAACCCTGTTTATGTAGACGGCAAAGATGTCATGCCAGACGTCAACGCAGTACTGAAACAAATGCGCAATTTTTCAGAAAAAGTACGCGATGGCAGTTGGAAAGGCTATACAGGCAAACGCATCACCGATATTGTGAATATCGGTATTGGCGGCTCTGATTTAGGCCCAGTGATGGTATGCGATGCGCTAAAACCATACGCTAGCCCCGACCTTAACATTCATTTTGTCTCCAATATTGATGGCGCGCATCTCATGCGCGCGCTTGAAAAATGCAATCCAGAAACGACTCTATTTATTGTCGCGTCTAAAACATTTACCACACAAGAAACCATGACCAATGCCACAACGGCAAGAACCTGGTTTTTAGATTCTGCCAAAGACAATAGCCATGTGGCTAAACACTTTGTGGCTTTATCAACCAACGCAAAAGCAGTGGCCGATTTTGGTATTGATACTGCCAATATGTTCGCGTTTTGGGATTGGGTCGGCGGTCGCTACTCATTATGGTCTGCCATCGGCCTAAGCATCGCCTTATACGTTGGCATGGACAACTTTGAAGCTTTATTGGATGGCGCGCATGAAATGGATCACCACTTCAAAACTGCACCACTAGAGCAGAACATGCCGGTGATTTTGGCATTAATCGGCATTTGGTATAACAACTTCTTTCATGTGGATACACATGCTATCCTGCCTTACGACCAAGGCATGGCACGCTTCCCCGCATATATGCAACAAGCCGATATGGAAAGTAACGGCAAATTTATCTGCCGTGATGGTAGCCGAGTAAAGTATAAAACCGGCCCGGTAATTTGGGGTGAAGCTGGCACAAACGGCCAGCATGCGTTCTACCAATTAATTCATCAAGGTACACAAATCGTTCCTGCTGACTTCTTAATGCCTGTACACAGCCACTATGCAATCGGCAAGCACGGCTATGCTCATCACAAAATTCTGCTGGCTAACTTTTTTGCACAAACGCAATCGTTAATGTTGGGTAAAACCAAAGAAGAAGCACGTGCCGAACTTGAAGAGCAAGGTTTAAGCGGTGAGGAATTGGAAAAATTATTACCGCACAAAGTGTTCGAAGGCAATCGCCCTACTACTTCTATTTTGTTCGATAAATTGACCCCAAATACATTAGGCAAGTTAATTGCGCTATACGAACACAAAATATTTGTGCAAGGCATTTTGTGGGATATCAATAGCTACGACCAATGGGGCGTGGAATACGGCAAACAAATTGCAAAACAAATCTTGCCACAATTAACCAGCGATGAAAAAGTGAGCAATTATGATAGCTCAACCAATGGATTGATTAACCACACCAAAGCAATAAAGTAGTTTTTTGCAGGGCAGGAAAACATAAACCTCCTGTCCTTAATAAGCGCTTAGCGTTTAGGTTGTTCATAAATTTCAATTGAATTTCTTATAAGATTTGAAATATTCTTTGGACTATTTCTTACTATTTTGGTGTCAATTTTCAGAAGCAGTATAGAAGTATGAGCTATGTATGCAGCTTTGAGCCAATCAGCGCCTCCTCGGCAAGAGTGCTCATTCTAGGATCCATTCCGGGAGACGCATCGCTTAAGGCACAGCAATACTACGCAAATCGCCAAAATTCATTTTGGAAAATCATGGCTGAAATCACGGGCGTTTCTCACACAGCGACATATGAGCAGAGGGTAGCCTCTCTCCTTGCATCCAAAATCGCATTGTGGGACGTGCTGGAATCATGCACTCGTCCGGGAAGCATGGATGCATCGATTGTGCGGAGCAGCGTGAAAGTAAACGATTTTGCTCGCTTTTTCTACGAGCATAGTAGCATTGTGGTAATCTGCTTCAACGGTGCCATGGCTGAGGCTGAGTATATTAAGCATGTGCAACCGCTCAACCTTCATGCCAATGCTCGACTTGTTCGCCTGCCCTCTACAAGTCCCGCCTATGCCGCCATGCCCTTCAAGGATAAGCTAGCAGTATGGCGCACTGCGGTTTGTGACAATGGTGCGGAGTGAACTGGTCTTTGGTTACCCAATCCACTCATCAAGCGGAACGCTTAGCACCTATTAATAGGCACTAAGAACTATCTTAACTGCATTCCTTTAACCATTGCATCCAAGCCAACCGATTTCGCCATACTCGCGCCTAAGCGTTTTGCAAAACGGTCAGTAATGCTGTCTTGATAAGTAAAGTCAACGATTTCTTCTTGTTTAATCACTTCGCGCGCGACGTAGTCTGCACTACCTAATGCGTCGGCCAAGCCGATTTTAATACTTTGTTCGCCGCTCCAGAATAAACCGCTGAACGTTTCATTATCTTCTACCAAGCGATTGCCGCGGCCTTCACGCACGATGGTTTTAAACTGCTCGTGTATTTGATTCAGCATGGCTTGCGCTAACTGCTGGTGTTTCGGATTAACCGGTGAGAATGGATCCAGCATAGCTTTGTTTTCGCCAGCGGTTAATAGTCGGCGCTCTACACCCACTTTACCCATCAATCCGGTAAAGCCATAACCATCCATTAGCACGCCGATTGAACCGACAATACTGGCTTTATCCACGTAGATCTTGTCAGTCGCCGCTGCAATGTAATAACCGCCAGAAGCGCAAATATCTTCCACTACCGCATACACAGGAATAGTCGGATGCAGTTTCTTCTGGCGCCTGATTTCATCGTAAATAATGCCCGCTTGCACTGGACTGCCGCCTGGGCTGTTGATGCGCAAAATAATACCTTTGGTGCCTTTATTTTCGTAGGCATCGTTTAAGCTGCCCATGACAGAATCGGCATTCACCTCACCACCGGCCTCAATCACGCCAGAAACTTCGATCAATGCCGTATGTGCGCCGGTTGCCGTTTTAGCATTGCTTATCCAACCTAAGGCATAAAACAGCACAATAAATAAATAGACAAACATTAATACTTTAAAAAATATACTCCAGCGCCTTGCTGTTTTTTGCTCTTTCAAGCCAGACAAAGCCAGTTTTTCGATGGTTTGTTGTTGCCAGTTACTATCTTGTTGATTTGGGTCAGACATTCAATTTTCCTATTAGCGGGTTTTATGTAGTTGGTCTAAATGTATTGTAATTTGTTGATTTTGTTCAGTAACCATTAATGCTTGCAGATTTTTGCCTTTGCATGGCCCCATCATACAATGTCCTGTATCCGGTGCATAATGCGCACCATGGGTTGCGCAAATTAAATAATCCTTGTTTACAGTAAAAAATTCTCCCTGATTCCAATCCAACTCAATCGGCACATGCGCGCAGCGATTCACATAAGCATACGCTTTTCCATGAAAACGGATGACAAAACCAGTCACCATTTCACCCAACTGCGGTAAATCGAACCTTAAGCCAATCGATTTTTCGACCAAATCATGGCTATTTAAAGTGATGGTGTGTTTTTGCATTTGGTTTGCTTGAATAGTTTTATCTATCACTCGGTTGGTTTTAGCGTCTAACCAGTCAAATCTCTCTTAATAGCCAAGTACTTAACTCATCAAAACGATGAAATAATTGTAATGGATTATAACTCAATAACTTTTCGCCCGCTTGTGCTCCAAACGTCACTCCAACCGCGTTTACGCCGGCATTTTGCGCCATTTGCAAATCATAATTGGTATCGCCAATCATCAAGGTGCGTTCTGGTGTAATCACCAGCTTATCCATTATCTCATCCAGCATTTGTGGATGCGGCTTGGAAAAACATTCATCCACCGTGCGTGTAGCATGAAAATAATTGCTTAAACCGCAATGTTGTAGCGCAAGATTTAAACCTCGCCGACCTTTGCCAGTGGCCACGGCTAATTTAAAACCGCGGCGATTCAACTCAATAACAGTTTCTTTTGCGCCCTCAAATAGTGGAATTTCACTTTCGCCAGCATAATAATTTGTCGTATATTGAGTCGCTAAAGCCTGGGCTTGCGCGGCAGGAATATCACCATACAAGGCATAAATTGATTCTTTTAGGCCCAAGCCAATAATATTACTAGCGGCTTGTGGGTCTAATGTTGGCAATCCAACCTGCTCTGCTGCCTTAACAATCGCATTCACAATCATGCCAGTAGAATTGGCAATGGTGCCATCCCAATCCCAAACGATTAAATCAAACTGCCTGTTTTTATGCGTATTTATTTCTAACATATTGATATTGTTAACCTTCTAACTTTTTCAGATTATTCATAAACCTTTGTAAGTCTTGCGGCAATGGTGCAATTAACTTCAGCTTTTCAGCGGATACAGGATGCCGCAGATTTGTTTCAACTGAATGTAAAAACATGCGCTTCAAGCCTTTTTTCTGTAAAGCCTTATTGTTTGCAAAATCGCCATATTTATCATCACCCAAAATCGGAAAACCCAAATGCGCTAACTGCACGCGTAGCTGATGTGTGCGCCCAGTAACGAGCTGCGCTTCTAGCAGGCTAAATCCATCAAAAGCCTGTTTTAAATAGAAAATAGTTTCTGAATGTTGTGCCTGATCGTATTTATCTTTACTTTTATCCATCACAACATTTACACGGCGTTCACCATTGGGCAATACATATTTTTGCAAATCCAAAGTTACGCGTTTTTTCTTTTCACTCCACTCACCAGCTACCAGCATCAAATAACGTTTATCAGTCTGGTTATTTCGAATCATTTCATGCAACGCCACCAATGCAGCACGCTTCTTTGCCAACATTAATACACCAGAAGTTTCACGATCCAGCCGATGTACCAACTCCAAAAACTTGGCTTTCGGCCGTTCCATACGCAATTGCTCAATCACGCCACGACTGACTCCGCTACCGCCATGCACAGCAAAACCTGCTGGTTTATCAATCACTAATAGCGCATCGTCTTCGAAAATAATAGTACTTTCTAATACTGACTTAGCAGGCTGTTCAGACCTCTGATTCTCTAATAACTCTTTATCATTGGAAGCAATACGAATCGGCGGCACGCGCACGATATCGCCAATTACCAACTTGTACGAAGCATCAGTACGACCTTTATTCACGCGCACTTCACCACTACGCAAAATGCGATAAATATGACTTTTTGGTACACCTTTAAGTACCTTGGCCAGAAAATTATCAATGCGCTGACCTTCACTGGCTTCATCAACGGTCACATTGGCTGCAGCGTGGGCACCTATCGGTTTTTCTGGCTGGATATTTTGTTCTATTTGCATGTTTAATTTTTTGCGTAAACGGCTGATTACGCCTATACTGTTGATGTTGTTGAATTTAAATTGCTTAAAAGCATGTCGACAAACACTTAATTATTAACTTACTCGCAAAACGAATAAGTTGATGACAAAAATATCTGGCTAATACCGCTCGCCATATTTAAGTAGCGATAAAACAATTGCGCTCTAGCCGCCGCAGACAAATAAACATAAACGCGACTGAAGTTACTGAAGACCGAATTTTAACGAATTTATGCCAAACTATATATAGAATTCAAAACTATATATAAATTTAACGGGCATAAATTTTAATATCATCAATTTTAAGATGACGAGACATTTTTCAATCAATTAAAAAAAACGTAACCAAGCTATTTCTATCATTAGAAATGGTTACAATTAACTAAAACGCTACAAGCGTCCGATTGATTTTAAGCAGCCAAGACGCTGCGCCGATGCTCATGCATGCTTAAATTTAGCGCGATTTTATATCATGCGCCTTGAAGATACCCTTCAGCCACTTTCAATCAAAGTAAATTATTCACAGTTATAACTGTCTGCATTGCTCGAGCGCGGGAGCAATCAATGAAACGCATGTTATTTAATGCAACGCAATCAGAAGAATTACGCGTTGCAATCGTAGATGGGCAAAAACTCGTCGATTTAGATATTGAACACGCAGGTAAAGAACAACGTAAAAGTAATATTTACAAAGGCGTTATTACCCGTGTAGAACCATCCCTTGAAGCCGCTTTTGTCGATTATGGCAATGAGCGTCATGGCTTTTTACCCTTTAAAGAAATCTCACGCAGCTACTATTCTGAAAAAGTAGAAGGTGGTAAAGCGCGCATCCAGGACGTCATCAAAGAAGGTCAGGAATTAATCGTTCAAGTGGATAAAGATGAACGTGGAAACAAAGGCGCTGCCTTGACCACCTACATCTCACTAGCTGGCCGCTATTTAGTGTTAATGCCAAACAATCCACGTGGCGGCGGTGTTTCTCGCCGTATCGAGGGCGAAGATCGCAACGAATTGCGTGATGTGATGGCTCAATTAGAAGTACCAAATGGTATGAGCATTATTGCGCGTACTGCGGGTATCGGCAGAAATGCAGAAGAATTGCAGTGGGATTTAAACTACTTAACCCAGTTATGGACTGCGGTTGAAGAAGCCTCACACATTCAACCTGGTGCATTTTTAATTTACCAGGAAGGCAGCTTAGTGATTCGCGCGATTCGCGATTACTTTAGCGCCGATATCGGTGAGATTTTAATCGATACGCCAGACGTACATGAACAAGCTGTACAGTTTATGAACCACGTGATGCCAGGCAATGTAGCGCGTGTGAAATTGTACCAAGACGAAATTCCGCTATTCTCACGTTTCCAAATTGAACATCAAATTGAATCGGCCTTTTCACGTGAAGTGCGCTTGCCTTCTGGCGGCGCGATTGTCATTGACCATACCGAAGCTTTGGTTTCAGTAGACGTTAACTCTGGCCGCAGCATTAAAGGTGCAGATATTGAGCAAACTGCGTTTAACACCAACTTGGAAGCCGCTGAAGAAGTTGCGCGCCAATTGCGCTTGCGTGACCTTGGCGGCTTAGTGGTGATCGACTTTATTGATATGGAAAGCCAACGCAATCAACGCGAAGTAGAAAATACGCTACGCGATGCTTTACATGCAGATCGTGCACGTGTACAAACTGGAAAAATCTCACGCTTTGGTTTGCTAGAGCTTTCGCGTCAGCGTTTACGTCCAAGTTTAGGTGAAACCAATCACGCAGCCTGCCCACGTTGTAGCGGTACAGGCCATATTCGCGGTATCGAATCAACCGCCCTGCACATCTTGCGTATTACGCAAGAAGAAGCAATGAAAGACAATAGCGCGATTATTCAAGTGCAACTGCCTGTCGAAGCAGCTACTTTCTTGTTGAATGAAAAGCGTGCGGATATTCATAAAATCGAGCAGCGCATGGGTGTTGAAGTCATTTTGATTCCAAATATCCATATGGAAACGCCGAATTATAGCATCACGCGCATCAAGCAAGATGACGTGACAGAAGAAACATCCCAAGTCAGCTACAAAATGGTTGAATTGCCAGCTGAAACTGCTTATGAACGCGGCTTAAATGAAGAAGCCAAGCCAAAAGCACCGGAAGCACTGGTTAAAGGCATTAAAACAGCAACCTCTGCACCGCTTGTAGAACAGAAAGCGACTGAAATCACTGCACCTGCAAAAGTTTCACTATTCGGCCGCATTAAACAATGGTTCGGTGCTAAACCTGAACCGAAAGCTGAAGAAACGACAGCGGATAAAGCAACGCGCGAAACACGTGAAAATGCTCGCAATAACGATCGTAATCGCAATAGTAATCGCAACCGCAATCGTAATAATGATCGCAATGCCAACAATCGTGATCGCAACAATTCAGCGAGTACTGAGCGCAGTGATAAGCCGCAGCAACAGGCAAAACCACAACAGCCGCGCCAAGAACGTCCTGTACGTCAAGACAAGCCACATGAGTCTAAAAATGCATTAAATAACGAAGCACGTGCTGATGTTGCTGAAAAAATAGAAGCGGCTACAACAAATCTGCCGACACAAGGTAATCCAGTTACCGATGCAAATCAAGCGCCTCGCCAAGAGCGCAGCGGTCGCCGTAGTCGTGGTGGTCGTAATCGTAAAAACCGTGACGGCAACCGCGATGAGAATCGTGAGCCACGTGACCCAAATGCAGCAACCCCTGCTTTTGTACCGAATGATGTGGTTGTAGACAATACGCCAATTATTGTGCAAGTTGCAGCACCTGAACCTATTGTTCAAATTGAAACAGTGCAAGAGAAAACTGTTCAAGAAAAAGAGACCCAAGCGCAAAAACCAGCGTCATCAAAAGCGCCGGCAGCAAAAACAGCGTCCAATAAAGCTGAGCCAAAAACGAAAGCGAAACCCGAATTAAAATCGGAAGCCGTCACCGAGGCGAATGCTGAAATAGCGACAAAAGTTGACGCGGCGAATACAACAGCTGTGCCAGAAAAACCTGTGAAAGCTAAAGCAGAGAAAAAGCCTGCCACACGTAAACCCGCCAAAACTGCTAAAGCGACAGACTCTAAACCGCTTGATTTAAGCGCCAGTGGCTTGCAATTAGTAGAAACAAAAGGCGATGTGAAAATAACACCGCCAGTGGCTGAAGAACCTAAACCACGCGCTGCTCGCAAAGCACCTAACTGGAAAAAAGATGCAGAATCAAAAAATGATGATGCACCTTTAGTGATGGTAGAAACACAAAAATAGTATTAAAAAGTCGTTAATGCAAATAAAAAGCCTGACTTGTTCAGGCTTTTTATTTATCGGTAGTTAATTGCGCCAATATTGCATCAATGCAAAACCAATAGCTGTCATTACTAAGCTACCTAAAACATGGCTGGCAATATGCCCTGCCGCCCATGCGTACTCTTGCTTGTGTAAATAGTGAAAAGCTTCTGCAGAAAATGCAGAGAAAGTTGTTAAGCCGCCTAAAAAACCGGTTGTTATAAATAAACGCAATTCGTTTTGGTGTGGCGTAGCGACAAAATAAGCTATCGCCATGCCCATTAAAAAACCGCCAGCCAAATTGGCAATTAACGTGCCGAGTGGAAATAAGCTGGCGTTAAACGCGAGACCTAAGCCCCATCGTGCCCAAGCCCCTACCGCTGCCCCGCCTCCCACTGCAAGCCATTGTCCTGCTGCCATATCAAACTTTCTCATTCAAAATATTGATAAAATCTTTGTGTTTATAAAAATTTAGCTTAACCACTATAATATTAAATATACCATCTAATTCATGAAAGCACATTTTGCGCGTTTTATTTGCCACCTCAGAAGCTTATCCACTCATCAAAACCGGCGGCCTTGCGGATGTTAGTGGGGCTCTGCCAAAGGCGATTCAGCAATTACCAACGTTTGATGGCGAAATAAAGCTATTAATACCTGGTTATAGCGCTGTTTTGGCTAAGCTAAAAAATATCAAAGTAATTACCGACATTCAGGTTTTAAACCAAGCTTGCTCAATCATCACCGGCAAGATGCCTGACAGCGATTTAGATGTGATTGTGATTAAAAATGCGTATCTATATGAACGCGTAGACGGCCCCTATAGCGACGAAAATGGTAAGGACTGGCCCGATAATCCACTAAGGTTTGGCGTGCTCTCGCGTGTTGCCAGTCTTTTATGCAGTGCAAAAAGCCCAATGCCGGATTGGATTCCAGACCTGATTCAATGTAATGACTGGCAAACTGGTTTAACACCTGCTTACATGAAGTTAATAGACAATAGCCAGACAAAATCCATTTTAAGCATTCACAATCTGGCTTTTCAAGGTAACTTTGATGCGAGCTGGATAAGCCTGTTGGAACTGCCCATTGAGCATTTCAAGATGGATGGTTATGAGTATTTTAACCAAGTGTCATTTTTAAAAGCCGGGCTTTTTTATGCCGACCAGTTAAGTACGGTAAGCCCGACCTACGCAAAAGAAATTCAAACGGAAACATTTGGCTTTGGCCTGCAAGGCCTATTGGCAACACGTAGCAATGCATTAACCGGTATTTTAAACGGCATTGATACGCAAGAATGGAATCCTGCAACGGATGCGCATTTATCCAAAAATTTTAGCAATAAACGCATTACTGGCAAACAAACGGTAAAACAAGCTTTACAGCAACAACTTGGGCTTCAAAATGATGCAAATGCTCCATTATTGGGCATCGTCAGTCGATTAACTCATCAAAAAGGGTTAGATTTATTGCCGTCCATCATGCCGCAACTGATTCAGCAAGGTTGTCAATTTGCTATTTTAGGTAGCGGCGATAAAATGCTGGAAGCCAGTTTTAACGATTTAGCTGAGCAATTTCCCAATCAGGTCAGCATGAATACTGGCTACCATGAACACCTTTCGCATAACATTATGGCGGGAGCTGATTTGTTTATCATGCCCTCTCGTTTTGAGCCTTGCGGCTTAAATCAACTATACGGCTTATCTTACGGAACACCGCCAATTGTAACGGCTACAGGCGGTTTAGCTGATTCTGTTACCGATACTACCGATGCAACAATTAAAGACCATACTGCGACTGGATTTATCATCCAGTCGACCACTTCTACGTCACTTCTGCTCACGATTCAACGCGCGGTGGAAATATGGAAAAACAAGAAAACGCGGCGAGAAATTCAAAAAAACGGCATGAATCGCGAAGTAAGCTGGGCATTCAGTGCGCAGTTATATTTAGATTTGTATGAGAAAACGCTATTAACTAATTAGGATGAAAAATTGGCACGGCTAATGCTTATATAAAATTAAGCTTCTCCAAAGCCAAATTCTCCTCCCTAGGGGTATAACTTTAATCAGTTATGCCCCCTTTTTTTTACCCTGCAATATTTTGCTTAAAACCAAGCTGGTTTGAGCCAACAATTTTTACTTAACAATAAAATGCTCGCGATAATATTTAAGCTCATCAATCGACTCATAAATATCCGCTAACGCTTCATGTTTGCTGGCCTTTTTAAAACCAGAATAAATAGTCGGTTTCCAGCGGCGCGCCAGCTCTTTAAATACGCTTACATCTAAATTGCGATAATGAAAATAGGTTTCTAAATCAGGCATATAACGTGCCATAAAGCGCCTATCCTGGCAGATAGAATTGCCACACATGGGCGACTTTCCAGCAGGAACATGTTGCTTTAAGAACACAATCATTTGCTCAGTGGCGGCCTGCTCATCCAACGTACTCGCTTTCACTTTTTCGATTAATCCACTACGTCCGTGTGTCCCTTTATTCCAAGCGTCCATGCCATCTAACACACTATCAGCCTGATGAATAACCAATACCGGAGATTCGGCCAATACGTTTAAATCTGCATCTGTCACCACAGCCGCAAGTTCTAAAATACGATCGCTGTCTGGCAGCAAACCACTCATTTCCATATCTAGCCAGATTAAATTGTCATTATTTTGGTTATTGCTGGGAGCGCTCATCATGATTTCCATTAAATACAGTTAAAAAATTTAAATTATTGTGCGCAAAATTGAACGTACTGCGCATTAATGCTTCACAATAACATTATATTTAATATTTAAGCTTTTAACCGTATGGCATCCACGCTCACATTTGTTTTTATTTTCTTATTAATCGCAACGACAGCTACGCGCATTTGGCTTGGCTCGCGACACATCAAATATGTACAGGCGCATCGCGTTGCGGTGCCCACAGCCTTTTCAGGCAATATCAGTTTAGAATCCCATCAAAAAGCGGCTGACTACACCAGCGCAAAAAGCAAATTAGCTTTAATCGAAGTGGCAGTACAAGCGATATTATTAGCGATATTGACCGTAGGCGGCGGCTTGCAGTGGATAGATGATGCTTGGTTTAACATATTATCTGGTCACGAAATCATTCGCGGTGCTTTGGTCATTTGTACAGCTCTATTAGTCAGCAGCTTAATTGACATTCCATTCGATTACTACAAAACATTCACCATCGATGAACAATTTGGCTTTAATAAAATGACGCCTGCAATGTTTTTTAGCGACATGTTAAAACACAGCTTGGTTGGCTTGGTACTTGGCGCCCCGATTCTATTTGCCGCCTTATGGTTAATGCAAGGTGCCGGTGAATACTGGTGGTTTTATTTGTGGGTGGTTTGGAGTGTATTTAATATTGTTATGTTGGCGGTTTACCCAACCTTTATTGCTCCATTATTTAATAAATTTACACCACTGACGGATGAGAATCTGAAAGCGCGTATTGAAGCGCTTTTAATAAAATGCGGCTTTAAATCGCAAGGCTTGTTTGTGATGGATGGCTCTGCGCGCAGCAGCCACGGCAATGCCTATTTCACAGGTTTTGGCAGCAGCAAACGTGTCGTGTTTTTTGATACATTATTAAGCCGATTAAATGAGCAGGAAATTGAAGCTGTGCTAGCACATGAACTTGGGCATTTTAAGCATCACCATGTGATTAAACGCATCGCCATGCTATTTTTTATGAGCTTTGTGGGTTTAGCATTATTAGGCTGGTTAATGAACCAAGCTTGGTTCTACAATGGTTTGGGCGTTACTGAGATGAGCAATCACATGGCGTTGCTATTGTTTTTACTGGTGTCGCCAGTATTCTTGTTTATATTGCGCCCTTTCATGGCAAGCTACTCACGCAAAAATGAGTTCGAAGCTGATGACTACGCGGCTAAACACGCCGATGCCAATCATTTGGTTGATGCATTGGTTAAGTTATATCGTGATAACGCATCAACGCTTACACCGGACCCATTGCATTCAGCGTTTTATGACTCTCATCCGCCTGCGAGTATCCGTATCTCAAAATTAACGGCATATACACATTAACAGGTATTCATATAGGCCAACGAAATGCTAAAAACTTTATTGATATTAATGATTTCAACGGTTTTTAGCTTAACTCTTCAGGCTGATGAGTTATTTCCAAAGGCAGATATTAATGCAGGCAAAGCGCTTGTCGAGACACATTGCATCAGTTGCCATGCCAGTAGCTTCGGCGGCGATGGCTCCGGCATTTACACACGTGAATACAGAAAAGTGCAGACTACCAAAGGTTTAATCGCGCAGGTACGTAACTGTAATACTATGCTAGGTTTGAAATGGTTTGAAGATGAAGAACTTAATGTGGCTGCTTATTTAAATCAAACTTACTATAAACTTGAGCGTTAATACAGAATAACTACTTTTCAAATTAAGCACTTTCAAAACATCTACCCTCAAAACACTCACTTTCAAATATTAGGCTCAATCATTGAAGAATAATCAGTTATGCCACAAGGTTTAGTCGTCGCATCGTACGGCAAACGCTATGATGTAGAACTCGCAGACAAAACACGCATCAAGTGTGTCACACGTGGCAAAAAAACCGATTTGGCCTGCGGTGATAATGTGAATATCAAACTCACAGACAAAGCTGAAGGCGTTGTGGAATCGAGCCTGCCGCGCACTTCTCTGCTATATCGCAGCAATGAATATAAAAGTAAAATTCTCGCGGCCAATGTCACGCAAATCGTTATCGTATTAGCGACTCAGCCGAGTTTTTATGAGGCATTATTAAATCGTTGCCTGATCGCTGCTGAAGCCGCCAATATCAAACCGCTTATCGTACTGAACAAATGCGATTTAAATGATGATGACAATGCAAAAACCCGGCTGCAACTATATAGCGACTTAGGCTACGAAGTCGTTCATTTGTCGGCCAAGCAAGATATTCAGGTATTACATCAATATTTAGCTAATCATCGCAGTGTTTTAGTCGGCCAATCAGGCATGGGGAAATCCACAATCATTAATGCTTTATTGCCAAATATGCATGTACGCACCCAAGAAATCAGTACCGTATTGGATAGCGGAAAACATACAACGACCGCAACGCATTTGTATCATTTAGACAGCAATAGCAGCTTGATCGACTCACCTGGCTTGCAAGAGTTTGGCCTTAATCATCTTTCAAATGAACAGCTGGAGTTAGCATTTAAAGAATTTAGACCTTATTTAGGCAAGTGCCGATTTAATAACTGTAAGCATTCGCACGAACCGGATTGCGCAGTGATTAATGCGGTTAATGACGGTAAAATTTCAAGCATAAGGCTCAATCTCTACAAAAACTTATCCGGCGAATTGTCTTAATTAATTGCTGGAAGCTACTTACCGCGAGTTTGCTTGCGCAGTTTCACTTATGCTAGGTTTCACTTGTGCTAGGCTTCACTTAGCAACCATTATGATTTAACATCACCAATTGAATCTATAAGTTATATAGTCAATATCCAAATTTACTTTATTTTCATACCTAAAATTAAAAATGATTGACTTAAAAAGAGAGCGGGTAGAAATAACAAGATTGGCGCTGGGTATGTATATTGCGGAGCTGGACAGGCCGTGGATAGGTACGCCTTTTATGTTACAAGGTTTTTTGCTGGATAATCAATCCGATCTAGACACCTTGGTATCTATTTGCCAGTTTGTGTATGTTGACCGCACAAAATCAGTTGGCGATCAATTTATTTCGCCCGCCAAACAAAACACAGCCATCAAGCATGAAGGCTCTGTCATTAAGTTAAAAAATCCGAACAGCATGCTTTCTGACAAGCAAATATATGGCAATAGCACAACACAACACAGCACTAAAATCTCATTTTTAGATGTTTTAAAAGAAGTAAAAAATTATCAACACAAGCAAAATGCATCGCCCAATAGCAGTAGTGATAGCACAGTATATAACATGCGTCATGGTGCAAATACTGCCACACAAGAAGCTCTGCCCTATCCTCACTCGCCAGAATCCAATCAGAAATCTGTAACCCAACAATTAGTAGAAGACCTCAGTGGATTTGTTGCTGGCTTATTTAATAAACGGAATAAAATTAAAAATTCTATTAACCACTCTGCAGAGGCTCAATCTAAACAAGCTGTGGATGATGACGGTTATAGGATCACGATTTTTGAGGAAGAGCCGCCCGTTGAAAACGAAATTTTAGCGATAGCACCTGTTTATGAGCAATCTCAAATTGCAACACGTGATATTTTTGAGTCAGTCGCCAATGAGCAGAATCTCGACTTAACCGCTGTCAGTGAGATTTTAGACAGCATGGTAGAAAGCATTGGCCGCACACCGGATGCTTTACTGTGGCTGGCAAAATTAAAAAAGACCGACGATTATGCCTATAACCATGCTCTGAATGTTTCAATAACTTTGATGGCTTTTGGTAATTTTCTAGCACTATCAAAAAAACAAATTAAAGAACTCGGCTTAGCTGGTTTATTACAAGATGTCGGTAAAGTTAAAATCTCTGCGGATATTTTATTGAAAGAAGGCAAACTGACGCGTGAAGAATATGAACATGCCAAAAAGCACGTTGATGAAAGCCTGAAAATCTTAGATACCACACCGGACATACCGGATACAACCATATTTCTGGTCGCCCAACATCATGAGCGCATTGATGGCAGTGGCTACCCATTTCAGTTGAAAGGCAATCAAATCAGCCTTGTATCGCAAATTTCCGGATTAATTGATACTTACTGTGCGTTAACTAGCCATAAAAGCTATGCCAGAGGTGTGGTTCATCAACAGGCTTTAGATGAAATACATCAATTAAGTGGCAAGCAATTTAGCGCAGAGCTGATTGATCAGTTAGTGCAGTTTATGGGTATGTATCCAGTCAGTTCACTGGTAGAACTCAACACTGGCGAAGTTGCCGTCGTGATTCAGCAAAACCAAGTAAGACGATTACTGCCGCGCCTGATGTTACTGCTGGATCCAGACAAAGTGCGTTACGATGCGCCTGTGATATTGAATCTGCTCAACAGCCCCAGCACCCCTTCCGGCGAAGCGTATAAAATTGTCAACAGCCTCGCGCCCGATAGCTATGGCTTAAATCCCAATGATTTTTATCTTTAATTGATTATTTCTCAGCAAGCCATCGCATTCAGTTAATCTTATGTTAATCAATAATAAAATGGCAGATAAAACTCGCTCTGAAGAACCATCAGAACCCGAGCAGCCATTAGAAATTGAAATTGTCTACACCGAGCAAGAAATTGCACATAAACTCAGCCATTATGGGCTTAATCAGAAATCACTACTTGCTAATCTCGAAGTCAACGTTGATGCATTGCAAAAATACACTCTTTTAGAAAAAGAGGCCAATAATCTCTTTTTGATTGACCTGAAAAACGCACTGCACAATTGGCCAAAAAGTTTAGACTTAAGCCAGTTTACGCAACAAATTAATCAACTAATATTTTTATGGCTAAATGCCATTCAAAATGGATTAAGCATACAAAATATACTTAACTGCCTGAGCGGCCTGGAATCCAACTCGCTGTTTAGTAAAGAAAATACTAAAAAACTGCATTTACTTTTGTTTGATATGGTTGCCGAAACGACGCAACAATACCAGCAGCATCAGCTTGATTATTCACTCAATTTTGATCAGTACACGCAACTACCGAATGCGAACCTAATATTAAGCGCATTAGAAAAAACGATTAAAGAAGCCAGTCCTAATCAATTCATCGCTTTATTTTCAATTCAATTTCAAATTGCCAGAAACCGCCCTGTTTTTTCGCACATCCTTACAATTAACTTAAGTCAAAAGATCGCGTCAATTCTCAAACAAAATATAGCAACGGACATTATTTTGTTTCATAGCGGAAATTTACAGTTTGATTTATTGATACCCGATTTAAACAATACCAGCCACCTTGACTTGCTTGCCGCAAAAATAAACCGTGCCTTTGAAGAAATTCTGCTGTTAAAGCATGATTCTGTTCTTGTAACGCCATTCGCTGGCGCTGCAGTGATACAGCAATCGGCAAAAGATAGCCTTGATTTATATGAAAATGCCAAATCAGCGCTAGAAAATGCCATTACAAAACACCAGCAATTTGTCAAATACTCAGAATCGATCGAAGAAGAATTACAGCTACACAACGATTTAGAAAGTAAAGTATTAGAGGCTTTTTCCACCGATAGTCTAACGTTGTTTTTTCAACCAATTATTGACCTTAATCAATCGACCTGCGCTGGCGCCGAACTGTTATTGCGTTGGTGTGACGATACAGGAGATAACGTTTATCCGAGCGTGACAATCGAGATTTTAAATAAAGTGGGCAAAGGAAAATTATTCACGCGCTGGTTAATCAATTCAGCCTGCCGATACGCGAGCGAATTGATACATGAACATCATTTGCCCATTTATTTAACCATCAACCTGCGTGCAGAAGATTTATACGACATTGAATTACAGCATTTATTGCTGCAGACATTGGCTTTATGGAAAATTTCACCGCAGGATATTGTGCTTGAAATCACTGAAAATGGTTTTTTAGAATACAACGAAACCTCACTATCGGTCATCCAATCACTGTCTGATAATGGCTTCAGGCTGGCATTGGACGATTTTGGTATCGGATTTTCCTCTCTTTCACGATTGCGTACCATGCCGATTGATTTAATTAAAATCGATCAATCTTTCGTGCGTGATATTAAACATTCAGCCGATGATTTCGAAATCGTCAAATCAATCGCCATGCTTGCCAATAGTTTAGGTAAGGAAGTGTTAGCCGAAGGTATTGAAGATAAAGATTGCCTAGACTTGATTAAGCAAATGAAAATTCATAAATGTCAGGGGTATTACTTTGCAAAACCCATGCCATTTGAACAGTTTGTGACGTGGGCAAAACAGCACCAACCCACCTAAATGCTATAATAGCCTCATGCAAATTACCACTCGTTTAGAATTTGATGCAGGTCATCGCATTCCTTCTCACAAAAGCCAATGCCGCAACCTGCATGGGCATCGTTATACTTTAGAAATCACCTTATCTGGCGACATTATTACGCAAGACAACGTATCCGAAAGTGGTATGGTGATGGATTTTTCTGATGTGAAACGCATTGCGCGTGAAAGCGTAGTCGATGTTTGGGATCATGCCTTTTTAGTATTTAAAGATGATCTGGAGGTGCTGAATTTTTTGAACTCACTGCCCAATCATAAGACGGTGGTCTTTCCTACCGTGCCAACAGCAGAAAATATGGCTGCTGAAGCATTCAAAATCCTAAAAAGCCAGTACAAAGATATCTATGGGAATCACTTACAATTAGAGCGTGTGCGACTATATGAAACGCCGAATAGCTGGGCTGATGCGCTGAGTTAATTTACTCAATCAATTTAAAGCTCGCTGGCTTAAAGCTTAACTAGCTGCATAACCTGTTGTAAACCCGCTTGCCAATCCGGCAACATCACCTTAAATACCTGATTCAATTTACTATTACTCAAACTTGAATTGACAGGGCGCGCCGCTGGTGTTGGATATTCTACCGTCGGAATCCCCGCAATATTTTCTACATTGGCTTTAAGTGGCGGCCAATTTTTGCTTACAGCCAATTGGTTATATTCATCTACAATCGCACAGCTAAAACCATGCCAAGTAGTTTTACCTTGATTGGTTAAATGATAAATACCTGTTTGGCTGGCGTTTTGCGGTTGCCATGGTGTCAATAGCGAAACGACTGCGTCTGCAATACTTTCGCTACTGGTCGGTGCGCCAAACTGGTCAGCCACAATGCGTAAGCTATCGCGCTCGCTTGCCAAACGAATAATCGTCTTTAAAAAATTTTTACCGTAAGCGCCGTAAACCCAGCTAGTACGCAAAATCAAATGCGGCAAATTCACTGCACGAATCGCATCTTCTCCGGCAAGTTTACTTTTGCCATATACACTTAATGGATTAACTAAGTCGTTTTCTACATAAGCACCAGGTTTTGAGCCATCGTACACATAGTCCGTTGAGAAATGAATCAGCGCTGCATTCAATTTGGCGGCCTCTTCAGCCAAAATCTGTGGTGCAATCGCATTGATTGCATAGGCTAAATCGGGTTCTGTTTCTGCTTTATCAACTGCAGTATATGCGGCTGGGTTAATGATTAAATCTGGCTGAATCATTTGCACAATACGACGAATCGCAGCGCCATCGCTTAAATCCAGTTGTTCACGGTTTAACGCTACCACGTCATATTGCATTAATCTGTTTTGCAACGCATGGCCAACCTGCCCGTTCACGCCCGTTAGTAGAATTTTTTTCATTTTTATTGTGCGTGCTAAATGAATTTTTTAGCGTCTTGCAAACTTAAACCGACACTATCTTTAGCTGACAATATTGGCGTATCTTGCAAAGGCCAGTCTATTTCCACACTTGGATCATCCCATTTAAGACAACATTCATGCTGTGGCGCATAAAAATCGGTTGTTTTATACAAAAATTCAGCGGTTTCCGACAACACTAAAAAACCGTGTGCAAAACCTGGTGGAATCCACATCTGGCGTTTACTCTCACCAGATAAGCGTGTGCCTTCCCATTGTCCAAAAGTAGCTGACGATTCGCGCAAATCTACCGCCACATCGAAAACTTCTCCTTGCGTCACGCGTACCAACTTACCTTGTGCCTGCTCAATCTGATAATGCAAACCACGCAATACGTTTTTAGCCGATTTTGAATGGTTATCCTGCACAAAACTTACATTTAAACCTGTCGCTTGCTTAAATACTTTTGCATTAAAACTTTCGAAGAAGAAACCTCTTTCATCGCCGAATACTTTAGGCTCAAAAATAATCACCTCTGGAATGCTGGTTCTAATAATCTGCATTAAAACACCTGTTCCGTCAGTAGTAATTTAAGGTATTGCCCATAGCCATTTTTGGCATATTTATTCGCCAAAATTTCCAATTGTGTCGCATCGATAAACCCCATGCGGTAAGCAATCTCTTCCGGACAAGCGATTTTTAATCCCTGGCGCTTTTCAATCGTCTGGATAAACGTACTGGCTTCTAATAATGATTCATGCGTACCTGTGTCTAGCCAAGCCATACCGCGACCCATTACTTCTACTTGCAAATCACCCCATTCCAAATACTGACGATTCACATCGGTAATTTCCAGCTCACCACGTGCAGACGGTTTCATATTCTTGGCAATTTCTACCACGCGGTTATCGTAAAAATACAAACCCGTGACCGCATAGCGTGATTTAGGTTGTTTAGGCTTTTCCTCCAAACTAACCGCTTTACCTGCCGCGTCAAACTCCACTACACCATAACGTTCAGGATCATGTACTGGGTAAGCAAAAACAGTAGCGCCTTGCGTACGTTTTGCTGCATTTTGTGCCATTAAGGCTAATTCGTGACCATAAAAAATATTATCACCAAGTACTAACGCGCAAGGATCGTCGCCAATAAATTGCTCACCTATGATAAAAGCTTGTGCCAAACCGTCCGGTGAAGGCTGGACTGCATATTGAATATCCATTCCCCACTGCGCACCATCGCCTAACAGCTCTTTAAAACGCGGTGTATCTTGCGGTGTGGAAATGATTAATACCTCACGTATGCCGGCTAACATCAACGCAGATAAAGGATAATAAATCATCGGCTTATCATAAACAGGCAGCAACTGTTTAGAAACCACTTGTGTCACTGGATATAAGCGCGTACCTGAGCCGCCCGCTAAAACAATGCCCTTCATGGACTTATTTTTCGCTGTCATTATGCTAACTCCTCACCGCGTTCATTGTAATTTTTATTCACCCAGTTTTTATATTCACCACTGGTCACATTATCCACCCAATTTTGGTGGGTTAAATACCACTTCACCGTTTTGTGAATACCTGTCTCAAATGTTTCGGCTGGTTTCCAGCCTAGTTCACGCTCAATTTTAGAGGCATCGATCGCATAGCGCTGGTCATGCCCAGGCCTATCTGTCACATAGGTGATTTGATCGCGATAGCTACCGGATTGTTTTGGTTTTTCTTTATCTAAAATATCGCACAAGGTATGTACTACTTCGAGATTGGTTTTTTCATTCCAGCCACCAATATTGTAGGTTTCACCTACTTTGCCAGCCTCTAACACGCGACGAATCGCGCTACAGTGATCTGCTACATACAACCAATCGCGCACATTGCTGCCATTGCCATAAATCGGTAGCGGTTTGCCATTTAATGCATGGTGAATCACCAATGGAATGAGTTTTTCTGGAAAATGATACGGTCCATAATTATTAGAACAATTCGTCGTCAACGTCGGCATGCCGTAGGTATGGTGATAGGCGCGCACCAAATGATCCGAAGCAGCTTTAGATGCAGAATACGGGCTGTTAGGTTCGTATGGATTAGTTTCTTTAAACGCTGGATCTGTCGCACTTAGTGAGCCATAAACTTCATCGGTAGAAACATGCAAAAATCTGAAGTTACTTTTGTCAGCATCATTTAAATCATTCCAGTAAGCACGCGCCGCTTCCAGTAGATTGAATGTGCCCACAATATTGGTTTGAATAAACTCGCCTGGTGCATGAATTGAGCGATCCACATGGCTTTCGGCTGCAAAATTCACGATTGCATAGGGATGATATTTTTTTAAAAGTGCATCAACAACTGCCCTATCTCCAATATCGCCTTGTATAAATACATATTCTGAGTTTTTCTCTATAGCAGCTAAATTAGCCAAATTACCTGCATAGGTAAGTTTGTCTAAATTGACACATTGCCCATGTTGCCCTTTTACCCAACTCAAAACAAAATTACTGCCAATAAAACCTGCGCCGCCTGTAACGATGATGCAATTTTTCATGTGATAAAAACCTAACTTAAATGACTGCTTAATTGTTATAAAAATCTATTACTAATCTATTCATTACCATAGTTTGGCGCCGGATTTTACAAGGCCATTTATATACTCTTCATGTGCTGCCAATTCAGATGTATCAGCCTTCATTACCTTTAATACTCGCGGGCCTGTATTTCCTGCCGCCGCTTGCATAGTCGGCTGAGGCGGCACTAAATCCATCATCAAGCTATCCTGCCCTCGCGTCATCGCCATGTACACTTCGGCCAGCAACTCCGCATCCAGCAAAGCACCGTGCAAAGTACGCTTTGCATTATCAATGCCAAAATGCCGACATAAGGCATCTAAGTTATTTCGCTGACCCGGACGTGAGTCTTTGGCCATTCTCAACGTATCGGTGATTTTATCGCAAAACGTTTCAATCGGCTGTAGCCCGATTTGGCCAAGCTCGCTATTTAAAAAACCCACATCAAACGGCGCATTATGAATGATTAATTCCGAGCCATTAATAAAGTTGAGGAACTCTTCTGCAACTGCGGAGAACAGTGGCTTATCCTGTAAGAACTCAAGCGTGATTCCGTGCACCTCTTGCGCTGCAGGGTCTATTTCACGCTGAGGATTTAAATACATATGAAAATGCTGATTGGTCGGCCGGCGATTAATCATCTCAACCGCAGCGATTTCAATAATACGATGGCCTTGGGCTGGATATAAACCCGTGGTTTCAGTATCTAGGAATATTTGGCGCATGATTTCAATTACTCAGTTTTTTGTTGAATTTTGGATAGTCTTTTACGGGTTGGTTAACATCATTATTGTTACAGAAAAGCTGCAACACCTTCATTGGCAAGCGCGTCAGCTCGTTCATTTCCTGCATTGCCAGCATGGCCTTTTACCCAGATCCATTCTATTCTGTGCTGGTTGGCAAGCACGTCCAGCACTTTCCATAAGTCGTCATTTTTCACTGGCTTTTTGTCTGCAGTGCGCCAATTACGCGCTTTCCAGCCAACAATCCATTCGCTGATGCCTTTTTGCACATAAGATGAATCGGTATACACTTTTACCGCACATGGTTTTTTCAGCGCTTCCAAAGCGCGAATCACCGCCGTCAACTCCATACGATTATTGGTTGTCAGCTTCTCGCCACCGCTTAATGTTTTTTCTTTACCATCGTACATTAACCATGCGCCCCAGCCACCCGGACCTGGATTTCCTTTACATGCGCCGTCTGCGTAAATCTCTACTATATTATTCATAATTATTCGTATTCAATGCCTATTCTTTTTGATGCTTATTGTTATTTAGATGGTGTTGCTGGTGCGGTTTAGTTCTTTGCGAGTGATTAACTGCTAACCGAGATTTTAACGAACTTTTCTTCCAATTCGGTTTTAAAAGCGTCATATTAACAACACGTTTTTTAGCCACGATAAAGTAAACACCGCCCATCATTGGCCACCATCGGTCACCCAGCTTATCCATGAACGCAAAACGACTCAACCACTTTTGATTACTCACTGGCGGTTCATAACAATGCATTTCTCCACTGACAAATTCCAAACCCAGTAGTGCCAGCCAATCTTTAATGCGCGATAAAGTAAAGAACTGCCCATTCCACGGATAATTATCTTCCTGATTTAATGCATATTTAAAACCCCAAGCACTGATTGGATTAAAACCCGTTAAGATCAAATGTCCTTCCGGCACCAGTACGCGCTCTGCTTCACGTAATGTTTGATGCGGGTTTTCACTAAACTCCAACACATGTGGCAGACAAATTAAATCAATACAGCTCTCTGCAAATGGCAAATAGTCACTTTCGCAAAATACCACTCCCGTACTATTTCCCACATGCAGCAGATGCGGGATACGCGAATTTTTAAGCGTGTCCATTTGCGGCAATCCCAGTTGTACCGCATTAAAACCGAATATATCACCAACTTTTTTGTCATACATCGCCTGCTCATGACTTAAGAGATATTGGCCTAATGTGGTCGATAACCAGTTATTTTGCTGTTCTAAACGCATGCCTTATCGTATATTTAATGATTGACAAATAATCGCATCAAGCTAAACATGCATCTTATCCTTATCTAACGCGCTTTCGCGGACTAAAATTCGCATACCTCAAGATGCTGCATATCATTCCAATTCCTGCTTTTGACGACAATTATATATGGCTTTTGCATCACAAAAACCATGCAGTCGTAATTGATCCTGGCGATGCGCAACCTGTGATTGAAGCATTAGAAAAAAATAATCTCAAACTCAGCGCAATTTTAATTACTCACCATCATCACGACCATATTGGCGGCGTAGCCAAATTAATCGAACATACAAGTGCGCGCGTCTATGCGCCCACATATGAAAATTTTGATTTTAAACATAGTGTACTGGCTGAAAACGATATTATTCACTTGCCTGAAATAAATGAAAGCTTCCGCGTCATGTGGTTGCCAGGTCATACATTAGGGCATATCGCTTACTATAATAAACAATCTTTATTCTGTGGGGATACGTTATTTAGCGCGGGTTGCGGGCGATTATTTGAAGGTACGCCGGAACAAATGCTGCAATCGCTGAATCGCTTAAAACAATTAGATCCAGCAACAAAAGTCTATTGCACACATGAATACACCGCCACCAATATTGCTTTTGCCTTAACACTGGAACCAGATAACGAAACACTCATTGCCAGACAAGCGATTGTGCAGCAGCTACGCAGCCAACAACTACCCAGCATCCCCAGCACGATAGCATTAGAATTAAAAATCAACCCTTTTTTACGCTGCAATCAAGCCACAATCTGGCAGAACTCACAAGCAAAAAGCAGAGACGAATTAGCGGTTTTTACTGCGATCAGAGCATTAAGAAATCATTATTAATCATCAACATAACAAATAATAATCAGGTAGAACTTTTACTTGACTAATGCGCAGCCCGTCGCTACCATGCAAGACGGTTTTGCAAAAAAATGGTTTAAAGTAAATGTTAGGAATACATATCAACACGATTCAATTAGTCACACACGCAAAGTTAAAACAGCAACAATTAATGGTCAGCCTGTTCGGCCTGTTTTTACTAACCTGCAGTGCGGCTTACTCAAACCTTGCAATTGCTGATACCAATGTTGCTGGCGTAGAAATTGAAATCATCACGGAATCCGTAGATAGCGATTTAACTGGCGACCCTGTTCGAAATTTTTTAAATGGTGTTGAATCCAATGAATCAAGCCAACTCAGCAGCTATCAAGACAATGCAAGCAATAGCGATGATTTATGGTCACGCATTAAAGAAGGCTATGCGATTCCAAATTTGGAATCGCAATACACAACGAACCATGAAACTTGGTACGCTACACGCCCTGATTATATAAAACGTATGTTAGATCGCAGCCAACGCTACTTGTATCACATTGTGGAGGAAGTAGAAAAACGTGGCATGCCAACTGAAATAGCGCTATTACCCATGATTGAAAGCGCGTTTAATCCGCAGGCGTACTCCCGTAGCGCAGCATCAGGCATTTGGCAGTTTGTTCCGGCGACTGGTAAAAGCTTTGGCTTGCAGCAGAATTGGTGGGTCGATAATCGGCGTGACGTCACGGCTGCTACAAGTGCAGCACTTACTTATCTACAAAAATTACACGGCATGTTTGGCACTTGGGATTTAGCCCTTGCTGCATACAACGCTGGCGAAGGTACTGTGCAGCGCGCAATTGATAAAAATCGCCGCCAGGGTTTGCCCACGGATTACCAAAGCTTAAGCTTGCCAGCAGAAACAAAAAACTATGTGCCTAAATTACAGGCCATGAAAAACATCATCACTCACCCTGAGCAGTTTGGCTTAAAAATCGGCTCAATTCCTAATCGCCCTTATTTTGCACGTGTCACAACGCCCAAACAAATTGACGCTAAATTAGCCGCGGAATTAGCTGAAATTTCATTGGAAGAGTTTAGCTCACTTAATCCGAGTTACAACCGCCCGGTCATTACATCAACTGGCGAAAAACACCAGCTACTGCTGCCTGTCTGGGCTGCTGAGCGTTTTGCCACTAACCTTGCTAACTATGACAAACCGCTGACCAATTGGCAAACTTACAACGCCAAACGCGGCGAACGTATGGATAATATTGCACAAAAATTTGGCATGAATGTCAGCCAATTACGCGATGTAAACGGCTTATCATCATCACAAAAAGTGCGTATATCGCAACCTATTTTGGTCCCTGCCATTTACAACAGCAAAGCTGATGCGGCCAATGAAGACAATATGATTGATGTGGCCGAGCTAGCGCAAAACAGCATTGATGCGAATGAGAGTGCAAGCAACAGCACACTTAAACGCCCTGTTGTACACAAAGTAAGAAAAGGTGAAACTTTACAAGCTTTGGCGAATAAATATGACATCAGTAGCCAAGCATTAATGAAAATTAACCAGCTAAAAAATAGCAAGCTTAAGATTGGGCAAACCCTTCACTTAACCAATACCAAACAAAGTGTAAGTGCTGGAAAAAAAATAATCGTTAAACACAGTGTTAACTCTAAAAACAAATCATCTCGACATGTAAAAGCACATTCTAATATTCGAATAAGATAAGTACATACTTCATCAGTAGCAATTTTTTGCTTTTTTAAACGGTTTAATCATGACAAGCGCTTTTTATGGTCCAAAACATTAGATTAAATCGACTCCTGCCCCTGTTACCTATCTACGTGGTGTGTATATCTGCATTGCTTTCGTGTGGCAAATCAGTTGAAGATACCACCGATTATAATAAGCAATATCCAACTGAAGCGGGCGGCACATTGATTGATGCTTCCACTGCCGAACCTTCAGGTTTAATTTCCATGGTTGCTGGCGAATCAGCTTCCAGTGCTATTTCCAGTCATATCTTCAATAGCTTACTCAAATACGATAAAAATCTGGATTTAGAAGGTGAGCTAGTAGAAAACTGGCAAATATCAAGCGACCATAAAACCATCACTTTTAAGCTAAAACCCAATCTAAAATGGGCGGATGGCAAACCTTTAACAAGTGCAGATGTGTTATTTACATGGAAACTAGTAACAGATGAAAAAACCCGCAGTCCATACGCATCAGACTATCAACTCGTTAAAAAAGCGACTACGCCTGATGCGCTGACTTTTAGTGTGACTTATGACCAAGCTTATGCGCCAGCGCTGGATAGCTGGGCAGGTCTACAAATATTACCTAAACACTTACTTGAGAACCAAGACATTCACACCACTGCTTTTGCACGCAATCCTGTCGGCAGTCACTATTACAAGTTAGATAGCTGGACGCATGGCGAAAACTTAAAACTGTCACGTAATCCGACTTCAGTATTAGGTGCCGCCAAAATTGATAAGCTCGTCACACGCATTATTCCTGACAACTCTGCGCAATTTTTAGAGTTGATGGCGGACAATATCGATCTCATGGCCTTGGACCCAATTAAATACTCGCGCATTATTCCGGCGCGACCAGAACTGCAAAAAAAAATTAGCGCTGTATAAAGAGCTGGGTAACAGTTACACCTATCTAGGTTTCAATCTGAAACATAAACCTTTTGATGATATCCGTGTACGCAAAGCGATTAATTACGCGATTGATAAGCAAGAGATTATTGACGGTGTTTATTTAGGCTTGGGGATTAACATTGCCTCCCCCTACAAACCTGGCACACGCTGGAGCAACCCTGATTTACAACCCTACTCTTACGATCCTAATAAGGCGAAAACTTTATTGAAAGAAGCTGGCTTTATCGATTCTGATGGTGATGGTATTTTAGATCGCGATGGCAAGCCATTTTCTTTTGAAATTATCACCAACCAAAATAAAGAACGCGAAAAATCAGCGGTATTAATCCAACGCAGACTCAAAGATATTGGTATCGACGTACAAATTCGCGCGATTGAATGGGCGAGTTTTATCAGCCGTTTTATTAAAACAGGCGATTTCGATGCAGTGGTTCTTGGTTGGAGTTTAGGCTTAGATCCAGATCAATTCAGTATTTGGCATTCCAGTCAAAACCAACCGGGGCAATTCAATTTTATTGGCTACAATAATCCGCAAATCGATCAGTTATTAGAGCAAGGTCGCCTAGAAATGGATATTGATAAGCGCACGAAAATTTATCATGAATTTGCAAAAGTATTACTAGAAGACAGCCCGATTATTTATCTATCCGCAGGCTACGGCCTCAGCGCCATTCATAAACGTGTCAAAGGTATCGATTCACCTGCGCCACCGGCTGGCATAGGCTACAATTCACATGAGTGGTATATTCCTAGCCCGCTTAGACGCATAGAAACCGGACGCAATGAAATCTCTGCAAATTAATGGTTAATCATGCTTAAATACTTAATTAAACGCGTACTGTGGATGATTCCCCTGCTGATTGGAATCAGTTTAATTTCCTTTTTTATCATGCACTTGGCGCCAGGTGACATTACCAATAACGAAGCGTCATTTAACCCAAAATCCTCGGAAGAATCGCGCCAAAAACTGCGTGAGCTATACAATTTAGACAAACCTGTCATCGTGCAATATGGTTTGTGGCTAAAACGCATGGGCACGCTCGATTTCGGCAACTCATTTGCATCGCATCAAAAGCCTGTATTCTGGCAGACCACCGATAAAGATGGCAATGTGACGAAAGGCATGATTCAAGAGGCCTTACCAATCACGTTATTCATCAATATTTTAGGCTTAATTATCACGTTAACCTTAGCGATTCCATTAGGCATTATTGCCGCGCGTAAATACACGCTTTGGCAGGACAAATCCATTACGCTGTTTAATTTTATCGGCTTTTCAATCCCCGGTTTTTGGCTGTCCTTATTGCTGATGTACTGGTTAGGCGTGATGAATAATTGGCTACCCATTTCTGGCCTACACAGCATTAATTATGAGTCGCTAGATACTTGGGCGAAAATAAAAGATAGCATCAGCCATCTTATTTTGCCTGTCATTATCCCTTCAGTAACTGGTTTGGCGGGTATCACCCTATTTGTAAAAAACGGTATGCTGGATGTGTTTCATCAAGATTACATTACAACCGCGCGCGCTAAAGGCTTGAATGAACATCAAGTTGTTTACACACACGCACTGCGCAATGCGCTGTTACCGTTAATTACGATTATTGGCTTATCGATTCCAGGCCTAATTGGCGGCTCTGTCATTGCAGAAACGATTTTCGCTATTCCAGGCATGGGGAAACTATTTTTTGATAGTGTGATGATGCGCGACTTTCCTGTGATTATGGGCATTTTAACGATTGGCTCAGCACTTACCTTACTTGGTAATCTATTGGCAGATATTGCGTATGCATGGGCAGACCCTCGCGTACGTCGCGGTGTCGTTAGAGAATAGTCATGAATAAAAGCATCTTCAGAAAAGCACTCTCAAACCCGCTTGCCTTAATCGGTTTCATCATTATTGTCAGCGTATTTATACTCGCCATGTTAGCGCCCGTTATTTCACCATTTGACCCAAATAATATTGACGTTAAAGCCATTCTATTAGCGCCATCCTGGCAACACTGGATGGGCACAGATGGTCTTGGGCGTGACGTACTAAGCCGTATGCTGCATGGCGGGCGTATCTCGTTATTAGTTGGCTTAGTCGCTGTTGGTATTGCAACAGCAATTGGTATCGTTCTAGGCGCTATTGCAGGCTATTACCGCGGCTGGATTGATACACTTATCATGCGCTTGGTCGATGTCATGTTATCCATCCCCAGCTTCTTTTTAATACTGGCTGTTATCGCCTTCTTAACCCCTTCAATCTGGAACATCATGGTTGTGATTGGCTTAACCTCTTGGATGAGCGTCACGCGATTAGTGCGCGCTGAATTTCTAAGCCTGAGTGGCCGTGAGTTTGTGCTGGCATCACGCACTCTGGGTGCAAAAGATGCACGCCTTATTTTCACACATTTATTGCCGAACAGTCTTACGCCGATTATTGTCAGCGCCGTATTAGGCGTTGCGGGTGCGGTATTAATGGAATCAGGACTCAGTTTTTTAGGACTTGGTGTACAAGCTCCGCAAGCGTCTTGGGGTAACATCTTAACCGATGGCAAAGAGTATATTCAATTTGCCTGGTGGTTATCCCTGTTTCCTGGACTTGCCATTTTGATTACTGTGTTGGGGTATAATTTGCTTGGTGAAGGCTTGCGCGACGCGCTAGACCCAAGATCTAATAACAAATAGACTAATTTAACATTAGTGCTAATAATAACGACACAGGCAATAAGCCATTTAGATAATACAATTCGTTCAAATCATTATTTGACCAATATCAACAATTAACAGGATTCGTTATGGGATTTTTAGCAGGAAAAAAAATATTAATCGCAGGTTTATTAAGTAATCGCTCTATTGCTTACGGCATCGCAGCCGCGATGAAACGCGAAGGTGCGGAGTTGGCTTTTACTTATCAATTGGAAAAACATGCAGATCGTGTAGCGGGTCTAGCTGCAGATTTTGACTCTAAAATTATACTGCCATGTGATGTAGCCGAAGATGCACAAATCGACGCCCTCTTCCCTGCACTCAACAAACACTGGGATGGCTTAGACAGTCTTGTGCATTCACTGGCTTTCGTGCCCAAAGTGGCATTAGATGGCGATTATTTAGATGCGGTAAATCGTGAGTACTTTCGTATCGCACACGACATCAGCTCTTATAGCTTCTCCGCACTCGCCAAAGCTGCTTATCCAATGATGCAAGGCCGTAACGGCAGCCTATTAACATTAAGCTACTTAGGCGCAGAGCGCACCATGCCAAATTACAATGTAATGGGCGTTGCAAAAGCCAGTTTAGAAGCGAATGTACGTTATTTGGCGCAAAGTCTAGGCCCACGTGGCATCCGCGTCAACGCGGTATCTGCAGGCCCGATTAAAACACTTGCCGCTTCTGGCATTGCTGACTTTGATAAAATGATCGGCTTTAATGAACGTCACGCGGCTTTGCGCCGAAATGTAACAATTGAAGAGGTTGGTAACACCGCTGCATTTCTATGTAGCGATTTAGCCTCTGGCATTACCGGTGAAATTACGTATGTAGATGGCGGTATGAATATCACTGCAGCAGGCCAAATTGATTAATAAAATCAATTAATACAAGTACCGACAACAACAAAAAAGCCGATGTTTCAACATCGGCTTTTTTGTTTAATCGGCAACTAATACTATTGCTGAGAGTTACTTTCTAATAGCTTGCGATTCACCACAACTTTACTTTTCGCTTTTAGCGATTTGCCGTAAGCACTTATATATTCAGCAGCGACAGCTGCCTTGTACTCATCCACCGCGCCTTGTTTTGCATCGTCACTCAACGCGTTATCTACGCGGCTTACCTGAACGATTGTATAAGACTTGTTACCGTCCACATATCCCGCATAAGCTGGTAATTTGCTAGCATCAATTTTAAATGCTTGATTCATCACAGGCTCTGTCAACCCTTGTGCATCCTTACGATCAATCGTTACCGTTGGAATCCACTCCAAGTCATCGACTTGGCCGCCCGATTTTAATTTAGCCAAATCTGCCAAACCTTTTTCAGCCGCTAATTTTGTCGCTTGTTCCAGTTTAAGTAAGCCCTCAATACCACCTTTAACTTCATCAAAACTACGTGGTGCAGCAGGTTTGTATTCCAGCACGCGCACAGAAACCAAATTGTTCGGAGATACTTCTACAGCTTCCGAGTTACGTTTTTCTTTTAATACTTCATCAGAAAAAACAGAGTTCATCAACCTCTCGCTCTTAAAGAATTTTGCTCCTTCTTCACGACTCATCCATGCAGTTGGCTGAACTTGCAAACCAAATTTCTCAGCCACAGGTTTCAAACTACCTGATTGCTCATAGACAGTATTACTAAAATCATCCGCAAGTTCAGAAAATTTAGCTTGAGCCTTTTGAAACAACAGCTCGCCTTTAATTTGCGGTTTCATGGCCTCAAAAGAAGAGGAGTGACCTGTCACACCATTCAATTTGATAATATGATAGCCAAACTCAGATTCAACTAAATCACTAATTTGATCCACTTTCATACTAAAAACTGCATCCTCAAATGGCTTAACCATCGCACCACGTCCAAAACTGCCTAAATCACCACCTTTACTGGCCGAACCAGGATCTTGAGAGTTCTTCATCGCCAACTCTTCAAAACGTTTAGGATCTTTTTTAAGCTGCATCAAAATATCAGCAGCCTTGTCCTTAGCAGCGGCTTTCTCTGTTGCTGTTGCCGTTACGCCAAAGCCAATCAAAATATGACTCGCCTGACGTTGCTCATCTCCTTGGAACTTAGATACATTTTCATCATAGAACTGTTTCACTTCTTCATCGCTCACTTGCATTTGCGCTACCAAACCAGCCGCAGAAAGCAAAGCGAATTCCAACTTAACTTGCTCTGGCACTTTAAACTTGTCTTTATGTTGTTCGTAATAAGCTTTTACTTGTTCTGGCGTTACCTTTGTTTGCGCTACAAATTGTGCTGTTTTAATTTCAGCCACACTCACATCACGTTTTTGATGTGCAAATTTCAATGCTTGATCCGTCACACCTTCTGGCACGGAAACTAACAAACCCAAACCTTCACGCGCTTGCTGGTTTAACAACTCATTACGTCTGTCACTCTCAAACTTGCTCACCGATAATTTGTTCTGTGCGAGTGTTTTTTGGTAAATATCTTCAGAAAACTTACCATCTTGCTGAAATTCCGGCATACCCAAAATATAGGTACTTAATTGTTCATCGCTAATCTTGAAGTTGGCATGCTGAATTTCAGCATTGACTAAACGTCGCGTAATCAAACCATCCAGCACCGATTGCTTTAACTCAGCACTTTCCAACATGGCAGGATCAACTTTTTGACCTTGTGATTGCAAGCGGCTACGGACATTATCAATAGCATTTCCATACTCCTGAATGGTGATTTTATCCCCATTTACTTTAGCAATAGCAACATTACTACCCGCATCATTAAAATACGAATCAATACCAAATAATGCAAATGGAATAGTAATTAAAGCCAAAATTACCTTAGCCAACCAACCTTGCGTGTGATTACGAATTGCATCTAACATATCTTAACTTTCTAAATTTTTAGTACTTTAAAATGGTAAATTAGTAACTAGGATAAACCTTGAGATTATATAACAGTTGTGACTTGACGCGGCACTTTGAGCACATTGAACAATATCATTGATGACTAAATATCCAATTAGTTTCTTAGATACTTTATCCATATTTAATTACTCACATTCAAATAGTGGCTTTAATGCAGAGCGCATGGAATTTGGAGAGTGAATTAATTTAGAAAATAAAAAAGCGAGCTAGAAGCTCGCTTTTTTATATGTTGGCGGAGTGGAC
>Ga0160182_112262_pt1 | contig 69437 bp, 61 predicted proteins | sample met14sa_FD_108561 | JGI IMG/M metagenome (GOLD analysis project Ga0160182, IMG submission 108561) | Synthetic bacterial communities of pure cultures from sediment of Lake Washington, USA, under high oxygen condition - MT... | ecosystem: Engineered > Modeled > Simulated communities (microbial... >... | reverse complement strand
GTTGGCTTCTATAACAGTCAGCGCCTGCATTCCACACTGGGCTATCTGTCGCCCAATGGTTTTGAACGGAAAATGGCAGATGAACAACCTATTTTGGTGTCCGAAAAAACTTGACCACTACAGGATGATGCATTCATGGAAATCAAAGTCTTTTTATAAATGCGATGTCTAACACGGGGACTTAACAAAGTTAACGCGGGGTGGGCAAAAGCCCGAAGATGGGGCATGTGTTAAAAATCCAGCGCACCAAAATTGAAAAGCACTGGAAACGTGGAAACGATGAAAGTTCAGCGTTTCCACATGCTACGTTGGATATACTCTAATCGTTATACTTCAAATTCAGAACGATTACGCCCGGCGTTCAACAATTCCTGCATCCATTTTGGCGCCACTCCGCGACCTGTCCATGTTTTATTATGATCATCAGGATGACGATATTTAATAGCAACCTTTGCGCCTTTGCGAACAGGCTTCTTTTCGGGTTCATGAATCTCCACAATGACATCAATAGAGGCTGCCAATTCTTTAATTTGCGCTATAACTTCTTTGCGCTTATTAGCCTGTTTGTTTTTTAATGCTTTTTCTGCATTTTCAATAACAGCCTGCAATTCACGTTCGGAAAGATTTTGATATTCAGTCATTTTGAGTCCTTAAAATAAGAAAAGTTATATTAACTATATCATCAATCTAATTATAAATATATTAGAGATATGACATACAAAGTTATTCAACCTTAAAATTCTTTTCATTTAATAACTGGCCGTGCTCATCAACCAGTCTTACAGCCCAGTTACCTTTTGTAGAATCGGTGAATAACTTGCGACTGGATGTGCGCCATGAATCACCCGATATAATCAGCTCTTGCTTGGAAACAAGCACACCATTTCTCAGCCACTCATGATAAACCCTTCTACCATTCATTGATTTTAATTCAGTAAAATAATAAATCCATGTCGGTTTTTTTTCGCTAACGTTCACGGTTCGTGTTATTTCACCTGCGGGCTCTTTATTATTAAGATCGTAAGTTAACATTGCCCTTGACACATTATGATTAACCTTTGAATGCCCGGGATCTTTAATGACTTTTTCATTGGGTAGTTTTTTTGCAGTTTTCTTAACCGTAATGTCGGAAGCTGGTTTACTTTTCTTATTGGATTCTTTTGTCGGCTTAATTAGGGAGTTAGTTTTTGCAGCTACCTGTTTGGAACTATCCGATTTTTTTATCTCGGCCTCTTTAATCTCAATCTGCGGCACTACCTTTTCTTCTACAGTATTAACTACCAACGTCGCATTATCTGCATCGCTTTTTTGCGTACCTTTATTAATAACATAAAACAACGTTGCTAAAATTAAAACCAGTACACCAGCGGCAAGCAATATCCTTTTAAAATCCCATTCGGTTATCATTTTAGGCTGGAAATTCTCCGTCGCTTTTCCACGTGCCGGATAGCTAACTTTAATTACAATATTTCTTTTGTCTGTCATAAAATCATATCGACCATACTTATAGGTGAAAACAATGGGTTGTTTTTCTTGGCTCGGCATCGCATATTTTAGTCTGCGAATGCGTTAAATCTTGGTAATATACTACTTAAGAGTTCAGACAAAGACAAAATCCTTACAGAATAAATTGGACATTCATAATGAGTAAGCTGCTTAAACTTTTTCAAGATTCTTCCTCCCTCTATGGCAGCAACGCCGGCTTTGTTGAGAACTTGTATGAACGATTCCTGGAAGACCCCGACTCGGTTGAACCCAGTTGGCAAAAGAAATTCAGCGAAATTCACAACGGCGCTGATTTTGAGACGCCTCATAGCCCTGTCGTAGAACGCTTTGCGCAGCTGGCGCTTAAATCCCAAGGCCGATTGGCGAAATTACAAGGCTTTACCGAAGAAAGCGTCAAAAAACAATCGGCTGTTGCCCGCCTTATTAACCATTACCGGGTTCGCGGCCATCAGATTGCCGCCAACAACCCACTGGGCAGAACCTTGCCGCCGCCTCCCGATATGGACCCTTCTTATTACGGTCTCTCCGAGCCTGATATGGACACCTTATTCGATACCGGCGCGCTTTACGGTATTGACCGGCTGCCTTTACGCGACATCATTGCCAATCTGCAAGAGATTTACTGCGGCAGCATCGGCTCTGAATACATGCACATCGTCGATACCCAAATCAGGCGCTGGATAATAAATCGTCTGGAAAGTTCTAAAGCCAACTTGGAGCTGGCGCCTGAAAAAAAACTCTGGACGCTTAAGCTATTGACCGCCGCTGAAGGCATAGAAAGCCATTTGCATAATCGATTTGTCGGTCAAAAGCGTTTTTCTCTGGAAGGTGGCGAATCGCTGATTCCGATTCTGGATGAATTAACGCAGGGGTTTGGCGAAAAGGGCGTTAATGAGATTGTGATCGGCATGGCTCACCGAGGCCGCTTGAATGTACTGGTCAACATCCTGGGCAAAAGCCCCGCGAGCCTGTTTAACGAATTTGCCGGCACTTCGCCGCTTTCTCCGGGTGTCAGTACCGGCGACGTAAAATATCACATGGGCTTTTCATCGGACATCAGTACGCCCGGCGGCCGCCCGGTTCATATAACGCTGGCATTCAACCCATCGCATTTGGAGATCATCAACCCGGTGGTCGAAGGTTCGGTCAAGGCCCGTCAGGACAGGGCGGGGATAAACGGCAGCAATACGGTAATCCCCATTTTAATCCACGGCGATGCGGCCTTTTCCGGACAAGGCATCATCATGGAAACCCTGAATATGTCGCAAACCCGCGCCTTTTCCACCGGCGGAACCGTGCATATCGTCATCAACAATCAAATCGGCTTTACGACCAGCAACCCGCTGGATGCACGCTCCACGCTTTATTGCACCGATGTAGCCAGCATGATCCAGGCGCCGGTTTTTCACGTCAACGGCGATGATCCCGACGCCGTTATCTTTGTAACCCAATTGGCAATGGACTACCGGATGACCTTTAATAAAGATGTGGTCATCGACCTTATTTGCTATCGCCGACTTGGGCATAATGAAGCCGATGAGCCTTCAACCACGCAGCCCTTGATGTATAAAAAAATCCGCAAGCTCAAGACGACGCGGAAGCTTTACGCCGAAAAACTCATCAAAACCGGGCTCATCACTCATGAACAAGCCACCGAGTTGGAGCAAAATTACCAAAAACTGCTCGAAGCCGGTGAAGTGGTGTCCCGGCCGGTCCTGACCGACGGCCCCTATCCTTACACCAACCAATGGAATAAATTCCTGGGCAGCGACTGGAAATCAGCTTGTAATACAGCCGTTTCCATGGACCGCCTGCGCTTTTGTAACGACAGGATGCAGCGCTTGCCGACCGGTTTTGAAATGCACCCCAGAGTCGCCAAAGTCATGGACAACCGCCGTAAAATGGCGGCGGGAGCCATGCCGCTGGACTGGGGTTTTGCCGAAAACATGGCCTATGCGACGCTGTTGACGGAAAAATACCATGTTCGCCTGACCGGGCAGGATGTCGGTCGCGGCACTTTTGTGCATCGGCACGCTGTTTTGCATAATCAACTGCATAATAAAACCTACACGCCGCTTAAACACCTGGACAAAGATCAGGGCAATGCGCAGATTTTCGACTCGCTGCTTTCCGAAGCGGGCGTGTTGGGTTTCGAATACGGCTACAGCACCACGATGCCGAATACCCTGGTTATTTGGGAAGCGCAATTCGGCGATTTTGCCAATGGCGCGCAAGTGGTTATCGACCAGTTTATCAGTTCCGGCGAAACCAAATGGGGCCGCATGTGCAATCTGGTGATGCTGCTTCCGCACGGCTTTGAAGGCCAGGGACCGGAACATTCATCGGCTAGGCTGGAACGCTATCTGCAACTGTGCGCCGAACATAACATGCAGGTTTGCAGCCCGACTACGCCCGCGCAAATATTTCATTTGCTGCGCCGCCAGATGCTGCGGCCGTATCGGAAACCCTTAATAATTATGAGCCCCAAGAGTTTGCTGCGTCATAAGCTTGCGGTTTCCACACTGGAAGATTTAACAATCGGTCAATTCCTGCCGGTCATCGGCGAGCAGGACGACATCAATCCCAAAAAAGTGACTCGCCTGGTCATGTGCGCAGGTAAAGTCTATTACGACCTGCTTGAAACACGGCGCCAGGACGACCTTAAGCATGTCGCCATTGCCCGCATAGAACAGCTCTACCCTTTTCCCGATGAGTTATTCAAAGCGGAAGTCGGCAAATACCCGCAGCTTAAAGAGTTCATCTGGTGTCAGGAAGAGCCCCAAAATCAAGGCGCCTGGTATCAATCCCGGCATCACTTTACCGATAATCTCGGTGCCAAAATCAGCATGACTTATGCCGGTCGAGAAGCATCAGCAGCGCCTGCTGTCGGCAATTTCCGCGTCCATATCGAACAACAAAAAGCGGTCGTTCAATCGGCCCTTTACGGCAAACTTTCAGGAAAATAACATGAGCATTGAAGTCCTAGTTCCCAACCTACCCGAATCCGTCTCCGATGCAACGTTGATTACCTGGCATAAGCAACCCGGCGATACCGTTATCAAGAACGAAAACCTCGTTGATCTTGAAACGGACAAGGTGGTGCTTGAAGTTCCTGCGCCGGAATCCGGCATCCTTGGCAAAATACTCAAGGAAGACGGCTCCATTGTGGTCGGCGGCGAAGTACTGGCTTTGCTGGAACCGCAAGCCGTGGAAGAAGGCAAAAAAACAACGGCAACTGCTCCCGAACCTGAGGACGAGGATGAATCGGACATACCGCTAAGCCCGTCGGTACGCCGGTTGATTGCTGAAAATGCGCTGGACCCTTCCGTTATCAAAGGCTCAGGAAAAGACGGCCGTCTTACTAAAACCGATGTTTTGGATTACCTCCATAAAAAAACCCTGCAGGAAGCTCAACTGATAGTTCCGACCGCCAAGGCCGAAATCCCCCTCAGTCCCCCTTTGACAAAGGAGGAGACAGCTACCGCCATCAGTCACTCTACGCCTAAGGAGGAAACAGGCCGGGTGATTTCAAATCTGCGGCCGGAGCAGCGCGTCCCGATGACCCGGCTAAGGGCCAAAGTTGCCGAACGCCTGTTACAGGCGCAGCAAAATGCGGCGATGCTGACCACATTTAATGAGGTCAACATGCAAAACGTGATTGATCTTCGCAACCAGTACAAAGAACGCTTTGAAAAAAAGCACCATGTCAAACTGGGCTTTATGTCATTCTTTGTCAAGGCTTCCATTGAGGCTTTAAAGCGCTTCCCGGCCATCAACGCTTCCATCGACGATAACGATATTATCTATCACGGCTACTATGACATAGGCATTGCGGTCAGCACCGAACGCGGCCTGATCGTGCCGGTACTGCGCGATGCGGACCAACTTGATTTTGCCGGCATCGAACAAAGCATCGTCGATTTCGGCGCAAAGACCCGGTCCGGTACCTTGACTTACGACGATTTGAAAGGCGGCACCTTCACCATTACCAACGGCGGCATTTTCGGTTCGATGCTGTCCACGCCGATACTCAATCCGCCGCAGTGCGCCATCTTGGGCATGCATGCCATCAAAGAGCGTCCCGTGGTTGAAAACGGACAGATTGTTATCAGGCCGATCATGTATCTGGCTTTATCGTACGATCATCGATTGGTTGACGGGCGCGAGGCCGTGCAATTTCTAGTCACCATCAAAGAATGCCTGGAAGCGCCCGCCCACCTATTGCTTAACATATAAGACCATGTCAAAAAAACAAGTAAAGTCGTTTGATGTCATCGTCATCGGCGCAGGACCGGCAGGCTATTCCAGCGCCATCCGATGCGCCCAGCTCGGCTTAAAAACCGCCTGTATCGATAACTGGCATGATGAAGAAGGCCAAAGCAGTCTGGGCGGCACGTATCTAAACGCCGGTTGCGTTGCGTCTATCGCCCTGCTGGAATCGGCGAAAATTTATCAATCGATCAACCACAACCTGAAAGAACACGGTATTCAGTCAGAGGCCGTTTCGGTGGATATTGCGCTGATGATGCAGCGCAAAAACAATATTATTGACGCACTCAGCCGACAAATCGCCGACTCGTTCGCCCATTACAAAATCGACTGCATTCAGGCGGAGGCCAAGCTGCTCAATGAGCGGCGGGTGGAAATCACGCCGACCGATCATTCCGCTGTATCGATAATCGAAGCCAAGCATATTGTCCTGGCCACCGGCTCCTCCCCGGTCGATTTATCCTGCGCACCGATTGATAATGAATTTATTATTGATACCGCCATGGCTTTGAATCTCGATGCGGTACCCAAGAGATTGGCCATTATCGGCGCAGGCATCATAGGTCTCGAATTAGCAGGCATCTGGAACAGGCTCGGTGCCGAAACCATTCTGCTGGAAGCGCAGGAATCATTTTTAGGCTTGGCCGACCAGCAAATTGCGCGGGAGGCCTATCGTATCTACACCGAACAGGGACTGGAACTGCGTTTGGGCGCACGGGTTATTTCAGCCAAAAAAGGCAGCAAAAAAGTCACCGTAGAATACCAGGATAGTGAGGGCACCCATGCCCTGCGCGTCGATAAACTGATTGTTGCATCCGGCCGAAAACCCAATACCGAACATCTGGCCGCCGCGGAAGCCAATTTACTGCTCGACGAAAACGGCTATGTTCACGTCGATGAAAACTGCCGCACCACCCTGCCCGGCGTTTACGCGATAGGCGACTTGACCTTGCTCGGCCCGATGATTGCCCATAAAGGCATAGAAGAAGGATTATTCGTTGCCGAACAAATCGCCGGTCTCCACAACCCCGTCAACTACGACCTCCTGCCCAGCGTTGTTTTTACCGACCCCGAGATTGCCTGGGTAGGCCAAACCGAACAAGCCTTAAGGGCGATGGGCGAACCCATAAAAATCGGCACCTTTCCGTTAAAAGCCACCGCTCGCGCCCAAGCCATGGGCCAGACTGAGGGTATGGTTAAAATTATCGCACACGCAGAAACCGATGCCCTGCTCGGCATTCATATCATTGGCACGCAAGCCTCCGAAATGATTGCAGAAGCCGTGCTGGCCATGGAGTTTTCCGCCAGCAGCGAAGACCTGGCCAGAACCATACACGCCCACCCTACCCTCGCCAAAGCCTTGCATGGCGCGGCGCTTACGCTTAAAAACAAAAAGTAACAATTCGACCTATTACCCAAACATGATTTTTAACCCTGTGTAGTCACACAAACTTGGGCTGGATATACAGCAGTTAAGTGATGGGGCTGCGCTACTTCAATAGTGAAACCGTACACGTTCCTTCTAGTGTCCCATTTCTAAAGCATCCTGCCTTATTTCGTGTCAAAATATGCCTTTACCTTAAATGTATAAATCGAGAACTTAAAGTCTTTATGAAAATAGCTATTTTGTCCCGTAACCCCAAACTGTATTCGACCTCTCGATTGGTCAAAGCCGCAGAAGCCAGGGGTCATAAGGTACGGGTTTTGGATGTGTTGCGTTGCTATATGAATATTACCTCGCATAATCCTTCTATCCATTATCGAGGTGAGGACTTAACGGGATTCGATGCCGTTATTCCCCGGATTGGCGCTTCAGTCACTTTCTACGGAACTGCGGTATTAAGGCAGTTTGAAATGATGAATGTTTTTCCTTTGAATGAGTCGGTGGCCATCTCGCGGTCGCGCGATAAATTAAGATCAACCCAGTTATTGGCCAGAAAAGGTATCGGCCTGCCGGTAACCGGCTTCGCCAATAATCCCGATGATATTGAGGACTTGATTGCTCAAGTCGGCGGCGCTCCGCTGGTGATTAAACTGCTGGAAGGCACGCAAGGCATTGGCGTGGTCCTGGCGGAAACCCATAACGCCGCAGAGAGCGTTATTCAGGCTTTCATGGGACTCAAAGCCAACATCATGGTGCAGGAGTTTATCAAGGAAGCCGGCGGCAGTGACATTCGCTGCTTTGTGGTGGACGGCAAAGTCGTTGCCGCGATGAAACGCCAAGCAACGGCCGGTGAGTTTCGTTCAAATTTACATCGCGGCGGTTCTGCAACTTTAGTGCGATTAACGCCAGAAGAACGTTCTACCGCAGTGCGAGCCGCAAAAATCATGGGACTGAACGTGTGCGGCGTCGATATGCTGCGTTCCAATCACGGCCCGGTCATTATGGAGGTTAACTCATCGCCCGGATTGGAAGGCATCGAAGCTGCCAGCGGCAAGGATATTGCCGATTTAATCATCCAGTTTATTGAAAAACGCTTTGAGACGCTGGAAATCTGTAAAGACAGATCGCCTACCAGCACCAACACCAGAACCCGTACTCGCGGTAAAGGTTAACCGTGCAACCGGTTTTCAACACGCGTAGACTACCCTTTCAATTATCTTAAGTAGGCAGAGCATGTCGGATTTTAAAAAGTATCATTGTTTGGAATGTGAGCACATCTATGATGAAGCCAAAGGCGACCCTGATAGCGGTATTGCACCGCGAACCCGCTGGGCGGACATTCCCGACAGCTGGGATTGTCCGATATGCGGCGCTCCAAAAAGCTTTTTTAAGTTGGTGGAATAATCGAGTGCTTTGGGATTAGGGGCATTAAAAATGAAACTTAACTTTCTTCCGGCAATGACTCCCGGCAATTGCTCCATGCAATCGCCGACAATTCCCCTATTCGACAAATCCGCAAAACCACTCATTTTGGCGCTGCTGCTTTTTTGTCCCTTATCCGCATTCGCTGCCAATACTTGGAGCTATCACCAGGAAAGCGACCGGCTAAGTAATCGAACCTTTAGCTTTGCCCAATCACCTTTGCCGCCTCGCGGTCTTTACGACAACCTCAGACTGGACATTATCTGCAAGGACAATACCTTGCAAGTGGCTGTTGAGGCCGACAGCTTGATCGCCTCGCAAGGCAGCGCCTTTGGTTTTGAATACCAAATCGACAAGAATCCCCCCGTTACGCTTCAAATGAAAACCTTTAAGGACACCAAGCGTAGAGGCTATACCGAAGAATCCGCCAAACGCATCGTCGATGACCTATTGACCGGGCAGTCCATTTTTATCCGCATCAACACCATGATACGCACTGTCTTGTCCGCCGCAATGCCGTTAGAAAATGCCGCCGAACCCATTAAACACGTCGTTACCGATTGCGGCCTTAACTTATCCGATAACGCTGCCGGCGAATCCGCCTACAGCCTAACCGAATTTGAACAAGCATTTGGCAAACTGCCTTCAGAGCAGCAACAGCAAGTATTGAATAAAATAAAAAAAATCATCATGGAAACACAAAAGGCTCTTTTGATAGAGAAATGAGTATAATTACAAACATTCTCGAACGCTGAGCTGAACTGGCCGGAAACATCGCAATGAAATCACAACCTATTTTTGATTACCCTCTATTTGCACTTGGATTTAGAGTCTTTTTTGCGTTGGCAGGCCTCGCGGCGTTGATCCTGATTGTGTTTTGGAATGCCATATTCAACGGCGCGTTAACGTCGGAACATTATTATCCCAATAACCACTGGCATGCGCACGAAATGCTGCTGGGCTATGCCGTAGCCGTCATTGCAGGTTTTTTATTAACAGCGGTTAAAAACTGGACCGGCAAACCGACCTTAACCGGCGACCCATTGGCAAGCCTGTGCCTGTTATGGCTTTATGGACGTATCCTGCCGTTTTATGCAGGCCTGTTGCCTGACGCCTTGATTGCACTGGTGGATTTTGCATTTTTGCCCACCCTGGCTTATCAAGTCAGCAAACCGATCATTGAGGCCAAACAGTATAGAAATCTATTTTTTATAGGGCTGATAATGTTATTGGCCTTAGGTAACGGCTTGATCCATGCTGAAATACTGGGTCTGCAAGAAAACACTGCAACAATAGGAATTCAGCTGGTCGTTGCGACAATTATCATCTTGATACTGATCATCGCCGGGCGGGTATTTCCTTTTTTTACCGAGCGCGGCATACCCGGAACGCTGATCATCAGAAATCCGTTACTGGATAACGCATCGGTAGCATCAGCCGTAATCGTATTTGCCCTGCAAATATTCGGTATTTCAGGAACCTTGCTGGCCTTGGCGGCGATTGTTGCCGTTGCCGTTAACGTCGCCAGACTATCCGGCTGGTATGTGCAACGCGTCATGTATGTACCCTTGCTATGGGTGCTTTATGCCGGTTACGGCTGGATCATTCTGGGTTTTATGTTGACGGTATTATCGGCCTATTCCGTAGTGCTGCCGTCTTTGGCGCTGCATGCTTTTACGCTGGGAGGCATCGGCGTATTAACATTGGGCATGATGGCGCGGGTATCGCTAGGCCACACCGGCCGGGCGATGAAGGCTTCCAATGCGATGGCTATCGCGTTTGTGTTGATTAATGTCGCCGCATTGTTTCGGGTTTTATTGCCGATAGCGATGCCGGGCTGGTACGAAAATTTAATCTACGTATCGACACTGTCCTGGCTGTCGGCATTCTCCTTGTTCGTCTTTGTCTACGTCCCCATATTAAGCAGTGCCAGAATTGACGGTCAGGATGGTTAATGCTTGCCAAACTAGACGGTATTGTTGAACTGATAACCAGCTCGCTGGTTTTGTTTTCCAGTATCGGTATTTTTGTACTGACCTTGAATGCCCGTTATACCCATGCCATCGGGCGGGTAAGAGATATTTACACTGAGCTGAAAACCAGCAACGAAGCAGAAAAACTGGAAATAGAACTCAACACCATGGTGTACCGGTGTCACGTGCTCAAGTGGAGTTTCGGCCTGCTGTTGTGCAGTGCGATCAGCAGCGGCGTGTTTATGCTCGGCTCAATAGCTTTGCGGTTTACCGATCAAATCAACGCCGAAACTTTGATCTTGTTTGTCGTGTTCAGCGTGTTATTTATTTTCAGCTCAATGGTTTGTTTGTTTATCGACGTGCTGACTTCTTTACGGGCGACGATGATTCATATTGAGAGAGTGAAATAACAGAACAAACAAATCTTGTGTTAAAAATCTTATAGAGGCTAAATTTATGACAACTAATCTTGCTATTGATGATGACTTAATTAATGAGGCGTTAACACTAGGACACTTTAAAACCAAGGAAGATACGGTTGTTACGGCGTTAAGAGAGTTTATTAATCACCGTAAGCAAGCGGAAGTTATTGATCTGTTCGGCAAATTCGACCCTGACCCTGATTACGATTACAAGCAAGGACGACATTCTTGAAAGTATTGGTCGATACCTGCATCTGGTCACATGCGCTCCGTTCTAAAAAACCGGAGTTTGAATCGCAGGTAAAGAGCCTGGAAACACTCATAGCCGACCAACGCGTGTTGATTATTGGTGCTATTCGACAAGAGATTTTATCCGGCTATAGCGATTTGAATAAATTCGAACGGCTAAAAACCAAACTGAGTTATTTTGAAAACACGTCCATTCTGGATGAAGATTATATTATTGCGGCCAAGTTCTATAATGAAGGCCGCCAAAAAGGCGTTCAGGGATCGCACATTGATTTATTGATTTATTGATTTGCGCTGTTGCGGTGCGGTTAAACATCCCAATATTTACTAGCGATAAGGACTTTGGTTTTTATCAACAACACCTACCCATCAAGCTTTACCCTACAACAACTTGATGCGGCAATCAGTATAGTTTTATTGGCCTCAAGCTAAACAGAGCGTGTGAACAATGAAATATTTCGCCATGTTGGAATGTTAGTTCGTAAGCTGGGTTAGCGGTAGCGTAACCCAATATTTTGCGCGATTGTGTTGGGTTACGGCTAGCGCCTAACCCAACGGCACTTGGATTTTTGTGATTTTTTTACAACGCTGTAAGCCACGCCGGGCAAACTGTTTATACTTGCAGCGGGACAATGTTTTGCAACTCCATCCCGAACGTTTTAGTTCCGTAGGCTGGGTTGAATACAATGAAACCCAGTATCGACGGTCATAAATCTGGGTTTCGCGTCGCCTAAAGCGCCTACTTTTGGTGCTCTCGGCAATTGCCCCTGCATAGCTCTACCTCCTGCATCCATGCAGTCGTACCCAGCCTACGGCTCTGTTTATGCAGAGTTTACAACTCCATCCCAAACATTTTGACAGGTAGCTTAAAGCTATTTGTAAATATGCTTTCGATGAGCAATATCGTTAAGAACGATTATAAGCCGATCACCCTCAAATACTGCCAATAAGCGGTAATCGCCGACTCTGTAAGACCAAAACTCGGACAACGGGCCTTGCAATTGTTTTCCCAATTGCCGTGGGTCGTCCAATTTAGCCAAACGGGAAGTAAGGAACGTGCTGATCCTTTGCTGTACCGGTTTATCCAACTTGTTAAACTGTTTTGCCGCCTGAACAGTAAATTCAATCTTCCAAGTCATTGTCTTTTATTAATTGATCTAAAGACACGGTTTGGCCTGTACGCTTGTATTCAGCATAGGATTGTTCGGCCCTTGCAACCGCTTCCCTTTCGGATTGGTAATCAATAATAAAGTCTTTAATCAGCTGAGAAACGCTGATGCCCTGCTCTACTGCGATATGCTCAAGCTGGTGCTCTAGCTGTTGGTCTAATGTAATCATAGAATCACCTTCTTATTTTTCAGAGTAATTTATTTTACATGGTCAGGTTTGGTTTTTTCTCGCAACAGTTCCGTCCGTAGGCTGGGTTGAATACAATGAAACCCAGTATCAACGGTCATAAATCTGGGTTTCGCGTCGCCTCAAGCACCTACTTTTGGTGCTCTCGGTAATTGCTCCTACATTGCTCTACCTAATAACCCACAGGGATGCGGGGAATGCAGATATTGCATGCAGGAGCAATATATCTGTCCATGCAATCGTACCTCTGTTACAGGCAATCAATGATCACCACGATTGATATTGTGTTGATGTTCAATACCTTCGGTTAAATTATAACCTTCGTAATTGAATAGATCATTGGTAAAAAACAAACGCATATCTATAATCCAAGCAATTTTTCTTTGTTGATTGTTTTCTATGATAATGCTTGAAAGCTTTTGATTGTTATCAATAATCTGAACCACAATTGTTTTTGGGTTCATAGGGTCTTCTTTTAGCGCACCTGACACAATACGCTGAGCAGATTCCATTGTCAGCACTTGATGCGTAATAAGTTGCTCAGCATTTTTATCATCTTTAAGTGACTGCGCGTTAAAATAACCAATATCATAGACAAGCTTAAATAACAGACCAATGATAATCACGACTCCATAAACAGAGAGGCCGATTTTTAATCGCCTTCTAATACGAGGATTTGATAGTTTTTTTATAATAACGGAAATTTTCATACTCATTTTTATTGCAGTTCCATGGCTTTATTTGTCATGGTGGACTCAACTCTGAAAAGCTTGCTCTCAATGACCGGTTTTGGCCGAAAACAGATATTCAGTTTCAACTAAAAAACCAGTACACTCTTGTAGAGGTTTAGAAATAACCGCTACTACCTTGTTTTAGATTTTTCTTGCAATAAGATTAATAATCGCTCAGAAAACCCCTCTTCAGGAACAGCTTTTACCGGGATGTACCAATGCTGCTCACCTGCAAAGCCCATGCATTTGACCGCATCCTTCTCGGTCATTAACACTGGTTCGGAACCAGGAAACGAGATGTCGCCAACCAGGAATTTATAATGATCGGGGAAGCTGTGGGTTTTACAGGTTAATCCAGCCGACTCCAGCAGTTTAAAAAACCGGTCGGGGTTGCCTATTCCGGCCAACGCATGACAACCGGTTGCATTGAATTCCCGCAACGGTTTTTGCTGTCCGCTGGCTAGGTTGACGGCGGTGTTGCCGGTGATTTGCATCGAAAACTCGTTATCTTCCGTTTTCTCTCCGTTCACGACGATAAAATCGACGCTCTGCAAACGTTCTATCGGTTCGCGCAGCGGCCCTGCCGGTAGGCAATAGCCGTTGCCAAAGCGCCTTTCTCCGTCGATCACGGCGATCTCAATGTCCCGGTTCAGCGCGTAATGTTGCAGGCCGTCGTCGGATAAAATGACATTGCAGCCTGACTTTTCAAGCAGCAGTCTGGCGGCATCTACCCGTATCGGACTTACGGCCATTGGGCAACCTGTTTGCCTGGCAATCAACAGGGCTTCGTCTCCGACCTGTTCCGCCGTGCTGCCTGCATCTACCCATTGCGGCCAAACTTCAGCTTGTCCGCCGTAGCCTCTGCTGATAATGCCGGGCTTAAAACCCTCACTTTCAAGCAACTCGGCCAACCAGATAATCAACGGCGTTTTACCGGTGCCGCCCACGGTAATATTGCCTATTACGATAACCGGAACCGGCAGGGTGTGCTTTTTTAACACGCCGATACGGTACAAAAATTTCCTGAACTTAACAAAATCGCTGAATAAAAAACCCAGCGGCATCAAGAACACGCCGATAAACGGGTCTTTATACCAAATGTCCACCAGCCATCGGGATAAGGTTTTTTTCATGGTTATTCGGTCGGATGCAGCGTTGCAAAAGTAATATGACTGAATCCCACTTGACCGGCAATATCCAGCGCAGTCATGACCGCTTTGTTAGGCGTTTTGTCATCGGCATTGATGATAAAAGGGACATCCTTTGAATTTGCCGCAAGTTTACTCAATTCCTGTTTCAAGCCCGCCCGGCTTTGATCGATTAGTTGATGAGACAAGCCGTCATCGCCGACCAGGGAGTAAATACCGTCTGCATCAATCATCAGGGAGACCGTTTTAGAATGCTCCTCGGCCGCCGATCCTTCCGCTTCGGGAAGCTTGATATTGACTTCCGTGTGTTGATTAAAGGATGTGGAAACCATGAAAAAAAGCAACAACACAAAAAGCACGTCGATCATTGAGATCAACGTAATATCGACATTTTCCCTTTTTTTACGCTGAAACTTCATCAGGACTCTTTCCGGTCTTCATGCAAAATATCAACCAGTTTTAACGCTTCCTCTTCCATGGTGACTACATATTCGTCGACCAATCTTTCAAAATAGCGATGAAAAACCAAACTGGGGATAGCCACCGTCAAACCCGACGCCGTAGTAATCAGCGCGACCGAAATACCGCCGGCCAAAACGGCGGGATTGCCTGAGCCGTGCTGCAAAAGCGAGGCAAAAATATCGATCATGCCGAATACGGTACCCAATAAACCCAGTAAAGGGCTGACTGCGGCAATCGTACCCAGAGTGTTGAGAAAACGTTCCAGGTCATGCACGACCCTGCGACCGGCTTCTTCAATGCATTCCTTCATGAATTTCCTGCCGTGATGACTATTGGCAAGACCTGCGGCCAAAATACAGCCGAGCGGCGAGCTGTTTCTCAAGTGCCGCAAGGTAACATCATCCAGCTTTTTTTCGCGGGATAACCGCCATACCTGCGCGACAAGTTCAGGCGGCAAAATCTTCTTTCTTCGTAAGGACCAAAAACGTTCTGCGATAATGCCCATGGCACCAATAGAACTCAGTATGATCGGCAACATCATCCAGCCGCCGCTTTTTATGATTTCAAACACATTATTTCCCAAGAAAATTGCAGGTGGGTTAGACGCAACCCGATACTTTGCTGTTTGCACATCATTGTCCGCTTTTAAACAGGGGGAAGAAGCTGACTTTATGACGTGCGTTGGATATATTTTAACTCAAGACAGCGCTATTTTGAGAACTTTCCCGCCCCACCCAGATATAGGCAATGACAAAAGCAATACTACAAAATACTGCCGCCATTGAATAGACGAACTCCGAGCCCAACGACTCCCAATAATAACCGCTATAGTAGCTGCCCAGCATGCCTCCCAAGCCGAAAGTCAAGCTGGTGTATAGCGCTTGACCTTTGCCCTGATGCCGGTCGCCAAAATACAGATGAACCAAATGAATGGCGGCAACATGAGCGCCCGCAAAGGTTGCCGCGTGTAATAATTGAGCAAAAAGCAGCAACCAGAAATAGTCGACACACCAGGCGATCATCAGCCAACGAACAACCGACAGCAGAATACTGGACAATAAAATCGTTCGTAGGGAAAAACGCTTCAACACACGGCGCATGTAGATGAATAAAACGATCTCGGCAAATACGGCCAGCGCCCACAAAAATCCGGTCAGGCTTGCCGTGTATTGATAATGCTTAAGATAGATCGAGTAAAAAACGTAGTAAGGCGCGTGCGCAAGCTGTAACAGCATATAAACGACCAGAAAAGCCCACAATTCAGGGCTTTTCATGATTTGCATCATGCCGACGGCGGCAACATGATGAGAGGCTTGTATGGTCGGCGTCATTAGACTGACCACCCAGATTAGCGTCATCAATAGGGCAATCGCCATAGGGATAATCTGCGCGGACTGATAATCCAGCAACCGCCCTACGCCCAGCACCGCAACAATAAAACCGATAGATCCCCATAGTCTTATTTGGCTGTAACGATGTGCTTCATTTTTTAAATGGTACAAAGTTACCGCTTCGAATTGCGGCAAAGCGGCATTCCAAAAAAAACTAAAGCCAATCGTTATCCAGGCAACCCAGAAATAGCCATGGACATATAAAAAACCGGCAAATAATAAAGCGGTTAAAAATGCGGCGATGCGAATAATGCGTAAATTCTTTCCGGTGCGGTCGGCAATCCAGCCCCATAGAATCGGCGCAATAATTCTTGTACCGCTTAGCATTGCGGAAAGCTCGCCGATTTCAACGGGATTAAAGCCGCTTTCTTTTAAATAGAGGCCCCAATAAGGAATAAAAACGCCTACTGTTGCAAAATAAAAGAAGTAAAAGCCCGACAGCCGCCAGTATGGGATAGACATTGAATTATTCATTTTCGCTAGTTCCCACGCGTTACGTTTGTCTTTATATACAAGTTTCCACGTAACTCGTCATACCGGCCGGGAAGCGAGTATCCACTGCCCTGAATGACGAGTTTAAATACGTCCATGTAATCTGGATTCCGGCACAAATCCGTCTGGAACGGATTTGCATTAACCCAAAGGGTGTCAGGCAGGATAGCCTGACATGAATCCCTGCCGGAATGACGGTCTTCCCATAGACTTGTGTATAACGACAAACGCGTTGCGTGAAAATGCCTTGGTGGACGCGTTGGGTCCCATGTTTTTGCCATCTGCGTTTCGGATATTTGCGTTATTCGCGGCGCCGCATGTCACTGCCATTAAGCTAAGGAAAAAATCTCCCTCTCCTGTTGGAGAGGGGCGGGGTGAGGGGAATAAAAACAAGTAAATGCTTTATTTGATCCCCTCATCCTAACCTTCTCCCGGTGGGAGAAGGGACTGGTCTCTTAACTTAATGACAGTAACGCAGGGCGTGGGAGTGAAATAAATACTTATCTTAAAACAGGCAATCCCGATTGCACGTTGATGTTTTGCGCCCGATGACGCAACAAATGATCCATGATCACTATCGCCATCATCGCTTCGGCAATCGGCGTTGCGCGTATGCCTACGCAGGGATCGTGACGGCCTTCGGTGACCACATCAATAGCCTCGCCTTGCAGGTTGATGCTTCTGCCCGGCAGGCGCAGGCTGGAAGTTGGTTTTAAAGCGATGCTTGCAGTGATATGTTGACCGCTGGAAATACCGCCCAAAATACCGCCGGCATGATTGCTTAAAAAACCGTCCGGGGTGATTTCATCGCGAAACTGGGTACCTTTGCTGTTGACGCAATCAAAACCGTCGCCGATTTCCACGCCTTTTACCGCATTAATGCTCATCAAGGCATGAGCCAAGTCGGCATCAAGACGATCAAAAACAGGCTCGCCCAACCCCGGCGGAACATTCGTTGCGACCACTTCAATTCTCGCGCCGATGGATTCGCCTTCCTTGCGCAACGCATCCATATAAGCTTCCATTTCAGCCACTTTATCCGCATCCGGGCAGAAAAAAGGATTGCTGTCGATGATCGTCCAATCGACTTTCTCGATTTTTATCGGACCCAGCTGCGATAGATAACCGCGTATTTCTATGTCCGCCTGTTCCTTGAGGTATTTTTTGGCGATGCCGCCCGCCGCAACACGCATGGCTGTTTCGCGAGCCGATGAGCGCCCTCCGCCGCGATAATCCCTGATGCCGTATTTGTGCTGATAGGTATAGTCCGCATGACCCGGCCTGAAGGTATCGGCGATCTTGGAATAATCCTTGGAGCGTTGATCGGTATTTTCAATTAACAGCCCAATCGACGTACCGGTGGTTTTGCCTTCAAACACGCCGGACAGGATTTTAACTTCATCGGCTTCACGCCGCTGGGTGGTGTGCCGTGATGTGCCGGGCTTTCTGCGATCCAGGTCTTCCTGCAAGTCGGCTTCGCTCAAGGCCATTCCCGGAGGACAGCCATCAACGATGCAACCTATAGCCGGGCCGTGACTTTCGCCAAACGAGGTGACGGTAAATAATTTTCCTATTGAATTTCCAGACATATCTAATCTAAAGCCGCTAAAAATAATTCGTTATATTGACTGACCTGTTCGGCCGTCAGCAAAAACACGCCATCGCCGCCGCGCTCAAAACTCAGCCAGTAAAAAGGCACATCGGGGAAAGCGTTCTGCAACGTTTCCGCGCTGCTGCCCACTTCCACAACCAGAATCCCCTGCTCTGCCAGATATTGGTCGGCATCGACCAGAATGCGCAAAACAATGTCCAGCCCAGTGTGTCCGCCTTTAAAGCCCATATCAGGCTCGGCGCGAAATTCTGCGGGTAATTGTTCCCATTCTTCAAGGCACACGTAAGGGGGATTGCTGACGATGATGTCGTAGCGCGTATCGGGCAGTTCTTTAAACAAATCCGACTGGTAAAGCGTCACCGCGTCGGCCAGTTGATGCTTGGCGACATTCAGCTCCGCCACGGCCAGCGCATCCGCCGATAGATCCACCGCATCGACGTAAGCGTCGGCAAAGGCATAAGCGCAGGCTATGGCGATGCAGGCGCTGCCGGTACACAAATCCAGAATGCGGACGACTTGCTCTTCATCGACCCAAGGCGCAAAACGCTGTTCGATTAATTCGGCAATAGGCGATCTCGGTACCAGCACCCGCTCGTCAACATAAAACGACAGACCCGCAAAAATGGCTTCATGGGTCAAATAAGCGGCCGGTATGCGTTCGTTGATGCGTCTGTCGATCATATCGATCACGGCCTGGCGTTCGGTCAGCGTTAAAACGCTTTCCAGATACGCATCGGCCAGATTATAGGGCTGATGAATGGTATGTAAAACCAGGGCCGCCGCTTCATCCAGCGCAGTTGTAGTCCCATGACCGAAACTCACTTTGGCCTCGGTAAAACGGCTGGCGGCCCAGCGAATGTAGTCGCGAATGGTTGATAAAGTTGTTAAAATTTCAGATGGCGTTGTTTTCATTGCTGTACAAAGTAAGATAGCTGTAATACGGTTCGACGAATAGACGAATTTTAAACTAAACTTTGCGAGCTTGTTTGAATATTAAGTAGACACAACATGGGCCAAACCAACAACAACCTTAACAATGTCACCGCAAGTTTGGCTAAAAACAAACTTTTGACGGACTGTTATCGGCATATGCAATCCGATGACCTGATGCTGCCGACTATCCCGGATGTCGCTTTTAAAATCCGCCGCGCCATTAATGACGATAAATCCAGCACTTCCTCAATAGCCCGCATAGTCCAAATTGATCCGTCAATCACAGCCAGGCTGATACAAATCGCCAACAGCCCTTTATATATGGGGCGAAAAAAAATTGAAAGCTGTCCCGAAGCGCTAACCCGATTGGGATTGAAAACGGCCCAGGACATTATCACTGCGTTTGCGATGAAATCGGTATTTAACGCCAAGTCCCACGTTATCCGTCAAAAAATGGCCGAGTTATGGGCGCACAGCAGTTACATTGCCTCCATCAGCGCCGTTTTCGCCCATAAAATTCCCGGATTCGACCCCGATCGGGCCATGCTGGCCGGACTGATTCATGATATTGGCATCGTACCCATTTTGACTTATGCCGATAACCATCCCGATATTCTTGCTAATCCAAAAGACCTTGTAGAAACGGTCAAGGAATTACGCGCAGATATTGGCGTGCAAATCATTCGTCACTGGGATTTTCCTGAGGATTTTGAAGAGGTGGTGATTAATTCCGAAAACTGGTTTCGCAATAACAGTAACCCGGCCAATTACGCAGACATCGTGATGATTTCGCAGTTGCACAGTTTTATCGGGAAAGTTGATATAAAAAAAATACCCAAAATAGATGCCCTACCCGCTTATAAAAAGCTGGCCGGACATTTGGATGCAAACGACAGCATCAATATACTGGATACTGCCAAAGATGAAATCGAGCATATTCGGCAAATGCTGGCTTAATGGACATTAACTCGCTACTAAACACCCAGTCCCTGTCAGCTCCCAACAGGCTGTTGGAGAACACCTTAAACCTGAAAGTCGGTCAACAGCTTGACGTAAAAGTGATCAACGCCGAGATACAAGCGGCAAAAAAATGCGATTACCTTGTCATTGGGCGGCAAGGACGTCAGCGTACAAAGCAACCAGCCGGTTACGTTAAGCCCTGGGCAGGATTTGAAAATTCAGGTGACTCAAATAGCGCCTTCCATCGAATTTAAGGTTCTCGATCCGTTACCCGAACTAAAAAACCAAGCCATTGAATTGCGCTTAAAGTTAATACCGACTACCAGGGATGCTGGGAGTGCCGCAAGCGTCAGGGAACCGATGCGGCCGACTGCAAAAGATGTCGCAACCGGTCGACTGACAATCACCGAGAAACAGGATAACGTCGCCTCCCCATCGTCCGTAAAGCAGCTTTTGGACGCAAAGATAATCAGCATCATCGGCAATAAAATTCAGCTACAGGTTTTTAACCCATCGACAGCGAATACCGGCAATAAACAAATTGCTGTTATCACTATTGATCGAACTCAACTGACCAATGCGCCTTCGGATTTAAAAATCGGGCAAAACCTGAACCTGGAAATCGTCAAACCAGGAACCACGCCGGAATTTAAGATTATTCCTGCCGCCCCCCATATTCCCGAGGCCAAGGTAGCCGAGTTTATAAAGCAGTTTCTACCGCGACATGAAGCGTCGCCGATCTTTTTAAATCAGTTAATAAAAGATTTGCCGCAACTGTTAAAAAATGAAAGCGTTCCTCAAGCCCTAAAAGATATTGCCGCAAAAATAGTGCAAAACCTGCCGCCAAAAGAGCAGTTGGTCACCAGTCAGGGACTTAAGCTGGCAATTGCCAATTCGGGACTGTTCCTTGAGGCCAAACTGCCGCCTGCACTGATTCAAGCTGAATTAATTAAAGAATTACCGCAACTGATAAAAAATGAAAGCGTGCCTCAATCATTACAGCGCATTGCCGCTGAAATATTACAGAACCTGACGCAAAAACAGCCGTTGCTTAACACCCCCGTTCTTCAACAACTGGCCACTAATACAACGCCTATTGCCGAAACCGAATTAGCCGCTTTAAAGTTAAACCTGCCCCTCACCGTAGAGGGCGAAAGCGGTACCGCCAAAACAAACGTTTTGGGCGCCGATGATTTTAAAGCCAATTTGCTTAAATTTATTCACGCCTTAAAACAGGAACTGGCTACCCAAGGCGAGCAGCCATTAAATAAAACCGATATTGACCTGCTCAAAAACCTGCAAAATAAGACCGAAAACACCGTTGCCAAGCTAGTGCTGGATCAATTGCTGTCCTTGCCTAAGGAAGACAGCCCAAAGCAACTATGGGTCATCGATATTCCCTTCATTGATCGGCAACAGGCCGAAACGGTCAAGATTGAAATACAGCGTGACAGGGAAAACAAAAAGCAATCCGGCAGCGGCGACTGGTCGGTTAATATCACCATTACGCCGCCGGGACTGGGTACCATTCATTGTATGGTTTCCTATCGAAATGATGCTATCAATACCTTTTTCAAAAGCCAAAACACGCAAACGACAGAGCTTATCAAACACAACCTTGATTATTTGAAAAACCAGCTTGAAGAATCAGGATTAAAAACGGGGCACATGGACGCCCACGACGGCGCTCAGAAAGCGCAAGCGGCGCATCCGCATCAACTGACCGGGAAAAAACTGTTTGATGATAATGCGTAGGTATGTTGAGTTAGCGGCTTTATCGTTAACCAACATCGTAACCCAAATAGTTGATTGTCAAATAGCAGACAACCCAACTGCCATCATAGCTACGATTCAGCTACGGCAGCTTTCGACCCAAACCTGCCGCTGAGCTTTATAAATTCTCTGCTCCTAACCGGACGGTCAAATGTGAGCCGATGCAAGGCATTTCTATATTGTCTTTACACAAACATTTCACATAAGTGTGGTTTATGTTAAATAAATTGACGGCGACAAAATTCGCTTGACACTTACGTTACGTCAGCCATTAACCTTGCCAAACGTATGAAGAAAGGAGTATTCGATGTTACTTAAAGTGGGAAAGCTTGCTAAACATTGCGGGCTGACTGTGCGCACGCTTCACCACTACGACGCTATCAGTTTACTCACGCCTTCTGCGCGCTCCGACAGCGGCTATCGACTTTACAACCGCAAAGACATCGCACGTCTGCATCAGATACAGGCATTGCGGCGTTTCGGTTTGTCGTTGGCCAATATCGGAATTGTGTTGGCAAACCCCGGTACTCACCTCTCTTCTATCGTCGATCAGCAGATTCAAATGCTGGATAGCCAGATCGCGCAAAGCACGATACTGCGCGACCGTTTGGCCCAGTTGCAGGGTCAGTTGCAGCGGGGAGAGGAACCGGAGCTTGCCGAATGGCTAATGACTCTGGAGATGATGAATATGTACGATAAATACTTTACGAAGGAAGAGCAGAAGCGTTTCCGCTTATTGAGCACATCCGATAATACCACCGTTGCTGAGTGGGCTGAGTTGATTGAGTCGGTGCGCGAGGCAATGGAAATGAAGGTTCCATCTCAAAGCCCCAGCGCACAGACTTTGGCGAAACGCTGGATGACAATGCTTATGCGTGATTCGCATGGAGATCCACGTTTGCTGGCAAAGCTCAATATGATGCATTTCAACGAACCAAGTGCGCAGACTCAGACCGGTGTTACACTTGATATGATTTTCTACGTTCAGCAAGCTTATGCTGAGACAAAATACGTGATCTATCAAAAGTACCTTTCGCCGCAAGAAATGGGGTTTCTGCGTAAGAACTACACTAGTAGCACAGGAAAGTTTCCCGCATTGATCGCTGAAGTGTTCCAGCATATGGAAGACGGTATCGCTCCGGATGATCCACGAGTACGCCAACTCACTTTGCACTGGATGGAAATCGTACGTTCTTATGCGGGTGACGACCCCGAGACTCAGGTAAAGCTACGCGAAGCAATGGCACAGCATCCAGAGTTGTTGGATGGATCTGGAATAGACCAGCGTTTACTTGGCTACGTCAGACAGGCAATGTCGCAGTTGAAACCTCACTAGCACTTTAGTCGTGCTCTCCTTGCGCTTTCCTGTAAGCACAAGGAGGGCTCTTGAATTTCTCATATCCAGCGGCTTGCTCGCATGAAAGAGACTACAAGGTTGACCACCTTACGTTAGCTCGGCTGTTGGCACATTGCCGAGCTTCATTACGTCATATTCATCGCCACAAAGCTGCCAGTCGCGACCGGCAGTTGATGGCCGAACTGTGTCATTCGCGAACGCCCAAGTTCTCCCTACCAATTGAATATATTTTGAACCGTAAAGCTGGTTGGGTCTGAATGAGTGCAACCCAGACCCGATCAATTCTACAATTCCCGCGTCGCACTGAATTTAATATCCGGCCAGCGCTCTTCGGTCAGTTGCAGGTTGACCCGACTGTTGGCGACATAAACCAGGTAACCGCCACCGTCTTCGGCCAGATTGTCGAATGCTTTGTTTCTGAATTCTTCCAGCTTGGCCGGTTTATCGGAGCTGACCCAACGCACGGCCGAGATAGGGATGGCGTCATAAACGCATTCGACGTTGTATTCGCTTTTAAGCCTGAATGCGGTGACGTCAAACTGCAAAACACCGACCGCGCCTAAAATAAGGTCGTTGTTCTTTAACGGTTTGAACAACTGGGTCGCGCCTTCTTCGGTCAACTGCACCAGTCCTTTTTGCAGAGCTTTGGCTCTTAACGGGTCTTTTAACACCACGCGACGGAATAATTCCGGCGCGAAATAAGGAATACCGCCGTATTTAAGCGTTTCGCCCTGGGTAAAGGTATCGCCGACCTGAATGGTGCCGTGGTTATGCAAACCGATGATGTCGCCGGGGTACGCTTCTTCGACGCTTTTCCGGCTGTCGGCCTGGAAGGTAATGGCGTTGGCAACCTGGATATTTTTACCGATACGCACATGATGAACTTTCATGCCCTTGTCGAATTTACCGGAACACACTCTTAAAAAGGCGATCCGGTCTCTATGAGACGGGTCCATGTTGGCCTGGACTTTAAACACAAAGCCGCTAAACGCCGGTTCATCCGGTAATACCGTGCGCTGCTCTGCCTCTCGGGGTCTGGGTGACGGCGCATATTCAGCGAACGCATCCAGCAATTCGATAATCCCGAAATTGTTGATCGCCGAACCGAAAAATACCGGCGTTAGCTTGCCCGCCAGATAGTCTTCAAGATCGAATTCATGGCTTGCGCCTTTGACCAAATCGATTTCATCCCTGAGTTCTTGGGCTTGGTCGTCCAGCAGTTCGTCCAGCTTCGGGTTATCCAGGCCTTTGATGATTTCAGCCTGGGCAATCTTGCCGCCATGTTGGGCGCTGAACAGGTGGATTTCATCCTTATACAGATGATAAACACCCTTAAAGCGTTTGCCCATGCCGATAGGCCAGGTCATCGGCGCACATTTGATGTTCAGGACATTCTCGACCTCGTCCATCAATTCGATAGGTTCGCGCCCTTCCCTGTCCAGTTTGTTGATAAAGGTCAGAATCGGCGTGGTACGCAAACGGCACACTTCCATCAGGTTGATGGTGCGGTCTTCAACACCTTTGGCAACGTCGATTACCATGAGTGCCGAATCAACCGCGGTCAAGGTGCGGTAGGTATCCTCGGAAAAATCCTCATGGCCTGGGGTATCGAGCAGGTTAATAATGCAGTCTTTATGCTCGAACTGCATCACCGAGGTGGTTACCGAAATGCCCCGCTCCTTTTCCATTTCCATCCAGTCGGAAGTCGCATGACGCGCCGCTTTTCGGCCTTTTACCGAACCTGCCAGCTGAATCGCGCCTCCGAACAGCAATAGTTTTTCGGTGATGGTGGTTTTACCCGCATCCGGGTGGGAAATAATGGCAAAGGTTCTACGACGCTTGGTTTCGGAGCTTATTTCAGTAATCGACATGTTTTATGCAAAAAATAGGTACGCACACGGTACACAACAAAAAGAGTGCCCATTTGTTAATGGGGAACGAATGGATGATTGAAGGCTTCCCTTGTAATGATGTAAAAAATCCTGTTGGTGAATGGTATTACCGGTAAATCTAAAGTCCTCTTTTCAAAATACCAGGGTAGCTTCAGCTGATTGATTTTACCTAATTCGCATAAAATAAGTAAGTCTCAGTCTCTTTACAATACAGGATGAGTCCGGTTCAAGCGAAAAAACGGATTCAGTTTGAAGTATTAACCCTGAACGGCGGTTTTGTCGACCGTTTCAAACGGGTGCCGACTGCATTTTTTGGATGCCCTGTTCAACGATCCGGATTTTCACGCCGTCGACCGGCAGTTTTTCGGCAACCTTAAATACAACACGGCGCTGACAGATAAAGCATCGCTTCAGCTAAAAAGCTTTTCCCAAGGTTACGCGTACTCTGCCGACGAAGCCAATGAGAATGGCGGCCGGGTTATCAATTGCTATTGACGGCTCTGGTGCCGGATATTCTTCTCTCAGCGCGATTAGACACTTTTTCTATAGACAAGCTCAAGATTGATCAATCATTTGTCAGCGATTTATCTCAAGGGCGACGGAAAAATAAAGCCATTATTCAGGCAATTATCCCGCTGAGACGAACATTAAGCATTCAAGGCCCGCTTCAAAAACTCGATGCTTAGCCGCAATATTGGCGATAAATTGAATAATAGGCTCACCTGATAAGTAATAGCGCTTATTGATTAAATAAGCGGCATTCCCTATCCTACAAACACGTACAGCACCAAAACAACGCCATTGTCTTGTAAATAAAAAAAGTCTAATATCCGCAGAAATTTTGGGTTGGGTTTCCTCCGGGCACGATTACATTGACAAGCAGGGCTAATTTACCGCCTCCTTGTATTATGTCCAACACCCTACCCAACATAATCATCAAGTGGAACGAGAGATATGAATAACAACAAAGAAAATCGATTAGCCGGGCGCTATCCTACCTTTTGTACCGTTGAACTTGATTCAGGTACGGGCGTAACACGCAACCTGAGCACTACTGGAGTTTGCTTTACGACGGATAGTGCGCTTGAGCCGAATTTAATGCTGCGATGCTTCATTCTCATGCAAAAAATGGGCAGGACTATAATCCGTGTTCGCTGTGAAGGCAGGGTGGTGCGCGCAGATAAATCAGGCGACGGTTGGGAGGTTGCCATTAACTTTACGACATTAGAATGGTGATTGCAGGAACCATTGGGTGAAGCATGGCGTGGGATGAGAAGCATGCTTAAAAAAGGTGGGCTCAAGTATCGATGCGGCTGTCGTCCACCAAATCGGGTATCAATGAAATAATGGCGCTTTTGATAGCGGTCGCTGCAGTTCGCAGGGTTTGCTGTTCGCTGTCGTTCAGCTCAGGGTGCAAATGGCGGATAATGCCGCTACGCCCTACCACCACCGGAATGCTGAAGCAGTTATCCCGAATGCCCATCCAGTCGTCAAACCAGGTGGCAAGAGGCATGGTGCGGTATTCGTCGAAAACGACAGCTTCAATAACCATGCATGTTGCTGTGGCGATGGCGTGATTGGTATAACCTTTGAGGCGGTAAACCTCAAAACCGGCTTCGGTAACCTGGGCGAATAACTGTCGATGAATGGGTGTGTCGCCGAGGGGTTCGCCTCCCGCTTCCGCGCTACTCAGTATAGGTAATTGGTTGGAGCCGTGCTCGCCCAGAATATAGGCGCGAAGATCGTCAGGATGAATATGCTCTTCCTGCGATAGCAAGGCACGAAATCGGGCGGAATCAACCAGCGTTCCGACGCCCATCACTCGATTGGCCGCAAAACCGGATAGTTTGCAGGCCGCATAAGTCATTACATCGACCGGATTGGTCACGATGACGAATACGGCATTGGGATTATTGGCAGCCAATACGGGAATCAGCTCTCTGAACAATGATGTGTTTTTTTCGCCCAACTGGAGGCGGGAGGTCAAAACCTCCCCATCAGCCGCAACCGATGCCGTAACGACGACAATATCGGCATCCTTTACCAGTTCATTAGTACACCCTTCGATGCGCATGGGTCGTGAGCAAAAAGCCAATGTGTGCTGCAAATCCAAAGCATCTCCTCTGGCTTTTTCATAGGTACGACCGGCAATCACCAGATGGTCGCAAACCTGTTTTATTACCAGGGCATAAGCAAGAGTGGAACCGACACGACCTGTTCCGATGATGGCAATTTTCATAAGCAGCTGACCGTAATTTTTTTAATAAGGCATTAAGGTATGTTGATTGTAACGAGTTTTGATGACTTTACTTCAAACAAAACCAGTAATAATATTTTTGTCCGGTTTCAATTATCAACCCTAACAAAGCAACAACACAAACAAAATACGTGGTAATACTTATCAAGTAGTAGAAATTATTAGCCTGTAATAACACTATTTTTAAACGAATTATCAGGAATCAATACTACTGACTTAAACTGTAATTAATTATCAGATAACCTTCTATTTAAATTAATTAATTCTTCGGTACGTAGTATTACTAATACCAAGCACCTTGGAATAATCAACCTTGTATATCACGTAAATTCTGTGATAATGTTTATTGTAACGTGCTAATTTATTGTAACTTTTAAGACTTGTATTTTATTTTATCGTTTGCAAATAAATTATTTTTATTTTCCGTCCATTCAGACCCTGTGTCTGTTCACTTTAACGGATTTTACGAGGACTCATATGAATACAGATTTTCGGATTGGACTGATTAGTGATGACCCCTATCATTCTGGCTTATTAAAAGGGTATTGCCAGGCACATCGCTATAAGATTTTTGAAACATCCGCCGACACGGAATCAATTAATACAATGATTCAGATGCAGCCGAATATAATTATTCTTGCTACTGGTTTGGCCCAAGATCGAGCCCAAAAAAATAACTTCGACTTGATTCGTCAAATGAGTATTAAACATCAAATTCCGGTATGTTATTTACGTGACGTTAATAACGCGGCCAATTCAGGAGAGGACCCGGCTTGCTGGGTTGACACAACTTTAGATGCCCCTCTTAATATCAATCAACTGAACGATTATCTGCACAGCAAATTCAAGCACCATCATCTCTTTATCCAGGAAAAAAGAAATCGTGAGAGGCGGACTGCTAATGATCGCAGGCTGTTAATGCTTAATCAGCAAAACAAGGTCCCCGGCAATAATCATCCCGCTAATAAAAACATGCCGAATAATGATGACACTGACTGCTTTACGGTCGAACCTTTTCAGATTGACCAACGATCCAAATCTGTCTTTTTTAACGGGAAGTTATTGAATTTAACACGTAAAGAATTCGAACTTTTCGAATTGCTGGCGAAGGATATTGACCGCGTATTTATGACCGACGAAATTATCAACCATCTCTGGCCTGATAATAACCGGGCAACCAAATCGGATCTTTATCAGTACATGCACCTATTAAGAAAAAAAATTGAAAATGACCCGAATAACCCGCAATGGATTTTGACTGTCAAAGGTTTTGGATACAAGCTGAATATGGCTGAACCTGCTAAAATGAATTAGCCGGGCATTTAGAGTTGGCTCATCTTAAATAGCGGCAACACCCCACGATAATGCCTATTTTTTTACTGGAAGACTCTACAGCGAGGCTTTTGTGAGGACACTTTATTACAGTCACCCTGATTTCCTTTTTCATGAAACAGGCATTGGACACCCTGAATGCCCTGACCGGCTCAGAAGTATAGAAAAGGCATTATCAGCACCGGAGTTCTCAGGTTTAATCCGGCAATCTCCGCCACTCGGTACAGAGCGGCAAATCAGGCTGATTCATCCACAGTTCCATATTGACGCCATTCTTGAAGCCATCCCCGAACAAGGCGAACACTATTTGGATCATGATACGGTGCTGTCGCCCGGATCAAAACAAGCCGCTTTTCGCGCGGTTGGCGCTGTTTGCGATGCCGTTGATAAAGTCTTGACCGGCAAAGCGGACAATGCATTTTGTGCCGTACGCCCACCGGGCCATCACGCAGAACCCCAACTGGCAATGGGATTTTGCCTGTTTAACAATATAGCGATTGCGGCTAATTATGCGCGTCAACAGTATCAACTGGAACGTATCGCCATTGTTGACTTTGATGTCCATCACGGTAACGGCACACAGGCGGCTTTTTACAATCAGCCCAATGTGCTCTACGCGTCCAGTCATGAAATGCCGCATTATCCCGGCACCGGACATCCCGCAGAAACGGGTGTCGGCAACATTATCAATGTGCCGCTGGCTGCAGGCGACTCCGGCATTGAGTTCAGGCAAAAATACACCCACATTATTTTGCCCGCACTGAAAATTTTCAAACCTGAGCTATTGCTGATTTCAGCCGGTTTCGATGCCCATAAGGATGATCCGTTAGCGTCCATCATGCTGGTTGAAAATGATTTTAAATGGGTTACTCAAGAACTAATGAGCGTTGCCGACCACTGCTGCAAAGGCCGGGTTATTTCGGCGTTGGAAGGCGGCTATAATCTCAAGGCGTTAGCGGCCAGTGTTGCCATTCATGTTAAGACACTAATGACTGATATTGAATAATCGACTGGAAAGTCTATGTCATTTCTGCTGCAAGCTTCGTAAAAACCTTACCCTTTTGATGCAACGTCAAAGACCGGTCATGGTTAATCCATTCACTTTAAAAGCCTTCCAACTTAAATTGAATAAACGACAATCTATTTTTGCGTCGTTACCACACATGATCTATAGTTGAATGAACACTCCCTAAAACCGCCGTACTTAGTACATGACTACGCAAAAGACCATCACCCCGTTTGAAAAAATTGCCGCTATAGGTAACGGACTTTCCGCCGATTTACAAAAAATCATTGGCCAAGTTGAAAAGTTAACTGACATCGGTATTGCACTTTCCTCCGAAAAAGACACCGCGCAATTATTGGAAAAAATCCTGCTGGGAGCAAAATCCATTACCAACTCCGATGGAGGAACACTATACCGGGTTGATGGTAACACCATTAAAATAGAAATCATCCGTTCCGATAGTCTGGGTATTTCTCTGGGAGGCGAAGGAAATACCATAAATATCCCGAATATTCCGTTATACGAAGAAAATGGGGAGCCCAACCTTAAGAATGTCGTCTGCTATTCGTATCACAACAATAAAACCATCAACATTGATGATGCCTACGATGCGGTCCATTTCGATTTTGCGGGAACCAAGGCATTCGACAAAAAAAACAATTACCGCTCAAAATCTTTTCTTTCCATTCCCTTGACCAATCACCAAGGTGAAATCATCGGCATCCTGCAACTGATTAATGCTACTGATCCTGAAACCCAAGAAATCATCAAGTTCGATTCAGTGTCGCAACGTTTTGCCGAAGCCTTGGCTTCACAAGCGGCAACCGTCTTAACAAAACAACAGCTCATTACCGATCTGGAAAACATGTTTGAGTCGCTGGTCAAATTAATAGCGACTGCGGTTGATGAAAAATCGCCTTATACCGGCGGACATTGTCGCCGCGTCCCGGAATTGACCTTAATGCTGACAGAGGCGGCACATGATACCGACCATGGTTATTTGCAGGATTTCAGACTGACCGAGGCGGATCGTTACGAACTCACTATCGCGAGCTGGTTACATGACTGCGGCAAAATCATCACGCCCGAGTACGTCATTGACAAGGCGACAAAGCTGGAAACCATTTTCGACCGCATTCATTTACTGGAAACACGCTTTGAAGTACTAAAACGCGATCGTGAAATTGCGTTTCTCAAACAGCAGCTTGCTGAATTGCAAGACAACACGACCTCATCATCGGCACTGGAACACACTTACCAAGCCGATATTGCCCGCTTGGATGATGATTTAGCGTTTATCCGCCTTTGCAATACCGGCGGCGAAGCGATGTCGGGTGAAGACATTAGCCGTCTTCAGTCGTTACAAAAGCTGACTTGGTCACTAAACAATGTCGATATCCCCTTGCTAACTGATGAAGAGGTCTACAATTTGAGCATATTCCGAGGTACCTTAACCTCGGAAGAACGAAACGTCATCAACAACCATATCAACGTTACCATTTCCATGCTGGAAGCCATTAAATTCCCCAAACACTTACAAAACGTTGTTGAGTATGCAGGCGGCCATCATGAGCGTATGGACGGCAAGGGTTATCCCAAGGGATTGAGTCGCGAGGAAATGTCCATCCCGGCACGGGCAATGGCGATAGCGGATGTATTCGAGGCATTGACGGCAAAAGACAGGCCCTACAAAAAAGGTAAAAAGCTTTCCGAGGCGTTGTTTATCTTAAAGAAGCTGAAAGAAGACAAGCACATTGACCCTGATCTGTACGATGCATTTATCAAACAGAAAATCTATAAAAAATATGCTGAAAAATTTTTGGATGATGTCCAAATCGACATCGACTGAGTAGATAGTCTTGTAAGGTGCGCATGCGCGCCCTTTTCTAAAATCCTCCCCAAATCAATAAAAGCGCGCGGCGCGCACCCTACTATCGACTAGGTTTCTTTGATGAAATTCAGTAATAAATGGCTTAAATCTTATCGTTTTCTGGCATGCGCCCTGATCACGCTGTTATTCATGGCGCACACCGCGCATTGGCTGCACGTTCCAACCCTGCAGCGCATGGAAAATATTTTATACGACTTGCGCTTGCGGACGACCGTTGTTAACACCGTCGATCCGCGCATTGTCATTATCGACATAGACGAGGAAAGTCTGGCCAAAGAAGGCCGTTGGCCTTGGCGCAGGGATAAACTGGCCTATTTGGTCGACATACTGTTCGATTATTACAACGTTAAGTTGTTGGGCTTCGACGTGGTTTTTTCCGAGCCGGATACCAGCGCAGGAGTCGAATTGTTGGAAAAACTGGCATCCGGCCCATTGCAAAAGGATGCCGATTTTTTATCGACGCTGGAAACAATGCGCCCGCAATTGTCTTACGATGACATGTTTGCCAAAAGCCTGGAAAACCGGCCTGTCGTCCTGGGTTATTTCACCAGCCATATAACCGAAAAAACGCCGGAAGTGGGCCTGTTGCCACCTCCTGCGGCAGCGGCCGATAAACACCCCTTCAGCCCTTTACTGTTCAAAGAAAAAAGCTACGCCGCTAACCTGCCGAAATTGCAAACAGCGGCCCTGTCCGGCGGTTTTTTTAACAATCCCAATGTCGACGAGGATGGCGTTTATAGAAGACTGCCGTTATTAATCAATTACAACCATCAGGTTTATGAAGCATTGTCGCTGGCGTTATTCAAAACCTTGCTGGGCAAGCCGGAAGTTAAATTTATTACCGGTGAGGGCTATGGCAACAGCAATATCGACAGCCACCTGGAAGGTCTTGAAATTGAAGGCTTTCATATCCCTGTCGATCAAAGCGGCACCCTTTTGGTACCTTATCGCGGCCGGCAAGGCAGTTTTCCTTATGTTTCGGCAACCGATGTGCTGAACGGCGTTACCGACGTAGAGAAATTAAAAGACAAGATTGTTATTGTCGGCACCTCGGCGGCGGGCTTGCTTGACTTACGGGTAACACCGGTACAAAACGTCTATGCAGGCGTTGAGGTGCATGCCAATATTCTCAGCGGCTTGCTCGACCAAACGATTAAATCCAGGCCCAGCTATATTCTGGCCGTTGAATCGGCTGAATTGCTGTCGATCTGCCTGCTGGCTATCTTTATATTTCCCCGCTTGCCGGTGTTTTTATCCGCCATAATATTCAGTGTATTGCTTGCCGCTGGAATAGCTTTCAATTTTTACTGCTGGGCGATTTGGAACATCGATACCGTGCTGGCGGCCCCCATCACCTTATTGACCGGGCTGTACGGCATCCAACTATTTTTCGGTTTTTTCTTCGAAAGCCGAAAGAAAAAACAAATGGGCAACATGTTCGGCCAATATATTCCGCCCGAACTGGTAGAACAAATGAGCCAATCGGATGAAGAATTTTCGTTAAAGGGCGAAAGCCGGGAAATGACCGTATTATTTTCCGATGTCCGGGGCTTTACTACCATTTCCGAAGGCATGGAACCGCAGGAACTGTGCGAACTGATCAACGACATTTTAACGCCGGTAACCCGCGTCATACATGAATCCCAAGGCACTATCGACAAATACATCGGCGATGCGATCATGGCGTTTTGGGGCGCTCCGATGCATAACCCGCAACATGCCGCCTACGCCGTCAGGGCGGGCTTGGCAATCTTGCAAGCTTTAACGACCATTCAAAAAGATTTTAAAGCCAAAGGCTGGCCGGAAATCGACATAGGCATAGGCATTAATACCGGAAAAATGAGTGTGGGCAATATGGGATCGCAATTTCGCATTGCTTACACGGTGATGGGCGACGCGGTCAATTTGGGTTCACGTTTGGAAGGACTCACCAAACAATATGGCGTAAAAATGATCGTCAGTGAAAGCACCCTGCTGGCGGCTCCGGAGTTCACCTACCGGGAACTCGACAAAGTACGCGTCAAGGGCAAGCATAAGCCTATCACCATTTATGAACCGCTGGGCGTAACAGAGGGTATCAGCCACGAACAATTGCAGATGCTCGACTTATTGAATCAGGGCCTGCACGGCTATCGACAACAACAATGGGCCGCTGCCCAAACTATTTTCGAGCAATTAGCGGAGCGGTATCCGCAGGATAAGTTGTACCCGATTTATCTTGAACGGATAGCCTACTACCTTGAGTCGCCACCCGAAATCGACTGGGATGGCGCGTTTACCCATACCCGTAAGTAACGCTTTGGCAATTGGTTCTCATTTTTCACCGTTGCCCTTAAAGAATTGGCTTAACACCCGATATAATGTAATAAAATAATTACAAATTAAAGTGCATTCATTACGATGAAAACCTATCGGAAAAAACAGTCTACGCGTCACCGGTCATTGTTTGACGCAAGCTTGCCGCTACGTCGTGCGCTTAATCTGGCTATTTTAACGGTGCTCTACCCGTCTTTTTCTCATGCCAATCCGGACGGCGCGCAATTCGATCCTACGCAGGTCAGCATTGATACCGCCACGCCGGGCGTGACCACCGTCACCAACAGCCCCAATGCGATTATCCAATGGCAAAATTTCAGCATCGCCCAAAACGAACTCACCCAGTTTATTCAGCAAAACGGCCAAAGTGCGGTACTCAACCGCATTATCGGCCAAAACCCCAGTGAAATTCTGGGACAATTAACCTCCAACGGTAAAGTCTTCTTAATCAACCCTAACGGCATCGTGTTCGGCGCAGGCTCTGCGATTGACACCCAAGGCCTGATTGCCTCCAGCCTTAACCTGAGCGACCAGGATTTCCTTAGCGGCAACTACCATTTTATAGCCGGTTCCAGCGCCGGAAACATTGTTAATGAAGGCATCATCCGTGCAGGAAAAGACGGCAACGTTCTTCTTATTGCCCCAAAAATAGAAAACAGCGGCATTATCAAGAGCGAGGGCGGTTCCATAACCTTGGCAGCCGGACAGGAACTGACTATTACCAACCTGGATTCACCCGATATTCGTTTTCAAATCCAGGCACCCGCCGATAGCGTCCTTAATCTGGGTAAGCTGCTAACCGAAGGCGGCGCAATTAATGTGTTTGCAGGCACCATCAAGCACAGCGGCGAAATCAATGCCGACAGCGTCCAAATGGACAAACAAGGCAATATCCAACTGGTCGCGCAGCAGGATATAACCTTAGACGCGGGCAGCAAAATATCGGCCAATAACAGTCAGGGCAATGCGGGGACTATCCATATTGAAAGCAAAACCGGCACAACTCTGGCTCAAGGCTCAATCGAGGCCCAAGCCACCCAAACCGGCAAAGGCGGCAACATAGCATTGCTCGGCGAGCGCGTCGGCGTACTGACTCAGGCGCGTATTGACGCCAGCGGTGAAAACGGCGGTGGGCAAGTTTTAATAGGCGGTGATTATCAGGGCAAAAACCCCAACGTCCACAATGCCAAAGCTACCTATGTAGGCCAGGGCGCGACCATTAAAGCCGACGCCAAAACCAATGGTGACGGCGGTAAGGTCATCGTCTGGTCGGATGATGTCACCCGCGCTTACGGCAACATCAGCACCAAAGGCGGTAGCTTGAGCGGCAACGGCGGTTTTATCGAAACATCCGGACACCAATATCTGGATGTCGAGGGCATTCGCGTTAACGCTTCGGCTACCAACGGCACCACCGGTAGTTGGCTACTTGATCCTAATAATATTAGGATTATTCATGCCACCAGCGCATCGTCAGACGTATACATGAATGGAGCTAACCCCTTTGCGCCACCCTCGGATACGACAAACTCTACCATATCCGATTACACCCTTAATCAAGCACTTAGCGGCTATACCAGTGTTTCGCTGACCACGGCAAGTACCGGTACAGCCGGAACCGGTGATATTTTATTTGACGGGTCTAACGGCTCGATTGTACTCAGCAAGAATTCAGCCGATACGTTTTCGACCACACTGACTTTTAATGCTTTCAATAATATTAAGTTTCTCTCTTCCAGCAATACGACCATAGAAACCACTGCGACTGCCGGCACAGGCGGCCTTATCGTAGTGTTCAATCCCGGCACCGGAAAGGTAACCGTTGAGAGTGGCGCAACCTTGAACCTGAATGGTCAAGGAGGCGATTTGGAAGCTCAAATAAGCGGCGGAAAAACCTGGGAAAATAGTGGAACCATCAATATGCTGGGCAAGTCAGCTATCCGCCCCTACCTGTCCTCATTATCAACCTTCAACAATCTTGCCGGAGGTGTATTAAACATCGGCACTACAGGCGGTTGGTCGTTTCTCAGCAATTCAGGCAACCAGGAAGGTATTGTCAATAATGCCGGGACAATTAATGTCAATCAAAGTACCTCGTGGGAAGCCAAGTTCTCGCAAGTCGCCGGCGGGATACTCAACCTGCACGCCGGTTTGTCCATGCAGCATCTTAATGTCGCTGCCGGCACTATCAATATTGACAGCGGTATAACGCTGTGGATTCCGGAGAATCACTCAGGCTTAAACAAGTTTGACGGCACATCCATCAATGGACCGGGACGACTCCAGATTGGTTATGCGGTTTCAAGCTACTCGCCTACCGTGAATTTCAATAATGTTAGCACCAGCGGACTTGCCCTATTAAGAGAAGAAAAAGGCTCATTGGCATTTTCCGGTGCGAATACTTTTGCCAATACTAAATTCTTCGCTAATGGAACCAGCAACACCGATTGGATAATACCCACTGCAACCTACACGGGCAATACGGAATGGTGGGCCAAGGGTAACATTACGCTGAACAGTAATCTAAGTACTGCCGGCAATATGACATTGGGCGCAGGATGGAACGCCAACATTGCCACGCCCGCGAGCACATCGACCGGCATGATCACCAATAGCGCTGCCTTAAGCGCCGCCAATGTTATTTTCAAGGCCGGTAAAATGGCGCTGACCGGCGGCACAATCAATGGCAGCAGCTCTGTCAGTCTCTTAAGCAGTAACGCCATTGACCTTGGCGCAGGCTCCACCGACGCGTTGAGCACACTTGAACTCAGCAACGCCGAGTTAAATACCATCACGACCCCCATTTTGCGTATAGGCGATACCGGCAGCGGCGCCATTGACATCAAATCGGCACTGACATTAGCGAATATTACGACCGCACTGAACCTGACTTCCGGCGGCGCCATCACCCAGCAGGCCGGCGCAACAATAGCCGCCGTTCCCGGACTGAATTTATCGGGAACCTCAGTAACGTTAACCGAAGCCAATTCCGCCGGGGTAATTTCCGGTTCGGCGTCAGCAGGCGATTTCCGATACCGCTCTTCCAACTTGCTGACCATTGCCACGGTGGATGGAGTCAGTGGCATTACAGTGCCTTCTGCCAATAATATCGCTTTGGAGTCCGGCGTGGGTATTGGCCAACAAACAGGCGCAAACCTTAATGGCGGCGGCCTGGCGCTAAAAATCATTGGATCGGTGAATCTGCTCAATAGCGGCAACAACATAGGCAGGCTTGCCGCCGATTTGACTTCAGGTACAGGTAGTTTCGATCTCTTTACAGGCAGCAACCTTGCCGTAACCAATATGCTATCGGCCGATGGCTCCACAACATTGAATGGCATTACCACTAATAACCAATCCATACGCCTTACTTCCAATGCCTTAAGCATCAATCGCCCCATAAATGCCGGTAGCTCCAGCGTGGACCTGACCACAGATACGCTGACATGGGATGCCGCAGGCTATGGTAGCGTGGTTGGCAGTCAAGCAGACATCCGCCCTTATACGGCGGGTCGTCCTATCACTGTCGGTGCAGCATGCATTGGCGGTTCCGGAACTTGTCTGAGCATAACCGATCTGTGGAAAGTATCCGCCCCCGTTATCGGCATCGGTAAAAATAATGCGGGGGCCATTTTTGTTAGCGGCATCACCCATGGCGGCACAACCCTCACTGACAGAAACTCAATAACCACCCGCATCGGCTTAATCAGTAACGGTGGCGTCACACAAGGCGCTACAGGCATTAGCGTACAGGATCTTGGCATTGACGCAAAAGGTACGGTGTTACTCAATGCAGTCAATACCATCACCAATCTTGCCGCTAAAACCTTAGGGCAAAACTTTACCTTTAATAACGGCCAGGGTTTCACCGTCACCCAAATGAACGGCGGCACTACAAATTCCACTTACAATTTAAACGGCATTGACACCTGTTCGACGCCGGGCGGCTGTAGTAATGCCGCATCGACCGGCGATGTATCTTTGACCGCCGGCGGCCCATTAACTATCGACACCGGGGGCATCAGAGCCGGCGGCGATATAACATTGGTTGCAAGCGGCAATATCGTCCAAAAAGGGGCGCTTTCGGCTGGATTAAACGAGAACTTGATACTCGCTACCACGGGCGGCAATTACATTAACACTGTCGGTAGCGGCGCTCTCAATGTTTCCGGTACCGGCCGCTGGTTGGTCTATTCAACCAACCCAACCAGCAACACTTTGGGCGGATTAAAGCCATCGTTCGAATATTATGGTTGCCAATACGCGACTGGCTGCGCTACAGCTAGTATTCCCACGACTGCCAACGGTCTGCTTTATAGCAGCATTGCGCCAGACTCAACGAGCATTTCAAATGAGTCCATAAATGCTACGGTAACGGAAAATACTACGGTAACGGATTTCACAAATAAAACTACCGCAGGGGTGTTGGGGACAACGCCCCAATTAGCTCAGCTATTAGCCAATGAATCCGGTAGTAGCGCTGGCGGATTTTCCGGTTCCGCAGAGGAAAAAGACAAAAAACCTCAATTGTGTACCAAATGATAATTCCTCCTCTTTCTATAAAACCGCCATGCCTATTCAAATAACTCAACTCGTTAAAAGTTATGGCTTATGGCTGTTCTTATTAACTGTTGCCCTGCCCGTTTATGCGGCGCCCCTAGTCGTTGGTCACATTAGCTTTGTAAAGGGCAGCAATGCCGCCCAGCAACCCGGGGGGGCGCCTCGAATTCTCGGTAAGGACACGGAAATTTTCCAGGGCGACAATATCCAGACGACCGAACGCAGTTTTGTGATTGTCGAATTTACCGACGGTGCCAAGATTACCGTGCGTCCAAACAGCAACTTTAGCATTGACCATTATGACAGCCAATCTGCCAATAAAACGGCACAGCTGGTGTTACATCAAGGCGGCGTTAACACCAGCACCGGTGATATTGCCAAGGCCCATCCGGAAAACTTTCAAATAAAAACACCGACATCCACTGTTAAACCCGAATCCGAAAAAGCGGAGTTTACTGTGCGTATTTGCGACAAAGATTGCGAAGATAAGGGAAAAGAAGCCGCCGCCAATGCGGTAAGAACCGAGCAAAGCGTAGTAGCTCGCGTGGTCGATATTAAAGGTGAAGTGAGCGCCATCAACCGTGCCGACAAAAATGCAAAAGAGCGTCCTCTGTCGCTGGGCAAACCGGTGTATAACGCCGATTCCATCCGTAGCGAAAAGGATAGTTATGCGCTTCTGGTCTTTCCCGATGGTGAAAAAGTCACTCTGCAAGCCAATAGCGAACTGGATATTAAACAATATGACTATCAAATTAAAGGCAAAAAAGACCAGGTTTTATTGCGCTTAACGACGGGAGGGCTGCGCGCACTAACCGGCAGTATCGGAAAAAACAATCATGATGCCTTTGCCCTGGATACGCCGGTCGCCACTATCGGTATAAGAGGCACAGGCACAGACACCTCTACAGACGGAGTGAACCTTGATCATTCCACCTGGCAAGGACTCTCCTTTTTGCACAATGAAGCGGGAGAATTTGATGTACCGGAGGGTAGCAGCAGCTCCACTTTCGGTCAAAACGGCATACCTCAGATATATCCTACGCCGCCGAATGCCCCACAGCCTTCCGAGCCTCGACCGGATACCAATAAATCCGATCCCAGAAAAGTGTTTGAGGAAAAATCTGCCGCCAGAGGCGATACAGTCGTTAAGTCTACGAGTGGAAATACGGCCGTTGAGAATAACAAAGGTGAAAAAACCACGGTAAACGAAGGCGAAACCGGTTCTGCAAACTCGAACGGTGAAATAACATCCGAGCAATCGGATAATACGACAGCTGACAATCCGTCTGGCAGTGGAAGTTCATTCGACGATGCCGACAACTCACTCGAAGGCTGTACAATATAATGTAACTTTAGAGGCGCTGCAGTACTACGTCTCTACACGGGTAATGCTGAAAATGATTCAGCGACACAACTTGAAACATCATGAAAAAACAACAACAAGCGGATAAAAAGATTCATTGGTTTACTGTCCGCCTAGCCAGATCGACCTTACTCACCGCCAGTTTATACCTGATACCCCAAGCATTTTGTTTGGCAGCGGCCGCGCCGCAGGAATTCAAGTTTAACATTAAGCATTTTTCTGTTGAGGGTTTGTCGCCGCTGTCTCAATCATTTATTGACGACTATTTTAAACCGCTACAAAACCGGTTATATACGCTCAAAGAGCTACAGGAAGTCAGTAAGGCGCTTGAGCTGATTATTCGCGAACAGGGCTATCCCTTTTATCGAGTTATAGTGCCGCCGCAAACCCTGGCTACCGGCGATATAAAACTGCAAGTTATCTCTTTTACCTTGGGTGAAATCGAAGTGACCGGCAATAATTACTTTCCCCGGAACAATATTATTGCCAGTTTGCCGGTTCTTAATAAGCTCGAATCGCCCAATACACAAGCGTTGGCAGAAGCTATTAAAGTGGCCAACAAACACCCTTCAAAACAAGTACAACTGACCTTTAAACCCAGCAAAATCCCCGATAAATTAGACGCCAATATTACGGTATCCGAACACCGTCCTTACCAGGCGTCTTTAATTGCCAATAATTACGGCACGGCCAGCTCGGGCGATTACCGGTTGACCGGCACACTGCAATACAGCAACTTATGGGGCCTGGATCATATCGTCAACGGCAGTTATTCAACCGCTCCCGATCACGCCGATACGGTCAAACAATACGGCGCCAGCTACAGTCTGCCTATCTATCGACTCAAAGGCTGGCTGAGCGCCTATTATGCCAATTCCTCGGTCAATACGGGCACCGTCGCGACCGATTTAACGGTGACCGGATCGGGCGAAATGTACGGTATCCACTATCAGCAGTATTTACCCAAATGGGGGAAATACGAACATAGCCTGGATTTAGGCATTGATAATCGCTATTTCATCAATGATATTCAATTTCAAAATATCCAGTTGGGCGCCAATGTCCGCAGCGCACCGTTTAGTGTGCTTTATAAAGGCGAATATCCCTGGCTAAACACCCACACCGGCTATTATGTGCAGTGGGTGGGCAATACCGACTTCGGCGGACACAATACCCAGGCTCATTATCAAGCAGCTCGCCTTAATGCCAAGCAAAACTGGGATTTGTTGCGCTATGGCAGTAGTTTTTCGGTCAATGTTAATGAATGGCTGATGCAAACCAGTCTTACCGGACAGCATAGCCACAGCCCGCTCATTGCCGGAGAACAGCTCGGCATTGGCGGCAGTTTTGATGTGCGAGGCTATGATCAACGCGAAACCGGTGCGGATAGCGGTGAAATTGTAAAATTTGAAGTGACCACACCCGCCTGGTCTGCCCTGAGCGTCATCGAGGGACAAAAAACCAATTTATTTGTATTCTATGATTATGGACATGGCCGTCTGCAAAGCACTACGCCGGGACAAGTCAAAGACTGGAATCTGAGCGGTACGGGAATTGGTGCGCGCTTTCAATGGCGGGAGTATTTTCAAGGCAATATTGCCTTTGCCAATGCCCTGGACACTGTTGAGGCAGGAACTACCCAAGCGGGCAACAATCGTATCCATGCCAATATTGTGTTCAAATACTGAAGATTGAGTCATACTCTACGCGGAACCTTATCGCGCTGTCTTGCAATATGAGCCCAGCGCGTTGCACGTAAAAACACTTATTACAAGCTGAAAAACATGCATCAGTTCGCACCCCATATCATTGTCATTGAGCTGGTTCGTCCAGATGACGCCGCCCCGCGTATTAAACAGCTTACCCCCTCCGCCGCTGCGTTGTTAGGCTATGGCGAGCAAGAACTTATCGGCAAGCCTGTTGACCTTATCTACGCGGCCGGAAACGACAAGGCGCTATGGCAAGAAGCCCTTGCCGATGCAACTGACAAAAACACCCGCCAAAGCCCTTCTGCTCGGCTCAGTGCAGGCTTTGCCTGTGAAATAGTCACCAAGGCAAATGACAAAATCCAGGTATTAATATCGCTTTCTGTCTTATCCAACCCAACACCCAATAAAACCGACATTGTTTTACTGATTCAGGACAAGCCTGTCCTGAGCGAAGTCAAAGATTTCAGCGTTGAATCGGCGTTTACCGAAAGTGAAGAACGTTTTCGACAGATGGCGGAAATGGCCGGCGAATGGTTATGGGAGCAAGATCCTGAAGGTTACTACAGCTATAGCAGTGCCGCTGTTAGCCAAATACTCGGGTATAGCCCGGATGAAGTGCTCGGCAAACACTACACCGAGTTTTTAACCCCCCAGGATAAAGCCACCCAGCAGCACTACGCGACCAGTCACCGGCCTTTTTATGCGCTGCTGTCCCACTATCGGCACAAAGACGGCCGCCAGATACTGACCGAATCGACCGGCTTACCGATAATCAATGCAGCAGGAAAACTGCTTAAATGGCGCGGTGTTGATCGGGACATTACCGCCAGAATGCATTTTCAGGATGCGCTTATCGAAAGCGAAAAACGTATCCGCTTGATTATTGAAAGTTCCTTGAGCGCTATCGTGATTATGGACTCTTACGGCATCGTTACCGACTGGAATCACCCGGCAGAAAAAATATTCGGTTGGACTAAGGATGAAGCCATCGGCCGACGTCTTGATGAGCTAGTTATCCCTCCCCGACTTCACGCGGCGCATCGACGGGGCTTGGAGCTCTTCCTGCGCACAGGTTCCGGCCCGTTGTTAAATCGACTGATTGAGCAGACCGCCATTCGACGTGACGGTACTGAATTCCCCGTTGAACTGAGCATCTCCCCCTTAAAACTGGGTAATGCCTATATATTCAGCGGCTTTATCCACGACATCACCGAGCGCAAGCGCCTGGAGCATCGGTTTCGACAAGCGGTGGAATCGGCGCCCAATGCGATTGTTATGGTAAACAAGTCAGGAACGATAGTGATGGTCAATGCGCAAACAGAGGCATTTTTCGGTTACTCGCGTGCTGAATTAATTGGGCAACCGATTGAAATATTAGTGCCGAAGCGCTTTCGCAATGCGCATGTTGGCGTTCGCCAAGCGTACCTCGCCACCCCTGTGTCCAGGCCTATGGGAGCGGGTCAAGACCTCTACGGATTACGCAAAGACGGGACTGAATTTCCCGTTGAAATAGGCCTCAGTCTGATCGATAGTAAAGAAGAAACATTGGTGCTGAGTACCATCGTCGACATTACAACGCGAAAAGCCACGGAGGCGGCCATTCGCCAAGCGCAAATCAATCTGGCCATTGCTCAAAGTGAAATCAAGATTGCCCAACGCATTCAGGCCTCCCTCTCGCCCTCGGCGCCGATCAAGTCCAATCATTTTGAAGTCACCGGTTATTGCTTACCGGCCGATCAAGTCGGCGGCGACTATTTTGATTATTTTTACCGTAATGAAGACCATTTGGACATGATTATTGCCGATGTTTCCGGTCACTCAATCGGCCCCGCCCTGTTTATGGTGGAGACCCGTAGCGCCATTCGCACTCAGGCAAATGGTTCAGGAACGCCCGCAGAAACGCTAAAAGTCCTCAATAATTTTCTCTTTGAAGATTTGGACAGGTCCGACTACTTTATTACGCTATTTTATTTGCAATATAACATCACCAACCACCAGTTGAGTTTTGCCAACGCAGGCCACCCTCCCCCTTTGCTACTGAGTCTTTTCCAGTCCGAATGCAGGGAACTGGATGCTGACGGCTTAATACTGGGAGTCAACAAAAATGTAGTGTTTGAAGAAAAAACCACTACGCTATCCCAAGGCGACTTAATCTTGCTGTATACCGACGGCTTAACCGAAGCGGAAAATGCCGATGGCGAGTTTTTCGGCCTAAAGCGCGTCAATGACATCCTCGTTCAACATGCACTGAAATCTCCTCAAGCCATCATTGAGGCACTGTTGGAACAGCTAAAACAATTTTGTCGCAGTGAATCCTTTAACGATGATATTACGCTAATGATTTTTAAGCGGCATTAATAACCGACAGGATCGATTGCCCGCATCAACTCAGGGTAATTTACGAAAAATACGTTATTTATCGAACACTTGCCATTCCCAACCGTCTCTCCGCAACACCGTGATTCCTTTAGCCGGGCGGCTTGGCGCTTTTCATTCTCCGCTTCTTGTCTCCACTGTAGGGGATTTCTTACATTTATATGTGTTACCTTTAAAATTACACCAAAGAGCCTTATAGGCTCATGGTGCCGTTTTTGGCTTAGATTAAGGAACAATAATGCTTGGGAAATTAACAGAAGAGGCATGGGTTCTGTATCTGAAAATTCTGGATATTGAGCGCATATCAGGCTTTTCAATAAAGCGGGATGAACGGGTTTACAGATTAACCGATCAAATTTATTACCGATACAAACGGCGACGGACGGCCTTGGAACTTCAGACGATTAGAGAGAAACGATGATCGGCAGAGAGGGGGGTAAGGACGCTTATACTGAGCCGCGCCCCACCTGAGAAGTTTTTTTGCTAAAAAACCTGGTTTAGAAATAGCTTGAAAAGCCTAGCAACAAGCCACCGGCAAACACGCCCGCCAGCACATCATCCAGCATAATCCCCAGGCCGCCATGCACCTGCCGGTCAATCCACTTAATCGGCCACGGTTTGAGTATGTCGAAGAACCTGAACAGAATAAAGCCCAGCACCATAGCCTGCCAGCTAAAAGGAACCAGCCACATCGTTATCAGGTAACCGGCAATCTCATCCCAAACGATGCCGCCAAAATCATGTTCATCGAGCTTTTTTGCGGCGATGTCGCAAATCGGGATCCCGGCAACCGTCACGATCAGCGTCAACAGGCTATAAACGAACAGATTGGTTTGCGCAAATAGCCAGTAAACCGGAATCGCAGCTAAGGTACCCATGGTGCCGGGAGCTTTTTTTTGCCAAACCGGAGCCGAAACCGAAGGCCAGGAACAGAATGGGATCGGACAGTATCTGCGTGGGTGTCAGCTTGTTTTTACCCAACTGGGTATTAAGAAAAATGCTCAAAACCTTTGACCTCTAATGGTTGGATATGACCCGATTTATTCAACCGCAAACCAGGCTTGGATTCAATGATGCCGATTTTAGTCGCCGCTATGGTCAACTGCGCCGCCTGCTCAGGGCTTACGGTAAAGCACAACTCGTAGTCGTCCCCGGCGGTCAGGGGCATAGACCAATCGCCGGTATCGTTGATGTAGTCCAATACCGCTTTGGACAACGGCAATGCGTCCCAATCGAGGCATGCACCTACCCTGCTTTGTTCCAGAATATGGCCCAGATCTCCCGCCAAGCCATCCGATAAATCGATGCAGGCATTGGCAATTCCGAGTAAGGCCAGCCCTGCTTCGATTTGCGGCTCCGGCCGGTTAAATCGCGTTAAGGCGGCCTCGGAATCGGCACAGATATAACCTTGCTTTATCTTTAAGCCCAATCCCGCATCGCCCAAACAGCCGGTCATATAGATAAAATCGCCGGGCTGTGCCGCTGAGCGCCTGAGCGCTTGGCCTTTAGGAACGATACCCATGGCCTGAACGGTCAAGGTCAATGGACCGGACGTGGTATCGCCGCCAATCAAATCCACTGAATAGCGTTCGGCCAACTTTAAAAAACCGTTGGCAAACGCCGTCAACCAGTTTTCATCAACCTTAGGCAGGGTTAAGGCCAGTGTTACGGAAACGGGCTTTGCGCCCATCGCCGCAAGATCGCTCAAATTGACGGCCAGCAGTTTATGCCCCAGCAGTTCCGGGTCGGTCCCGGCAAAAAAATGCACGTTTTCCACCATGGTATCGATGGTCACGGCCAGCTCGAAACCCTCGGGAATGGACAACAACGCGCAGTCGTCGCCTATGCCCAACTGCGTTGAGGGATTTTTGATCCGCTGCTGAGTGAAGAAGCGCTGGATTAAGGCGAATTCGGAGAGTGGCATGAGATTGGATTAAAGACTAAAGGTATATGCCCTTCAACTTGCGCCTTTCGCCTTAATTTCCGCCGCCCTTGTTTGCTGCGCGACCTTATCCAGTATGCCGTTAACGTATTTGTGACTACCGTCGGCGCCAAAGTCTTTGGCGAGATTGATGCCTTCATTTAAAACAACCCGGTACGGCATATTTAACCGGTACAACAACTCGTACACACCGATTCTTAAAATAGCCCTTTCGACCGGATCAATCGTGTCAACAGGACGATCTACAAATTCCGACAACGCCTGATCGATCGCATCCAGGTTTTTAGGCACGCCGTAAAACAACTCGACAAAATAACTTTTCTGAGCGTCTTTCAATCGCTCTTCTTCCAGAAACTGCCGTTCAATCTCGCTAAGATTCTGGCCGGCCATTTGCCATTGATACAATGCCTGTACAGCAGCCTTTCGGGCATTGGTTCGAGCTTGACTCATTATATTTCCAGGTTATTAAATAAACTTACCATTTCAATGGCGGATAGTGCCGCTTCCGCGCCTTTATTACCGGCTTTGGTGCCCGCACGCTCTATCGCCTGCTCAATACTGTCAACGGTTAGCACGCCAAAACTGACCGGCACATTGTATTGCAGGGAAACCTGCGCCAAGCCCTTAACGCATTCACCGGCGACATATTCAAAATGCGGCGTGCCGCCCCGGATTACTGCGCCTACGGCGATAATCGCATCGTATTTTTTAGCCGCCGCCACGCGTTGAACCACCATCGGCAACTCAAACGCACCCGGGGCCTTAACCAAATGAATATCCGCTTTATTGGCACCGTGGCGAACCAGCGCGTCAATCGCACCCGCTTCCAGTTGTTCAACGATGAAACTGTTAAACCGCGAAGCTACGATGCAGAATTTTCCGCCTTGAGCGAGTAAATTCCCTTCAAAGGTTTTTAATGTTGACATGATGTTTCTCTATTGTGTGATTAACGTGTAATGTTGTTGAAGTCGCGTAGGGAGATTGATTAATTCACCACGAAGGCACGAAGAACACGAAGTTTTATTGGTTTCTCTTCCTGTTCTTCGTGTCTCGGCAACTGCTCCATGCGTTGCTCTACCTCCTGCATCCATGCAGTCGTTCGTGGTGTTATTTTTTAGTTAATACCTAATGTGGTAAATAATCTTCAACCCACATGCTCGGCGACTTCCAAATCGAACCCGGACAATGCGACATATTTCTTCTGGGTGCCTAGTACCTTCAGCTTATGCACACCCAGATCGGCCAGTATTCTGGCGCCGGTTCCGGTGGTGCGCCAATCTGCGGCGCCGACAGCCGGAGTCGGACTCACAATGCCGTTATCTTCCAACTGATAGTGATGTATCAGTTCCGCCAGCGATTTATTATCTTCGCTTTGCCTGATAACGACCAATACCCCGCGTCCTTCCTCAGCTATTTTTTGCATAGCCGAACGCAATGGAACGCTGCAATCGCTACGCTTGGATGCAAACAGGTCATCCAGCAAATTCCGCGCATGAACCCTGACTAAAACAGGCTCTTCGCCGGAAACCTGGCCCATGACCAATGCCAAGTGCAGGTTATTGTCATTCCGGTCCTGATAGGCATAAAGCCTGAACTCGCCGAATTCGGTGGGATAAGCGCACTCGCTGATGCGTTCCAGCGTATTTTCGTGCTGGATGCGATAATGGATCAAATCGGCGATAGTACCGATTTTAAGGTCGTGCTGCTTGGCAAACACCTCCAGATCAGGCCGCCTTGCCATCGAACCGTCTTCATTGAGTATCTCAACGATAACCGCCGCCGGTTCCACACCTGCCAGCCTGGCCAAATCGCAGCCCGCTTCGGTGTGTCCGGCACGGTTTAATACGCCGCCGGATTGCGCCATTAACGGGAAGATGTGCCCCGGCTGCACCAAGTCATCGGCTTTTGCCTCCGCCGCTACTGCGCACTGAATGGTACGCGCCCGGTCGGCTGCTGAAATGCCGGTGGTTACGCCGGTTGCCGCTTCGATGGACACGGTAAAATTGGTTGAATGGGCGGTTTTGTTTTCATTGACCATCAACGGCAAACGTAATTGCTGACAACGTTCACTGGTCAAGGTCAAGCAAATCAGGCCGCGGCCGTAACGGGCCATAAAATTTACATCTTCCGGGCGAGTGAATGAAGCCGCCATCACCAGGTCGCCTTCATTCTCACGGTCTTCATCATCCATAATGATGACCATTTTGCCTGAGCGCAAATCTTCTATAATTTCTTCGATTGTATTCATTTTACCTTTGGGCCGTTAGCCGAAAAAACCGCTTTTTTGCAATAATTCTTCTGTGATGCCGCCATGGCTTTTAGCCGCCGCATCACCCTTGATTAACCGCTCCAGATAGCGAGCCAGCAAATCCACTTCCAGGTTGACTTTAGTTCCGACCACCGCATCGCCCAGCGTAGTCTCTTTGAGCGTATGCGGCACAATATTCACGCTGAACACGGCGCCATCGACGTCATTGACGGTCAGGCTGATGCCGTTAATGCAAATAGAGCCTTTTTCGGCAATATATTTGGCCAGGTTATCGGGCGCTTTAAATTTAAAGCGAAAAGAGCGTCCGTCCGGCCGCTTTTCCATAACCGTGCCAATGCCATCGACATGGCCGCTGACGATATGCCCGCCCAACCGGGTTGTCGGCGTTAAAGCCAGCTCCAGATTAACCGGCGTACCCACGGTTGCGGCATTTAAAAGGGTTCTGGACAAGGTTTCATTGGACACATCGGCGCAAAAATAATCTGTACCTAACTCCACTGCGGTCAGACACACGCCGTTAACGGCAATGCTGTCGCCAAGCACGACGTCATTTAATGGTAATTTTCCGGTCGCTATGGTCAATCGGCAGTCGCCGGATTTCCGCTCGATTGCCGATATTTTGCCCACTGCCAAGATAATGCCTGTAAACATGGATGCCCTGTTAAGTTGTAGGGGCGAATTTATTCGCCCAGGGCGACTGAAGCCGCCCCTACAGTGGTGTATAAGTTAATTTCAAATCCTGGCCGACCTGCCGGACATCGCGCAATTTTAACTGCTTTTTATCCGCCATTTGTTGTAAACCCGGCAGGTTAAATAATCCGCGCCCTTGGTCGCCTAAAATGCACGGAGCCATGTAGATCACATACTCATCGACCCAATCTTCGTCCAGTAACGCACCATTCAGCACGGAACCTGCCTCAACCAGCAGCTCGTTGATTTGCTGTTGGCCTAAAAAATCCATCACGGCCTGCAAATCAAGTCGCCCGTTTTTACAGGGCAGTTGATAGACTTCAAAACCCGCCTGTTGCAACGCTTGTTGTTTTTGTTCATCCTGTGCACAGGTTAAAATAAGGCTGCGTCCCGGCAGTTTAGCCATCTGCGCGGTAACCGGCATGTTCAGATGCGTATCCAGCACTACCCTGACCGGTTGTATGACATCTCCATCTACACGGGCATTCAGCGCCGGATCATCCGCCAGCACCGTCTTGATACCGGTTAAAATCGCCGAGCTTTCCGCTCTTAATCGATGCACATCGGCTCTGGCCTCATTGGAGGTAATCCATTTGCTTTCACCCGACGCCATGGCGGTGCGTCCATCCAGGCTCATCGCCAGCTTGCTGCGCACAAACGGACGGCTATCAGTCATGCGCTTGATAAAACCGCGATTTAACGCCAGCGCGTCTTCCTGCAATACGCCGCAAATAACCTCAATCCCTGCCGCTTTAAGCTTTTCCAATCCGCTGCCGGACACCTGCGGATTCGGATCCTGCATCGCCGCAACAACCCGACTGACTCCGGCGTTTATCAACGCATCGCAACATGGCGGGGTTCTGCCCTGATGACTGCAAGGTTCCAGCGTTACATAGGCGGTTGCGCCTTTAGCATCCGGTACATTTTTTAACGCTTCAACTTCCGCATGTCCCTGGCCCGCTTTCACATGCCAGCCCTGCCCGATCACTTCACCGTCCCTGACTAAAACACAGCCTACGCGGGGATTCGGATCGGTCGTATAACGGCCTTTTTTAGCCAGGGAAATGGCTTGCGCCATATAAAAAGCATCGCGTACCGAAGACATTATTTTTGTCGCCCCGGTTCCGTACCGGTCGAAACACTTCCGACCTCCACGGATGGAGGAAGTGCTGACGACTGCCGGGAGCAGTCGCGGCCACCATCTCTGGCAGTCGTTTGTAGATCCTCAATCATGTCGGTGAATTCACTGACATCCTGAAAACTGCGATAAACCGAGGCAAAGCGCACAAAAGCCACATGATCCAGTAAACTTAATTCCTTCATGACTTTTTCGCCCAACTCCTGTGCCGATATTTCCCGCTCGCCCGACGCCCGCAACTCCTTTTTTATTCTATTGATTGCGGCTTCAATATCGTCACTGCCTACCGGGCGCTTTTCCAGAGCCCTGAGCATGCCTGAACGCAGCTTATTTTCCTCGAAAGGCTCACTTATCCCGTCGCGCTTAACAATCCGGGGCAGCGTTAACTCAGCCACCTCGTGTGTAGTAAATCGTTCCTTGCAAGCATTGCATTCACGCCGACGGCGAACCTGATCGCCTTCATTTGCCAATCTGGAATCAAGAACCCGCGTATCTTGCGCCCCACAAAACGGACATCGCATAGTTAAGCCACTGTTTTATATATACCGATGACCTCCATGGACGGAGGAAATGCCGATGACTGCCGGAAGCGGCCGCGGCAAAATAGGCCTTCAAACTCGAAAACCGTTAATTTTATAACACTCTGCATTTTATCTGTATTTTATTTTCTAAACTATACTGTAGCCGTATTCCTGCCTACTTAACCACACCGCCCAAGATCCTGCCACATGAAAGAACAAGAAGGTGTAATAAAATACCAGTTAAATCATACGCAACAGTCGATTAACTCCCTGTTATCATTGACCGAAATCAACGCCTGGCGCACTATTGCCGTCCGACTTGACCTTATCGGACAAATTCCTGAACGATACGACAACATCGGGTTCGGCAATATCAGCCAAAGAATCGATCCTCGTAGCGATCAATTCATCATCAGCGGAACTCAAACCGGACATATTGAACAACTCAGTCCCGAACATTATTGCCTTATCGTCAAAGCGGAACCCCACCAAAACCGGCTTCAATCCTGCGGACTGTGCAAACCGTCTTCCGAATCCCTGACCCACGCCAGTATTTACGCCCAGGACAATATTATTCAAGCCGTTATCCATGTCCACAGTCCTGAAATCTGGAAGCATACCTTGGCGCTTGGACTGCCTCACACTAGCGCCGATGTCCCTTACGGCACGGTTGAAATGGCGACGGCTGTTGAGCAATTATTTCAATCCGGCAACCTATCGCAGCCTTCATTATTTACCATGCTGGGACACGAAGACGGCGTAGTTGCTTTCGGCAAAAACATGCAGGAAGCGGCCTGGGAACTGATCAAATATTTATCACTGGCCATCGGAATTGAACAACAGCGCATTAACCGATAAAATGCTTGATTCTATATTAGCAACCCTTAATAAAATATGCCGGAAATACAAATCTACACGACCAATATTTGCCCTTATTGTATGATGGCTAAGCGCCTGCTCGACAAAAAAGGCGCTTCCTATACAGAAATCAATGTGGATGCCAAGCCCGGTTTAAGGGAAGAAATGATGCTCAAAACAAAGCGTCGGACGGTTCCCCAAATCTATATAGGCGATTACCATGTCGGCGGGTTTGACGAGTTGTATGCGCTGGATCAACAAAAAAAACTGGATGATTTATTGAAAGCTGCGTAGGTATTAAATTTAAATAAATTTTCACCACGAAGACACGAAGATTTATGTTTCATTCTTCGCTTCTTCGTGATGCCTTTGTGTGACTTGCGTAAATGATGGAATTCGCCTCACATTGAAGCGGAAAAATATCGGGCATAAACGACATGCCCGATCTACAAACCTCTTGAAATATCCTTTTTAATATCTTCAATATTTTCCAATCCTACTGAAATTCTTACCAAACCGTCTTTAATGCCGGCGGCCGCTCTGACTTCCGGCGTTAACCGACCATGCGTGGTAGTAGCAGGATGGGTGATGGTGGTTTTAACATCGCCCAGATTTGCGGTAATCGACAGCATTTCAGTGGCGTCGATCAACTTCCAGGCGTGTTCCTTGCCGCCGATCAATTCAAAACTGACGATACCGCCGAAATGGCTTTGCTGACGCTTGGCCAGTTCGTGCTGCGCATGCGATTGCAAACCGGGATAATGAACCTTGGCAACACCAGGTTGCTGCTCCAGCCAAAGAGCCAGTTCAAAGGCGCTGTCGCAATGCGCTTTCATTCTGACTGCCAGCGTTTCCAACCCGGACAAAAACACCCAGGCATTAAAAGGACTCATGGTCGAGCCGCCGGTGCGAAGATAGGGATAAATATACTTTTCTATGATCTCTTCACTGGCGACAACGGCCCCGCCGACACAACGTCCCTGCCCGTCTATATATTTGGTTGCCGAATGAACGACGATGTCCGCACCCAATTCCAAAGGCTTTTGCAACACCGGCGTACAAAAACAATTGTCGACAATCAGCAAGCAGTCGTGTTTATGAGCGATGTCTGCAAGCACCGAAATATCGGCAATTTCAGTCAAGGGATTGGATGGTGTTTCCAGAAACAAAAAGCGGGTATTCGGTTTAATCGCCGCTTCCCAAGCCGCGGCATCAATCAAATCGACAAAGTCCGTTTCAACCCCGAATTTGCTGAAATAATTCTGGAACATCAATACAGTGTTGCCGAACACACCCCGTGAACACACCACGTGATCGCCCGCTTTAAGCAGCCCCATACCGACCGCCATAATGGCCGCCATGCCGGAGGAAAACGCCAGACAGCGTTCGCCTTTCTCCATTAACGCCAATCTCTCCTGAAAGGCGCTAACCGTTGGATTGGTGAAACGAGAGTAGATATTACCGGGTTTCTGCCCGGTAAAACGTAAAGCGGCCTCTTCGGCACTTTTGAACACATAACTGGATGTGGCAAAAATCGGGATGCTGTGCTCATCTTCATGAGTGCGCTTATGTCCGGCTCTTATCGCCTGAGTTTCCAGAGAGTAGTTGTTCCAGTTAATGTCTTTCATTTATTTTTAAACGTATTTATTTGTTAAAAAGATCAGGCTAAGGGCGAAAGGCAAACAACAGGCTTCAATAAGCTATCTTTGCCTTTTGTCCTTCGCCTTTAGTCTTGCTCCTCAATCACCGTTTTGCATTCCGATAATGAAATTTTCCGAGTTTCTTTCCGCTTGCGCGCCGTCATTGCGCAAAGCCTCAGTCCGCTCCAGATACTCATCGTCAATGTCGCCGGTGATGTATTCTTTACTGAAACAGGAGGTATCAAAATGCTGGATGTCCTGATTACCTTTACGAACCGCATCGATCAGATCATTCAGTTCCTGATAAATCACCCGGTCTGCGCCGATTGCTACACGCACCTCGTCTTCAGTACGATCATGAGCAATCAATTCATGGGCGGCCGGCATATCAATGCCGTAAACATTGGGATAACGAACCGGAGGCGCGGCAGAGGCAAAATACACTTTTTTGGCCCCGGCATCCCTGGCCATCTGGATAATCTGTTCGGACGTTGTGCCTCTAACGATTGAATCATCGACCAGCAACACATTCTTGCCTTCAAACTCAAGACTGATCGCGTTTAACTTTTGCTTGACCGATTTTTCGCGCATTTTCTGGCCCGGCATGATAAACGTCCGGCCGATATAACGATTCTTTATAAAACCTTCACGGTACTTTACGCCCAGAATGTTAGCCATCTGCAACGCTGCGGTCCTGCTGGTATCGGGAATGGGAATAACCACATCAATATCATGATCAGGCCAGTCTCTGAGCACTTTTTTGGCCAGTTTTTCACCCATACGCAGACGCGCTTTATAGACCGAAATACGGTCAATAATAGAATCCGGTCTGGCAAAATATACATATTCGAAAATACACGGACAATGATCTACTTCATCTGAACACTGCTTGGTATGCAATACGCCTGATTCTTCTATAAATACCGCTTCGCCAGGTTCTATGTCCCTGATAAGATCAAAGCCCAGCACATCCAGAGCGACACTTTCAGATGCGATCATGAATTCCGAACCTTGCTCGGATTTTCTTTCGCCAAACACTATCGGTCGAATACCATGAGGATCCCTAAACCCTAAAATCCCGAATCCCGCAATCATAATCACGACTGCATAAGCGCCCCGACAACGGCGATGTACACCGGATACCGCCTGAAAAACATCGTCCACGCTTAATTGCAATTTACCCAAGCTCTGCAACTCGTGAGCAAAAACATTCAACAAAACTTCGGAGTCGGAATCGGTATTGATATGCCGCTGATCTTCTACGAACAGGGCTTTTTTTAATTCTTCGGTGTTGGTTAAATTACCGTTATGCGCAAGCGTCAAACCGAAAGGAGAATTTACATAGAAAGGCTGCGCTTCCGCAGAACTGGTGCAACCCGCTGTTGGATAACGCACGTGAGCGATACCCATATTGCCTTTCAATCTCAACATCTGGGCATTGGTAAAAACATCACGGGTCAACCCGTTTTCCTTGCGTAAATGTAGCCGCCCGGCCTCACAAGTCACAATGCCCGCGGCATCCTGACCTCTATGTTGCAAAACTGTCAGAGCATCATATAACTCTTGATTAACAGTTTGATGTGAAACGATAGCAGCAATACCACACATTATTTTTTAACCTGATTGTTTTGTAGAGATTAGCGAAAGAAATTAACGATAACTGATGTATTCCGCCATGCCTGACGAAAGATGATCTCGCAACCATACGGCGAGCAACTGAAAAGGTGGAATCAATTTTGACTCTGTCCACCAGGAATCCTTGGGCAAGGGCGTCAATCCCGCCAGTATGACAACGACAGTAACGACAATCATGCCGCGAACAACGCCAAAAACCATCCCGCCGAAACGATCCATAAAGGTTAATCCGGTTTTCTTAGCCAGTACGCTCAATAGAAAACCGATTAAACCGCCGAGACTCAACGTGATTGCAAATAAAGCCACAAAAGAAGCAACCATTCTGGCTGACGGGTGGCTGATAGTCGATTCCAGAAAACCGGAAAACTCACGACTAAACATCAAGCTCACCCAAATTGCCAGTATCCAGAATACTAATGAAAAAACTTCCTTAGTAAATCCACGCAGCAACCCGCTGACAAAGAAAATAAAAACAAGCCCAATAAGGGTAAAATCGATCCAAATCATGCTGTTACCAAGCGCGTCACTCGGAAATCAGGATTGCCTTTATATTCTGCTTATCCAGTCTTGCTTTCATTGCGGCCGCCTTTTTTCCGTCAAGTTCCGGGCCTACCCGGAGCCGATATGAAGTTCCTTTATCTGTTTGAACGGTATCCAATGAGGCGGGCAAACCTTGTTCATGCAGGCTTTCCCAGAGAGACATTGCATTTTCTTTTTTACTGAAACTGCCTAGTTGAATGTACCAACGCACCAGTTTTTGATTCGCTTTCGGTGGTACAACGGCCGGTTTTTTTGCTTCGGCTACAGCGGCGGCAAGGCTCTTCGCGCTGCTGGGCGGTTGCCGGGCAGCATCACTGATGGCGGTGGCCGCTGGTTCAACTTCAGGCTTTTTAACCGGCAATTTTATCGGTTCTACGGCTTTTTTAACCTTTACAGGCTCTTTAGCCATTGTCTCTACATGGGACTCCCTGACCGGTACTTTGGCAACCATGCTTTTACGAATGCCATCCGCAGCTGCGTCGGCAGATAAATGCTGCTCTACAGGAGGCTGTTTTGTCCGTAACTTTGGCTGACTGTCTTCAGGTTCAACGGCTTCTTCCGCACCCGCATCTTCGCGGGTATATCCTTCAGATTCGGTATACAAAGATTCTTCGGAACGCCCCTGCTTTGATTGTCCGGCCGCAGGCTCCTCGATAATTTCTTCCGGCGCTCCGGTACTCTCAATCGTATCGCCTGGAGCTTCAGTAGATAAAGGCTCCGGGTCCGGCAACTTTGAAACCTGTTCGGCACTGGTCGGCAACTTACCGGCTGTGTTTGCGCCTGAATCAGCTGGAGCCGGAATACTCAACTCACTGACTAACTGACCGCTATTATCGACGGGATCATCGAACAGCATGGGGATAAAAATAGCACAGAGTGCCGTAACAACGACGGCACCAATCAAACGTTGTTTTAATTCATGATCCATTTCGTCTACTCACTTTTTCTCAAATTCAACCAAGCACTCAGATACCAAAAAAAAAGATCCAAAAACCAATAACAGATCACCTTGTTGCGACTGGTTCTTTGCAGCAGAAAATGCTTCAGTAAAGTAGGCAAAACCAAAAGAAACATTGGACACCGAACTTTGTGAAAAAATCTCACGCATAACGGATTCCGTAGCGGCTCTAGGGTTTGCCAACGGTGCAAAAAACCAGTCGTAAACCACAAAATTCATAATTTCAAGGACACCGGCAATATCCTTGTCTTTCATCATTGAAAAAACAGCATGAATGCGCCTGCCTGGGAAAACAGTCGTCACATAATCGGCCAGCGTCCTGACTGCCTGGGGATTATGCCCCACGTCCAGCAGTACTGGAATTTCGCCATCAATCAGTTGAAAGCGCCCGGCTAACCGGACATTTGCCAGTCCCTGTCTAATCGATGCTTCAGTTACCGGTAAGATTTCAGCCATCTTGGTCACCGCTAAAATGACCGCGGACGCATTATGATACTGATGCTCCCCTTTTAGACCCGGCTCGGGCAATTGTAGCATTTTCCGGTCAGCAAAAAACCAATCCCACCCTGTTGCCTGCTTTTTATAACTAAAATCTTTATCGATACAATACAGCAAGGCATGCTGCTCAACAGCACTTTGCATCAATGATTCCGGGGGATCGGGATCACCCGTGATAGCGGGAATTGCGGCCCGGAAAATACCGGCCTTTTCCCGTCCAATGGCTTCTCGTGTACCGCCCAGCCACTCAATATGATCGATACTGATGCTGGTGATCAATGCCACATCGGGATCGACAATATTGACGGCATCCAGCCGCCCGCCCAAACCGACTTCAAGCAATTGCACATCGACCCCGGCACGCTGGAATATATCAAGCGCCGCCAGCGTGCCGAATTCAAAATAGCTTAATGAGGTATTACCCCTTACCGACTCTATTCTTGCAAAGGCCTCGCAGATTTTGTCATCCGATACCGGTTTACCGTCTATTTTTATTCTTTCATTATATTTCAGAATATGCGGCGACGTATAAGACCCTACTCGATAGCCTTGCGCCGTATAAATGGATTCAAGGTAAGCGACAGACGACCCTTTGCCGTTGGTTCCGGCAACAGTAATGGTCGGGGGTTTGACATAATCAGGGTTAAGCGCATGAAAAACCTGTGCCGCCCGCTCCAAACCTAAATCAATTACTAAAGGATGTAAGCTTTCCTGCCACTTCAGCCAACCCTGTAGTGAATCAAAACGTATCATTAACCGATATTTGTCAGTCTTCCTGATTCGGGTGATGTTCAACATCATCCGCTTCAACTTGAAATTCCCCTGCGCCTTCGGCCTCCCCCTTTGACAAAGGGGGACTGAGGGGGATTTTGTCTCTACCCGCCATCAACATAGCTAAGATACCGGCTATTTTATCGCGCATTTCACGTCTATCGATAATCATATCGATAGCGCCATGTTCCTGTAAAAACTCGCTACGCTGAAAACCTTCCGGTAGCTTTTCCCGGACGGTTTGTTCGATTACACGGGGACCTGCAAAGCCGATCAAGGCATTGGGTTCCGCAACATTAATATCGCCCAGCATCGCCAAACTGGCTGAAACGCCGCCCATGGTCGGGTCGGTCATAAACGAAATGTACGGGAGCCCCGCCTCGGACAGCTTGGTTAATGCCGCGCTGGTTTTCGCCATCTGGAACAAGGAAAACAGCGACTCCTGCATACGCGCGCCGCCACTGGCCGTAAACACAATAAACGGCACGCCCAGTTCCAGGCTCTTGTTGACGCCACGAACAAACTTTTCGCCGACCACCGAACCCATTGATCCGCCCATGAAGCCGAAATCAAAAGCGGCTGCAACAATATCACGACCTTTTAACTGACCTTTCATCACCACCAGCGCGTCGCTTTCTTTAGTCTGTTTTTGCGCCTGAGCGATTCGGTCTTTATATTTCTTACTGTCTTTGAATTTTAACGGATCGACAGGCTTAACATTTTTGCCTATTTCTTCATGGTCGCCTTCGTCCAGAAACATATTCAACCGCGTCCTGGCCGAGATGCGCATGTGATGCTCGCATTTTGGGCAAACGCTAAAATTTCTTTCCAACTCCGTGTTATAAAGAATTGCATTACAGCTAGGGCATTTATTCCACAATCCTTCAGGCACAGCGCCTTTTTTATTCGACCCTTCGGTTCTAATTGTTGAAGGGATTAACTTCTCAAACCAACTCATTCGTATGCCCCATCGTATTTCATCATCGTATTCCAAACCCTGTCTTAGCTATCCATTGCCTGGCGCATGGCGACCAATAACTCGATTATTTCTTTTTTAGCGCGTTCCGGATCATCCGGGTTTGCTTCGACTTTACTGATCAGCGCGCTGCCGATAACCACGCCGTCACCCAAACCTGCAACCGTCTTGGCTGTTTGTGCATCTTTGACGCCAAAACCGATCGCCACAGGCAATCGCGTATTCGCCCTGATTTGCTTGAGCTTGGTTTCGACGTCCGCCGTATCCAAATGCCCGGCGCCGGTTACGCCCTTCAACGAAACATAATAAAGGTAACCGCTACCGGCGGCATCCATCTTTTTAATACGCTCATCCGTACTATTGGGAGCCAACAGAAAAATCGGGTCAATATCACGCGCCTTTAACAAAGCAACGCATTCTTCCGCTTCTTCCGGCGGCAAATCAACGGTTAAAACACCATCGATCTCAGCGCGTTGTGCGGCATTGGCAAAATCTTCGTAACCCATGGCTTCAATAGGATTCACATAACCCATTAACACGACCGGCGTTTGTTGATTGGTTTTTCTGAATTCTGCCGCAATAGCCAATGTGCGTCTTAAGCTCATTTTATGCTCTAAAGCGCGCTCACTGGCTCGCTGAATAACCGGCCCGTCCGCCATAGGGTCGGAAAACGGCACACCCAGCTCGATAACGTCAGCACCAGCCTCAACCATGGCATGCATCAACGGCAAGGTGAAATCAGGCCTGGGGTCGCCTGCAGTAACGAATGGGATTAACGCCTTGCGGCCTGTTTTGGATAACTGTTCAAATGTAGCGGCTAATCGACTCACAGCTCTATCCCCTCGCGTTGCGCCATCGTTTGCATGTCTTTATCGCCACGACCGGACAGACAGACAATGATAATTTCATCTTTTTTCATGGTAGGTGCAAGTTTCATCGTGTAAGCCATGGCGTGACTCGATTCCAATGCAGGAATAATACCTTCCATCCGGGTCAAAGCATGGAAACCTTCCAATGCTTCGGTGTCGGTAATATTGACATATTCCGCTCTGCCGGTATCTTTCAGCCATGCATGTTCAGGTCCGACGCCCGGATAATCCAGACCGGCTGAAATGGAGTGCGTCTCGATGATTTCACCATCGTCGTCTTCCATCAGATAAGTCCGGTTGCCATGCAGTACGCCGGGACGGCCTGCGCATAGAGGTGCTGAATGACGACCAGTCTCAACGCCGTCGCCGGCCGCTTCAACACCGATCATTTTGACTGAGCTATCGTCAATAAACGGATAAAACAAGCCGATTGCATTCGATCCGCCGCCAACACAGGCAACCAGCGCATCCGGCAGGCGTCCGGCTTGATCCAGACATTGCTGTCTTGCTTCACGACCTATGATGGCCTGAAAATCCCTGACCATCGCAGGATAAGGATGCGGTCCTGCAACCGTACCGATAATATAAAAGGTATTGTCAACGTTGGTCACCCAGTCTCTGAGCGCTTCGTTTAACGCATCCTTTAAGGTTTTTGACCCGGATTCAACGGCGACAACTTTCGCGCCCAGCAACTTCATCCGATACACATTCAAAGACTGCCGTGCAACATCAACAGCGCCCATGTAAACCACACACTCCAATCCCAGCCGTGCTGCAACCGTCGCTGTCGCCACACCATGCTGACCGGCTCCGGTTTCAGCAATAATACGGGTCTTACCCATGCGTTTAGCCAATAAAGCCTGGCCAACCGTATTGTTTATTTTATGTGCGCCGGTATGATTCAGGTCTTCGCGCTTTAAATAAATCTGCGCGCCGCCAAGCTCTCGACTCCAGCGTTCGGCATGATATAGAGGCGAAGGTCGACCTACGTAATGCTTTAAATCAGCATCCAGTTCCGCCATAAATTCAGGATCGTTTAAATACTGCTGATAAGCGGCATTCAACTCCTGAATCGGTGGGATCAATGTTTCTGCGACGAACATTCCGCCATACGGGCCAAAGTGTCCCCGCTCATCGGGCATATTATATTTTTCTGTCATATTATTATTCTGTCACCCTCATTAACTTCACGTATGAATGCCGCCATTTTCAGCGCATCCTTAACACCTTTTTCCGCTTCCACACCGCTGCTGACATCCAGAGCATAGGGTCTTACTGTCTGCACCGCCTGCCTGGCGTTACTCTCATCCAAACCGCCCGCCAGTACAATAGGCAAGGCGCACTGCTCAGGAATCCTGTTCCAGTCAAACCGGCTGCCCGTACCGCCTTTCGCTCCCGGATGATAGGCATCCAGCAGCAACCCTGCCGCATCATGATATTGCCGGGCCAAGCCTGAAATATCGATGACTTCCTGCATTCTTACCGCCTTCATATAACGTTTGCCGTAAAGCCTGCAAGCTTCAGCGGGTTCATCGCCATGAAATTGCAGGCAATCTACCGATACCCGCTCCAGAACCTCGCGTATCCGTGCTTCCCGCTCATCAACAAATAAAGCGACAACCGAAACAAACGCAGGTAAAGCATTAACAATTTCAATAGCTTGATCAATGCCCACATTTCTTGGACTGGGCGGATAAAACACCAGACCAATTGCGTCTACGCCTAATCGAGCAGCGCAAACAGCATCTTCAACACGGGTAAAACCGCAAATTTTAACGCGAGTTCGCATAAAGTGATATGAGAAATTTAACCAAAAAAAGCTAGCCGCCTAGAATAACATAAAATGACATTATGATTTGCCTGTAATCGTCATTAATTTAGCTCATAAAAAACAACCGCACCAACAAAAAAGGCCGATGCAATATCGGCCTTTTGTCCAATAACACTAAAAAATGCAGTGAGACTGAGTTTGCAATACAACCCGGAAATTTCAAAATGCCTTTAAATTTAAGCGAAAAAACTACTCTTTATTAATGCTCATGTTCATGATGCTCGTGTTCATGAACATGCTCATGACCACCAACATTCGGAACTTGAACCGCTTTAACGGCCACGCCATATTTGTAAACCATCAATCCGCCTAAATCAGCGCCCAACATCATTAGCATACAAAGCAAAGCTGATAATATAAGGAAAAAACCGTTAGCTCCGCCCTGAATTACTCCACCGCTTTTCAAGCGCCAGGCCGACAATAAAATCGCCAAAGACAGTACGGATACGCCAAAATGTTCATGCCGTTCCATGATTGCATGAACATCGTCCCCATGCGCTACGGAACCTGCGGCAATAAAACCGGCGGTCACCGTAAATACGGCCGCTACGGTGCCAAAATAAAGCAGCCACCCGGCGACATTGCGCCAGTGTTGTTTTTTAGCCAGCGTCCCGACCACGTCCAAAGCAAAAAAAACCGATAGGAATGCAATGGGAAAATGCACCAGCAATGGATGAATATTATCCATATTGGCAATGCCGGGCATTAAAGCCGAAAAAATGCCTTTAGAATCAAGAGCCGAAAGCTCTTCAAAAAAAGCCAGCAGACTTGCAATGCTGTCGGCAATGCCGTCACCGTGCTCGGCTCCGCCATGAATTTGAAAAGACATAAAGTTATTCATATTAACCATCACTATTATTTATAAGGAAAACAATCTACTTGATATTTGGACAATTGCAAATAAGTAAGAAGCATTGCAATGCAGTTAATCCCGGAAAAATTAATTTATCCACGAAAGCCAAAAGTAGGCGACGCAAAAAGCACGAAAGAAAGAAGCGGGAAGACGAAAGTAATTAAACTACCAAGTTACTTGAGACTCATCGACAGACGTTACGAGCGCTATGGCGTGACCCTTTGCCCTTCGCCTTTTTTCGTGTCTTTCGTGCTTTTTGCGGACTCATCATTAATCATGCCGCTTGGCACCAACCGGCAATTTATCAAACACAGGATGCTTGGCAATGCCGTAATGCTCGGGATAATAAACCGCGCCCAGATACAAGCCATAAGGAGGTGCCGTGACTCCGCCCAGTTTGCGGTTTTTAACCTCAAGCAACTCTTGCGTCCAGTTTTCATCCTGCTTTCCAGCCCCTATATCCATCAATACCCCGGCAATATTCCTGACCATGTGGTGCAAAAAAGCGTTGGCGGAAATATCGATAATGACTTTATCGTCGTCCCGATAGACATCAATAAAATACATCTCCCGGCAGGGACTTTTGGACTGGCAACCTTGCGCCCTGAACGTGGAAAAATCATGCTTGCCGATCAGATGTTGCGCAGCCCGGTGCATTTTATCGGCATCCAATGGATTGTGATGCCAAGTCGCCTGATTACGTAATAACGCCGATTTGATCGGCCGGTTAAGAATGACATAGCGATAAAAACGCGCAATGGCGCTGTATCTGGCATGAAAATCGCCCACCGCCGGTTTTACCCAGGTGATCCTGACATCATCCGGCAGATTACTGTTACCGCCCAGCACCCAGGTATGCAGTTCGCGCTCTACTTTTGCGTCAAAATGCACGACCTGCTCCAGCGCATGCACGCCGGTATCGGTTCTTCCTGCGCACTGCACGGTAACCGGATGATTGGCGACTTTCGATAAGGCCTGTTCAAGCACCTGTTGGACACTGCGCTGATGGGTTTGCCATTGCCAGCCTGAAAATCCGCTGCCATCGTATTCAATGCCTAAAACGATACGCGTCATCCAAGTCCCTTTACGCTTACAAAAACACAGCTACTCATGAATATAAACCTTAACTCCAACCTCAACCCTATTAAACAAATCCAGCACATCGGCATTTTTCATCCGAATACAGCCATGCGATTCAGGACTGCCGTTCATCAACTCATCAGGACAACCGTGGATATAAATATACCGCCAAGCGCTATCGACGTTGCCGTAACGATTCTTGCCCGGCTCCAGCCCGCCCAGCCACAAGATCCGGGTCAAAATCCAGTCGCGTTGCGGATGCTGCCCGCCCAAATCGGCACTGTAAGTTTCACCGGTGGCGCGTCTGCCGACAAAAACCGAGTTTAACAACCGGCCCTCGCCGATTTTGGCCCTGATGTTATGCCAGCCGGTAGGCGTGCATTCGCTACCCATCAGTTCGCCCGCGCCTTTTTTGGCGGTGGAAACGGCGTAACACTGCACCGGCTGTCCATCCGCATAAACCGTCAGTTGCTGGCTGGCAATACAAATATCCAGATAATTCTGCATATCGCCTGGCTGATTATTTTTCATTTAGCGCCCAAGCCCTATCCGAATCAGAACGTCATATTTCGATTTAACAAACATGAGTCATTACGTTGTTTATTTTTCAAATAAAGCCATCGACTCGACATGCCCGGTCTGCGGAAACATATCCATCACCCCGGCTTTAACCAGTTTATAGCCCAGCTCATTAACCAGAATCCCCGCATCGCGCGCTAAAGTTGACGGATTGCAGGACACGTAAACAATCTGCTCGGGCTGCCATTTTTTAAAATGATGCAAAACATCGGACGCACCGGCCCTGGACGGATCGAGCATGATTTTATTGTATTTCCGGTTAGCCCAGGGCTGATCGCTAATATCCTTGCTTAAATCGGCCGCGTAAAACTCGACGTTTTCGATGCCGTTATGACGGGCATTTTCCTTGGCGTGATTGACCAAGGGTTGGTCGCCTTCCACCCCGACCACATGACCGGCAAATTTCGCCATCGGCAAAGTAAAATTGCCCAAACCGCAAAATAAATCCAGCACCGAGTCGTTTTCATTCAACGCCAACGTCTCCAGCACCCGGTTGATCATTTGCTTGTTAATTTCATAATTAACCTGGGTAAACATCGCAGGTTTGAATTTAAACTCCAAGCCCTGGTCCGGCAGCGCATAAGTCGGCATCAGTTCCGGCTCGCCATCCAACGGCACGATGGTATCAGGACCTTTGGATTGCAAACACAGCGATATGTCATGCTGATGCCCAAACTCACGCATCCGTTCCTTATCGACATCGGTCGGCGGCTCCAACACCCGAAAAGACAGCACGCATTGCTGATCGCCGATGGCCACTTCGATCTGCGGAATTTTATCCTTGATGGTCAAACCGCCGATCATTTCCGACAAGGCCATTAGCTTAGTGCCGACGATAGGATGCATGACGATGCAGCTTTCAATTTCGGCCAAATACGGATGCCGTCTTTCCCTGAACCCCACCAGCACCCGGTTTTTTTTTTCTCGACATATTTAACGCCCATCCGCGCTTTGCTGCGATAACCCCAATGCGGGCCTACCAACGGTTGCCAAAGCTCCGGTATTTCAGTCTTGCCGATGCGCTTGAACTGATCGACCAGCAAATCCTGCTTGATCCGGATTTGCGCAGACGCTTCGACATGCTGAAAACTGCAACCGCCGCACACGCCGTAATGCGCGCACAACGCATCAACCCGATCGGCGGCGCGACTTAACAGCGTGACGACTTTGCCTTCCGCATAATCCTTGCGGCTTTCGGTATAAATAAACTCCACTTCTTCGCCCGGCAACGCCTCATCGATAAATATCACTTTACCATCGACGTGCGCCACCCCTCGCCCATCATGGGCCAACGATTCTATAGTGTCTTTAACCGGCGTTTCCGGTAACTGCTTTCTCGCTCTTCTTCTATTTGCCATGTCTATTTTTGTTTCCAGCTTCCTGAGGATTGATACCACCAGCCCGGCTGAGCATTACTCACCCAGCGACCGGCAAAAGTTGATTTGATTTGCGCCGCCCAATCGGGATGGCCGTTGGCATTGGCAATCGCCTGATAAAGACTTTGCCGGTCGGCATTTTCTGCGGCGACCAGTTTATTGACCTGATTCCTGTCTTTAAGCGGCACGCTTTCAGCATCCCTGACCGCCAACAGGCCGTCCGCCTGAATGCCGATAAAACCCGCCGCATACAAAGGTTGCAGACTGGCAAAGCGGCTTTCCATGGCGGCGCGCAACTGCCTGATTTCAGCGCTATCGATTGCCAAGTCCGCCTCATCGGCCTGCGCCGGCGACACCACCACATTGATTGCAGTATCAATCGCCTGATAAATACTCGCCTGCCAATCCGGCAAACTGGCCTTAGGCTTGGGTTCCGCTTTCTGCGGGGCGACATTTTGAATGTCTTTGATGATTTCATCCGCCGCTTTTTCAGCAGCGGCAGCGGGAAAATAAATGTTGATGGTGACACAGGCAGTCAACAATAACGCGCTTAATACGGATATTTTTCTCATAACGCTCTCCAAATTATTCAATGCTTACTTGATCTGATGTCGAAACACGCAGTAATCGCGCCATTAATACACCCCAGTCACGGCGAGGATTATAGCCGATCACATCAATCCGTGGCAGACCGCCGCCGGTAATAAACCGGAAAAGGGGGACGGTGCCGGATATTCTACAGAAGGATATGCGGATAAAACCGAAAGTTATCGCCTGCGAAAAAAAACTGGACGATTTTTCCCGCACTGAATCATGACCACGGAACACCGGCATGTCTTACATCGGATATGCGGGACATTTTTTTTCCGCCGCCTAGATCAGGATAAGTTCATGGCTAAACCGCATGGTTACCCGGCATCGAGGGGATTGTAGAAATGGTAGCGGTTCTTGCCCGATTGCTTGGCGGCATACATGGCTTGATCGGCATGGCCTAGCAGCACGTCCGGGTCATTATCATCGTTAGGAAAAATACTTACACCGATGCTGGACGTAAGCGAAAATGATTGATCCTGAATGCAAATCGGCAAGGCAATGACCTCATGTAATCGCTTCAGGGTGGCTATACATTCCTCCTCGTGATTTAAATTCGGCAGCAATACCACGAACTCATCGCCACCCAGACGGGCGACGGTATCCCCCTCACGAAGGATGTTGCCCATGCGCCGTGCAATTTCGATCAGCACATGGTCACCGGCTTGATGCCCCAAAGTATCGTTAACGGATTTGAAACCATCAAGATCCAGATAACAAATACCCAATATTTTTCGCTCACGTTTGGTTTGGCTGACAGCCTGTTGCAGGCGATCAGCCAACAACACCCGGTTGGGGATACCTGTCAAGGCGTCATAATGGGCAATGCGCTTCAATTCCTTTTTATGCCGCTTGATCAACAGCTGGTTATGCACCCGCATTAAGGTAATGGCGGGACTGATGGGTTTACTGATGTAATCCGCCGCTCCCAGCTGTAGACCATAGGTTTCGGATTCCTGATCGAACGCGGCAGTCACAAAAATCACCGGAATATCACAGGTAAGCGGATTTTCCTGTAAGCGTTGGCATACTTCGTAACCATCCATCACCGGCATTCTGACATCAAGCAAAATGAGATCGGGATGAGGGGCACACTGCGCCATATCCAATGCCCTCTGCCCATTGCCGGACACCTTGACCTGGTAATCCTGAGTTAGCAGTAAAGCCAGTACTTCCAGATTAACGCGCGTATCGTCGACGATCAGGATAGTGGGGCGCGGGTCTTGAGCTGATGTTTCAATTTCCTCATTTGGCACGTCCATGAGTGCGTTCAACACAGATTTGGCCTTAGGATAATCGGTATTCAGAATGTATTGGACCAGAGTATTGTATTCCGCCTGTTTGTCATCCGAAAAAAGCATTTTGAGCCGGGCGAGCAGCTCGTCGTTGATAAAGCGGTCGTTGGCAAGCAGAGCGTCCAGTTCGGCCATAAGTTGCCGATAAGTCGATACATCCCCGGCCGGAAACGCAACGGATGCCGATTCAGGATGCCTAAAATCCGGATTGGGCTCAGCATCCCGGTTCTGCAATGCCGGAACAGCGGGTTTGACCCAGCGAGCCAACGTCGGGAAAAACTGCTCCCAGTCGATCGGCTTGCAAATATGATCGGTCATACCGTTGACTAGACAACGTTTTCTATCTTCCGCCATCACGTTGCCCGTCATGGCGATGATCGGCAGATCAGCAAAACGCGGATCGGCACGAATAATACGGCTGGCTTCAAAACCGTCCATCACCGGCATCTGGCAATCCATTAGCACCATTGCATAATCGTTCTTGTCGATCATGGCAATCGCTTCAGCTCCGTTAGAGGCGAGATCGACCCGAATGCCTTCATAACCCAGTATATCCGGCATCATTTCCCGGATTGCTAAATCATCCTCCACGAACAGCAGATACACATTGTTCAGCTCCGGGTACTTATTCGACTTAACCGTTTGCAAAGCTGACTGATTGAACTCGCTCACGGCCTGCAAGCCAAGAGTGACTATAAAATAAAAGGTACTGCCAAACCCCAAACGGCTTTCGATGTTGATAGTGCCGCCCATGGCTTCAACCAGCTCCTTGCTGATGCTCAGCCCCAGCCCGGTACCGCCGTACTTGCGAGTGGTCGAGTCATCGGCTTGATTGAAAGCAGCGAACAAGTGGCTTTGTTGCTCTTCGTTCAAGCCGATGCCGGTATCGATAACACTGAAGCACAAACAGGCCTCTTTAGCATCAGAAGCCTGTAACTGCACCTGTAGTGTGACGCTGCCCTTCTCGGTAAACTTGATGGCATTGCTCAACAGATTGAGCAGCACCTGCCCCAGCCTTAGCGGATCGCCGATCAAGGTGGTTGGCACATCCGGGTCAACCTCAAAGCGCAGCGCCAATTGTTTACTGTTTAGCAGTGACGACGTTACGTCATCCAAATACTGCATGACCGTCTCAAGCCTGAATTCGGTGTATTCCAACTTGAGCTTGCCGGCTTCGAGTTTGGAAAAATCCAGAATATCGTTGAGTATGCCCAGCAACCATTTAGCTGAGGTGTTGATTTTATTTAAATAATTGCGCTGTTTCCCCGTCAACTCGGTTAACAAGGTCAAATGAGTCATACCCATGATGGCGTTCATCGGAGTGCGAATTTCATGGCTCATATTGGCTAAAAATGCGCTTTTGATTTGTACCGCGGCCAACGCCTGATTAGTCATGTCTTGAAGTTCCTCAGTCCGCTTGGCAACCTGATTTTCAAGATTAGCCTGAATCCGCTGGAGTTGGCGAACACGCCATAAATAGGCGGCCAGCAACAGACTTAATAATAAGCCGACCACGAGTGTCCGGAACCACGCTGTTTGCCAATAATCCGGAGTAATAGTGATGGGCAAGCTGACCCCCGTTTCATTCCAAGTTCCTGCGTTATTACTGGCTTTGACGCGAAACAGATAGTGTCCTTGGTCAAGATTGGTGTATGTTGCAACACGGTTGCTGCTATCTGTTTCCATCCAGTCCCGATCAAAACCTTCGAGCTTGTAAGCGTAACGGTTGTGTTTGGGATCGGCGTAATGCAGCGCCGAAAAGCGCAGGGAGAACATCGACGACTGCCGTGACAATGTCAAAGCCTTAGGTTCGGTCACACTGCCTTCCAGATTAACATCGGCATTCTTAAAGTCATCGGCAAGCGAACGGTTGAGCACACTGATGTCGGTTATTGCAACAGACGGTGGTGTCTGGTTGTACCGAATTCGCTCAGGGTGAACAATGCCCAGGCCATTACTGTTTGCAAAATACAGCGTACCGTCCCGGTGCAGTATCTTCGATGACACTCCTGCCTTACCCGCCGCATAATCCCCTTCGGTCAAATAGAAATTACTAAACTGCATTTTTGTTTGGTCAAAATGCGACAATCCAGCAACGGTACTGAGCCAAAGCTTTCCTAGGCCATCAATACCGATGGATAGTACGTTGTCTGATCCTAAACCATTATGGCTATTGTAATTGCGAAAGCTTATGCCGCCATCTGCCGCAACTATCGCCTGGCTAATACCGTTGGTTGTGGCCATCCACACGATGCCATGACTGTCCTCCTGAAAATCTCTTATAAAGTTACTCGCTAGGCTGGCAGGGTTAGCAGGATCGAAATGAAAATTTTGGAATTGCCCGGTGGCGGGATCAAGCAGCCCCAATCCTCCGCCTGATATTTC
>Ga0160182_105662_pt1 | contig 71726 bp, 52 predicted proteins | sample met14sa_FD_108561 | JGI IMG/M metagenome (GOLD analysis project Ga0160182, IMG submission 108561) | Synthetic bacterial communities of pure cultures from sediment of Lake Washington, USA, under high oxygen condition - MT... | ecosystem: Engineered > Modeled > Simulated communities (microbial... >... | reverse complement strand
TTTTTTACCTTTTAAATCGGCCAGCGACTTGATCGGGCTATCGGCAGATACCAGCAATACGCCGGAGGTATCGGAAAACGGGTAAAAACTCAAATTGGTGCCGGTGCTGCGCATGCTGGACGTCCAGATCCAGTCGGAGACGATCACATCGACTGAGCCAGCTTGCAGCGCAACCTTACCGGCTTGCTGATTGGCAACCGCGATGTTTTCCACGTTGAATTCCGCATTGTCTAGTAGTCCTTGGTTGCGCATCGCCGCGAGTTCCCAGTTTAAGGTGCCGGCGGCCATAGCGCCTATGCGGATAGTGGGTTTTACATCGGCGTTGGCAAATTGCGGCAATAAAGCAGCAATGGCAAACAGGCAAGTTTTTATATTCATCTGCAAAGTCCCTAGTCGGATGGTTAACGCAACGATTTTAACGCAGCCGCCCCCAATACGAGAATGTTTGTCGGATTTGTTTGGAGCGGAATGCGTTGTCCAAGGTTTAAGGGCAAACCGTTTGGCTGATATTCCCAAAAGCCCGAGGCCACTAGACCACACGAGTAACCAGGGGTTCCGGCATGGCGGGGCTGGGAGGAATTTAGTGCCTAGGTTAAAACAGCTGATTAGCAAGCTGCGCTACAGCCGCAAAATCGGCCTTTCGGCAAGGCATGCGGATAGCGCAGGGCTTACCGATTCGGGAATATTAAAAGCTGTGGCGTAGACATTTCCCGTGGCTTAACGGCCTAGGATGCAGTGGGAAGTAATCTGTCTTCTCGCTCAAATCTGGCGGCGGCCACCGGTCGGCCGGTGTAATAGCCTTGGTAGGATAGGCAGCCTTTATCACGTAAGAAGATCATTTGTTCCTGGGTTTCCACGCCTTCGGCAATCACATGTAGACCTAAGTTTTTAGCCATATTGATAATGGTCTCCACAATTACCGCGTCGTTGGGGTCGCTGGCGATGTCGCGGACGAAACTCTGATCGATCTTTAATTGGCTGATGGGCAATTTTTTTAAATAAGACAGTGAGGAATAGCCGATACCGAAATCGTCGATGGAGGTTTTTACGCCCAGGGTTTGCAAATCGCGCATTTTTTCCACGGTGTCGTCTATGTCGCTGATCACGCAGCCTTCGGTCAGTTCGATGACCAGACGCTCAGCCGGCAGTTCGGCGTCGATCAAAATGCGTTTTACTTGGTCGACAAAATCGGCCTGGCGGAATTGCCGGGAACTGACGTTGACCGCCACATGATGAATAGGCAGGTTCTGCGCGTCCCACACCTTGATTTGCCGGCAGGCCTCGCGCATGACCCATTCGCCTATCGGCAAAATCAGCTGGGTATCTTCGGCAATGGGGATAAATTCCGCCGGGGAGATCATGCCCTTTTCCGGATGCTGCCAGCGGATTAGCGCTTCGGCGCTGATTACTTTGCCGAGGTGATCGACCTGCGCCTGATAGTGCAGTAAAAACTGCCGCTGTTTCAGCGCCTGACGAATCTCTTTTTCCAAGGTTAAACGGCGGTCGGCCGTTTCCTGCATCGACGGACGGTAAAAACTGATGCCGTTACGGCCGCTTTCCTTGGCCCGGTACATCGCAGTATCCGCCTGTTGGATGACCGCTTCAGGCTGTTCGGCCACCTCGGGAAACAGGGTCACGCCTATGCTGGTGGAAAAGTGATGTTCGCTGCCCTGAACCGTGAAAGGTTGATTGATGGTGTGCAGGATTTTTTCCGCCAGCATCGCCGCGTGACTGGTCGCTTGCGACAGTTGCGAGTAGCGGCCAGGCACCATCACGATAAATTCGTCGCCACCCAGCCGGCAAGCGGTGTCTTCGTCGCGGATAATGGATTTGAGGCGTTGGGCAACCTGGATCAGCAATTCGTCGCCTACTTGGTGGCCGCGCGAATCGTTAAGGGTTTTGAAGTGGTCCAAATCCAGAAAAAACAGCGAACCGTAATAACTTTGGCGTTTGGCGGCAGCGATCTCCTGTTTCAGGCGGTCCAGCAGCAAACGTCGGTTCGGCAAGCCGGTCAGCGGGTCGTAAAATGCCAGTTCATGGATTTCCCGCTCGGCGGCTTTTTTCTCGCTGATGTCGGAAAAAATCGCCACATAATTGAGCAGGCGATCCTGTTCGTCCCTCACGCCGGTCACCGTCAGCCATTCCGGAAACACGTCGCCGTTTTTGCGCCGATTAAAAATTTCGCCCTGCCATTGGTTATCCTTGGCCAAGGCTTGGGTCAAAGTTTGAATAAATCCGGGAGCTTGATGGGTCGACGACAGAAAATCCGGTTGCCGGCCAATCACTTCTTCCGCGCTGTAACCGGTGATTTTGTTGAAAGCATTGTTGACGCGCAAAATTGCCCCATTGGCATCGGTGACGATAATGGCCTCGTGCGACTGGAATGTGGTTGCCGCGATGCGGAGTTCGTTTTCCTGCTGTTTACGGCGTTCGATCTCGGTATTCAGCGCTTGGTTGCTACGCAGCAAATCGCGGGTTTTTAGGGCCACTAAATCTTCGATGCGGGCGGTGCGTCCGCTCATCAGCATTAAACCGAAGCTGGTCAGGCCGCAGAGCAAAAAGCTTCCGGACAACAGCCACCAAACCGTCCAGGGATTTTGTTGCGTATAAAACTCCGGCAGCGGTTTATATTCGAGCGTCCAATTCCGGTCGGCGACCGCCAGCGCTTGCCGCTTGCTTGGAAGGAAGTAATGCGTTTTCGATTCAATGCCTTCGGGAGTGCTGCGGTATAACAGCTGGTCTTGATCATAGATCGCTACCGACAAACGTGTGCTTTGTAAGCGTCCGGACAGTTCCTGAATCTCGTTGCTTAATTTAAAAACATTCGAGACCAATCCGACAAAAAACTGTTGACGCTGGGCGCTGGTGTTTAGCGATTTTCCTTTGAGATAAATCGGGGAGTAGATGGCGAAGCAGGGCTGTTTGTCGTCGCAGACCATGCCGTCCGTCACCACCGTTTCGCCGGAATTAATCGCTTTTTGGATTGCCGCTAATAGTTGTGGGTTGCTGGCAACGTCGAAACCAATCTTTTGCTGGTTGCCGAAGGCGTAAGCAATGGGTAAATAAACATTCCGCTTACCAGCCGGTATCAATTGCTGATTGCGGTTGTGCTCGTGAATGGTGGTTTCTGTCTGTTGTTCGAATGCGCTACGGTCTTCGGCATTGACTCTGGGTATCCATTCCAGTGCCTCCAGCTCGGGATGTTTGCTGAAAATGGTATGGGCAAATAGCCTGAACTCGTTGGGATTGACCGATTCCGAGCTGTCGAATAAGGCTTTCAATAACTGATTATTCAGAATATCGTCGCTGAAATGTTCCTGGAGGTTGGTATGGGTCAGATTAATCTGGTTGTCGAATAGCCCATTGAGGCGTTGATTTTCCAGATTGCGGCTGTAGACGAAGGCGATGACCACCAACAATAGCGAAATCGATAACGGATAGGCCACGAATTTTTGCCGTTGCCGCCAGATATGCCGCGGGGTACCGATAAACAACAGTAGCAAGGGCGCGAAGATCACCGTACCTATGGCATCGCCTATCCACCAGGTACACCAGTTCAGGCCGATTTCTTCCGCATCAATGGTGTCGAAAATGTACAGAAAACTGGTGCCGACGCTAGCCGATATTAAGCAACTGGCAATTGCCAGCAAGAAAAACCAGACGACATGCCGATCTTCCATCAACGGATTGTGTCTACCTATCCAGCGGTTGATCAGGGACGCTCCGAGCAAGGGCTGGGCGATGGCGCCGACGCTGGCGGCGGCGCCTACCCAAATCGGTGTAAACCAATCTTCCGGGGTGGCCAGATTGCCAAAAGCGTAAATTTGCGTGCCCAAGCTGCCGATGATCAGACCCGGCAATAATTTGGGGCCATAACCAAGCAGCGCGGCTAAAGCGATACCCGCTGACGGCCAGATTGGGCTGGCATGGCTGGGCTGCATCGCCAGCATATGCCCGAGATAGCCGCTGATAAAATAGGCCAGGGCCAAGGCGCTGTTCAGCAGAAAAAATCTAAAAGCTGTCGGCATGATTAAACAGGCGGACTCTGGTTCTCACCGAGGCTGGGCGAAGCAGTCGCTTTAGTGAGTTGCGGGCAACAGAACGCCATTCTCGACATCCATGCTAAATGCTTTGCCAAAGCCGGCGACATATTGGCCGCGCAAAGGCGTCAGTGCCAGTAAATGAAAATCCGCTAGGGAGCGTAAAACCGCGACTGTTTCGCCGAACCGCTGTTGCAGCTTATCTAACAACTGGGTATATGCTGCGTGGGTTTTGTCGATTTCACCAACCTCACATTCGATTACCAGCCGGCGTCTGGCAAACGGGTTGACCGCTTCGGCCTCGGGTTCGATAAACATGATGGATGCTTGACGTTGGCGCAGCATATTGCCGGTATGCCGGGCCAATTGGCTGACGTAGATGTAATAAGTATTTTGGTAATCCAGAAACGGCGCATAGCTGACTTCGGCTGTCCCGAGCTCGGAACTGCTGGCGATTATCAGGCTTTGGCTGTTAGCAATTAAAGTCCGGTAATCGGCGGCTAGCGGTTCGGAACTCATGGTGTCGTGATAGCAGTCAGTTGCGCGTGGCGGAAGCAATCGACGGTGTGATCGTTGACCATGCCCACCGCCTGCATATAAGCATAGCAGATGGTTTTGCCGACGAATTTAAAGCCGCGTTTTTGCAGGTCTTTGCACATGCTGGCCGATTCCGGGGAATAGGCCGGTATTTGACTATGGCTCAGCCAACTATTTTGCCGGGTTTTGCCATCCACAAAGCGCCAAATGTACTGATCAAAACCGCCGAATTCCTGTTGTACCCGTAAAAAAAGCCTGGGCGTTGCTTACCGCGGATTCAATTTTCAGGCGGTTCTTGACGATGCCGGGATTTTGCAGCAATGACGCCAGTTTTTTGTGATCATAAGCGGCGACCTTAAGCGGATCAAAATGATCGAAAGCGGCGCGATAAGCCTCGCGTTTATCGAGAATGGTTCGCCAACTGAGGCCGGCTTGTGCGCCTTCCAGCACCAGAAACTCGAACAGCTTTTGCTCGTCGTGCAGCGGTACGCCCCATTCGTGATCGTGATAATGTTCTTCGTTGGTACTATTCAGCGCCCACACGCATTTGCCTGGCATCAGTCTTTTTTCATCAGGTTTTTCAAATCGGCGAAGGGATTGAAGGTAGCGGCAGGCGCTTTGCCTTCCGAGGTGGCTTTGCCGCCGTAACGCACGTGCTCTTCAAAACGTTGATGTTCGTTGTCGTGGCAATACAGGCACAGCAACTCCCAATTGCTGCCGTCGGGCGGATTGTGGTCGTGATCGTGATTGATGTGGTGGACCGTCAATTCGCGCAGGTTTTTATGATCGAATTCCCTTGAGCAGCGTCCGCAAATCCAGGGATAGAGTTTTAAGGCTTGCTCGCGGTAGCCTTTTTCCCGCTCTTCCTTGTAGCGCCGGGCTTCGGCGACGATGTGATAGGCTTTGTTATCCGACATGAGGTCCTCCGTTTGTCAGCCGCCGGTGGCGTTCATGTGCCGCAAAATAACCGGCTGTTCGTGAATATTGAATTCGTGTTTTTCCGGTTTGATTTGCATGGCCTCGACGATGGCTTGTTTCAACATCGCTTTGTCGCCTGGGTGGTCTCTCACAACCTGCTTCAGATCCACCGAATGTTCGTTGCCCAAGCAGAGCAATAAACGGCCCTCGGCGGTCAGGCGCACCCTGTTGCAACTGCCGCAGAAATTGGCGCTGTGCGGCGAGATAAAACCCACTTTGCTTTTACTGTCGGCTATCCGGTAATAAGCCGAAGGTCCGCCGGTCGAGTCGGTCACGGCTTCCAGGGTAAAGCGTTGTTGCAAATCCTGTCGGATCAAATCGCTGGGATAAAACGCGGCGCCGCGATGATGGTTGTCCACCGCGCCCAGCGGCATTTCTTCGATAAAACTGATGTCGATGCCATGCTCGACGGCAAATTGCACCAGATCGCAGACTTCCTGGTGGTTGCGGTTTTTCAGTATCACCGCGTTGAGTTTGATGCGCTGAAAGCCGGCGGTTCGGGCTTTTTCTATGCCTTTCAGCACTTGCTGCAAATCGCCGGTTCGGGTTAGCTCCCTGAATTTGACCGGGTCCAGGGTGTCCAGGCTGATGTTGATGCGTTTCACGCCGGCGGATTTCAAGTCATCGGCCATTTCGGCCAGATGGGAACCGTTGCTGGTCAATACCAGTTCATTCAAACCCGGTATGCGCCCCAAGTCTTGCATTAAGCCTAACGCACCTTTACGCACTAGCGGTTCGCCGCCGGTGATCCTGATTTTGCCGACACCTAGTTCGACGAAGGTTTCGCAGATAAAGCGGATTTCCTCCAGGCTGAGAATATGGCTGCGCGGCAGAAACGTCATGTCCTCGGCCATACAGTAAACGCAGCGAAAATCACAGCGGTCGGTGATTGATACCCGCAGGTAGTTGACCACTCTGCCAAAGCGGTCTATCAGTTGCAACGGTTTGCTAGGCGCCATTACATTCGAACAGAAAAAATAAAGGAAGAAAATAGTAACACAGCACCGCGCTGTGTTATTACCGCTTGCTAAAAGATCGGCGTTGAGCGGGTAAGTTCCTCTGACGGTTTTTTTGCCTGACTATTGCTTGCCCAAGCGCCGCAGCAAAGCCAATACCGCCGCTTCTATCTGCGGCAAGGCCTCGCTCGGGTGCGCGTCTTCTATGTCGTCTACCTGCCAGTATTCCACGCGATCCACCCAGGCCGGAAAGCGGCTATGCAACAAGGGTTGATGCTCGGTTTGCTTCAAGGCGATGATGCGGTGGGCGGTGGTCAAGTCCTGCTCGGTCAGCGCAAGCGGCGCGCGGACGGGCTCGATGGGGATCTCCCGCAAGGCCAAGCCATGCCGAGTGTGCGGCGAAAGCGGCCCGGCATCATCTTTCAGCAGCTCGATAGCCAGCACGCGCGAAAACGCCCGCCAAGGCAGGGCATAATCCGGCGCGTGATGATTGAATAAATACTCGGCAAACCGGCTGCGGTAGTAGTTGCCGGTGCAGAGGAATAGGACTTGGGAGTGAGTGTTTGTCATAAAACTCCTTTTGGCGAGGCTGTTTGCATGAGAGCAGGCAGTAAAGAATTTGTTTGAGTCATTATAATGGTGATACCGTATGTGGTATGTTTGAGATTGTACTGGATACTAATGTTCTGTTCGCCGGCTTGTATTCCGCTAACGGCGCATCCTTTAAATTGCTGGAGCTTTTAGCCGGTGGGCAGTTGCAAACAGCCATATCGACACCGCTTTTGTTCGAGTATGAGGACGTTTTGAAACTCAACCGTTCCATGCTGCAACTGACCGATGCTGAAGTAGACATAGTACTCGATAACTTGTGCGCGTTTAGCCGTCATCAAAAGGTGTATTTTTTATGGCGACCTTATTTGCCGGACCCGAAAGATGATTTAGTTTTGGAGTTGGCCGTTGCTGCCCGAGTAAACACCATTGTTACCCATAATTTAAAAGATTTTGCCCGTATCGAAAAATTCGGCGTCGAAGCCATTACGCCAAAAACTTTGCTGGAGCGTCTACCATGAGTGCATTAAGTCTGAGATTGCCCGATTCCATACACCGTCACATCAAGGAACTGGCGAGTAAAGAAGGTGTATCGATCAATCAATTTATTGCCAGCGCCGTTGCCGAAAAAGTCTCGGCTATCGCCACCGAAGACTACCTGCAGGCTCGAGCCGAACGAGCCGACAAAGCCGCTTTCCAGACCATTTTGGCCAAGGTACCCAAACGTGAGCCTTTGGCTGGGGATGAGTTTTAGCGTTGGCGGGCAGCATAGGCAGATATAGCTGTTTCTGTAGAAAATACTACGAGCTGGGGCTGATTGATTGGATCGATGACTTAAATCTGCAGAATGACTAAGCTTTTATACTTAGCTTAAGTTGACGGCATTCGTCTAGCGCTGATTTAACCCAACAATTCCGAGAGTCTTTACCCTTTATGAAGCAATTTCTAAATACGGCCGTCAAGGCAGTCTTCGACGACTATCCGCTGGAAATTCGTCGGAAAATGCTGGTGCTTCGCGAAGCAATCTTTGCTGTGGCGGCTAGCGAGGGTGTCGGACAGCTAGAGGAAACCCTAAAGTGGGGCGAGCCTGCTTATATGACCGCCGAAACCGGATGTGGCAGTACGATCAGAATGGCATGGAAGAAAGAGAAACCTAACCAATATGCCATGTATTTCATCTGCACAACGAATTTGGTAGAAACCTTTCGGACGCTATTTCCGCACCAGTTTAAATACGAGGGCAATCGGGCGATTGTCTTTCGAGAAACTGAAGACGTCGACATGGATAGCCTGTCAATCTGTATTGCTATGGCCTTGACCTATCATCGGAACAAGCGACGAAAGCAATCGTAGGTGCGGAGCTGGCTTCAGGCTTCTTCGCCAAGAATATTTCACCTTGCCGTTGACTATGGTAGGTGTTGCCGCAGAAATCCACCAATCCGCGCCTCCAGCCAATACGCCGGCCTGAACAACCCTCCGCTCACAAATCCCACATGTCCGCCGCCTGCGCACACTTCCAGTTGCACCTGATCGGATAATTCCGTGGCGGTCGGCAATACTCGCTCGGTCATGAACGGATCGTCCCTGGCTTGCAAAATTAAAGTTGGTACGCGGATATGCTTCAGAAATTGCCGGGAACTGCTGCGCCGGTAGTAATCGTGGGCGTCTGTAAAGCCGTGCAAGCCGGCCACGACTTTATCGTCGTATTGCCAGAAGGACTTGATGCCCGAGAGGTCGCCTAATTTTAAAATCCGCTCAGCTTGTTCGTGTTGGCCGATGCCTTGCAAATGCCGGAGTTTGACGCGCATGTACTGTTTCAGCTCGCGCAGTAAATAGTCGCGATAGAGTTTCGAGAAGCCACGATCCAGCTTGTCGGCGCATTCGCTTAACAACAACGGTACGGATACCGCTACCGCCGCCGATAACTCAAGCTTATCGCCTTGTTCACCCAGCCATTTCAGTAAGACGTTGCCGCCCAAGGAAAAACCTATCGCCGCCATCGCCCGCTCCGGAAAACGCTGGCGTAAAGTCCAATACAAAAACTCGATGTCTTCGGTTTCGCCGGAGTGGTAGCAACGCGCCAGCCGGTTCATCTCACCGCTGCAACCGCGAAAATTCAGCGCCACGCTGGCAAAGCCGGCCGCCAGCAAACTGTGTTGCAGGCCCTGGATGTAACCGGAACGGCTGCTGCCGGCCAGGCCATGCAACAGAATCACCAGCGGCCTATCGCCGTTATCCACCCAGTCGATGTCCAGAAAGTCGCCGTCAGGCGTGTCCAGCCGTTCGCGGCGGATGCCGGCCGGTGGCGAGATACGCCGCAAAAAAGCCGGATAGATAGTCTGCAAATGCGGACTGTTCAGCCACCAGGCCGGGCGGAAGGCGTTGTGCATGGTTGTGGACCTGCTTTATAGTAGTTAAGGGTGATGATGTCGGCAGGAATATACCGCCTGTATCGGCAAACGCCAGCGCGAGTCTTTACGGCCGGCTTTTCGCCGCCGCCAATCTCGATATTTCGGATTAATGTTACATGCTTTGTTACTTTCGATGACTCGGCCAATCACGCTAACCAAATCTCAACCAATACCGGCGCAACCGGTTCGCGCCAAATCCGCCAATCGCCGGAAATCTCCCGGCAAATCGCGGCGGAAGGCGAAGCCGCGTCTGCCGAATTGGTGGCTGATCGCCTTGGAAGCGCTGGCGTTGGCGGTGGCGGCGGTTTTGGCGACCATGTTCCTGTTGGGTTATTCGGCCAATTGGGCGTCAGGTTCCGGGTTTTTCACCAGTTTGCTGCCGTTCGCATTGGGCGTGTTGATCTTGATGATGGCGGTGGTTGCCATATTGATTGCTTGGTCGCGAGTGCGTAGTTGGTTGCACGGGCGGCTGGAATACCTGCCGGCGGCTTTGGCTGTCAGTCTTGCCGCGTCGACCGGCTGGTTTGTCATGCACGACGGCTACACCTCGGTGTTCACGCATTTTCGCACCTTGGTGGGCGGCAAGCAGGAAGCCGAGCGTGTGACGCTGGCTCATCAAGTCTATGCCGCCTACCGCCGCCACGGCGTCGGCGGCCTGCAAAAAATGATGGCGCGCGCCGACGCTTTTAATCCGGCCATCGAGGACGCGGCCAAGGCATTTGATGTCGATGTCAATTTGCTGCAAGGTATCGCCGCCACCGAGTCTTCGTTCATGCCGCGCGACAGCTTCGATGGCGGCAAAGGCCTGTTCCAGATTACCGTCGTTCCCAAAGCCATTACCCGCGAGGCCGCCGACGAACTGGATGTGGAGGAGCTGCAAGTCAACGATCCCAGGCACAACGCCTTTGTCGCCGCCGCCACCTTTAAACATTATCTGCAACAAATGCACGGCGATCTGTTTTTAGGCTTGCTAGCCTATAACATCGGGCCGCGCAACGGCGGCTTGCGTTTCATCATGCAGCAATACGGCGCCACCGACTTTGCGACGCTGCAGCCTTACCTGCAAACCCTACCGCGCGACTACCCGATCCGGGTGTTGTCGTATGCCTTGGCGTTTAAGCTTTATCAGCACGACGGCAAATTGCTGGCTTATGAAGAAGGCGATAACGCCATGCGGATTCAACAGATGGGGATTCCGGGGTTGTAGATTCGCCGCCTGATTTTGGTCCCTACTGGGTAGCCCTTACAGTCAGGAAAATTTAACGATAATATCTTGCTGAATATGGCGCACCCGGTGATGGAGCTTTTCCGACTTAACCGGGATGTGTCGCAATGGATCATGCTGGCGCATCACAAATTCACGAATCGCTTCATCGTTCCAGGATTGATGGTTGTCATGCACCATACGCAATACAGCATTCAATTTATTGGCGGTGTAAATCACATCGTCTTCGTTATCGTCATAATCCGAGTGTATCAAATCTTTTATGGCGTACTTAACTTGAGCAAGGGCATTATTGGCATCGAATGATGTGGCCTGTCTCATGATTATTTCTCCGGCTTTCAGTTTGTGTTGGTGGCTACTATCTCCTCAGGTCCTTAAATTAAACTTAATAAATGACGATTGAACGACATGCTGCCGATGGCATCGAGAAAATAGTCGATGGCGACGAGTGACATGGCGCTTTACAGCGCACTCGGTGTTCTTGTTGCTCCTGCGCTTCGAGCCAAGCTTGTGGCATGGAGTGGTGTTTGGATTGGTGGCGGAGGTCGAGTTCGGGGGGGTATCTGTTTCGAAATTCCAAGCGAGGTGCTGGCGATGAAATATGGCGAAGCGGACGCTGATTATTATTTTGTATGGTTTTAATCGGCTGGAATCGACCCTTTTCGGACGATCACTCCATCCAATCTAATGTCAGCAATTGGAAGGTCAACGGCCACAGGAATATACTGATCTATTCATAATTTAGTCTGTTGTAGCATGCTGAAATCGGATTGAATTTAACTAATCTAGGTTTGACAATAAGAAATCCAGCCTAGGTCCGACAGGAACGAGTTTACTCGGATTGTTATGTGGATGGCTCATTTAATGAGTGACGATTGATGTGGTCAAAATTCACGATTTCTTCAATACTTTTTGTCCGGTAATGCACTCTCAGGTTGACATCTGAGTTCAATATAGCGTTTTCCGGTGTTGAATATCGCTTTAACCGCCGCATCCGGGTATGCCGTTGCGCACATCGGTGATACTGCATTTGCCAAAGCCGACAACCTGGCTGTCAAGAACCGCTACTTTCCTGGCTTTTTTAGCGCGTTTGTCGATAGTTTCCTCCTCGTCGCCAAATGATTTCCCGGCTGCGGATTTCGCCGCTGCGGCAGCGGCGGCATCGCCGGCGATCATGGGATTGCTAACCTGAGCCGCAGGGGCCGGCGCTGGATTGGCGATTTGAATGTTGTCAACGCCTCTAACCTGGCCGGGCAAAATGACTTTGCCGCCGCCGATACCCGCCTCGCCAGCATCGACGTAACCGCGCGGGGTTAGCAAATAAACATTACCGATGCGTTTGCGGTTAAAACCCGATTGCGCGCGAATCCCGCTGCCCGATACAGTGGCCGGAAACACCACGACCAGATTGCCGTTAGCGTCCAGACTGACTTTGGGTTTGGGTGTCGAGATAGCTGATTTTGCGCCACGGCCGGCGTCGATATTCCCCTCCGAAGACCAAGCGGTAATGTCGCCGCCGTCCAGCGTAAATATCCTGGATCGATTGACTTGTAAGTCGCCATTGACCAGGATGTTGACGTCGCCTTCGCGTTGCGCCACTACGCCGAGCTGGTCCTGGCTTTTCTGCCCGGTAAATGCCGACGCCAGGCCGACGTTGATCATGCCGCCGGGTGCCAACAGATCAATATCGCCGCCGTATAGGGTCTGGATGCGACTGAAAAATAGCCGGATACCCCCGGACGGACTGCTTGGAAATAAGCGGGCGATGGCAGCGTACCCGCGTTGGTAAGCGGCGGCTTTTTCCTTGTCCGGTAAGCTGGCGGCGGAGACAGCTGTGGCGCGAATTTCCGTGAACAAAATATCCAGAGCAACCGCCAGACGACCGGCTGTGGTGGTTTGCAGGTTCAACTCGGCCAGACGGTCCTGGTAAGCGCCGTTGGCGACATAGTCATTCAGAAAATCCTCCAGCGGCCGGGTATCGTGCTGCAAGCTACTGCCGGCAATGACAATAATATCGGCGCCGGTTTGCGGTAAGGCCGAATTCAACAGTGGTCCGACCGTGGTAATGCCCTCGGAGCTCCCCAGATCGACATTGCGTCCCGCCCAGATATTCAGCAAACCCGGACCCGCCAACTGAATGCCGCCGGGCGAGCCTTGCACCGTGCCGGTGGTGGGGTCGCGCAAGATCGGAAATACCAGGTCGCGGCCTATACTGATACTCGTGACATCGCCGGCATTAATATTCTGGATCGCCAGGCTCAGATTGTACAAATCCTGGCCGGCCCAAATATCGGTAGACTTGGCTGCCGCGACTAACGCATCGCCGATACCGGTAATGCTGCCGTTGGCCGAAACGATGCGGTTGCGACTGGTATCGTTACGGTGGATCGGTTGCGGGGCATGTACGGTAGAAGCATCGCCGCCGAAAGGCGTGGTAAATAGATATTTGGTTGCGCCGGCGACTGTCGTGGCTGGTTGGGCAGCAGACTGCAATCGAGCAGGATCGACATCCAGCTGATTGACACGGGTACCGCTGCTGTCGTTACCGATACTAATGTCGCCGTTCGCCAGTAAATTCAGGCTGCTTTCCGCGGCAGGGTATAGCGTCATCGAGTTGACGATTTCTAAACCGCCGCTGAGTGCCTGAGCGTGGAGATTGCCTGGATATAAGGTCAGCAGCGGATAGTCGGTGCTTTTCAAGATTGCCCGGCCCATGGGCGATGCTTGGTCGAAGATTTTGTAGGCTTGGACGATAGCTTGTACATCGTTATTCAGCACCAAGTTGCCGGCCAGGGTTTGCAATTCAATCGCGCTGTCGGCGCTATAACTGCTGAAGTATGAGGTTTTGTCCAGGAATTTGGCTGGTGTCAACGAAAACGGGTTCAACACCGTGCCGACGTCGATACCGCTGGCGGCTTGAACCTGGAATTGAGCGTCGCCCAGCGCAAATACCGGGCCGGCCGTGTATTGGCTGCCGCCGGTGATCGCCCCATCCGCGCGAATATCGGTAGTACCCTTGTCAACGTAAAACACCCCGCCGGCTATGTCGCCGCCGGCATGTACTTCCAAATTACCGCCGCCTTGTAGTTGCCAACGGTTTTCGACGACTAGGCCGTTGTCCGTCACGCCGACCGGTTTTGCCGAAGTCGGCAACATCACCGACAAATCGTGAATATCCGCGCCGGCCTTGATGCTCACATCACCACCGCCCAACGCGCCTATGTTCTCTCTAAAGCCGAACTTCAGGTTTTGAATTCTGGCATTGGCGCTGTTTTGTACAACCAGGCCATCGAACATGATGCCCCACGCGGTGGCTCTATCGGCGGCGCTAATGCCGTCGCTGGCGTCCCAGTTACCGGTGCGTTGCAGCCAGTCGGACATCAATTGCGGGCTGGCGGCACCGATGACATTGCCGCCGGCGTTTAGGCTGACGTCGCCGCCGTCGAACGGATATTCGACGAAAAAAGCCGCAGCGACCAGAGCATTGCTGAAGTTGCCCCAGCGCTCGGTGTCGGCGGCGCGGCCGGCGGTGTAAATGGTGGATGTAGCATCGCTAAGGGTAATATCGCTGGCGGCGGCGACGTTGATGTTGCCGGTGCCGGTGCGGACGCTAGTATTGGCTGCAACGGTTAGTGAGCCAGCGTTCAGCGAGGACTGCACCGCAAGCGGGTCGGCACTGGTTAAATCGGCGCCGGCCACCAAGTTATAATTCCAGGATTGACCGGTCTGCAAAACCAGGGTTCGCAGCCAATTGCCGTTTACACCCAGCATGCCGGCCAGTTGGCTGGAATCGTACAAGGCAAAGCCATCGCTCAGGGTTTGGTTTATGTGCAACTTGCCGGCGGCCCTCACGCTGAGTGCGCCGACACTATTGCCGTTATCGAAATGCCAGCTCCGGCCTTGCGAGTCCGGAAAGGCCAGATCCCAGCCATTGTGCGAAATCAGGCTGCCGTTGATGTTGCTGGGCTTGTACTTGATGTTGGCGGCACCGGCATTCGGAAATATCCTGACAAATAGGGTGCGGAAGGTGGCCGATTGCGGGTTGGCATCAAAATAATAAGTGCCGTCCGCAGTTAGGGAACTGCTGGCGGCTTCGGTCAGGTTGCGGACCACGCCGTTGCTGCCGATTTGCTGTAAGGCATTCACCACGCCGGCGGCATCGGTGAGCGAGGTTTTCCATATCGAGCTGGACTGTTGCGTCCAGTTCATGCCGGTCAGCGATTCGGTCAAATCCAGCGTCAAATCGCCGCTGCTGACTATATCCACACCCGCTTGCAAACTAAAACCGCCCAAGCGCTGTTGCAGATCGGCATTTGCGGCTGCTGCGTTCAGGTATTGCTGGGTTTCCCCGCGCCATGCCCCAATTTGACTGTTACTTAGCGGGATGTCTCGGTAATGTGCGGTCGCGGAGACGTTCAGTGTATGGGCACCCAGCACGCTGCCGCTGGCTATCGATACCGCCGCGTCGCCGTTGCCGAACCGGTTGACGACGGCCTCGACGCTGCCGCCCGCACCGCCGGAGACATCGATGTTGGCACCAGTGGCGACAGTGACACCGTGATCGCCGTCGTTATCAGCATCCATAGAGCTTATAACCACCGAGCCGCCCGGCTTGCCGGCGGCGGTAGATGCTGCATTGAGTTTGGCGCAGGCTAGAATGTTAATGCTGTCGCCGGCGGATAAACGGATGCTGCCGGCCTGCTGGTCGCCCACATCCAAGGTGCCGAATACATCCAGCTTCCCGGTATCGACGCTTAGATTAAGGTTGTGGGCTTTGACGTAATCGCTTGCAGCGACTGTTAGATCGCCGCTACGTTGGCGGATGCTCCAGTCGCCATTAAAGCCGGCGTTGGTCAGATAGTTATTCAAGACGGAAAAGGTAGCTCCGGAGCTAGTTGTGGCGTCCATGTTGATATTGCCGCCGCGCGCACCTTGATAACCCAGGCCGCGTATCTCGCCGGTCAGGGTTAAATGCCCCAATCCTGACGACAGCGATAAGGTGCCGGCGTCGCCGCCCAGCTGGCTGCCGGACACATCGAGCAGCGAACCGGCATTCAGGGTCAGGCTGCCGCCGGCGGATTTCAAGAAAATACTGCCGCCGCCGGTATTGACATGATGGCCGGCCAGATCGATGTCGCGGCCACTGGTGTCTATGCTGCCGGAGATCGACAAAGTCTGAGCGGCTTGCAGTTTGACGATGCCGGAAGCCAGTTCAATGTGGCCCTGATGGTTTATTTGTTCGGCCGCGACGCTTAATCGGGCGCCGAGGGCGTCACTTTGCGGGGCGGTTCCGGCGGCCAAGGTAGTCAGATCATGGCTGCCTAGATTCAATGAGCTATTGGCGCCGGCGGTCGCTGTCCAAATGGGTGTGGCGATGGTGACATCGCTATCGGCGCGGATATCAGCGGTGCCGCTGTTGACGACTGCGTTGAGCCCTTGCAATGAGATTTGCTGGAAGCCCGACCAGGCGTATTCGCCGGCGCCCAAAGTGATAGTGTTTGCGGTCAAGTTTAGTTGGCCGTTGCCGGCGGCGGTAAATGCCGTCGGTGCGCTGCCGCTGTTTTTAAGGGTGATAGTTTCGGCATTGATGGCGGCAATCTGATTACTGCTGCCATAGCCGTAAAGACTTGCGGCATTTAATACCAAATCCTTTAATTGCAGATTCATCGCGCCGGCGATGTCTATCGCGCCAAAGCTGTTTAGCGTTAACTTGTCTACGCGCAGGCCGTTTAAGGTGGCTGCGGATAATTGCAGTCCATCGCTGCCGCCGGTATCACCTAGTGAAATACGGCTGGAACTGAGGGTCAATTCGCCCTGGTTCATCGCGATATTGCCTGAGAAGCGGGTGTCTTTGCTGGCATCCAGCAGAATTGAGCCGGCACTGGACAGCGTTGCCCCGTCGGCGATGTCCAGCGTGCCGCGCAGTCCGGTTAACGCATCGGCGGCGCGCACCACGTTAGCCTGGCTACCTGCCGACACCCTTAATAGGGCGCCGTCGCTGCTGCCATCGGTATTGATGACCTTAAGGTTGGTATCGGTGCGGCTGATTGTGCCGGCGTTGCTTAACGTTGTGTCGCCTGCTAACGAGACGGTATCGCTCGCTGCCAGCAGAATTTCCGGGGCTTGCAAACGGCTGCCAGCCGCTACGGTCACTGTTTGCGCGCCGACTGTTAGCTGAGTTTGGCCGTTGCCGCGACTGCGTCGACCGCCCAGTAACAGGCTGTCGACGCCGAGGCGGTTCAATTCGTCGGCTAACAACACCGTGCCGGGATCGACGCCGATGCTACGGCTGCTAACCACGGCCAGTCTATCCGCGCTGATGTCCAACATGCCGCCCAGCCCGCCTGGAGCTGCGGTAGCGCTGATTTGCGCCGCCATTTGCAAGCTATTGCCGGCCAGCAGGCTGAGATTGCCGGCGTCTTGCGGTAGCGAGTTGCCCGCGAAGAAATTACTTGTCGTAGTTTCCTGGTATTCGGAGCGGGTGCGGGAAATGGCGCCCGATTCGACGGCAAAGCCCGACCAGCGGCTGTCGGCGATATTAGTGCCGGCCGAATAACGGTAGCCGGCGACGATGGTCGAGCCATCGGTACGTAAAGACTTGGTACCGGCTGCCATATCGGTGGTATTGGCTTGCGGGGTAATCAGATAGGCGCCGGGTAGCAAGGCATAGTGTGCCGGTAGCAACAGGTAATAGCCGGCCGCCAAGCCTGAGTTTGCGCTGAGAAAAATACTGTCACCCAGATTTAGACCGGATTTGGCGAATTCCAGCGGGTCGAAGGCGACAAAATCGGCTTGATAATTGGGTAATACGGCGTAATTTTGTTGGTAGCCGGGTGATGTGGGATCCAAAGTATCGATACTGCCGCCCGGTCCGGCGATGAACTCGAAAGCCGACAAATCGCCGCCGCCGTTTAAATTGACCACAGCGTCGCCGGCCAGATTGATGTCCGGTGCGGATAAGGTAATGGCTTTTTGCGGTGTGCCGTTTTGGATATTGTTGTAAGTGCCCAGCGGATAAATCCAGTCCAGACCGCCCTGGGTGCGGCCGAACGGAATCACGATGCCGTCGTCGTCGCTAACCGACGTGAAGCTGCCGGCAGCCAGGGTCAACGAATTACCGGCGTTTAAGGCGATGTTGCCGAATGGTGCCAATAAAACGCCATGACTGACAATGTTTGGCGCGTTGATATTTAATTGTCCGACTGCCGACAACGGCGTATACCAATTTCCGATGCCAGGCAGAATATCGATCAGACCGTTCGGGTTTAGTGCGGCATCCAGCTTCAAGCTGTATTTGCTGAGCGTGGTGGGATAGATTTGTCGGGCACTCAAACTAAGATTGCCGCTGAGGCTCAGGCCGCCGATCAGGTCGGCTTCGCTGTTGGGATTGATACCGGTTAAGCGGATGTCGCCGCTACTGTTCAGGCTGGTTTGCGCAAAGCCGGCAATTTCGCTGGAACCGAACAAATCTATCAGCTGGGCGTTGATGCTCAATCCGACGCTGCCGATTGCGGCGCCTAGATTGCCGTGAGCGGCGCGGTTCCAGCTGGAACCCAGGCTGAAGGTATTGCTGGTTAAAGCCACCTGGCCGTAGCCGGCGTGGCTGATCAATGGCGCATCCAGTTTCAGGTTTTGCGCCAGAGTCAGACTAAGGTCGCCTTCGAAACGGATCTCGCCGCGCTCGGGGCGTACGGGCGTTGCGGAATATTGATCGGGTTGTATCACCGATGCGGCCAAGCCCAGTGAACCAAAGCCGCCTTCCTGAATTTGCCGGGCAGAGATATAAGCCTGGCCGTTAAATGTATCGGGGATGCCGTTGGCGGCCAGTTGCGCGGCGTCCGGTAAGTTGGGCAGTTCAGCGGAAAAATGGATCACCCGGTCGCCAGTCGTGAAGATTTGTTCTTCCGGTTCGCCGCGGTGTTGGGTGTTCAATTCCAGTTTCAGTGTGCCGCCGGCAGCTGCCGAACCACTGCCGGCCGCTGTGGTGCCCTGGCCGGCCCGGCCCTGCAATTGGCCTTGTAACAGCATGCCTTCGGCGGCGGTCAGGTTTATCGAGCCGCCTGCCGAAGCAAGGGTTTGCCGACTTTTACCTTTGGCATTAACGATGTCTATCGCCGACTGGGTTCCCGATACATCCATTCGGCTGCCGGCGGCTGTCAGGATGTAGCCGCGCTCGGCATTTAAGTCTATCCTGCCGCCGGCCAGCACATTGCCCAAGGCCAATCGCTGGGCGTTGGTCGTCCAAACCGTGGCACCGGCGGTATTCAGGATGGCATTATGGCCCAAGGCGATTGCCTGATTAGGGTTGTAGCCCTTATCCAGCGCGCTGGGCGGACTGCTCAGTTGTAAGCTTATTTTTCCTGCCGGTGCAAGCAGAGAGCCGTCGATGTAGATATTGGCGTCCGATTTTAGCGAAAAATCGGCGCCTGGATCGCCGATGATCGCGGTATGGCTGCCGATGCGAATGGCCCGCTCGGCGACGTAACCGCCGGCTATGCTGGCGTTATGGCTTAGATTTAAACTCAGATCGACGGCGTCGCGGATGTCGTCGGGCAAGACCGCCAATTGCACCAGGGTACTTAAGTCGCTGCCGCTGGCGGCCTTGATGGCCGTGGCTTTTAATTGCCAGTTGCTTTGTTGTAAATGGATTTGGGTGCCGTCGGCAATATTTAAATCGCCGGCGTTGGCGGTCAGACGGTAGCCGCTGAAGCCTCCGGATTGCAACAGCGCTGGCGACAGGTTCAGTACATGCGGATCGCCACTGGCGCCACCCAGCTGGATGCCGTTGGCGGTAATGCTCAGCACGCCGCCTTGTTGCAATGCATAGGCGGACATTATTGCGCCAAGGCTTAACACGCTGGGGTCCAGGCCGGCGCTGATCAAGTCGATATTCCCGCCGTGACCATTTTTGGTTTTGGTGTTGTTATTCAATGCGGCGCCGGCGCTGGCACTAATTTTAGAGCCGCCATCCAGTAGCAGATCGCCCTGGGCTTGGAGCAGAATATTCCCGCCGTCTATCGTTAAGGGCTTAAGTATTTGCGCGTTTTTACTATCGACTAGGTCGTTGATCCAACTGCCGCTGCTGTCGATGACGCTGCCGGCAGCCAGATGCAATCGGCCACTCAAATCGCGGGTGGGGTCCAGGCCACGCCGGGTTTTCAGTTCTACGTTGCCGGTCGGAGTCTGGATATTTCCCAATACCTCTATTTCGCCGGCCTGTAGCGACAGACTGCCCGCTTTTGCCAGGCTTAAGCGGGTGTTTTGCGGTATGGTCAGTTTGCCGCCGCTGCTGACGGTCAAGCGGTTCACACCTTGGGCGAACAAGCCGCTGCTTAGGTAAATCGGCACAGCGGTATCCAATTCGGCGCCATAGGCGTAGCCGGCACCGTTGCTAAACACCAGATCTTGCTGATATTGATTCGACCAGGTGGTGTCTATGCGCAATGCGCCGCCGCTTACCCACTTATCGGCGGTGCGCTGGTAAGCGCTGTTGACGGTGCCGGCCAGGATATTGCCGGATAAACCCAGGTCGCGGGTTTTGATAATCAGGCTACCGGCATCGCCGCCTTGGTAATAGTCGCTTTGGTAATAGCTGCTGTTGAGGATTTGTTGATAGGTGAGGTTAGGATCGGCGGAGGCAATGTCGACGATGCTGCTATTGGAACGCAGTTTGCTGGTGGTTATCTTGCCGGCCAGATAATGTATCGAACCGCCGGAAATTTCGATGTCCGCGCCTGGCTGGACGATGACATCGCCTTCGGATTGCAAATGAACGCTACCGGCGTCTAGGTTGCGCTCTTCAATGCTATGTTGAACTTTCTCCAGCGCGCCGGAGATGTCCGCCAAAGTGGTGCCGGTGCGGCTATCCACCTGCACGGTTTTGCCGTGCAAAAAGCCGGTTTTTTGCAGCGGCGCGTCGCGCAACTCGTTATTGCGCAGTTCCACATCCACTATGTTTGCCGACATCGGCAATTCGATATTCTTCACGCCGGATACGTCGATCTTGCTGCCGGCAGCCAATACGATTCGGCTGGTATTGTCGGCAGAGCTGGTGCTGAGCGGATTGGCTGGCGTGGCGCTGGCTGTTAGACTCACGTCGCCGCCGTGGGCCACAATTTGCGCAGCGGATTTCAAGCGAATTTGCCCTGCTTGCAAGTCTATTTTGGATTTTGGCTGGGCTTGGCCGCTAACGGCGCCGCCGGCGCTGGCATCCAACGTCGCAGTGGTCAGACTGCCCGATTCCAGCGTCACGCTGGCTTCAGTGCCCAATCCGTCGTCCGCAGCCGTGGTTCTTGATGTGCTGAGCGGCTTGAGCCGATAACGATTGTCGCCGGCTTCCAGGCGCGCGCCTTCCCGGGCCAGCAGGCGGACGCTGCCGTTCAATGCCACCGAGGTGCTGGCGGAGATTACGCCTTGTTGCGTCACCGCAAAACCCATCAGCGTGGTATTGCCGCGCTCGGTAAGGATCTTACCGAGGTTTTTCACGTCGCCGCCGGTTTTAACTTCCACAAGCAGGCCGCGCAGATTGTCGTCGTCGGTTTCCTGCAAATACACCTTGTCGGTGGCCGCCGCCAAAATCACCTGACCGTCCGGCGCCGAGATGGTGCCGCGATTTTCCACTTGCGGCGCGGCCATGATCACCCGGCCGCCGGAGCCGGTGCCGATTTGCGCGCCCGCTTCCACCAAGATGCGGATTTTCTCGCGATTGCCGTTGCCGGTATTTCGATACACAGTGCCGTCGCCGGCAAGTGCCGCCAGCGCATCCTTATTATTGGCACTGGCGTTGGCATCTACTACTTTGCTGATGCCTTGGGCAAACACCTCGTCAGCGATTTTCAGATTGGTGGCAACCAAACTGTTGGTGTTGACCGACGCGCCGTTGCCGAACACGAAGCCGTTGGCATTGACCAAATACACTTGGCCGTTGGCGCTTAGGGTGCCGGAAATCTTACTAGCATCCAGCTGGTGAATGTTGTTCAGAGCGACCGACGAACTGGTTGGTTGCGCGAATTGCACGCTCTTGCCGGCATCGATATTAAAGCTCTGCCAGTCCAAAACGGTTTTATCGGTGGTTTGGTGGATGGTCAGTTTTTGACCGTCGGCGCTGTAATTGGCTGAGGCGTGGCCGACATTGATGCCAGGGTGCCGCGCGGCACTGGTGAGATCGGCAAGCGCGGATGGATTGGCGCCGCCGGCATTGATCGAGACGGGCAAGCCGCCGTCGGCCCAGCTATCGGCGACACTGGAGATTGCCAACACGCCGCCGGTTAAAATTCGCCGAATGCTTAGTCTAAGCAGTGGCTCCTTGCCGGTAAATGGGGTGATCGGCGTATTCATACGGTTATATCGAAAATATAGAAAGGTATTTCTATGTTTACTCGTTTATATCGCCAGTGCAAGACCTAAACGCTGTCAACGCGGCAAATTGTGGGGATTTTAATAGGAGATCTCACAATAAACTCACTAGTACGCTATGTTTTAGCCTTTTATTTCCTTATAAGAAATAATAAATTCCCGAATAATATTTGACCTGATTCACATATTTGCCTTACGTTATGTTCGTCGGGGTATAACGAAAAACCTTCGTTCCCGATCAACACGGGTTGTAATCGCTGCGGATAGATTGATGCCGGCAAGCCTTTGCGCCATGGACACATAACGGGACAAGGGTCTCATTAAATTTATTAGAGGTAGTTTATGAAAATGGTGAAGCGGCAAGGTTATCAATGGGCGGCGGCTATATGTCTAGTGGCCGGCATGAATTCGGCGCAAGCGGCTATCAGTAACGGTGCGCCGACGATTCAGCCAGGCGGTAGCGGCGTGGCCGGCGAGTTGTTCTTGAACGTGTGGGATCAGGCAGCGGCAATGTCTTACAGTATCGACTTGGGCGTCACGGTAGGCGACTTTCTGGCCGGCAGCCAGGTGTCCTCCTATTGGAATCTGGATCAGCGTTTTGTGAATTGGGCGGCGGCGACCAGCGACCCGCTGACATTTAATGTGGCAGGCAATAATTCATATGTCGGTCTCAACAGCGCGGACTATGGTGTGCTGTTAAGCCGGAGAACGGGTGCGTCAGCGCCGGGCAGTTTCAGTATGAGCGCGCTTGCAACCGTGACTACCAGAATCAGTGCTAGAGCCACTGCCTTGAATATTGCCGAAGTCGCGCAGAACAGTGGCGCTACGGCAACGGATTACGCCGCCGATCTCAGCGAGGTGACCACGACCAATGCATCTTCTTATTTCGATAAAGCTTGGGGTACCAGCATGAATATTTCAGGCTGGGTAGGTAGTGCGACGGTCAGAAACGGCGGTAATCCCGACCAAACCCTGAACCTCTTCTTCATTCATTCCCCAGGCGGCACGGTTGCGAGTGGTACCCCAGTGGTATTCAACGAACTGGACGGTTTTCTGAGCCTGGATATCGCCAGCGCCAAACTGACCTGGACCTCTAATGTCGCCCCTGTTCCGGTTCCCGGCGCTGTGTGGCTGTTTTTGAGCGGCATACTGGCCGTGTTGCGGGTGCAAAAACGCTCCGGCGTCGCATCGATTGCTTGAACCCTTTACTTCCTTTTTCTATTGGAGCAGATTATGTTTTCTTCCTTATCCCGCAAGCTTGTTGCGGCCGGCTTGATGATAGCTGCTATAGGCGATGTCTGGGCGCTGACCCCGGCGGACGGCGCCCCGCAACTGAGTTTGTACATTCCCGGTTCCCAATCGAACGATCCGGCTTTCGGCTTTATGATCAACAGTACCACGCCGACCAATGCCTTGTGTTTGGACAATCCAACCACCACCGGCGCGGGTACCACCACGCATGTCTATTTCCATACCGCCGGCGCCGCGTCGGCCGCCGTCAACGACAACTACTCTGCGATCTATTGTAATACCGACGACACCAAGATACCCGGTTTGACCGGCGGGACTGGTGCGCACCATACCACCAGGTTGTGGATCTCCCGGCGGCGGCTGGGTGCGTCATTTGTTGGTTTGGATGCGGTGGCTAACGGCACCTTGCTGACCTATCTGAAAGATCCCACCACGGCGGTGTGCAGCGCTTTCAACGGTTCCTATGCGTCCGGGGGAGCGACTTTTCAATGGAACTATTCCTGCACCACTGCCACCCCTGGCATAGCGGCGACTGCAGCGACGTCGGACGTGACGCCGGATGTGTTTCACGGTGTCGATAACGTAACGCCTGGCAAAGCGGATATAGATGCCGCAACACTCGACAACAAATATGCGTTGGGCGGGCATATCATCGGTACTCCGGTAACGCTGAAGCTGCGTAATGCATTGCAATACGCGCAAATCCAGAACGGCTCCTTGCCAGGCAGTTGTACGGTAGGTAATGAAACGCCCGCTTGCGTACCGAATTTGTCCAAGGAATCGCTGGTCAGCTTGTTTAGCGGGCAGATTGCTGACTGGAGCACATTTAAAGTGAAAGTCGGCGGTGTAGATAAAACTCTGCCAGAAATCGTTCACGACGGCGTAGTAGCTGCGGTGCCAGGTTTGTCCGACCCGTTGGATACCACCGTGCATATTTGCCGCCGTGAAAACGGCGCCGGTCAGCAGGTGGCCTTGTTGGCCAGCGTGATGCAAAGCCCTTGCCTGGGCACATCTTCGCCCAGTTTGGCCCAACCGGGCGGGTTTGCCGATGTGCAATACGCCACTAGTTTAGGCGCGGTAGAAAAATGTCTGGGTGACTATAACGACGGTACCAACGGCTGGTTCGGCACCACCAATCCGGCGCCGTTTCCCAATCCGCCGGCTACCAGTGTTCCGCACGGCAACCAATGGGCGATTAGTATACAAACTACCGAGCGTAATGCCAGCCGCAGTGCCAACTATCGCTTTATCAAAATTAACGGTGCGCTGCCTACTGGTGAGCAGGTCTTCTTAGGCCATTACCCGCTGGTTGGCGAATACGCGATTTCCTGGAAAAACAGTGTCAGTGGCAACCAGGATAGCGCACTAAATGCCTTGGTTGCTTACAGCAGCCTGCCCAGCACGATTGCGTCTCGCAACGGCACCTTGAGCAATCATAGTTGGGGCCAAGCAGGTTACATAGCATTGAGCGCCAACGGGCATACACCGCCCGATACTTGGAATCCCGCTAATCCGGTTACGCCATTCACACGTTCTCTATTTGGTACGCCCGATGCTTGCGCGATACCTGTAGTCAACCCAAATTATGGCACCGTCGAACTGCGGTAAAGATAATTCCACGCCGCAGCCAAATCGGAAGTTGGCTGCGGTATCTCCGCCTATCAGTGCGATGGATGGTTAAGATTTTCCCCAACCCAAACACGATAGCGTTAACAAATCAGGATATTCAAGTTGATTTTCAAAAGGACTGAATAGGCTTGGACGGCACAGGGATGTGCACCTTCATTCGCCGATGCCCAGGTTTTCTTATGCCTAATCGGCACGTTGTCATTCCTACACAAGGCAATACGCATGTATCAACGCAAAATTTCCGCTCGTCATTGGCTGATTTTTGGTCTGACTTTCTGTTTGTCGGCATTGACACAGCCGACTTGGGCCGCTGTTACTTCCAGTCAGTTTGGTCTAGGCGGCTTTCTCAATCCGGGAAGTCCCGCCAGCTTCGATCTGGCGGCTTTGGAAAATTACGCAGCCACTCACTCCGGCGCGCAAAAAACCGTGACATTGAGCAACGGCGATGTCTACACCGGCGTGTCCCTGAGTGCCTTTCTCGGTAGCTTTCTGAAAACTGATACCACGGTGCCGAAAAACGACATCCTGCGCGACTATGTGGTCGCTAGCGGCACGGATGGTTACAAGGCGGTATTTTCGCTGGCGGAAATGAATGCCGCGTTCGGCAATCATAACGACATCATCGCTTACAAACTCAATGGGGCCAATCTAATCGGCACTGGCTTTGCTCGCATTGTGGCGCCGGATGATGTCAAAGCGGGCCGATGGGTATCGAATCTGTACAGTCTGCAAGTTGGTCATATCGATTACGCACCTGCAGTAGGTGGCGTGTCTGGACAATTCACCGTCAACGGTGAGGTTGCCAACGCCGTTAGCTACGATGTCACCAGCCTAGCTGCCGCGCTACCTGCCAAGATCGTTAACGTGAATACGCCACCATTAACCGGATCGTCGTTTACCGGCGTTTCTTTATGGGATCTGCTGAATCTATCCGGCATCGTGACCAATCCTGGCGTAAAAAACGACATTCTTGGCAAGTATGTTGTCGCTACCGGTAGCGACGGTTATCAGGCGGTATTTGCGCTGGGCGAGCTTAACCCCAATTTTGGGAATATCTCGGTCTTGGTCGCTTACGCCGATGGTTCGGGCAATTCCTTGGGCAATAAAGGCTTTGCGGAATTGGTAGTACCCGGCGATGTAGCCAAGGGCGGACGCTATGTTTCCAATCTCACAAGCTTAACTGTGGTCAGCACCGTACCGTTACCGGGCAGTGTTCTGTTTATGTTCAGCGGCTTGCTGGCATTTGGGCTTCGTAGACACCGTAAGCCGTCTTAACTATAGAGGCGGTCGACATATGAAATTATCCAACGAGGATGTCAAGCTGTTGTGCTGCGCGGTGTTGATTATTCTAGTGATGGGCTTGTTAAGCCAGCCGGTGCCGGCCGCTGATAACAACCGACAAACGGAAGTGGCCGAGCGCGGCGCTAAAGTCATGCCGTTCTCGTTGGCGCAAACCCAGCATCAATTCAGCAAAACCGCAACGGGCGGCATGCAGCGGGTAATTGCCAGGGATGATTTAAACCTGGAACAAGTCTGGTTGATCAGGCAGCATCTTGAGCAACTGGCAGCGAGTTTTAAACAGGGCGATTTTTCCGGGCCGGAGTCTATCCACGGTGCCGATATGCCGGGCTTGGCCGGAATGCGCGGCGCCAAACCCGGTCTGCTGCAAATCGACTATACAGCGGAAGCCGCCGGCGCCAGTCTGACCTTCCAGAGCCGCGACCCGCAATTGATCAAAGCCGTTCACGACTGGTTCGATGCGCAACTGCACGACCATGGGCACGATGCGATGGATATGCACTGTCCGCATCATCAATAAGGTCTTGAAAAATGTTGCCGAACTTTCCAGGAATCCCCCTATGCGTAATGCTTTAAAACTGGGCTTATGCCTGCTCCTGTTGCCAGCACTCTGCCAAGCCTGGTGGGATGATGACTGGGATTCCCGTCGCCAAGTCGCGGTGGATGCGGCAGCGACCGGCGCCGATATTCAGGAGACGCTGAGCGATGTGCCGGTACTGGTGCGGCTGCACGCCGGTAATTTCGGCTACTTTGCCGAGCTGGCCGAAAACGGCCGTGATTTGCGATTTTTAAAAGACGACAAAACCCCGTTGGTGTACGACGTCGAACAAATCGACGTGTTGAGCGAGATCGGTCTGGTCTGGGTGAAGTTGCTGCAATTGCGCGGCGGGGTGAGTAGCGACGACTTCTGGTTGTATTACGGCAACGCCAACGCCCCGGACGCTTCGGATCCTAAAAATCTCTACGATGTCGCTCAAGGCCTGGTGTATCACTTTAAAGACGGCGAAGTCCTGCCGCAGGACGCCACCGCCTACGCCAGCCATGCCGCCGATTCCAAAGCCACGATTCAACCCGCCGGCTGGATCGGTGCCGCCGCCCAGTTCACCGGTGCCGGCCCGTTACAGGTCAATCCCGCGCCGCAGCTAGCCATCGCGCCAGACAAAGGCTGGACCTTTTCCACCTGGCTAAAGCTCGACCAGCCGCAGAACGGCGCGAATCTATTGGAAGCCCGCGAAGGCGGCAATGGCATCGACTTGGTAATAAAAGGCAGCGCATTATCGGCGCGCTGGACCGGCCCGGCCGGCGCTGTGACTACCGCCCCGGTCAACCTAACCCAGGGCAAATGGCAACACATCGCCGTCACCGCCATTGCTGACAAACTGGCACTGTACGTCGATGGTATGCCGGTCGGCAATGCCGCGATCACGCTGACTACCGTCAACCCGGCTATCGCCATTGGCCGCAATCTGGTCGGTTTGCTCGACGAAGTGCAAATCGCCGCCACAGCCCGCAGCGCCGACTGGCTAAAACTGAGTTTTCGCAGCCAAAGCCCGGATTTCTCGGTATTAAGTTACGGCCAGGACGAAACCAACAGCAGCGGCGACGGGCATTTCATGGTCATCGTGCAAAACGTCACCGTCGACGGCTGGGTGGTGATCGGATTGACCTTGATCATGCTGGTGGTAGCGGTGATCGTCATGGTCAGCAAAACCTTAGTGATCAACCGCATTGCCAAGGATAACCGCGCCTTCCTAGTCCAGTATCGCCAGCTCGATCCCAACAAACTCAGCACGCTGGACCAGGAGGAAACCGCCGAAGACCAAGAACTGGCAGACTCCGACTTGCTCACGGCTTTGGTCGGCAAACATGACCACTTCCAAAGTTCGACTTTGTATCACCTGTATCACACGGCAATCCATGAATTGAACAAGCTGCAAGGCGGCGACGGCCAAGTGGTGACCCGCGAAGCGTGGGACTATCTGCGAGTAAAGCTGGATTCGCAAATCGTTACCGAAAGCCAGCGCCTGAATAGCAATATGGTGCTGCTGACCATTGCCATCGCTGGCGGCCCTTTCCTGGGTTTGCTGGGTACAGTGGTGGGGGTGATGATTACCTTCGCGGCGATTGCCGCCAGCGGCGATGTCAACATCAACGCCATCGCCCCCGGTATCGCCGCCGCGCTGCTGGCCACCGTGGCCGGTCTGGCCGTGGCGATTCCCGCCTTGTTTGCCTACAACTACCTGTTAACCAAAATTAAGGACATCACGGCCAACATGCGGGTGTTCAGTGACGAATTTCTGGCCGTGTTGTCTATGCGCGCCGCCCAACAACCGCTGGGAGCGTAAGTCATGAGATTAGAAGAAGAAGGCAAGATATATGACGACATTAACATCACTCCGATGTTGGACGTGGCCTATGTGCTATTGCTGATTTTCATCATCATGACCACTGCTACCGTGCAGGGCATCACCGTCAACCTACCCAAGGCCAGCAGCACGCCGTCCTTGTCCAAACCTAAAACCAAGGCCATCTCGATTACCCCGGACGGCAGCATCTATCTCGATACTTACCCGGTATCGCTTCAGGAACTGGAAACCCGGCTGGCGCAATACAAGGCCGCAATTCCGGATTTACCGGTCATTGTGAAGGCCGATGCCAGTGTGCAATATCAAAAAGTAATTGAAGTGCTGGATGTGGTGACCCGGTTGCAGATCAATCAGTTGGGCTTGGTGACGCAGAAGTTGGTGAAGTAGGGCGGCGGTACTTGCTCAGGCGGAACATCTCGTAGCGGCAACAGAACTATCAAAGATTTATGAATAACAAATACGCATGGCTACGCCGACTGCCGGTGTTGCTGGGAATGGGTTTGAGCCTGCTGATATTGCTAGCGGTTTGGCTGCTGCAGGATAAATTTCGTAAACCACCGCAAACCAAAAAGGTGATGCAGCAAATTACCATGATTCAACCGCCGGCACCTTTGCCGCCAGAGCAACAGCCTGCGCAGACGGAGGAGGTAAAGGAAGAAGTGCTTGATGTCCCTGAGCCCGCACCAGAACCGGAGCCTTCGCCGGAGCCTGAATCGGACCAGACCCCGTCCGCGGAAGAGCTGGGGCTGGACGCCGACGGCACGGCCGGCAGCGACGGCTTTGGCTTGGCCGCGCACAAAGGCGGACGCTCTATCTTGGGCGGAGACGGGGGTGGTGGCAATGCCATCCTCTGGTATGGCGGGCAGATTCAACGCCAAGTGGAGAATGGCTTACAGGATTTGTTGGCCGACACGGCCGCCAGCCGAGCCGGTTATAGCGTGATTTTGGAGGTTTGGGTCGGTGCGGATGGCGGGATTAGCCGCAGCGAACTGTCCGGAGGTAGCGGCAAGACAGATGTCGACCTGGCAATTCGCGCCGTCTTGCCGCGCCTGCGCGCGAGCATCGGTAGGCCGCCGCCGGAAAACATGCCGCAGCCGATTCGGATCAGACTCAACTCCAGGGTTTAGAGGCGCAGGGTTTTGCGTCATTGCGAGAACCTTGCTTAATTTCGGCAAATTTCAAGACACTTTATAAACGAATAAACCACGATGAATATCCCAACTAAATCCCTGGTTGTTCTGCTGTTCGGCAGCCTTACGGTGATGACTCGCGCCACGCAAGCTGCCGATGAGACGATTTCGGTTAAGAAATCGACATTGGTCAATCTGGTCGATTTGTTGGTGCAGCGGGGCGTGATCAACAAAGAGGAGGGGCAAGGTCTGGTTAGTGCCGCCGAACAGGAAGCGGCTGAAGCGGCCAAAGTCAACGCGGTCCAAGCCAAAAACGGCAAAACGCTAAGTCATGGCGAACAGCCAGCTGAAAGCATGCCGGCAGCAGATGTGGAGATGCCTGCTGAGATGATCAAGGGAAAAGCCGGCAAAATCAAGCATGTCGGCTATGTGCCGGAGTTTGTGAAAAAAGAAATCCGCGACCAGGTCCGCGCCGAACTGAAAGCGGACGTGTTGCAAGACGTCAAGCAGGACGCTAAAACCGAAGGTTGGGGTATTCCCGGCGCGTTGCCGGAATGGGTGGCGGCGATTCATCCCAGCTTTGACATGCGCATCCGTTTTGCCGACGATTTTTATGGCAAGGCCAACGAAGGTGGCGTCGACAATGTCGGAATCGATACCAACGGTAACTTCTTCGGCCCGTATAACTGGTTGTCTATTAACAGAGCCGGCAATACCCCGCAAGGTGGCCTGAACCGGCAGGTCGCTTTAAACCCCAACGAAGCGATTCTAAATACCCAAAAAGATCGCCTGCGCTTGCGCGAGCGGTTTAGATTGGGATTTGAAGCCAATATTGCCGATGGCTTGAAAGCTGGCATCCGCTTTGCGACCAGCAATATCAACAACCCGGTATCCAATGATCAGACTCTGGGCAACACCGGGCAGTCCTATCAGTTTGCTATCGACCGCGCCTATCTGCAATACGATTTCCTGGACGCGCGCAAAACCAACTGGTTTAGCCTGTACGCCGGGCGCATCATCAATCCATTTGTCTCCACCGACATAGTTTTCGATCCCGACTTGAGTTTCGAAGGGGTGGCCGGCAGTTTTCGTTTGCCGTTTAATCGCGGAGCCAATAAGTTGGCCGGCTACAAAGCGCCGAACCCGACAGCGCGTTTCGGCATCAACCAGGGTCAGCAAACGCCGGACGCCCTGTTTTTAACGTTGGGAGTATTTCCGTTGCAGGACATTGATGTCTCGGTCAACGACAAATGGCTATACGCCGGTCAGGTTGGTGCGGACTGGTTGGTATTCAACGATTCGCGCTTGAATCTGGCGGTGTCCTATTACGAATTCCAGAACGTCAACGCCCGTCCCAATCCGCTTGGTAGTCATACTTACGATTGGACTGCACCGCAGTTTGTGCAAAAAGGCAACTCCATGGTGGCTATCACCGATTTCAATACCTTGAACGGCACATGCGACGATACGGTGGGCTGTTTGTTTGGCTTAGCTTCTGAATTCAAAGTGTTCAATGCCACTGCGATGTTCGATTATGCCGGCTTCGACCCTGTGCACGTGTTGTTGACAGCCGATTACGCCAGGAATCTGGGATTCGATAAACAACGGATAGCCGCCGAGTTTCTGAACGGCATCGTCAACTACACGGACAACAAACCGCACACTACGGCGTATCAACTCCGCGTGGATGTCGGCCAGCCGGAAGTCAGGCGCTGGGGCGATTGGAGTGTCAATATGGCCTATCGTTATGTGCAACGCGATGCGGTGCTGGATGCGTTTACCGATTCTATTTTCCACCTTGGCGGTACCAACGCCAAGGGTTGGGTGGCCGGCGTGCAATACGGTTTGGCGCGGAATACTTGGCTGAATCTACGCTGGTTAAGTTCGGACGCCATCGACGGACCGAAATACAGTATCGACACTTTAAATGTCGATCTGAATGCACGGTTCTAAGGAGATAAGTCATGATCAAGCAAAAAACGCCGACCTTGATTTATTTGCCGTGCTTGATACTGGTAATGATGTTGGCGGGTATTGAAAGCGGTCGAACGGAGCCTAAACCCGTAACGCCAGGTGGCGAAGCCATCAAAAAAGCCCAAGGCATGATTCGCCAACTCAGCCAAGAAAAATATGCGCTGGAGGCCGAAAAAACCGCTTGGCTCGCCGAGAAAGCCGCGCTGGATACCAAACTGAAAAACCTGGAAGCAGCGGTCAGCAGATTGCAAGCCTTGCAAGCCGAAGTGGAACGCTATAAATCCGGCCTGGAAACGGTGCGCAGCAATCTTGAAGCGCAATTGGGCCAACAACGCCAACGCGAACAGGCTTTGCTGCAAAAGCATAACGAAGTGGTCGGCAAGGCCCGCGACATTCGCGAAGACAACAGATTGTTAGTGCAAGCCGTGAAAGAGCGTGAACAGTGGATAGAGCAATGCACGGGTGTCAATCAACAGCTACGCACTATCAATCTGGAGGTATTGAAGCAATATAAGGACAAAAGCCTGCTGCAACAGTTGGCCGAGCTGGACCCCTTGACCGGTATCGGTCAGGTGCAAACCGAAACGGTAGCGGAAGAGTATCGCTATAAATTGCAGCAGTTGAAGATCACCCCGTTTGAAGCGACTCAGCCTGTCGTTATGTCCAACACTCGCGCGAATGGCGGGGCTGAGCCTGTCGAGCCGTCGACACTAGTGCCGGACGCTGGAGGAATTCAAGATGACCAGAGCCCTGCAAACCGGAACGCCTCGGGGGTCGCACATTGAGACGCGAAGCGTTACTGACCGCGATAAGCCTGGTCTTGACCGGAACAGCTGTCGTCCATGCTGCGGATGTGGTGCAAAATCCTGCCGCGCAACCTCAAAATTCGGCAAATTCGGGTGGTTCGGCTGAAACAGCGGCGCAAAGGTCAGGCGAGCAACAACCGCGTTTCGACGTGCTGGATTACCAGATCGAAGGCAACAGCGTGTTGGATGACGAAGCCTTGGAACGGGCAGTGTATCCGCATCTTGGGCCGGACAAAACTGTCGAGGACGTAGAGAAAGCTCGGGCCTCCTTGGAAGAAGCCTACCGCAACGCCGGCTATCCGAGCGTGGTGGTGGCAATCCCGGAACAAAATGTGGAAGGAGGGGCCGTGCGCTTGAGCGTGGTGGAAGGCACTATCGAGATTTTGCACATCAGCGGTTCGCGCTATTACGCGCTGGGCAAGATCCGCGACAGCCTACCGGCCCTGGCCGAGGGTCAAGTGCCGCACATGCCCAAGGTTCAGGAACAGATGAATACCCTGGCGCAGCAATCGGTTGATCGTAACGTGACACCAGTTTTCCGGGCCGGCTCGACGCCGGGCAAAATGGAAGTGGAGTTAAAGGTCAAGGACGAGCTGCCATTGCACGGCAATCTGGAAATGAACAGCCGTAACTCCGAACATACCAGCTACACCCGATTGTTAGGTTCCCTGCGTTACGACAACCTGTGGCAGAAGTTTCATAGCGTGTCCATGCAATATCAAGTGTCGCCGGAAATCAGCGACGAAGTCCTGGTCTGGTCCGGCACCTACGTGCTGCCGACCGGTTGGGCCGATACTCGTCTGGCTTTATACGGCATCGGCATCAGTTCCAATACCCAGCTCGGCGTCAGCGTCGGCGGCCTGTCCGTGGTCGGCGCCGGCTCGATTTACGGCGCCAGGCTGGTCAAGCCTCTGCCGGGTTCATCCGAGAATATTCTGCATAGCCTGAGTTTTGGCTTTGATTACAAAAGCTTTGATCAGCAGATAGCCAGTCTGACCGAAAGTGCGCCGATAAGCTATGCCTCGTTCATGACCGGCTATGACGGCAGTCTGCGCCACGAAGGCAGCGTCACTGCCTTGAGTCTCGCCGCGCATTTCTCGGTGCGTGGCCTGGGCAACGACGCGCAGCAGTTTGCCAACAAGCGTCTCGATGCCGAACCGAATTTTCTTTATTTAACTGGCGACCTGAAGCACCAGCAGCGTTTGCCGCTGGATTTTCGACTGTTAGCCCGAGCCGGCGGCCAGGCCAGCATGTCGGCCTTGATCAGCAACGAACAGTTCTCGGCGGGCGGCCCACTTAGTGTGCGTGGCTACCATCAAACCGAGTTGCTGGGTGATCACGGCGTAAATCTGTCACTGGAATTGCAAACACCGCACTTATTGCCGACTGTCTGGGAAGACAGCCAAAATCTGCGCCTGCTGACTTTCTTTGATTGGGCCAATATCTGGACCGATAATCCCATCGCGCCGACTCCGGCCTCCGCGCACCTGGCTGCAACCGGCATCGGTCTGCGTACGCAGTGGTTCAAACATTTACTTGGTGAATTGGACTGGAGCTATCCATTTTACCGGCATGGTAGTATCGAACCCGGCCATCAGCGGATTGATTTTAGGCTTGTTTATGAGTTCTAGAAACTGATATCTAGAATCGTAATCCTAAGCGCCTCTGTCGACTCGCAGAATAAAATGCACTGGATAGAATTTCGATTTAGCGCGTCCTACGATGTATTATGATTAGTCATCGTTGTCACCGTTCGTTGAAAAGGTATGAAATCTACAGAGATAGAATCGGACGCCTCGCTTCCCCACCTAAAAATAACTCTGCGTTTGCTACATTTCGATGAAATTGCCATGGGGCCAGGCAAAGCCGAGTTGCTGGAGGCGATTCAGAAGACTGGTTCTATCGCTGCGGCAGGTAAATCCATGAATATGAGTTACCGGCGAGCCTGGATGCTTGTGGACGTGATGAATCGGAGTTTCTCGGAGCCGCTGGTTCAGGCTGCCAGGGGGGGGAAGCATGGTGGTGGCACGATGCTAACACCTTTGGGGCACCAAGTATTGGATCACTACACTAAAATGGTCACCGCTGTAAACCACGCTGCCCAGGCATATTTACCTATTTTTTCAGGATTAATGTCGAAGCAGACAACTGAAAACAACGTAGATTAATAAATCGCTATCTTAGGATGTTATTGAACAAGAAAGGATGACTGCCTAATTGCGGGTTATCGATAAAATGGGTTCGATAAATCCGGTTGAAAAACAGGTAGGTTTTGAGCCATAAGGGGCGCGGTAATTCAGAACGTGCTACGTCTCATGGCTCCTCAAGCTCCGACTACCCTTTCACGCCGGCGAGGCCTGGGCTGAGTGAGCACTAGTGTGAATGATTGTCCCAACGTGTTCGCCTCGCAAAGCAGCGGTGAGCCGACCCGGTACTAGCCCATTCACAATTTGCACGTGCTCAAGGTGGCGTGCGGTTGCCATCACCTCAAGAAGCGCTCTGTCAAACGGCAACGTGCCCTGATGCGATACCAGATCGGCGACAGTTGTCTCTCGAACAAATTGCACTTTTTCTCCGTCGGGGCCTTTGGGATCGCCGGAGTATAAGCCATCGACGTCTTCCACGATGGTGAGACCAGCCGCCCCTAGCGCGTCGGCGAGCAAGAATGCGCCGGTATCAGCCCTATGCGTCGGAATTCGCGAGATGGGAAACTCGTGATGATGATACGGTGGAAAGGCACTGCCGACGACCGCACGAGCCGCAGAAAGGTGAATAGCAAGTTGGCTTTCGATAGTGGGGTGTTCTACGTAAGAAACCCCCTCAGGTGCCAGTAAAGACGCAAGAATATGACCGTTTTGGCCGGCCTCACTTGCCGCGAGTGGGGCTAACGATCCAACCGGGAGACCCAGATCAAGGCCGACGCTATAGAGGTGTCGTGCACGGATACCCGCGCCAGTCAGGATTAACAGACGGTGCTCGGGCAATAGTTTGCGAAGCTCGTCAACGATAGGCAGAATCGCATCTGCACCGCGATCCATAATGGCGCGGCCGCCAATCTTAACGACTTGCAGCCAAGGCAAGAGCCGAATCGGGCGCACACCGGCAACAGGGCGGGTAAGCTCGTTGTCCTGTAGGGTTTGGCGCGCTAGTGGCGAGGCAACGTGCTTGATAGTATTTGTGGTTTCAGACATGACAGTAACTCCCTAACTCGCAGTGATGATGGTGCCGACGTGCTCGCCAGCGAGGGCGCGGGTCAGATTGCCGGGGACAAGACCGTTCACAATTTGTACTTGACGAATGTGACGAGCAGTATTCAACAAGTCGAGCATAGGAAATTCAAGAATCGAATCGTGAAGCCCCTTCGCTTTCATTTCGTCAACCGAGATCTTCGGAATGAAGGTAGCGTTTTTCGATGTCTTGGGATTTGCGGTGTAGAGACCGTCTTCGTCCTTGACGAAAATCATAGCTTTACAGCCGAACTGTTCGGCGAGCAGAAAGCAGCCTGCATCGGTGCGATACGGCGGGATAACACCTTCTACGGGAGGGCGCGTCCAAAGTTTGTAAGGGGGCATGCCGCTAAAGATGACCGCATTCACCTCGGCAAGATAAAGCGGCACCGCCGAGAGTCCCGCCCCCTCAACTGCGGAGATTCCGTGCTTGGCGAGTAGTTGTCCCAGCATTATTGCATTCTGATCAGCAACCGAAGAGCCCAACTGCGAAAGCACGCCTGCTGGCAGGTTAAGCCCGGCAGCGATGGAATAGAGGTGTCTGGCCCGCGTGCCCGCGCCAGTGCCAATAAGCAGTTTATGGGCTTTGCGGGCCTCGACAATTTCGTCCACAAGTGGGTAGACTGCCGAACGGCCACGGTCGATGATGCTCTGCCCCCCGATCTTTATCACTGTCGCGTCAGGTAGAATCCTGAATTCCTCTGCCTCTTCCGCTGCAGCTAGAAGCTCCGCGTCTGTCAGTGAACGCTGCATGAGGAGTTCTTCGAGCTTAGATGTTGTTGCGTTGGTCATGCCTGATCCCCGTTATCTCCACTATTCACTGCAATAATTTTCGGAGGAGTCTAGTGTTGCTCCGACAGCCCCGAGGTAAAATTTCCAAGGCCTAGCTTTCACGAGATATTTCAGTGCTTGTCAGACGTGCCTGAAATATCCGCATGCCTATGGAATTAGTACAAACTAGACACTCATTCTATTACACGTTTGAAAGCAAGACCACACGGAACCTTGTTATCACTGCTTCCACATCCCTTTTATATCAGAAATTGCTCGATGATATATCGTGCCGGATTACTAATGCAGATATGTAAAGATGTGGAATGGCTAAAAATAGAAGTACTGCACACCGCGATATTAAGAGCCGTGGCTGGATTCGGTTTGGCGTGTCTGCATGAGGATATGATTGCGCAGCATGTGTTTAAGGCAGACTTTTGTCTGTACTTCAAGACTGGTGTCTATCGTTCCCAGGTCATCACTTGTATTATCCGGACGCCCGCAATCTTCCTCCACGTTCCAACTAGTGGTCGAAACATTGCGCTATCGGGGTAAAATTCTTAAATGTCGGCTTTCAGGCTTCGACTTGCCATTCATATTATCAACTTGATCGACAGGTAATGGCCGAAGTCTGTCTTCCCTCGTAAGCCAACATCAAATGGTAAAGTCCTAATGTGTAATTCCAATAGCAAGTAGCCTCGATGGAATCGAGGATTCGAAGGCCAACACCTTTAAAATTTGCCGAGGTTAGTCTAATGACGGATGGTCGACACCCTCGATTTCGCTAACGCTGCATCGAGGCTACGCAAGACCAGCTCCGGATCAGGCAGCTATGCATTCCACTAGGATCAATGAAGCCAAAGCGCGATGGTCAGCTAATGGCCGTTTGCCGCTCCAATAAAGGTCCAAGCATTCAGACCCGCAAGCAATTTTTTCTCCGCGTATGCGCGCATCATTTATTTCTACTGCCCAGCAGATAATCAAACCCCGGCCAGGTGACGCACCAGTTGCCGGAGTCTGGCTGGGTGTGATGTTGGTAATGCCAGGGTAAATGCTGTTTAGCCCAGTCAGGGTCGAGATGGGCTTTGCGGTGCAGAATGTAATAAAGCGTCAACGAGCCGTATAAACCCATCACGAAAATCGGCCGATACCAAATTAGCGGCAGATGCGCCATGACAATGGCGGCCAATACCGCCAACTCCTTGGTTTGCGCATTCCAGGTCGATAAGTCCAAATGGCGATAGCCGGGATCCAGCATCTGGTGTTTAGCGCAGATCGCATGGTGTTCAAACCAATGGTAGGCCCAAATGCTGCCCGGCTGTTTGCCTAAGCGATGCAAGATGAATTTGTGCATCAGCCATTCGCCGAGATTGGCGTACAGAATGGCCAGTAAAAATTGTAGGCTCACTGAGATCATGGTTCGGCTGGGGCTAATGGTTTGTAGTGGGGATTATCTTCACCCGGTTTGCCGTGCTCGGGATAGTTGTTTTATTCCTGCTGCTTTGGTCGTGTACTTTTGGTTCCAGCTCTTACCATTTTCCAAATGGTGTTCCATTTTTAATCCGATTTTAATGACTTCTGCACCAGCAATTTCCAAAAGCTCTGCTAAAAATTAATACCATTATTTGATTGAGGCACGGAATTTAGCCGGCCAGTTTGCTGTAGATCGCTTTTTTCGATTTTTATCGGCGGATAGCTTCACAAAATCGACTTGCGTACAGTAGACCTATGTACTAGGCTATGCTACCGCTCAAGTGGGGGAGGAGAAATGGCTTCGTACCGGGGAGTGACCGGCGCGCTGTTGGCGTTGGAATCGTTCTTGACCAGCAGATTACCTGCCGAGCTGAGCAGCGAGCCCACCAATGCCCAAGCAAAACTGCTGGGCAGCGCCGACATTGCCAATATCCTCACCGGCAATTTGCTGGGTATTTACCTGCATCGCATCACCATCGATCCGCACGGCCGGCAGCGCACCTTTGCGTCGCGCGGTTCCGACCAAAACGCCCCGCAAGCCGAACTGCCGGTCAATCTGCATTTCCTGTTAATCGCCAACGCTGCCAGCGCCACCATCGAAGCCGATCTTTTGAGTTGGGCCATGGTCGAGCTCGCCAACGAATGTCAGCTCGACATCTCGCATATTCAAGACATCGACGACGAATGGGGCCAGGCGGAAGTGCTGAATATCGCCCCGGACGAGATGACTACCGAGGATTTGATGCGCATCTGGGATGTCTTCAAATCGCCTTATACCAGTACCGTACCCTATGTGGCGCGCACCGTGCGCCTGCGGCTGCGTCGGCCGCGTACGGAAGGTCCGCCGGTTAGTACTCGGGTATTTCCGGGAGGCAAGGTATGAAAGCCGTCAAGGTTCTGGAAACCAATATCCTCTACGCCAGCGATGTGATCTATTGGCTGGACGGTAGCAGCGCCGCGCAGGAAGCCGATATGCGGCGGCTCAGCGAAGCCGTTGTGTTGCAACTCGATACCCGCCCTGCGGATCTGCAATTTTTACACACGCCAGGTAAAACGGCCTTTTGGCGGCGATCAGCCGGTAAAACGGTGCAAGGCGTGCCCAGCGAGGCGGATAAGCTGCGCCCGGCTGAAGCCGCATACATCATCGCGGGCTCAGTGGCGGATAGTCAAAGCCGCTATATCCCGCGCCGTTTTGCAGTTCAAGTCGGCAATGCCGCCGGACACAGCTTGGTGCTTTATCCGACCCCTTTCGGTACCAAGCTCGGCCGCGGCGGAGGTTTGCGCGGCACTCTGAGGTTTACCGGCAGTAATGCGCCGGCTATCTGGGCATTGCTGACGCTGACGGTCAATCTGGGCGTCGGCGGCAATTTGATCTGCCGTGCCCAAGCCGACGCCAATGGTGATTTCATTATCGCGATGCACCGCCTGCCGCCCTTACCGGAAGGCGTAACCGAATACAACGCGACACTGAGCATTGCGGCCTCGGCTGCGGCCAGCGCCGCGCTACCGGTCGACCCGGCCGACTTGCAGCCGATGCTGCTCGGCGCTATTAACGCCAACAGTTTTGCCGCCGCACTAGCCCTGACCGTGGTGCCGGGCGACTTGAGTTTAATCCGGTCCTTTAATCGGGATCATCTTGCCGTTCAACCCAATTGAGTCATCCATGAGTTGAGTTCGTCCTTTAAACGCTGGTCCACATAAAAATTAAGGAGGGGAGCATGCCTGAATATCTTGCACCGGGTGTGTTTGTAGAAGAAGTTAGCTTTCGCGCCAAATCGATCGAAGGGGTGGGGACCAGCGTCACGGCGGTGGTCGGTCCTACCCGTTTCGGGCCGTTGCGGGGCAATCCCGAGGTAGTGACTAGCTTTGGCGAATTCACCCGCATCTACGGCGACATCCAAAATCTGACGCTGGCCGGCGTATCCGTACTTAACCATACTGCGATCGCCGCGAAAGCCTTTTTCGACGGCGGCGGCAAACAGCTCTATGTGTCGCGGGTCGGCAATTTTCCGCAAAACGTGCCGGGCATATCAACGCGGTCCGTGCCGAATGTGTTGAGTTTCAGCAGCCGCTTTCCGGGAGCGATGGGCGATTTCACGCTGGAACTCCTGTGGCGCGATAGCGAAAATCTGTTAAAGACCGAGGCTACCTCGGCGCCCGCCGAAGGCGAGGTGGTGTTTCTGAATGCCACCGGCCTGACCAATGCGGTGCGCTCGGCCGGTATCGCCGCGCAATTCCCCGACGAACGCTTTCCTTTAAATGTCCGCGCCCTGGTGCGCCGGGAAGGCGATCATTTCGTCATCGTCAATAACCGCTGCGAACTGGACACCGCCGACGATGTCGCAGCGGGCGGTACCGCCTTACGTCCCAACGGCCAGGCCGACGGCAGTCAGGGCGTATTGATGACGGCCGGTTTGGTAAACGGTCCGGGCGTTGCAGTCAGCTACACCCGGGTGTTTGCGAAAAATCCCAGCAGCGGGTCCTTGGCTAACGGCACGTCAGCAGTCTTGACCCTGAGCGCGGAAACCAATCTGTCGGTGTATACCGGCGCGGCGCATTGGGGCACACTGACCGCGCTGCGCGGTACGTTAAATGCGGCCGGCAGCGAGTTTGTGGTGGACGGCGGCGGTTTGAATGTGGGCGTCAATGCCGACATAACCTTGCCGTTGGCGGCTTTGGCTGCTGCACCTAATACGGTAAGGGCGGTAGTGGTGCAGCGCAATTTCGATATTGCCGTGCATGCCGGCGGCCGCAACGGCCCGGTAATTTACAGTTACGGCGATATTTCCAGCGCCCCCGACGCAAAAAACAGTCTCGGCGCCGTAATGCCCGTGACGCCGGACAAGCGTTACGACCAATTGACCAGTCCGGTCAGTTGCACCCTCAGCCCCGGTATCAGCGGCGCCGACGTGGTGGCAGCCTTGTACAGCTTGTTCGAGTCGGATGGCTTAAATCCCGGCCCCATGTCGGTTCAAGGTCCGCGTTATTTGATTAATCTGTCCGGCGGCAGCGACGGCAACGTGCCCGGCGCCGTGCAATACGGCGGCGTGGAAGACGAGGTCAACGGCAGCAGCGGTTTCGTGGCCTTGGAAAATATCGAGGATGTGTCTATCGTGATGACCCCGGCTGCGGCGGCTGACGCCACCAATCATCAAGCCATCGTCGCCGAGGTGCAAAAACACTGTCTAAAAATGCGTTACCGGGTTGGCATCGTCGATAGCCGCGACGGCATGGCGCTGTCGGAAGTGCGCGAGTTTCGTTCCAACTTCGACGATTCCAGACTGGCACTGTACTACCCTTGGGTGGTCATTGCCGATCCGCGCGGCCTGCTCAGCACTATCAATGTACCGCCGTCCGGCTTCGTCGCCGGCGTCTATGCCAATACCGACGTGCAGCGCGGCGTGCACAAGCCGCCGGCTAACGAACCGGTGATCGGCGCTTTGCGTTTTGCCCAGGAAATCAACCGCTTCCAGCAGGAATTGCTGAATCCCAACGGCATCAACTGTCTGCGCTCGTTTCCGGGGCGCGGGCATCGGGTTTGGGGCGGCCGCACTTTGTCCAGCGATCCGGAATGGAAATACGTCAACGTCCGCCGCTACTTTTTGTACCTGGAGCGTTCCATCGACAAATCCACACAATGGGCGGTGTTCGAACCGAACGGCGAGCGCTTGTGGGACAACATTCGCCAGACCGTGGAAAGCTTTTTATACAACGAGTGGGTCAACGGCCGACTGTTGGGTGGTAGCGCCAAAACTGCTTATTTCGTGCGTTGCGACCGTAGCACGATGACCCAAAACGATCTGGACAACGGTCGCTTGGTTTGCGAAATCGGCGTGGCGGCCTTGAAGCCGGCCGAATTTGTGATTTTCCGTATCGGCCAAAAAAACCGCCGACGCCTGAACCCTGGACTGGAGATAAACCATGGCTACATATCGCGAAACACCCTATGGGGTGTTCAATTATCTGGTCAACCTGGGCGACGGCAGCGAAGGCGAAGTGCAGGGCGGCTTTTCGGAAGTGTCGGGTTTGAATGCGGAAGTGACGGTGGCGGAATATCGTAACGGCAACGACGCGGTCAATTACGTGCGCAAGATCCCGGCCATCAACAAGGCCGGCGACGTGACGTTGAAGCGTGGCGTGATCGGTGCGGACAACATTTACAGTTGGCTGGAGCAAATTCGCGGCGGCGATGTGACCGCCAAGCGCGATGTGGTGATCAAGCTTAAAAACGAAGATCCCACCAGCGCCAGCGCCGTGGTCACCTGGAAACTGGTCAGGGCCATGCCTATCAAATGGACCGGGCCGACCTTAACCGCCAAGGGCGGCAGCGACGTGGCGATGGAAGAGCTGGTGCTCTCCGTCGAAACCATCATCCAAAGCTAGCCGGAGCGACAGCGGATGGAATGGCTAGCCGGAGCGCGCATCGCCCTGACGCCACGGCCGGTTGAACGCCGGATCGCGGCGCTGGAAGTGGCCATGCTTGGGCATTGCCCGGGCCGGGTCAGGCTTGAGCGCCTGCTGCAATTGCCGGCAGCGCTGGAGGATATGCGCGCGGTCGGATACGGTAAGACAGTCGATGACTTGCTGCTGCCCGGTGCGGTCAGCGAACTGTACCATCTACCGATACCCTTGCAGTCCAGCGCCGAATTTCACGACATTTTCCCGGATGCGCTTACCGCCACCACCCAATATGTCAGCCTGCTGGCTGGTAATAAAGCCTGGCTGGGCCTGGCGGTTGACGATTTTTTCGCCAACGGCGGCGAAAAACTCTGGGTGGTGCGGATACCCGAAAGCTCGGGGCAAGCCGGTTTCCTGCCTGCCGACAAAACGGAATTGCACGATGTTACTACTCTTCAGGGCTTGGCTTGTGTGCTGGTCATTCCGGCTTTGGGCGTGGTGAGTTTTCCCGATTTGGAACGCCTGCAAATTCCGCCGCGTCTGCCGGATATTCCCAGGGTACGTCTGGAAAACAACGACCCGCAGTTTCTGCCTTGCACGCAAAATACCGATGACGATCACCGCGAACGCCGGTACAGCAGCGAGTTAAGCGACATGCCGCCGCCTTGGCAATTGCCGCAGGTGTTGCGCGGCATGCTGCAATTTATTAGCAGCCATCGGCCCGATCTGCAATGTCTGTTTACCTTGCCGCTGGCCTATTCCGGCGAGTTGGACAGCCCGGTGCTCGACCCGGCGGCGTGGAGCGCACTGGCCGGGTATCAAGAAAATCGGGATACGGCGCAAGCGCTGCGGCATGTGCAGTTTTTGTTTCCCTACTTGCGCGGGCCGCGCTTTGCCTTGCATAGCCCGGTTGGTTTGATCGCCGGCCAGCAGGCGGCAGCGGCGCGCCGCGACGGCCCTTGGCGCTCGATGGCGGCCAAACCCTTAAACACTGACGCCTTGCCCTACCCGCGTTTGTCCATCGCCCAAACCTTGGTGTTACGCGATAAGCCCGGCATCAGTGTGATCAACTATCGCCATTCGTTTAGCGGCGGCGCGCAACTCAGTCTCGACGACGAGCGCTTGGTGGTGCCGGCCTTACCGGTCGCCGATTATCCGTTCGACCGCCAGCGATACGACGGCTTTCGATCCGCGGAAGTGATGCGTTTCCTGGGTTTTTTGCGCCGACAATTGCAGGCTTTGGGCGAGCAATTGATCTTTAATCTGGATTACCGCGACCCGCGACCACGTTTACTGCTGGAGCAGTTTTTTCGACGCTTGTACAGCCAGGGCGCCTTGCGCGGCGCGTCTGCCGAGCAAGCCTTTTCGATCAGCGAATCGATACCGCAGGAAGGGGCGATGCTCTTCGAGATCATGCTGGCGCCGGCGTTTCCGATCGACAAGCTGTTTCTGACCTTCGCCAATCTGAACGGCGAATGGCGCTCGGAGGTGGTCGATGGCTGAAATCAGCGAATTCGTCGCCTTCCGTTTCAAGGTCAATCTGTACAACAGCGATCAGAGCAGCCTGTTGTGCAGCGGCTATTTCAGCGAAGTGACCGGCTTCGAAGCGACGATGGAACCTAAGGTCATCAACGAGGGCGGCCACAATTGGGGCGAACATCACCGCTCCGGGCCGACTAAATTCGCGCCGATTATTTTGAAACGCGGCGTCACCGACATCAACGATTTGTGGTCCTGGTTCGACATCACTACCAGCCAAGCCAATTACGGCTACCGCCTGAGCGGCGAGATTATCGTGTTCGGCAATCCCAGCGTTAGCGGCGGCAACGTCACCGATAACGCGGTGCTGGTCTGGAAGCTTAACGGGGTGTTGCCGACCAAATTCAAAGGCCCGGATTTGTCGGCCACCGCCAGCCAGGTAGCCATCGAAGAATTGCAGCTGGTGCATCAAGGCCTGGAATTGCAGCGGCCGGCGCCGGCCAGCACGCAAGGCAGGGGGGCGGCATGATAGCCATCGAACGCGGCAAACTGATTCCGGTCAACGGTGACAACGATAGTCCTGATTTGGATAACGCCATTGACGTGCAATTCAACCCGTCCAGCCTGAAAGTCAGCCTGTCTAACACCTTGAAAGAAAACGCCCGCAACGGCAACAGCCGCTCGGCGCAGTTCGTCGATAAAAGCTCGTCCAATCTGACCATAGAATTGATTTTTGATACCACGTATATCGAAGCGCCCGGCGGCGCGGGCCAGGGTAGCGGGCAAACCGCCAGCAGTGCCGGCAGCAACAGCAGCGCCAAGAAAGCTATCGAGCAAGGTTCGGACGTGCGTTTGGAGACCAAAAAAATCGCTGATACTTTTATCAAGCCGGTAGAAGACGGCAAAAAAATGAAGGCACCCAAGCGCTGTTTATTTCAATGGGGCGCGTTCGAGTTTTTGGGGCTGGTGCAAAGCTTCGACGAAACCCTGGATTTCTTCTCGCCGGAAGGCCGGCCGCTGCGCGCCACCGTGTCCTTAAAGCTCAGCGAAGACCGCTATCAATTCCGTAACCGGGCCGTAGAACAAGCCTCCCGCAATACCCCCAGCCTGAGTTCGACCGGAGCCGGCCCGCAAGGCGGTTCCGGACAGAATGCCGCGCCGGTGCCAGGCGGCAGCGGCGAAGATGCCGGCAATTGGCGCGATACCTCGCTGTTTAATGGCATAGAGTCGCCCAGAATGCCGTCGCTATCGGTGGTGGCGGTGCCTAGCCTGAGCTTGAGTGCTTCGGTAGGGATTAGCGGCGGCGTGGGATTTGGGGTAAGTGCCGGTGTCAACATCAGCGGCGGTATCAGCGCCAATGTTTCGGCAAGCTTGTCAGCCTCGGTGAATGTTGGTGCTGGTTCAGTCAATAGTGCAGGGGGGGCAAAAGCGGCACCACCAGCAGCGCCATCGCCAAGTCCGGCGTTCAAATTCGGCAACTCGGCGAGCTTGGGCACCGGCATCGAAGGTGCGTTTAACCCGGCTGGAAACAAGGGCAGTCTGAATGCCGCCCATATGCAAACCGGCAGTGCGTCGTTAAGACCAGCAGCAATGCAAACCGCCAGTGGCAGTCAAAGCGGGTCATCGGCCTCTGCGATGACTGGCGATAGGCCTTTGTCAACCGCTGCAGCTAACCAAGCAGGATCAGCAACTGCGGGCCGCAAAAGTAGCGGCGTATCGGTCAGCAGTTTATTAAAAGCCTCCGCCGACACTGGCGTTGGATTCGATTGAGCAGGAATCAGACATGCCGGTATTGATAGACGAAGTGATATTGGAGGTGCAAGACGGCGTCACCGAAACGGCCGAACAACAACCGACCGCGCAGCAGACACCGTTGGCGCCGGCTGAGATCGAGCTGGCGCAAATGTTGGAGTTGATCAGGCAGAGGCAGGAGCGGTTGAGGATTGATTGAGAGGAGAAAGTTGAGAACATAGATTTTAATCCCCTCACCCTAGCCCTCTCCCGGAGGGAGAGGGGATTTGTAAAAGGGTTTTAGGAGGCTTTGTGTGGCGGAAGGGTTTCCTTCCCGTATGCCGCACCGAGCACCGGAGCTTTTGAACGGATTTGCCCGAAGGGGTGCGGCATGGATGCCGCACGTTGCCGAAGGGGCAGGAAGCCCCTTTCGGCAACCCCGTTCAAAAGCGAGGAGCGCAGGGAATAAGCGGCATCCGGGTGTCTTTTCTTTTGGGTACTTTTCTTTGGACAAGCAAAGAAAAGTACCTCGGCTGTCGGGCCGAGACCCGACATCCAAAAAAAACCGTCGCGTTAGCGACACCAACTAAAACAATAAGAAAACAAACTAACAACACTATGCCCGATTCAGCCTTCACCAGCTCCCGCCCAACGATCAAGATCGACGGCGAAAAACGCGAAGATCTGCAACAGGCCTTGCTGGCGATGCAGGTTAATCTGCCCTTGCACGGCTGCGCGCATGCCGAATTGCAGCTGTCCAATTGGGGGAGGCCGGAAGGCGGGCAAGACCCCGACTTTACTTTGAACGACATTGCCTTGGGTGCCGGCGTGGAAATCGAAATGGGCAGCGACACTCCGCAACATCTGTTTAGCGGCGAGATTACCGCCATTGAAGAAAGCTACGGCGATGGCGCGCCCAACATCGCGCTGCTGTTGCAAGACAAATTGCATAGACTGGCGCGCAGCCGGCATAACCGTAGCTTTGAAGATCAAAGCCCGGACGAACTAGTGCAAGCCATCGCCGGCGAGGCGGGCCTGCAAACCGATGCGTCGTTGTCTAGTATCACCGCCACCTGGCATCAACTCAACGAAAGTGATTTGGCCTTTCTGCTGCGCATCGGCAATCGCTTTGACATAGCCGTACGCTTGGAGGGGAATACCCTACGGGCCAAGGCCGAAGAAGCCGATCCCAACCCGGTCGAGCTCAGCGCCCAGGACAGCGCCCTGAAAGTGCGCTTAATCGCCGATTTGAATCATCAACCGCTCAGCAGCCAAGTCAATGGCTATAACCTAGCTAGCGCCGACCCGGTGGATTTTACGGCCGACGCAATGACGCCGGCGCCCACCGGCACCAGCGCGGCGGCGGCTTTAGGCAATCTGAGCTGGCCCGGCCCGGAAATCGTCCCGCAGCCCTTTCCCGGCACCAGCAGCGAAGCCGAAGCCTATGCCAAGGCCGCATTCAAACGCCAAGCCAAACGCTTTATTCAAGGTGAAATTGTTTGCCAAGGCGAAGCGACTTTAAAACCCGGCCGCGAGATCGAGTTGGACGGCGTATCGCCTCGGCTGAAAGGCCGCTACCAAATCGTGCATTGCGTGCATCGCTTCGATAACAACAGCGGTTTCGAGACACACCTGAAAGTCAACAAAGGCGGGTGGCAGTCATGAATAGTCACGCCTTAGGCAATCTGCACAGTTTGCAACTTGGGCAAGTCACCGATAACGCGGACCCGGACAGCCGTGGCCGCATCAAGGTGCGCTTGCTGGCGACGCAGATGGAATTATGGGCCAGCGTCGTCGCACCATCAGCCGGTCAGGGTTACGGCGCGAGTTTCGTGCCGCGCCTGGAAGAAATTGTGGTGCTGGCTTTCATCACCCCGGAAATGCCGTTGGTGCTGGGCAGCGTCTGGGCCGGCAGCAGTAGCGTGCCGGCAGAGGCCGACCCGCAGGAAGATCATTACGTGATCCGTACGCCGCAGGAAACCGTGTTGGATTTCGACGACGGTAGCGGCCCGAAAGTGGAGTTGCGTACCCGCTCCGGTTACAAGATTTCGATAGACGAAGCAGGTGGCGGGGAAATCGTTATCGAGCGCGCCGACCAAAGCGTCACCCTTAATAGCTCAGGCATTGCAGTGCGCAGCAGCGGCAGCGTCACGGTCGATGCCAGCACAGTCACCATTAACGCCAGCATGGTGACGGTGAATGCCAGCATGTCCAAGTTCAGCGGCGTGGTGCAAGCCGATACGGTGATCGCCACTTCAGTGGTGGGCAGTTCCTACACGCCGGGCGCCGGCAACATTTGGTAAGGGATTATGAAAACCGAACAAGTTCTGCATCCCATTAAACTGAAACCGCCGTTTTATCAGGAGGGCGGACAATGCGGCTTGCATCGTTATCTGGATGCGGAGTTCATCAACCGCTTCAAGCAGGACATGCAGCGCCGCCAGTTCGATTTGCCGCAGTTCAACGCCTGGCAGCAGGAAGAGCGCCACAGCCGTCATGGCCAACAGCCGGTGCTGCGATTACCGCTGCATCGGGCTTTTCATATCGTCAGTTGCGAAGTGGTTTGCGACCGCTTCGGCGAGCCGGCGCTGGATCCGCAAAAAATCAGCTCGGCCGGTTTCGTGATTCGCCGACTGAGCGGCGGCCGCGAGCAGGCCTGGATGCTGGAAGACGGCGAAGCTTTGGGTTGGCAGGACGCACCCAGCGAGCTGCGTGACCCTGATTTGCATCGCCGGCTGTGCGCCAACGGCGTGCTGCACAAACGCGATGATCAGGCGGCCTATAGCGGCGAGGAAGTGCATCCCTTGCATGTGTTAAAAACCAGCGACGCCAACCGTAAAACCCACACGCTGTTGTTCGGTTATTTGCCGCTGGGTGGTTTTTATTATCTGCGCGATGTCAGCCAGGCGTTCGATAGTACCGATCAAGCGCAAACCGCCAGCGTCGCCGCGGCGATGTTGCCCTGGCCCTTCGGTTATCGGCAGCCGTTGAATCAAACCTGGTTGGCGGAACACAGCAAACCGTTGGCGCAAGGCCTAGCCAGCAAAGCTTTTTTCGAGTTGCTGAGAATCCTGGTTAACCGCTATCACCTCGGCGAAGCCGGCATTGCCGAGAATGCCGCGCTGGAAAATAAAGCGCAGCAACTGTGGCTGTACGACGAAGCCAAACTGCCGGCGGGTTTGCAAGGCCAAGCCTACACCGAAACCAGCCAGGGCTTGTTCGCACCTTATCGGCAGCAAACCTTTTATAGCTATCTACAAGCCTGTTTTGCATTGGGCGGGGATAACCCGTTGGTGCGCTGGTTGATTCAACAAGAACAAGCGATAGACGCGGTCGGCGGGCTGGACAAACTGGCGGCATTACCGGCCTTGCCGAATGCCAATGGCGTCGGCAATCTCAATCTGACGCTGTTGCTGCTGGCCGCCGATGCCCAGGAAATCCGCGTGCTGTTGGGGCAACGCCTCAGCGACCAAGCACTGAGTAAGGTCAAGGAAATCCCCCTGCCAAAATTCGCGCAAAATGCCGGCGATGTTTATCAAGTAGTGGCATTCGTGCGCGCCAAAAACCAGCTTGGCCAGGAACAGATTCAATGGGCCAATGCCGACACCCGCAGCATACCGTTTCGAGTCGCCGCGCCCTTCGATCCGGACGCCAGCCGGCCGGCGTTGATTCAGATGCCGTCGCTGGCCGATCTGCGTCGTGGTCTGGCCAAGGGCGCGGCGATGATCACGCCCGCTGATACTTTCGATTTAATGAACAAACTGAAATTAAATAAGGGCGCCAGCGAGGACACGGTCAAAGACACGTCCGGTCCGGATTTTGGCGTTCAATGGATTTGTTCGTTCAGCCTGCCGGTGATTACGCTGGTGGCGATGATCTTGTTGATGATCATGATCTCGCTGCTGAATATCGTGTTTTTCTGGCTGCCGTGGGTACGGATTTGCCTGCCGTTTCCAAAAATCAAGGGAGATTAAGCATGCGCACGCCGGTACCCGAGATTTTGAGTTGGCCGCTGGGCAATATCGATGCCGACGGCCGCTTGAGCTGGACCCGCGACGATCAAAGCATCCGCGAGGTGATGTTGAATATCCTGCTGACTCGGCCCGGCGAACGCTTGCAACGCCCGACTTTTGGTGCCGGTTTATTAAACTTCGTGCATCAACCCAATAACGAAACCACCCGCCATCTGATTGCCGGCGTGGTGCGCAAATCGCTGGAGACCTGGGAGCCTAGAGTGGAAATCGACGAAGTGCAAGTGCAGGCCAGTCCGGCCAGCGTCGCCGATGTGCATATCAATATCCGCTACCGGCTGCGCAACAGCCAGCGCCCGGCGGAACTGGGATTCACGCTAAACCTGAGCCTGCCGGCTTGAGGTTGCAAGAGAGGCCGTTATGCCATTACCGGTACCGAATTTAGACGACAGACGCTTCGAGGATTTGGTTGCCGAGGCCAAGGCCCGGCTGGCCAGCCATTTGCCAGAACTGGCGCAGATTGCCCCCGGCGACCCGCTCAACAGCTTTGTGGATTTATTCGCCTGGCTAACCGAAACCATTTTGTACCGCGCCAACTTAATTCCGGAACGCCAGCGCCGGGTATTTTTGAATTTGTTGCAAATTCCGGTGCGTGCCGCCCGGCCGGCCAAAGGCATAGTGTGCATAGACGCCGGACCGACAAGCGTGTTGCCGGCGGCATTGTTGGCGGACGGCAGCCAGCTGCGGGCCGGCAAACAGATTTTGACGGCGGTTGGCGAATTGCAACCCACCTGCCTGAGCTTACAAGTGTTGATTAAACAGAAGTTGGAGGCTGCCGATCTGGCCGCACTGGGTTTGACCTTACAGGACTTGCAGGAGCAGTACGGTTTGCGCAACGGCCAACGTCCCGAGCCGTTTCAACCGCGCCGCTTCCAGCCGGTTAAGGAAGTGCTGGATTTGACCGGTAGTCTGGATCGCAGCTTTTACCTGGCCTGCATCGCCCCCCGGCAGCTGGAAGGCCAGATTGCCTTGCTGCGCAGCCATCTGGCCGGCGTGGCCTTCAATATCGGCATCGCGCCCGCCGACAATTTGGACGGCGACGCGATCAACGAACTGAATCCGCGCAAGCTGATTTGGGAGCTGGTTTCCACCGGCGAGGCCGGCGAAACGATTTATCTACCCTTGGATGTGCTGGCCGACAGCTCCAAAGGCGGCCGGCAAACCGGTGTGGTCCGCTTGCGCTTACCCAAAAATCCGACGCTGTTTCAGGCGTTTGTACCGACCGATCCGATGTTCAGCGGTGTCGGCGATAGGCCGCCGGAATTGGCCGATCAAGTCGAAGCCGGTCGGGTGGCGTTTTGGTTGCGCTTGCGTTGCCCGGAACATCCCAACTTACAACTGGGCTACCTGGCGCTGAATGCCGTCGATGTGCTGGCCCAAGGCTTGAAACAGGATTTACTAGTGGGCATGGGGACCGGCCAGCCCGATCAGGTGGTGGTATTGCCGGATCAAAATATCGAGGCCGCGACCTTGCAACTGGATGTTGAGGAAAATGGCGCTTGGGTACGTTGGCAGCAAGTGGCTTTTCTCGCTGGGCAAGCCGCCGATGCCAGAGTGTATCGGCTGAATCCGCAATCCGGTTACGTGTACTTCGGTGACGGTACGACCGGGCGACGGCCGCCGTTGGGCAGCCGGATTCGTATCGCCGCTTATTTATTTGGCGGCGGTAGCGCCGGTAATCTGCCCGCCGGTAGCATCAAGGAAGTGGTGAACGGCAGTTCGCGTTACAAGCTGCGTCACGAATGGCCGTTAAGCGGCGGCATTGATGCGGAAACGGTCGAGCAGGCGGAAAAGCGCATCCCGCAATTTCTGACCCATCGCAACCGGGCCGTTACGCAACAGGATTTCAAAATCATCACCGAAGCCAATCCCGTCAATCCGGTGGCCCGCGCCGAAGTGTTGGTCGGTTTTTTGCCCGGCGCCAGTATTCGTGCGGCGCGCGACGGCGTACCGGGCGTGGTCAGCGTGTTCGTGCTGCCGCCGGCCGAACCGGCTGTGGGTCACACGCCCAAGCCCAACCAGGGCTTGTTGAAAGACGTGTTTGCCTATCTATTGCAGCGGACCATGGTCGGCACCGAATTGTATGTGTTAAGCCCGGAGTTCGTGCCGATTGCCGTCAGTGTGAAAGTGCAGGTGCGCGACATCGAAACCGAGCAACAAACCCTGCGCGACGTGCAGCAGACGCTGCTGGAATACCTGTGGCCGCTGGCGCCCGGTGGCGCGCGCGGCGCGGGTTGGCCTTTGGGCGGCGCGGTGCGCGCCAACGAATTATTGACCCAGGTGGCGCGGGTGGCCGGGGTGCAGGCCGTGAATGCCTTGAGCCTGTTTCAACGCGGTAGCCAGGGTTGGCGACGTTTGCCCGCCGATGAGCCGGTCAACTTGACTAAATTCCAGTTGCCCGAGCTGCTGGGTGTGCGCGCCGTCAGTGGTTCCGGCACACCGGCCTTGCCGGACGGTATTGGTTTGCTGGAAGGCCAAACCCCGGACGACAGTCTGGGCGTCGCAGTGCCGGTGATTCCGGACCTTTGTTGAGGCCTAGCGATGGACGTCAACAACACCCCGTATTTTTTACTGAAAGGCCAGGCCGATTTCGAACAGGGCTCCAGTCATTTGAACTGGAATGCCGGTTTGCAGGCGCTGACGCTGGCGCAAAATCAGGTTTTGCGCTTGCCAGCCGCCGATCCGGCGGCGGCTTTGCTGGCGTGGCAGAACAGCGCGCCGCTGGCTTTGGACAGTTTTAATCAGATCGGTCGTTTGAGTGCCGACGGTGCGCGTGTCGAATTTAACAGCGGCCGTGGTTATCTAAGCTTGCAGGACAATGAATTGCAGGATGTCGTCGCGCCGCAAGGCCGATTTACCGACATGGCGTTCGCGTCGGTCGCGGCAGGCGGCAAGCCGGGCTTCGGGCAACCGGCCGGCGACGGCAGGTTGGCTTTGCCGTTCAGTGACGGTATCAATCAGCATGGTTTGCTGCTGTTTCATCTCGCCCGCCGCTGGCAAACCTCCTGTACATGGGGCAATGCGGAAGGTGAGGACGCGGCGTCGCAAATGCCGCTAAGGGCATGTGTCGACGCGGAGCAGCGGGTTTGGCTAATCTCCGCGACAGGCTTGATGTTATGCAGTGGCGAACCGCTACCTTTACCCTACACGCCGCAACCGGTGCGCTTCGAACCCGAACAGGCCAATCCGCATCCGTTAACCCGCATCTGGCAGCAAGCCTTACCCGAGGGCTTGCAGGCCCTGGCCCTGTGTTGCGATTTGCAGCAGCTTTATATCTTGTGCCACGACGGCGCCGGCGCGCAGGCCATATTGACGCGGCCTCTATCGGCATTGGTCGATGCGCCATTCAAAACCTTCGTCTGCCCGGCCGAGTTGCCGTTTGCTGTCGATCTGGCGCTGGCTGCCGATTCGGCTTTACCCGACAGCGGCCGGCTGGCGGCTTTGGTGCCGCGCGCTGCGGATGATCTGAATTTTGCGCAACGCGATTGCCCGGTGTTGACGCTGCATTGGGATAGTGAAACCAATACCGGTCAGGCCCGCTTGCTGTACGAGCGTTATCCAATGTTGTCGCAAGCCGTGCCGCGTTTTGTCAGCAGCGCCGACGGCCAGTTGCGTTATCAAGCCGATGCCGATGCCGATTTTCCGGCGATAGCTCCGCGCCCCAGAGAGTTGCATGCCTTGCGCCGCCCGCAGTTTTTTCTGGAAGGCACGGCTTTACTGCATGAGCTGGATTCCGGCCAAGTCGATACCCAATGGCACCGACTGTATCTGGACGCCTGTATCCCGCCGGGCTGCGATATTCAGATTGCGGTGCGGGTGTTTGCCAGCCGGCAGGCGGTGCGGCCCAAGCCCATCGACCAGCCCGCGCCACTGTGGAATCCGCTACCGTCGGAACTGCCGTTCGCGGCAAGCCTGGCCGGCCAGCAAGCCGGCACTAGCGGTTTGTTCGAGATTTTGTTGCAACAGCCTTCCGGTCGGGTGCGGCAGTTGCGCGGGCGCTATCTGCAAATTCAAGTGACTTTGCGCGGCGACGGCCGGCAAAGCCCGGCTTTGCACGCCATCAGGGTGTATTACCCGCGGTTTTCCTATCAGGAAGCTTATTTCCCGGAATTTTACCGGCAGGAACTCAGTTACGATCCGGTGCAAGCCATCGGTCCGGCCAATGGCGCCGATGTCCGCGAGCGCTTGCTGGCGGCCTTCGAAGGCGTTCTAACGCCGTTGGAAGGCCGTATCGCCGCCAGCGAGCAATTGCTGGCGCCCGAAGCAACGCCTGCCGCTAATCTGCCTTGGCTGGCCGAGGCCGTAGGTGGTCAGCTGCCGAGCCACTGGCCGGAAGCCCGGCAGCGGCGCTGGCTACGGGACCTGACCTTGATGCAACAATACAAAGGTACGCTGGCGGCCTTGAATCTGGCTTTGGACATCGTCAGCGACGGTGGCGTGCAGCGTGGCGAAATTGTGGTGTTAGAGAATTTCCGTTTGCGGCGGACCATGGCGACGATACTGGGCATAGACATGGACGACGGCGATCACCCCTTGACCTTGGGTACCGGCATGAGCGGTAACAGCATCATCGGCGACAGCCTGATTCTGTCGGAAAGCGATGCCCGGCAATTTCTGGCACTGTTCGCCCCGGAGCTGGCGACAGTTGACGAGGCGGCGCAGGTCAAAGCGTTTTTTGAAGAATACGCGCACCAAGTCAGCATCTTGCTACACGGGCGGGCGGTGAGTTTGCGAACTGCTGTGGAAGACATTTTGACGGAACAGCTACCGGCGCATTTGCAATACCGGATCATCGAAACCGAACATCCCTTCGTGCTGGGTATCGCGCCGCTGCTGGGCATGGATACCTTTATAGAAACCGCGCCGCCGTTCCGCCGCGTGACGCTGGACGACACTTATCTGGGCCGCGAGGGGATCTTGAAAAACCCGGCGGCCTTTTCACCGGAGGACATCAATGCACAGGCTTAGCGGTTTTCCTGGGTTGGTTAACAACCCGGTCCTGTCTATCACGTTGATTTCCTTTGGGCTGAGTCCTTCGACTGGTTCGGCGCAACCGGCTTGGCGGATTCCGGTTCCTGTCAGAGGCTGGGGAAGAAGCTCCCTCTCCTCGCGGGAGAGGGTTGGGGTGAGGGGGCTCGATCAATGTGATCCGACTGTTTTTAGCCCCTCACCCTATCCTCTCCCGGAGGGCGATGGGATTTATGCTGCCGGATTCCGAGATTTTGGCATTTCCTATTGGGCACCACACACGGAGGCCGCATGGATACCCTAGACGATTTCACTACGCTGGAACAGGACGCCACGTTAGACGAGCCCCTGCGCCGCGTGGCTTACGAGGCTGGAATGATGCTGGGTCTGGAAGCGACCCGCGACGAGCAGGCCTACCATCGTCGCCGCCTGACCCGGCATCAATATTGGCTGCAAGGCTACGGCACGCTAGCGGGCATGGCGGTGAGCATGGTGCCGGCCACGCATCCCAACAACTCCGACGATCTAACCGTGCGCTTGCTGGTTAGTCCCGGCATCGGCATCGACGGTCTGGGCCGCGAAGTGCTGATTCACGAACCCTACTGCATCAATCTCGGCGATTGGCTGGCGGCGCAAACCGAGAGCCATCTGCGCGAAGGATACAGCGACGCCGATAATCTGCTTTGGCTGAAAATCTGCGTGCGGCAAAAAGATTGTCCTGTGGCGATGCAGCCGGTGCTGGCGCGCAAGCTCAATCTCAGTACCGATGCGGTGCAACCCAGCCGTACCGCTGACAGCGTGCGTCTGGAATTGATTCCGGAATTACCGGAACCTGCGGGCGAGGATGCCTACCAACCCTGGGCTTGCCATCAAGCTTTGCCTGCGGCGATGCCGGCGTTGTCGGTCGCCGAACAAGCCTTGTTGCAGCAAGTGCAAACCGATAATGCCGAAGCCGGCGCGCAACTGGCACTGCATGCCCGTTTGCTGCATGCGCTGGACAGTAGTGGGGTTAATCCGCAGCAATTGAATGACGAACTGGAGGAGGGTGCCCGTTTGTTGCTGGCCAGGATCAGCATCAGCGTCGCCGACATCAACGCCATTCTGGTCAACCCGCAATTAATCTCGATCAACAACTTGGTGCGGCCGTTCCTGGCCACCGCCAGCCAATTGGCCTGGCTGGCGCGCCAGCCCTGATCATGGAGGGACTATGAGCGAAATTTTATTTCAACCTCTCGGCAATCCGATTGCCGCCGGACTGGCGCTGGATCAGGTCGCCGACATCGATCCGCGCCTGACCCGCAGCCATTATTTCGACGGCCGCTTGCTGACCGCCGAAGACCTGACCCGCGATCAAATCTATCTGGATCAGCGTTTGCGCGAGCTGGGCCGGGTGCTGGGCAGCGGCATCGTCGCCGGTTTGGGCTTGAGCTTCGACCGCTTCACCGGCTTGCTGGCGCTGGAACCGGGGTTGGCAATGACGCCGGCCGGCCGGGTGCTGGAGCTGGGCAGCCGGCTCATCGTCAATCTGCGCGACCGGGCCTTAATTAGCGGCTTGAACGAGGGCAATTTCTCGAATCTGAACCGGGGTTTGTATGCGGTCGTGTTGCGTTATGTCGATGTGGGCACCGACATTGCCGAAGTGTTTCCGAAAGATTTGAGCGCCAAGCGTGGCTTTCAATACGCGATGATTACCGAGTCGGTGCAAATGGGCCTAGTGCCTTTGCCGATTCCGTTGCCGCAACAAAGCCCTTTGCAGATTCGGGCGCGTTTGATGAGAGAGTTGCTTGGCGATGATCAATTGCACGGCTTATTGCCGGAAGATGCCGTGGCACTGGGTTTGGTGGCGATTCAAGAAGGCGCGCCGCAATGGCTGGATGCGCAATTGCTGCGCCACCCCTTACGCGCCGAGCCGGGCATAGACGCATTGCAAAGCGATTTGTCGCGGCAGTACGAGGCCTTATTAACCGACATATTAAGCAACCGCCGCAGCGGCGGACTGACCGGCGATTTTCATGCCAGCGATTATTTTTCCCTATTGCCGCCGGTCGGCACCCTACCCAAGGAAGCGGTCGATCCGGTCAACGGCCGGCAAGGTTATTTTCCGGAAAACTATCAGGTCGCTATCGCGCCTTTACGGCAATCTGACGTGGAACAGATTCGCGCCGAGTCCCTGGCTTTGCCCCCCATTGATTTAAGCAACGGTGAGCCGGTGGACATCGTCGTGTTAGTGCCCTTGTCCAATCTGGATTACGGCCATTACGCCGCGCAACTGGAGCGTAACTTCGATCCGAATAAACGCCTGCTGCCGCAACTGGATTTGCTGCGCCTCAAGCTATATCCGGTCAGGCCGGTGCATGCACTGGATACCGACCAGGCCGCTTGGCAAGCCATCTGGGACCGCTTCGGCAGCAACGCGCCGTTGTACGTGCGCCGGCCCAGCCGCGCCGCAGAAACCTCGATCAGCGGTATCGTGTTAGCGCTAGGTACGTCCTTGCCGACACCGCCCGAAGTGGTGGGTGGTCCGGCCGATGGTGGCGGTTTGATCGACGACGAGGACAACGTGTTCTTGAAACGGGTGAATTACCCGATGCTGGCCGAGCTGCGGGCTCCGACCGACGATGCTGGCCGTGCGGCATTAGCGGCGTTGGTGGCGTCCTTCAATGAATCAACATTGGTAGCCGCCAGCCAGCGCATATTGCTGTTGGTGGAACGCCAATACGACGCCGTGATCTGGCAAACCCTGCAACAACTGGCCGCGGCTAACAATCTCGAAGCATTTGTGGCAGGAGTGCGCGCCAAGTCAGCCAACCAAACCACCGGCGCCTGGGTCGGAGAGAGCGGTGCAGGATTGGGTTTGGAGAATGGTTTAATCGGGCAATGGGCTGCGTTGGTGCCGTGACGGGGATTAAGAAAGATTTAGCTGCTTTGCAATGCTTTCAGAGGATGGGGAAATTGGCGGTTTTATATCCCCTCACCCTAGCCCTCTCCCGGAGGGAGAGGGGACTGTTTCGACTTTTTATGAGTACTCAATAGCTTCGAGTTGGAGGCGAGTTTTATCCCGTATGCCGCGCCGAGCACCGGAGCTTTTGAACGGATCAGCCCGAAGGGGTGTGGCATGGATGCCGCACGTTGCCGAAGGGGCAGGAAGCCCCTTTCGGCAACCCCGTTCAAAAGCGAGGAGCACAGGGGATAAGCGGCATTCGGGTGTCTTTTCTTTTGGATACTTTTCTTTGGACAAGCAAAGAAAAGTATCTCGGCTGTCGGTCCGAGAACCGACATCAACAACATCCGTCGCGATAGCGACACAATAAAAGCTGTTCCAGGTCGGGGAAGGTTTATGCAAACAAAATTTCCCCAACAGATATGGAAAGAAGAGTAAGGAGTAGCCATCATGTCCATGATCCTGCTGCATAACCCCATCGCCAGCTCCCGCAGCTTGCAACGGGTGCACATGTTCCCCGGCCGGCATCTGGGCGAGGAAGAGTTCGACCGCGAACAGGCCTATGCCGATGCGCGGCTGGCTACCGTATTGCAGGGCAAGACCGCCGGCATCGTGCACGGCCTGGATTTACAACTGGGGCCGAACGGCTTAGCTGAACCCGGCTTTAGCGTCAGCGCCGGCTTAGCTCTGGCGGCCAATGGCCAGGCACTGGGTCTTTACTATCCGCTCCGTGCCGAGTGGCAGGATTTGATCGACGCCTACCTAAACCGCAACCAGGTCGTCAGCGCGGTGGGTGTTTATTATTTAATGCTGACCCGCGGCGACCGGCAAATCGACGGGCCGGGCGTCGATGCCTGCCAACGTACCGAATTGGATCCAACCCGCGACACCCAAAGAGTGTTGGCCGGCAGCCTGGCTCTACAGCGCATCAACATAAGCGACAACGCTGTCAACACTTGGCCGCGCGACCGCATCGAAAACTGGGTAGCCGCCGACCGGGTCGATGCCGGTTTCATGGCCAAGCTGGGCCATGCCGTACCGCTGGCCTTGCTGGCGGTGGTTACTAACGAAGATGCCAGCTACCGTGTCGCCTGGCTCTCGCAAGAAGCCGGCCGCTACGAAGCGGTGGCAAATAGTGGTTACCGGGTTTTGCTGAATCAAAGCGGCGCGGCGATGCGGCGAGTCATGCAGGCCGCTGGTTTGCCGGCTAATGCCGGGATTCCGTTGCCGCAGTTCCTGCACGACAATCTGCATCTGGATTTTTTGCCGGCAGCCGGTCAGTTGCCGTTGGACTGGCTGCAAAACCCCGCGACGCCGACACCAAATCTAATTTGGCTGCCAAGTCATCTGGGCATAGACATGGTGCCGGTGCCGGAAGAAGCGGTGATCGAGCTGTTGAACGGCCATATCGCCCGCCGGGTCATTGATTTGCGCCAGCCGGCCGGCGACAAAATTAGGTTGCTGTTGGCGGTGAACGAGCCGGATTATCGGCCTAATTTATTGGACATTCCGCAAACCGACAGCGTGCTGGAAAGCGATATTTTCCGGTTTTACATGCGTGCTTACGAGGCTTGGCGCAAATGGCGCCAACAATTCGATGCCTTGTATTTCGTCGAGCCGTCCAATACGCCGCCTCTGGCTGGCGGCATAGGCGTGATAGAGCATGCGGTGCTCGATCCCGCGCAATTCAAAAATCTGGATTTACCTAAACCGGAAGTGCCGCCGGCCTTGCCTTTGACGATTTTCGAGAAAGTCATCGCTCGCGCCAACACGGAACAACAAGACCCGCAAAATCCCGGCACGCCCTATCCCTATAGCAAAGGTGTGCCGGCCTTACCCAATTTTTATAGTAACTGGCTGGGCGCAGACGGCAATCCGCCGCCGATAGCCGTGCCCAGCGACGATGGCTTGGTGGTGCAGTACGCGGTGGCCTTGGTGGAACTGGAAGCCATCGAAAACCAGATTCGAGCCATCCGCAGCCGGGTCGAGAAAACCCGGGATTTTTTGCTGCTGCAGCGCCAACAACTGGATTCGCAAACCGTGGCCTTGGCCGCGCTGGCCGGCGGTGTAGCCGGCGACGGCACCGGCTTGCAGGTGGCGCGCTGGCTGCCTTACGCCAATCTCAACGCCACCGATATTCCCAATAACGTCGACAAAGCGGTCAGCACGGAAAGCGTGGTCAGCAATGCGCCTAAAGCCGTGTTCGCCACCGCGTCAGCGGGCTTATTCAACAGCGCGATCAGTCAGATGGCTGCGCCGAAAATCAGCGCCAGCAGTGCCTTGAGCAACAACTTATTGAGTAACGCGCTGGCTTCCACATCGTCAGTGTCCAAGGCGGCGTTTTTGTTGACCAGCAAGCCGCAAACCTATTCGGCGTTTGAATTGGGCATAAACAAAAACCGCCTGGATATGTTGTCGCGGATTACCAAGGAAGCGGTCAGCAAGCCGGCTTTTGAGGCCAAGGAATACCGCTTTGGGGTGATCGATCATATCAGCCCGGAAATCAACGAATATGCCAAAGCCTATTACGGGATGAAGGAATTGCTGGCCACGCTGACCGATTTGTTCGACCCCACCGATGCCGCCACCTTGCGTAAGCAGATGGAAAAAGTCGGCGTGGTGGAAGACGATCAGGCCGGCACCAATGCCAGCAATCCATTCGAGCGCAGCGGCAAGCTGGAGTCGCCGGCGGTGTTGGACAACCTGGCCGACAAAAACGCCCCGAACAATCCGCAGCGTTCCAGTCTGTTAAAAACCCAATATCGCTACCATGCCTTGTTCAAGGCCGGACGGATTTTGACGCAATGGATCGCGATTTTTGAGGCGCGTTACAACAATATCGAACGCAAACTGCAAGGCAAGTTACGCGAACAAGCCAACAAGCTGGCGCAGATCGACAAACTGGCCGGTTTGATCCGGGTGGCGCGGGAAACCCTGGAAGGTATGGATAGATTCCGCGTCGAACAACTCGGCGACTACGGCGTCGCGCAGCGCTTGCTGGACGAAGATTGGCGGCAGGTCTGGGCTTTGAATAACGAACGCACCCGAATTTTGACCAAGGCCTTGCGCGGTTTGTATTACGTCAGAGTGCGCGGTACGCCGGTCAGCGCTGCCTTGGCCGATCCGCTGGCTTTGCGATATGGCAGCCGCAATGACATCGTCCCCGGCTGCGATTGGGAAGAAGAGGTGGATTTGCCGGCGGCGCTGGACCCGTTTTTTGCGGCAATCTGCGAGATACCGATGGACGACTGGGCCGGCTTAAAACCGTTGCGGCCCAAGCTGCCGCCGTTTCAGCAATTCGATTATTTGGAGCAATTGCGCCAGGCTCGCTTCAAAGCCAGACCCGCCAGCCTGTTGACGCCGGCCAATACCGATACCTTGCAGGCCCGCCTGCAAACCGTGCATCTGCAAACCCAGATTGTCATGCAGCAGTGGGCCAGCTTCAGCTTGCCGGCTTTTACCGCCAGCAGTTTGCAAACCCAGGCGGCGGCCGCCAAAGTGTTGGCTTTGGCAGACCTGGCCGGCGCAGCCGGACCGCTACGCAAGCCCGCCCACGAATTGCGTGAGCAGTTGGAGCACTGCCAGTTTTGCTTGCTGGAAAAACTCAATCTGTTGCCGCCGTCCTTACGTTTGCAGTGGGGACAACTGGCCGAAGACGATCAGATTCGCGTCGAAGACGTATCCTGGTGGCCGGGCATGGACAGGGCGGAAGCCGACGATTTCAACGCTGCCCGTACCGTATCGGAATTAATCGCCTGGTGGTTCCGGCAATTGGACCGCGATGCCTCCGCTGCCAGCCGCAGCGCGATGCGCAATATGATTCGGGCCGTGCTGATTCATGCTTCCTTGGGCGATCCGCAGGAAATCATTCGCGGCAACGTGCATGTGCCGCCGCGCCTGGCAGCGATAGGTGAACGCTTGCAGGTCAAGTTGAACCGGCCGCCGTTGCCGGGTACCCGGCTGCAGTTGCTGGATACCGAGCAGCGCGTCGTGGCGGTGTTGGCGGTGGAAGACCACAGTCCGCAAAGCACCCAGGTCACTATCGTCGATATGCTGCAAAGTGGCGTGAAGATCAACACCCGCTTTAGCGTAGTGGCGAATAAGCTGACGCAGCAGCGCTTGTAAATTGCCGTTATGACCAAGCTGGCCGCCGATACTGTTGCGATACACCGTCTGACCGTCCGGGCCGGGCAGCAACGGGCGGCTGAAAGCGTGCGCGACAGTTTGCAAAGTGCGGATTGGCCGCAAGCCGGGCAGGATAACTGGGTGTTTATCCGCCGCCTGCAAGTCAGCGGTACGGCGCGGCAACTGCCCAGGCAGTTGCTCGAGCAAACCCGGCAACACTTAAATTCCGGCAATCATCCCGAACAGCTGATGCGCTTCGCCAGCCTGGCCGAGCTATTGGCGGCTTTGCTGACGGATCTGCTGCGCGGCCGCGCCGGCTTGCATTGGTATTGGCGACGCTGGGCGCATTGGTTTGATTTGCCGGTGTCGCGGGCCATATCCGGGATAGTGTCCGAACATCTGGATTTGCTACCGTCGGTTTGTGCCCGTTTAGCGCAACGAGAAAAATTAGCTGCCGTCTGCTTGAGTCTGACAGACAGCGATGGCCGGCAATTGGCGGTTGAACTGGCCGGAATGAGTGGTTTTCGCTTGCCGTCTGTTTTGGAAATCGCCGAGGTGCTTGGTTCTGAAATCGATAACGCAGACCGGCAAACCCCTTTAGCCGCCAGTCAGCAGACTTGGGCTGAGCAACTGACGCCTAGGCCCGGATTGCTGGCGTATTGGCGACCGCTATTGCAAGAACTGGATGTCGCCGACGGCCGTTATCAATTGGCCTTATTGCTGATCGGCCAAGACTTGGCGCCATTGTTGTTGCAACAACAGCCGGCTAGGCTGCAGGCTGTTCTATCCGCCTGTTTTGCGGCTATGCTGAACGCCAAAAAAGCGCAGACGAGTGGTGAGCCCAAGCCCAAGCCGGTATGCGCGAAGGAACAGATCCATCCCCGGCAAGTAAAACCCCCTTTGCAAGCGCAGCCGCTTAACCAAGTCCATCAAGCCCGAGCGCAAACAGACGGCGAGGCCAATCCGAAACTGGATGCCGACACCGAGCGGCAGATACCGGCGCCATTACCGCAAAAGCCCCTTGCCGAGCATGATGGCAACTATATTCGGCAATCCCGGCAAACGCCGATGGCTGAAAGCCTATCGTTAGCCGACTCTTCTTTTCCTGCCAAGGCGCTTGCCCAGGGCTCTTCTCCAGAGCCGGCCAGCGCAGACCTGGAGTTTGCGGGATTCCATACCCGGCAAGGCGGCTTGCTGTATTTATTGAATATCCTCAACCGGCCTGAAATGCGCTGCTTGATGCTGGAGCATGCCGAAACCTTGCCTAGCGGCTGGGGCTGGTTGTACCGGCTTGGGCAAGAGTTGCAATTGCAAGAGGACGATGCGCTGGTCGATTTCATCGCGCGGCAATTGGGCCTGGACGATAGCGGCGAACTGGGCCGATTGCCGCCGCTACCAGCCCGCGAACAGGTGTTGGATTTGGCCCAGCGCTGGTATGGCAAGACCGGGGTTTGGCAGCCTGAGTTGTTGGCGCTCACCGGGCAAATTCACTACAGCCCCAGTCATATCGATTTGTACGCGCCGATGTCTGCGATCCGATTGCCGGTACGCCTGGCCGGGTTGGACATCAATCCGGGCTGGCTGCCGTGGCTGGGCCGAGTCGTGGGTTTTCATTATGACTAAGCCGCCGCAGCCCTTGGCCGAATCGCTAAATCTGCAAGCACCTAACCGGCAGCAACCGTTGGCGGCCTTGGTGCGGGTCGGTTTGGCAGAGTTCTGGGAGCGGATGATGCCGGGCGACACCGAACTGTCAGAGCAATTGCGGCAACAAGCCGCCCGGCTGTTAAACGTGGAAGTGCTGCCGAGCTGGATACAAATGCGCGAACACGCAGTGGCCCAGTTGCATGCATTGCCCGGCCCATTTGGGCATTGGTTGCGCGAACAACAGATCGATCTGCCGCAAGCCTTTTTGTTGGCCGTAGTTGGCAGCGCCGAGACCGACTATCTGGTGACCCTGACGCTCAGCGAATTGCAAGCGCCCAATCCCGGCAACCGCCTCGCCGCGCATCTGGCGCTAACGATGCTGGACGAATTATTCGGTGCCGGCACACTGGATGCGCTGGATTTGCATGCTACGCCGTTGGTGCAACAGCAGGTGTTATTACTGGAAGGATCGGGGCCGCTGTCGCTCCGGCCATTGCGCATCGAGCCGGCCTTGTGGTCGGTATTGTGCGGCCGGCCGACGATTTGGCCGGGATGCCGAGTGGTTGCGTTGACTGACCGGGAATTGCTGCCGCAACGTATCCGCAAACAATTGCCGCATTTGGCGACCTTATTGGCGAAAGGCGAAGTGCGCGGCTTGGCGATACGCGGCAACAGCGGTTGCGGCCGGCGGGCCTTGGCCGCCGAGCTGGCCGGTTTGTTGGGATTAACGGCCATCGAAGTGCCGAGTGATTTGTGGCAACAGCAGCTGGCCTTACCGCTGGCCTGCCAACTGGCCGGCTGGCTGCCGGTCATCAAGGTGCAGGTCGCGGCCGGCGAAAGCTGGCAGTTGCCGGCGATACAACCCAATATCGCCCATGTGATTGTGCTGGGTATGACCGATGCGGTATCCGGCCAGGATTTGTTGGAATTGGAAATGGGCGTGCCCGACGAAGCCGAGCGCCGCCAGCTTTGGGCGCGTTACCTCGCCGATCCGGAATTGGCCCGCCGTGCCGCCAGTGCCTTGCTGAGCGGTCCGGTGATCCAGAAAGTGGCGCGCAATGCGGTGCTGCGCGCAGAACAAAGCCGCAGCGTATTGAATGCCGAACACATTGCCCAAGCCCGCCGCGATTTGGGGGCGGAACGCTTGCGCTTGCTAGCCGAGCCGGTGCGGCGGCGCGTCGAACGCGAAGCGGTGGTATTTCCGCCGCTGGTGGAGCAATACCTGCACGATTTCATCGCCCGCGCGCACAGCCGCGAATCGTTGTGGGAAGCTTTGGGCGTAACCTTGCAAGCCTCGCGCAATGCCGGCCTGCGGGCCTTATTCGTTGGCGACAGCGGCACCGGCAAAACCCTGGCCGCCAGTTATGTCGCGACCGCGCTGGGCGCGCCGCTGTACTGTGTGGACTTGGCGGCGATCATGAACAAATATGTCGGCGAATCCGAGAAAAATCTGGGCCTTTTGTTGGATCTGGCTGCCGCCGCCGATGCCATCCTACTGTTCGACGAAGCCGATTCTTTATTTGGTCGGCGCACCGAGGCCCAGCAAAGTGGCGAACGTTACGCCAATATGCTCACCAACTTTTTATTAACCCGCATCGAAAACCACCCCGGCATCACGATTCTGACCACCAACAGCCGCGAGCGTATCGATAATGCTTTTACTCGCCGGTTGGATGCGATTGTGGATTTTCCCATGCCGGGGTTTCAGGAGCGCCTGGATTTATGGCGCAGCCATTTCGGTCAACGCAGCCCCAGCGACGATTTATGCAAAACGCTGGCTAGCTATTGCGACATCAGCGGCGGCCAGATTCGGAATGTGGTGTTGACCGCTGCCGGTTGCAGTCCGGCGGATCAGCCTATCGGCATTGAGACCTTATTGTCGGCTTTACAGCGCGAATATCAAAAACTGGGCCGCAATCCGCCGGCGCAGTTAAAACAGTTAAGGAGTTAGCTTATGGCAACCCTGGCCTCCAAACTCCGTAAAAAGCAGCCGCAGCGCAAAACCAGTGCGCCGCCCAAACCCAATGAAGAGAAAAAACAGCGCAAACCGGCGTATCTGCAACGCAAGATGGCCGTCAGCCAGCCGCATGACCCCGAAGAAAAGGAAGCCGACCAAGTGGCGCAGGAAGTCAGCCGCGCTAAAAAATCCGGCGATCAGCCGGGGGTGAAGGAAGACAAGGAGATGATTTCCAGCAAGCCGGTGCCGAGTGCTCAGCGCTTGTTGCGGCGGCTGAACCGGGCTGTGGCGGATGCAGCCAAGCCGGAAGAGGAGCAAAAACCGGTGCGCCGGGCGAAAAAGCCGGATGAGGAAAAGAAAAACCCAGCCGCGCAGCGCTCTGTGGAAACCGAGGACAAAAAAGAAGATCAGCTCAAACGTCTGAGTCGTAAAACCAAGGAAGAAGAAAACCCCAAGTCTGCCCGGCTATTTCGTAAGGCCGCAGGACCCGAAAAAACAGACGAACAGCAAACGACTGCCGCCCGTTTGTTACGTAAATCCAAACCGGCGGATGAGGAGCAAACGGTCGCCCAAACCCGCCTGCACAGGGCTGCCGCCGAACAAGCAGAGCAGCCTGACGATACCGAATCAGCCGCGTCGGCAAACACAGTCGAGCAGTCGGTGGAGGCGCGAATCGAGGAAAGCCGGGGTAAGGGAGCGCCGTTGCCGGAAAGTATCCGGCGCGAAATGGAGCAACAGCTTGGTGCGGATTTTGCCGGGGTGACCATTCATAACGATGCCGAAGCGGCGGATCTGTGCAAGCAACTCAATGCTCGCGCCTTTACCGTTGGTAACGATGTTTACTTCGCGCCCGGCGAGTTTGCGCCGGAAGCCGACGCCGGACGCGAACTGCTGGCGCATGAGTTGAGCCATGTGGTGCAACAAAGCGGCGGGGTGCAGCGCGTGATGCGCGCGCCGCCGGTGGCACCTGCTGCCGCTCCGGCCGCGGGCGGTGCCAAAAGTGCCGGTAAAGGTACGCTGAAGGGTGGGGAATTGCATGTGCCCCTGCTGACTTTGCCGCAAAAACCGGGCATGCAGGAGAAATTCAGCGCCAAATACGGCAGGCTGACCAATTGGAAATTACCGCAAGCCGACGAGCGCACCAACCAGATTGACGACTGGAAAAAGCAGATCAAACCGTCGTCCGGCGGCTGGGATTTAAAACCCTACCTCGGCAGCGATAACACTTTGCCGGATACCAACGGTGCCAGCACGCAATATGCCTTGAAGCTGAAAGCCGGGGGTGGCGGCCAAGGCTATCTGATCGGCTCCGAAAGCGACATCCGCGAGCAGGCTATTCTGCCGTGGTGGAATAGCCAGGGCGCGCCACATCTGTTCGATGTCGATCATATTCTGGAACTGCAATTGGGCGGCGATGCGGACAAGCTGGAAAACTTCCAATTACTGGATGCCAGCGCCAATCGCAGTTCGGGCAGCAAGATTAAAAATGCCATCGATAAAGCGATACGCGCGGCCATTCCACCCGAAGTGGAAGGTGGTGGCGACTTGCCGGAAAACCTCTCCAAACCGCTGCCGGGACGCGGCAAAGCAGCCCCTGGCGCTGCACCGGCACCGACTGCGAATGCCGCGGCGCCTACTCCGGTCCCTGCCGCGGGAGGCGGTGCAGCACCGGCTACCGCCGCCAAAGATCCGGCCTCAGCGGCACTGGACGCGATCAAAACCAGCTATCAGGATAAGCTGATTTTCGACGAAGTGAAATTCGAGGGGGCCGTCGGCGGCAATCCGGGCATCTGTTGGCAGGCGGACCGCGTCACGAAGATGGAACACATGAAGCCTCTGGAAAAAGCCACCAAATCCAATGCGCCCGATCTGTTTGCCAACGATAAATTGCGGCTGCTGCCGCGTCCCGGTGCCGGGGTGTTGTTTGTTAGCGCCTTGAAGGGCGACCCCGGCAGCGAAACCTTCGACGCCGGTAATTGGGGCGGCATGTCGGTGGTTGGCGGAACCTTCAACCGCAGCGCCGGTAGCGGTACGGTGACGCTGACCATGCCCAAAACCAAAAAAGTCGATGCGCAGAACACGACACTAAATTTTGTCAGCAGCGGTGCGCCGACGCTATGCCATATTCCTCCCGGCCAGGTAGCAGATGCTTATCGCAACGCTTTTAAAGCCAAGACTTTGAGCCCGATTGCGCTGAATAACGCCGATATGGATGCCAGCGCCAATATCGTCGGCGGCGGCGTCTTAACCATCGACGGTATTCCTTTGTTGGCCGGCACGACGGTTGACGTGGCGTTGGTGGGCGGCGATCTGGTGTTTTCAAAAACCTTTTCTACCGACGAGTTCGATATGAAAGGGCCTATCCAATTGGATAGCAGTTCGCTGACGCTGAGTGCCGGCGCGGCCACGCCGATTGCCGCCGCCGGCTTGGTGGAGTTTCACATTGGCGAACTAGCTAAAGGCTCTTTGGAGGGCAGTGCCACCGCCGGGGGCTTTGCGATGGCCGGCCAGCTGGAATTTGATAAACAGCTGTTCACCGGTGCGGGGCGTATCGACTATGACAGCGCCAAAGGCATTAAAGCCTCCGGGACGCTGGGCCTGAAGCCGGGCGCATTGAAAGGCATCAAAAAAGCCAGTTTTACCCTAGCTTACGACGATGCCAAAAAAGCCATCGATTTTGCCGGCGATGCCGAGGTTTCCGTGCCCGGCTTTAAAGGCGCCAAACTGTCCGCGCATGCCGACGATACCGGCAATATCAGCCTGGGCGGCGAGGCAACGCTGTCCGACACCGTTCCACGCATCAAGGGCGGCAAGCTGAACATTGCTGCTGATCGGAAGGGCGATGTCTGGTCTTTGGGCGGCGGCGGTGAGCTTGAGCCCGATTTGAGCGGATTGGACGCCAGCGCCAAAATCAAACTGGATTATAAAGATGGCTTATTGAATGGCAAACTCACGGCCAATTACAAACGCAGCATGCTGGCCGGTAATATCGATTTGAATGCCAAAGCCGTGGTCGGTGAAGGTGGCGGCGAGGCCGAACCGATCAAGGTGTGGGGCAGCGGCACGGTCGATGTCACCGCCGCGCCGTGGTTGAAAGCGACTGTTGGATTGACATTGGACGAGAAAGGCGAGATTACCGTGTCCGGCGAATTGGGTTTACCCAGTTCGTTGGAGATCTTTCCGCGCAAGGAGATCAACAAATCGCTGTTTGCCGTTGCCACGCAAGTGCCGATTGTGCCGGGTATCGTCGCGGAAGTGGGCGGCAATCTCAGTGCGACGGCAGGCATTGGCCCCGGCAGCCTGGATCAATTGAAAATCGGCTTGACCTACAATCCAGAGCATGAAGAAAACACCAAAATTACCGGCGATGCGCATCTTAAAGTTCCGGCGGATGCTGGGTTGCGCTTGGCGGTGCGGGCCGGTATCGGTCTGGGCATTACCGGCGCCAGCGCCACCGGCGGCCTGGAGATAGGCGGCAAACTGGGTATTGAGGGTGCGGCCGAGGCTGGCGTGCATGTGGATTGGACGCCGGCCACCGGTCTGGATTTGACTGCCAAGCTGGCGGTGTCCGCGCAACCCAGCTTTACCTTTGATATTTCCGGTTACGTAGCCGTGACTGCATTGGGCTTCAGCGTGTACGATCAGCGTTGGCAACTGGCTTCGTATCAATTTGGTTCGGATTACAAGTTTGGTATCAGCCTGCCGGTGCATTATCACGAAGGACAACCCTTCGATGTATCGCTGGATGACGTGCAGTTCGAGGTGCCGGACATTTCGCCGGGCGACATTTTGAGTGGTTTGATTGCCAGGATAGCCTGATGAATGCGCTTAACGATTTGCTCAGAGAAGGCGTGATAGCCCATCAGTCAGGTAACCTGACCGAGGCAGCGCGCTTATATCGGGCGGCGCTGGAATTGGACGCTGACAATGCCAGCGCGCATAACAATCTCGGGTTCGTGCTAGCGCAGCGGCAAGAGTGGCCGGAGGCCTTGGTGCATTTGCGTACCGCGTTGCGCCTGAAGCCGAATATGGCGATGGCGCATTGCAATCTTGGTCAGGTGTTGGTGAATACCGGTCGTGCCGGCGAGGGTTTGGCGCATTTGGAGCAGGCTACCGCTTGCGATCCGGATAGCGTCATGGCATGGGATAATCTGGCACGGATTAGAGTGCTATTGGGCGACTTTCAGGGCGGAGAATATGCGGCGATCCGAGCCTTGAAACTGCAACCCAACGCGCCGCAGCTGCATACTCGTCTGGGCATCGCCGTGGCCGCTCAGCAACGGCTGCCGGAAGCCTTGCAGCACTATCAACAAGCTTTGGCATTAGACAGCAAACATCAAGAAGCCTGGGCGCAACTGGGTATTACCTGTTTCCTGCGTAACGATCTGGGCAGCGCCCGCGATGCGTTGGAAACCGCGCTGGCGCTGAATCCGGACGACAGCAATGCCTTGCGGCATCTTGCCTTGGTGAATCTGAGTCTGGGTAACCGCGATGTCGCCATCGCCCAGTTCGAGCATCTACTAGCGCATAACCCGGACGATGACGACTCGCGCTTGGATTTGGCGGTGGTGTTGTTATCCGGCCAGCATACGGCGGCGGCTTTGGAACAGCTGGAGTCGATAAACGAGGCTGCGCGCGCATCCAGCAAATATCGGTTTTATTTGGGTTTGGCTTTGCAACAAAACGGCGAACAGGAATCCGGCGCGCAATTGCTGCGGCAACTGGCCGATTTGCCGGATGATGCCTACGGGGTTAAGGCGCGGAAGATGTTGTTGGTGAGTTGAGTTTAGTGAGGTGGGAGGGTTTTGAATTCGAATCGGAGGATTTCGAGCATTAAAGTATTTAAGCGATTTGTTGAAATGGAATATTTGAGAGGCGGGAACCGGCCACAGAGCAGTCTTGGAGGAATGACGGCAAATTGGCACATTGCCCGATGGCTTCGCTTCATTGATCGTCCGACTGGACACGGAAACATAACAACCTCTAAAACAACTATCGGTGTAGTTTGGATGATATACAGAAAGGAAAATCCTTGCTGATCACAAACTTATTGTAGCGGCGCAGGTTTCATGGTAGATGTTCAGAAACTATCTAATAACTAGTTAGCGCCCATGATCCGGACAAAAATCCTCTAGGAGGTTAGCGATGGATGTTGGTACCGCCATAACAGTGAGCAAATCCCTGCTGGAATTGGGGCAAGACATAGCCGAGGTTGTTAAAAAAGCCCAGGACAGTCCAGACGTCACGAAACGTGTTCTTTTATACTTGGAATCGGCGCGGGCAGCAGTTAACGCTTTAGGCCTCGAACGCCAACACATTCTCACAGATGTGCGGAAATGTGACGTCGGAGAACTTGATCAGGTAAACGCTCTCTGGGCGCGACTTGATCGTTACCTTCATGAGGATAATATTCGCCCTCAGTTGGAGAATTCAATCCGCGGGCTGTACGCATGCCATCAGGCAATCGAAAAAGAGGCAAAGGGAATCTGGTGGCGTAAGCGCGATAAACAACTCGCTGTAAAAGCATTCACAAATACCTTAAGTGAACTGGAAGCCATGTTGCAGGGCTTGAGCTCCAACTTCTATCCTGGCGGGAGCGGTATGGGAGTCCAAACGCTTGTGCCAATCTTTGAATTAATCAGCAAGGTTCGTGAGGACCGTAAATTTGGCCGGTTCCAAGACACTCAAGTTGAATTGGTTCATGAAGAGCTTGGCGAATTGGCCTACCAAGGCGTATGTGACGAATCACACGAGGAATGGTTTCGGATGGCTGGAAGGGTTGAAGCGTTAGTTGCGCAACTGCAATTAGCGTTCTCGGTAAAGATAACGAAGGAACATGCAAGCGGCTTCTGACAAGCGGCCAGGGCTAACATTGCGCTCAAGCCGACCCGCTTCCGCTTCACTCCAGCAGTCGGCTTAGCTTTACGTTGAATGTCAGCTAATTGAATCCCTCCCGACATTGAGTGCAAAGCTTCGAATGTCGCCTTGGGGGCGATGGCTACAGTTCACCAGTTCCAAATGCCATTATTCAATACGGCTGCAATCTTATCGGTACTGGCGGCCTGATTTAGATCTGGGCCGGTGGCGGTTTTAGCTGCGATGAAGGGATGGATTTAAAAAGGAATAGTAATCACAAAACCTCCAAATATTCGCATCCGTCATAGCTAGTAAGTCTAAGTTATCTGGGCTCCCGCGCAGGCGGCAGTCCAGTAAAAATCCTGGATTCGAGTCCAGCTTGATGCCTTAGTTGTTGAAACTGCCCCAATAACCGCCCGCAAAATCAATATTCCCGCTTGAAAAAATCGGCCGTAAGGCCAGAATGAAACACAGAGCACTACTGCGGTGTTAACACCGCGCAAGCGGTCGATGACGAGTGGAACAAATGAGCGGCAACGCGTGTCCTGTCTGAGGATTGAACGTTAGAGGCAATTACCACGTAAAGAGCGGGTACGGAAAGATTCAAATTGGTGCATAG
>Ga0160182_139918_pt1 | contig 110154 bp, 103 predicted proteins | sample met14sa_FD_108561 | JGI IMG/M metagenome (GOLD analysis project Ga0160182, IMG submission 108561) | Synthetic bacterial communities of pure cultures from sediment of Lake Washington, USA, under high oxygen condition - MT... | ecosystem: Engineered > Modeled > Simulated communities (microbial...... | reverse complement strand
GGTAGTTGCATCCAAAGCACGTCCTGCGGCAGCTTTTGAAATGCCAGCTGATTTTGCAATATCGTCAATCAATTCTGATTTGTTCACGAGTAATCCCCTCAAATGTTAATAACTTAAATAACAGGCCTATCCTGTTATGACTTTATATCAAGCTACAAAAGCCTGTGTCAAGGCTTTGCGGGCTATTTTGCTATATAAACACTAAATTAATGCAAATAAGCCGCAATAAGCCTCAAAACTAATGCGTCACTGGCAGATTCACGTCTGTGGCGGGCTCGCCCACAACAGCTGGAATTTCAGCTGCTTTTTCGGTTAACGGCTGCGGCAAGCTTTCCAGAGCAAACTCCAATACTTGATCAATCCACTTTACTGGATGAATGACCAATTGATTCTTAATGTTTTCAGGAATTTCAACCAAGTCTTTCACATTGGATTCGGGGATTAAAACAGTTTTAATACCACCACGATGCGCTGCCAGCAACTTTTCTTTTAAGCCGCCAATCGCAAGCACTTCCCCACGCAAGGTGATTTCGCCAGTCATTGCAACGTCAGCACGCGCCGGGATGCCTGTCAAAACAGAAACTAAGGCAGTCGCAAGGCCAATACCTGCACTTGGGCCATCTTTAGGTGTAGCGCCTTCTGGCAAGTGAATATGAATATCTTTTTTCTCATAAAAATCTTCACTGATGCCTAATCCTGAGGCACGGCTACGCACAACACTCATCGCAGCCTGAACAGACTCTTGCATCACATCGCCCAATTTACCCGTCGTGATAGTTTTGCCCTTACCTGGCAGCAAAACAGCCTCTATCGTTAGCAACTCACCGCCAACCGAGGTCCACGCCAAACCAGTCACCTGCCCTACTTGGTTGTCTTTAGCAGCCACGCCATAATCATAACGATACACACCCAGATATTTTTCTAAATTTTTAGAAGTAATATTTACTTTTTTAGCTGCCGTAACTGCACTCTCTTTAGTTGCGACATCAGTAGCTCGACGTGCTTTGCTCACACGCGTTTGATTTAAGAGCAACTCCTTCACTACCTTACGGCAAATTTTAGCAATTTCCTGCTCTAATCGACGCACACCTGCTTCGCGAGTGTAATAACGCACAACGTCACGGATGACTGATTCTGAAATATTAATCTCGGTTGCTTTAAGACCATGTGTTTTAAGCTCTTTAGGCAACAAATATTTCATCGCAATATTAATTTTTTCATCTTCCGTATAGCCTGCAAGACGGATAATTTCCATACGATCCAACAAAGGCGCAGGAATATTCATCGTATTCGCCGTTGCCACAAACATCACGTCAGATAAATCGTATTCAACTTCGATGTAATGGTCTGCAAAGGTATGGTTTTGTTCCGGATCAAGCACTTCTAACAAAGCAGAGGATGGATCGCCACGCATGTCCTGTCCCATTTTATCTACTTCATCCAGCAAGAAGAGTGGGTTTTTAACCGCAACTTTACTCATGCTTTGCAATACTTTTCCTGGCATCGAGCCAATATAAGTGCGGCGATGACCACGAATCTCTGCTTCATCTCGCACGCCACCGAGGGCCATGCGCACAAATTTACGGTTCACTGCCTTAGCAATGCTTTGCCCAAGAGAAGTTTTACCGACGCCAGGCGGCCCTACCAAGCACAGTATAGGTGCTTTTAACTTGCCCACGCGCTGCTGCACTGCCAAATACTCAACAATGCGTTCCTTCACTTTTTCAAGTCCATAATGGTCTGCGTCTAAAATCGCTTCTGCAGCCGCCAAATCTTTACTGATTTTGGTTTTTTTCTTCCAAGGTAAATTCACCAGAGTATCAATATAGTTGCGCACAACCGAAGCTTCCGCAGACATCGGAGACATCAATTTTAATTTTTTAAGCTCTGCATTTACTTTCGCATGCGCTTCCTTAGTCATGCCGGAATCTTTAATGCGCTTTTCAAGCTCTTCTAACTCTGCATTTTCGTCCTGCTCACCCAACTCTTTTTGAATCGCTTTTACTTGCTCATTCAAATAATATTCGCGCTGGCTTTTTTCCATTTGGCGTTTTACGCGACCGCGGATGCGCTTTTCAACCTGTAGAATATCAATTTCAGATTCCATCAAATGCAGCAAGTGTTCAAGCCTTTCCATCACACTTAACATTTCAAGGATTTTTTGTTTTTCCTCTAATTTAAGCGTTAAGTGCGCAGAAATAGTATCAGCTAAGCGCCCTGCTTCGTTAATGGTCGCGAGAGAAGTTAAAATCTCAGGTGGGATTTTTTTGTTTAATTTGACGTATTGATCGAACTGCGTAAAAACAGTGCGCATTAACGCTTCCGTTTCGCTATCGTTTTCAACGGGATCGGCGATTTTTTCAGCTTTAGCTAAAAAACATTCTTCGGTTTCTACAAATTCTGAAACGCGTACGCGATGCAAACCTTCGACCAGCACTTTTACAGTGCCATCAGGCAGTTTTAGCATTTGCAATACCGTGGCTAATGTGCCAATTTCATATAAATCTTCTGCATCTGGCTCATCTTTATTGGCAGACTTTTGCGCCACCAACAATATTTGTTTATTGCCATCCGATGCCAATTCCAAGGCTTTGACGGACTTTGCACGTCCTACAAAAAGTGGAATCACCAAGTGAGGGTAGACGACAACATCGCGCAAAGGCAACAATGGCATCATTTCATGCATGGTTTCAGTGGTAGGTAAATTTTCTGGCAAAGTTTGTTCTGTCATAAAATACTTTCAAGGTAAATAGGCGCTATGTCAAATAAACTAGCTATCCTATGCTATTAAGTTGGGAACATACTTTGATAGTTCAAGTGCTCATATCAAATAATATCGTTAATTTCAAAACTAAAATAACGATATTATTGAATAATGACTATAAACGACTGGATTTTAATTGCAATCAGATTTTGATTTGAAACCCCGTGTTTAAACAGATTAAACACGGTAATTGATAGATTGATTAACTTGCCGATTCAGCTTTTTTAGGCGAATCTTGATTTAGCTTATCCTGAAAAATCATTAAAGGTTGTGACTCGCCTTTGATCGTACCTTCATCAATGACAACCTTACTTAAGTTCTCAATAGATGGTAAATCATACATCACCTCAAGTAATGAATGCTCTAAAATGGAACGCAACCCACGCGCGCCCGTTTTACGCTCTAATGCCTTTTTAGCAATTAGAAGTAAGGCTGACTCTCTAAACTCGAGATCAACACCCTCCATTTTAAACAGCTTGATATATTGTTTGGTCAGGGCATTTTTTTGGCTCAACCAAAATGGTCATTAAAGCTGCTTCATCTAAAGATTCTAGTGTTGCAACAACTGGCAAACGACCAATAAACTCTGGAATTAAACCGAATTTAATTAAATCTGCAGGTTCAACATCACGCAATACTGCGCCAACTTCACGCAAATCATCTTTGCTTTTAACTTCGGCACCAAATCCAATGCCGCCTTTTTCAGAGCGGTTGCGAATTACTTTATCTAAACCATCAAATGCACCACCGCAAATAAATAAGATGTTAGTCGTATCTAATTGCACAAACTCCTGGTTAGGATGTTTACGACCACCCTGTGGTGGAACAGAAGCAATCGTACCTTCGATTAACTTCAACAAGGCTTGCTGCACGCCCTCACCTGAAACGTCACGCGTAATAGATGGATTGTCTGATTTACGCGAAATCTTATCAACTTCATCAATGTAAACGATACCGCGTTGAGCCTTTTCAATGTCGTAATCACATTTTTGCAACAGTTTTTGCATGATGTTTTCAACATCTTCACCCACATAACCCGCTTCAGTTAATGTAGTAGCATCAGCCATCACAAAAGGTACGTCTAACATGCGCGCCAATGTTTGCGCGAGCAACGTCTTGCCTGAACCCGTTGGGCCGATCAGCAGAATATTGCTTTTTTGAATCTCGACATCATCCTTAACGGTATTTTGTGAAATATGATTATGTCCAAGGCGTTTGTAATGGTTATAAACCGCTACAGATAGATTCTTTTTCGCTTGCGTTTGACCAATTACGTACTGATCTAAAATCGCACAAATTTCTTGCGGTGTGGGTAACGACTTATCGGTCGACTTAATATCGCTTAAACTCTGCACTTCTTCTTTGATGATGTCATTACATAAATCCACGCACTCATCACAGATAAACACAGACGGCCCAGCGATGAGCTTTTTAACCTCATGCTGACTTTTGCCACAAAACGAGCAATAGAGTAACTTTTCACTTTCGGCTTTATTCGCCATGCAACATCCTTAAACCAACAAACTTAAACTGAACTAGAACCAAACAGACCGTCGTTACTATTTTAAAGCAGTCGCAGTACGGGTTTCAATCACCTTGTCAATCATGCCATACTCAACCGATTGCTCTGCACTCATAAAGTTATCACGCTCAGTATCACGGTCAATTTCTTTAGCCGTTTTACCTGTGTGATGGGCTAATATGGTATTCAATTTACCACGTAAATATAGAATTTCTTTAGCGTGTATCTCGATATCTGTTGACTGACCCTGGAAGCCACCTGATGGCTGATGAATCATCACACGCGAATTAGGCAAGCTAAAACGTTTGCCTTTTGCACCAGATGCCAACAGGAATGCGCCCATGCTTGCGGCTTGCCCAATGCAAAGCGTGCTCACATCCGGTTTAATAAATTGCATCGTATCGTAAATAGACATACCCGCAGTTACTGAGCCACCTGGTGAGTTAATATAAAGTGAAATATCCTTGTCTGGATTTTCGGCCTCTAAAAATAACAATTGCGCGACAATTAGATTAGCAGATGTATCATTTACTGGGCCGACCAAAAAAATAATACGCTCTTTTAGCAAACGCGAATAAATATCGTAGGAACGTTCCCCACGACCACTTTGCTCGACCACCATCGGAATCAAACCCAAACCTTGCGGTTCCATGCTATTACTAATATTCACTTTAGAATCACCATATTATATGTAAGTTGCTTTTACTGCCTTCAATCTTTGACTCGTTATACGAGTTTAAATTTACTGCCCAGCCATCAATTCATCAAATTTAATTTTCTTGGTGGTTACTTTCGCTTTGTCCAATACCCAATTCACGATATTTTCTTCCGTAGCTAAAGCCGCTGGTTCATCTAAGCGTTTAACATCCGCATAATACCAACTAACCAATTCGCTTGGCTTCTCAAAGCTTTGTGCAAAAGTATCCACCATTGCACGGACTTGATCTGCGCTAGCTTGTAAGTTATTGGCATTTACCAACTCACTCAAAATCAAGCGTAAAACTGTGCTACGTTTAGCCTGCTCTTCAAACATTGCAGGTTCTAATTGAATCGCTTTAGGATCCATGCCGCGCTGTTGTAAATTTTGCGCAGTTTGCTGCATCATACGATTGATTTCAACATTAACAAGCGCTTTTGGCGTTTCAATATTTGAATCTGCCACTAATGCTTGAAATACTTGTTCTTTAGTGCGCGCTTTAATGCGTTTTTCAACTTCTTGTTCTAAACTGGCTTTGATTTCAGACTGCATTTTTTCCACATTGCCATCATCAATGCCCAAGCTTTTAGCAAAATCAGCATCAATTTTTGGCAAAACTGGTTGTGCAACACTGTTATAAATGACTGTGTAACTTACTGTTTTACCGGCCAATTGTGCAGGATTATGGTCAGCTGGGTATGTAATTTCGAATGTCTTATTGCCACCCGCTTTACCGCCTGCCAAATGCTCATCGAACTCAGCAATTCGGCCAACTTCACCCAACACCAAATCAATGCCTTTTTCACCGGTACTTTCCACCTGTTCGCCATCAATACTGGCCGCTAAAACCACATTGATTTGGTCGCCTTTTTTAGCCGCACGCTTAACAACTTCATAGCTAACACGTTGCTTAACCAACACATCCAATGTTTTTTCAACGTCGGCTTCTGTCACTTCCAGAGTAGGTTTCTCGATTTTTAATTTGCTTAAATCGTTTAACTTAACTTCAGGAAACACTTCAAAAGTTGCTGTATATTCGAAATCCGTCGCTGCCTCTGCAAATGGCTTATGTTCAATATTCGGAAAACCTGCAACGCGTAATTTATTTTCTTCAACTGCGTTACCAAAGCTGGTTTCCACTGCTTTTGAATATACTTCATCGCGCACTTGATCACCATAATGCTGGTTCACCAAACCGATTGGCGCTTTACCAGGCCTAAAGCCTGAAAACTTGGCTGTGCGCGAAATTTGAGTAAGTCTTTGTTTAATTTGACCCTCAAGCGGTGCCAATGGCACTTTAATCGTGATACGGCGTTCTAAATTACTGATTGTTTCAAGCGATGCTGCCATGTTGCAATTCCTGTATAAGTGTTACCTAAGTTGATAGGCGACGATTAGTTGTTAACAGTTTGAAAGGTTGTGACTTGCACAACCTTGATTTAGTTTTTAATACGAGCCAAGCTTTAATTTAAATAAGTTTTAAATAAAAACTTTCAGCTTGGCAATTCAAACCTGACTAGTTCAAAACAGTTTTGGAATATATCACATACTAGGTTTGAAATAAATGATGAAATAGCGACAAATAACAATAAAGCCAGCTTGAACCTTACTGTTATTAATTCAAGATATACTGGCTAATCATTCACTTAAAAATGTAAATCTGCTTGCAAATCTTCCGTATGTTCCAACCCCACTGCAATTCGTATTAAGTTATCCTGAATACCTGATTGTGCTCTTGCCTCTGGTGAAATACGGCTGTGCGTGGTACTCGCTGGGTGCGTGATGGTGCTTTTAGCATCGCCCAAATTCGCTGTAATCGAAATGAGTTCTGTCGAATCAATAAGTGCCCATGCCGCTTCTGTTAAGGTTTGTCCAGTTTTAGGCTTAACTTCGAAACTGACTATACCACCACCACTTAACTGCTGCTTCATGGCTAAAGCATGCTGTGGATGCGATGTCAGTCCTGGATAGTAAACACGCGCAACCTGCGGCTGTGCTTCCAGCCATGTTGCCAATTGCAACGCTTTACGCGCATGCGCTTCCATACGGATATGCAAAGTTTCCATTCCTTTTAAAAACACCCATGCATTAAAAGCACTCATGGTGACGCCCGCCGTACGTAAAAATGCATACACAGGCTCCATTAAAATTTTACTGCCTAACACGGCGCCACCTAAACATCTACCCTGCCCATCTATATATTTAGTAGCTGAGTGAATAACAATATCAGCGCCCAAATCTAATGGTTTTTGAATAGCGGGGGTGCAAAAACAATTATCAACCACCAGATGCACATTGGCACGATGCGCAATATCAGCTAACAGTTTAATATCACACACTTCTGTTAATGGGTTTGATGGTGTTTCGACAAAAAATAGTTTCGTTTTAGACGTAATCGTAGCTTGCCATTCAGACGGGTCAGTCAGTGATACAAAAGTAACATTCAAGCCCCAGCGTTTGAGGATATTGCCGAATAACTGAACACTAGTACCAAAAACACTGCGCGATGCCACGACATGGTCGCCAGCACTGCACAAACCCATTACACAAGCTAAAATCGCTGACATGCCACTGGAGGTTGCTACGCACTGCTCTGCGCCTTCAAGTGCTGCCAATTTATTTTGAAACATGGTGACAGTTGGGTTAGTGAAGCGTGAATAAATATTGCCGGGTTCTGTGCCACCAAAACGTGCTGCCGCTTGTGCCGCACTTTTAAACTTAAAGCTTGAATTTAAGAACAAAGCCTCTGAATTTTCACCAAACTCACTCGTTTCTGTGCCAGCACGTAAACTTACAGTCTCAGGATGATAGTTTTTTATTGTCGTCATAATGTCAAATCACTTAAATGTATGGGCGTAAAAAAACCCGTGTTAGCTAAAGAATAAGCTAAAACGGGTTTTGGCTCTCGCTTTAGCAGTATTTATTATGCGCCCGCAAGCTGAGTAAGGCTTTGTTTAAAGTTGGCCACTCAAATCAGCGCAACTCCATTTAACGCCCTTAACATGTTGATGTCAAGCGTATTACTTAACAAAAAAAAACTGGTCGCTACTTTAGCGCCTATCACTTTCAACACTTCATTTTGCTGCTGACCTAGCCCCACCCATAAAGGTAAACGCAACAAACGCTCGGACAAACTATCCGTATGTTTTAATTCGCCATGCGTGCGTGCGAATTGTTTTCCAGCTGGCGCACTATGTAAAGGAATATAATGAAACACGGGATGAATATCTTGTTTTTTAAAGCGTTTTATTAATTCAGTTCGTTGATCAAGTGAATTCAACAAAACATAATACATATGTGCATTGTGCTGGCACTCTGCCGGAATAATTGGCCGTCTTAAATCACCTTTTTGCTCTAACTCTTCCAATTCCTCATGGTAGATATTCCATATATCCAGGCGTTTTTGAGTGATTTCCTTGGCTTTTTCCAGTTGCGCGTATAAAAAGGCTGCGACGTCTTCACCCGGCAAATACGACGATCCAACATCCTGCCATGTATATTTATCAACTTGCCCGCGATAAAACTGGCTACGATTCGTACCCTTTTCGCGAATGATTTCTGCACGCTCAGCAAATCGCTCATCATTAATCAGTATGGCTCCGCCTTCGCCTGAGATGATATTTTTAGTTTCGTGAAAAGAATAAGCACCAATGTGCCCAATTGAGCCTAATGCGCGGTCTTTATAAGTTGCCATAATGCCTTGTGCAGCATCTTCAATCACTAACAAATCGTATTTTTTTGCGATTTGCATAATGGTATCCATCTCACAGCCTACACCGGCATAATGAACGGGGACAATCGCTTTTGTACGTGGCGTAATTGCCGCCTCTATCAACGTTTCGTCAATATTTAATGTATCTGGACGGATATCCACGAACACTGGCACACCGCCACGCAAAACAAAGGCATTTGCAGTCGAAACGAAAGTGTAAGACGGCATAATCACTTCATCACCAGCCTGGATTTCAGCCAACAATGCGGCCATTTCGAGTGCAGCCGTGCATGAATGAGTAATAAGCGCTTTATGTGTTTTGGTTTGATTTTCTAACCATTCACTTGCTTTATGCGTAAAGACTCCATCACCAGAAAGATTACCTGTTTCATGCGATTGCCGAATATATTCCAGTTCTTTGCCAGTGAGATATATTTTATTGAAAGGAATCATTACTCAACCTCTTATTATTTGCAAATATCGTTCAGTCTAGGTTAGTTCCGTTAAAAATACGATGACCCAAATGGGTGCACATCCAGTTAACTGATTATGAAACCTGCTCTACCGCCTCATCTTCTTCCGCATCAATTAAATTCAAATCTAGCTGCGTACTTGAATTGCTCGGCTTTTGTTTTTTATTAAAATCTCCACGCGCCGATTCAATTCGATTTAGATAGGCACTATCCACATCACCTGTCACATACTTTCCATCAAAACAGCTACAGTCAAACACCTTCATCTTCGGATTTAATTTAGAAATACCTTCAACCAAAGCATCTAAATCTTGATAAATCAGCGCATCCGCACCTATTTCCTGACAAATTTGTTCGTCTGTACGGCCTGTCGCCAACAACTCATCGCGGCTTGGCATATCAATACCATACACATTTGGGAAGCGTACTGGCGGCGCAGCCGAAGCAAAGTAAACTTTATTGGCGCCCGCGTCGCGTGCCATTTGCACAATTTGCCGTGAAGTCGTGCCACGCACGATGGAGTCATCGACCAGCAATACATTTTTACCTTTAAACTCAATACCAATAGGATTTAGTTTCTGACGTACTGATTTTTTACGTAAAGCCTGACCAGGCATGATAAAGGTGCGGCCAATATAGCGGTTTTTAATAAAACCTTCACGGCAATTTAAACCCAGCGAGATACCGACTTGCAATGCACTTGGTCGGCTGGTGTCAGGAATCGGAATGACCACATCAATTTTTAAATGACTCCATTCACGCTTAATTTTTTCAGCCAGACTGGTACCCATATCCAAACGTGTTTGATATACCGAAACGCCATCAATGACAGAATCTGGACGCGCTAAGTAAACATACTCAAAAACGCAAGGCGTTAATGTTGGCGCTTCAGCACATTGACGACTAAACAAATTGCCGTCCATATCAATGAAAACCGCTTCGCCTGGATCGATATCACGCATCAATTCAAAACCGAGCACATCCAGCGCAACGCTTTCGGATGCAACGATATATTCAGTACCTTTATCGGTATCTAACCTACCTATCACTAATGGGCGAATGCCATTCGGATCGCGAAATGCTAGCAACCCAAAATTGGCAATCATCGCAACTACTGCATAAGCACCTTTACAACGCTTATGTACGCCTGCAACCGCATCAAAGGCCATATCCGTATTTAACACCGCATTACGCGAAGTTTTTTCAATCTCATGCGCCAATACATTTAACAACACTTCAGAATCTGAATTGGTATTGATATGGCGTAAATCCTGACGGAACATTTCCGATTTCAACTGCTCAGAGTTAGTTAAATTACCGTTATGACCCAGCACGATACCAAATGGCGAGTTGACATAAAAAGGCTGTGCTTCTGCTGCGCTGGATGAGCCAGCAGTTGGGTAGCGCACATGCGCGATACCAACGTTACCGACTAAACTACGCATATGGCGCGTTTGAAATACATCTTTTACCAAGCCATTATTCTTATGCATAAAAAACGTATTTCCATCACAAGTAACAATACCGGCAGCATCTTGCCCGCGATGTTGTAACACCAGCAAACCATCATATAAAAGCTGGTTAACAGGGTTTTTGCCAACAATGCCTAAAATTCCGCACATAAATGAGTGTCCTTAATCAAACGGTTTTGGTACTGGTAAATGAATATGGTTAATCGTATTTAATATATTTGGCCACGGCTTCTGGCATCCACGGCAGCGCTGCCTTAACAAGTGCTTCAAGTGGTGAACTAAACATTGCATTTGTCCACCGACTATCTTTGGGAATATTCGTTAACCCTGCTAAAAACACTAGAACACAGACAATGAACAATCCTTTTACGAATCCAAATAATGCGCCAAAAAACCGATTTAGCCAACTTAAACCAATTTTTCTAATAATGCTTGAAAGCGCGATAGACAACAAAGCAACCACCAGCAATACAGCCAAAAAGAGAATTAAAAAAGCCGCTAATAGGCGTAGCGAATCACTTGGAATATCTTGCGGTAACAAAGGTATTAACTGGGTAGCGTATGTTTTAGCAATATAAAAGGCGGCAAGCCATCCTAATATCGATAACGCCTCACGTACAGCGCCGCGCATCATGCTAACGATGATGGAAATACCTATAATGGTTAATACGGCGTAATCAAAACTCGTCATGTTTTTACAAACGCCCTATTAGCAACACCATTATTGGCTGACAACCATGCCTGTAAGGCCTGCATCTTTGATATTTTGTAACGCAATAGCTGCGTCGTTGCGCTCACCTAACAGCTGAGTACGTAAGCGAATCTTTTTACCTTTTGCGGTATCAATTTTCTCGGTTTGCGATTTGTAGCCCAACTCCGTTAATTTGGCTTGTAACTTTTTCACATTGGCCTCATCTGAAAACACACCAATCTGCACATAAAATTTTGCGCTCACTGTGCTTTTTTTGTTATCTGCTTTTGGCGCTTCAACTTGCTTAACCGGTGTTTTTTTACTGTCTGCACTTAAGCCTTCTGCTTTTAATTTTGGCGCCGCTTCAGGATCAACATCAGCGTCAGCCTCTGGAGTTTCGGATTGGCTAGCAACATCATTGGATTTGAGCTCATCCTGTTGTGCGTCGACTTCATTAGATGGCACTACATTAGAATCAAAATCAGACACTTCAGGCAAAATTTCTGGCTTGCGCTGACTGTCTAGCGTAATCGTTACTTCATCAGCAGGCTGTTTAATGGAACGATCTTTTAATATCATCGGCAACACAATCACCATTAACAATACAAGCGCAATTGCGCCCACTAAACGCCGCCGTGCACGTTTTTTCAGGGTCAGCTCTTGATCATTGACGTCTTTTTGCATGTTTAACTTTCAGCCATATGCTAGCTATAAACTTTTTATGGGGTTGATGTTGTATTTTGCAATACAGTACTCATCGCATCTGCAACGGTATAAAAGGAACCAAACACAATTATTCTATCATTTTTAGTCGCTGTTTTACAGGCGGCATTGAGCGCAGAGGTGACATCTGCAAATAATTCAGTCACGGATTTCGGGTCGTTTTTAATCAGCCTTTGATTCAAATCAAACGCTTTTGCACCTCGCGGACTATGGTTATCGGCAACAAACCATTGGTTAATATTAGGCGCTACGGCATGAATAACACCATCAATATCCTTGTCCGCCAGCATCGCAAACACCGCGAAAGTCTTTCCAGCACAAGGCATCGCCTTTAAATTATGTGCAAGTGAAACAGCTGCATGTGGATTATGTGCAACATCCACAACAATAATCGGCTGTGTGTGAATTTGATAAAAACGTCCAATTAAGGTAACCGTCTGAAAAGCCTCATGAATGTTGGCTAGCGATACAGGCAGAATGGTATTTAAATATTGCGTGGCACAAACGACACACGCTGCATTACTTAGCTGAAAATCGCCCTGCATACCAAGATTGGGCAGCAATAACTCATGACCTTCTGCTGAATATTGCCAAGCCTGAGTTGTTTTCGTCACAGTAAAATCACGATTAATCAACTTCAGAGGTGTGCCAATTTTTGCAGCATGATCAATTAAGCTTTGCGGCGGATTTTCATCTCCACAAATGGCCAGTGCATTTTCACGAAAAATACCAGCTTTCTCAAAACCAATTTTTTCACGCGTATCGCCTAAATAATCCATGTGATCCAAATCAATCGTGGTCACGATGCTGCAAGTGGGTGAGAAAATATTAACCGCATCCAGCCTGCCGCCCAAGCCTACTTCTAAAATAACAATATCTAGGCTGTTCTGGCAAAAATGCCACATCGCCGCTAATGTTCCAATTTCAAAATAAGTTAAAGCAATATCGCCGCGCGCCTGTTCAATGGCATCGAAAGCAACACACAAATCATCATCAGAAATGTCAATATCGTTAACGCGTACGCGCTCGTTATAACGCATTAAATGCGGCGATGTGTAACAACCAACCCGATAACCGGCTTGAAGATAAACCTGACTTAACAGCGCACAAGTAGAGCCTTTACCATTAGTGCCCGCCACCGTGATAATTGGAAACGCGGGTTCCAATTGTAACTTTTGCGCAACAGCATTAACTCTATCCAAGCCCATTGCGATTGCTTTTGGATGTTGCGCTTCGATATAAGCCAACCACTGTTGTGCGGTGGTTGGCTTAGGTTTGATATTGGTCACGTTAGGCCGTATTTTAGAAATTCAAAAACTGAGGTATTAAAACAGAGACGATTTAAAGCTTAAGCGACTTTAGGCAGTTTCATTAAGCCAGATAAAATATTAGCCAATCTTTGGCGCATTTCACGGCGGTCAATAATCAAGTCAACAGCGCCGTGTTCCACCAAAAACTCTGCTCGCTGAAAACCTGCTGGCAACGTCTCACGTACGGTTTGCTCAATCACTCTAGGACCGGCAAACCCAATTAACGCGTTCGGTTCAGCAATAATAACATCGCCCAACATCGCAAAACTGGCCGAAACACCGCCCATGGTTGGGTCAGTTAATACGGAAATATAAGGCAAACCTGCTTGAGAAAGCTTGGTCAACGCAGCACTGGTTTTAGCCATTTGCATTAACGATAACAAACCCTCTTGCATACGTGCGCCGCCACTGGCCGAAATGCAGATAAAAGCAGATTGACTTTTAATTGCCGCATCGACGCCGCGCGCAAATCGCTCACCAACAACAGAGCCCATTGAGCCGCCCATAAATTTGAACTCAAACGCAGCAGCGACTACAGGAACCGCATGAATTTTGCCTTGTATCACGATTAAAGCGTCTTTTTCACCCACTTCTTTTTGGGCTAACTTCATGCGATCCGCATAGCTTTTACTATCTTTAAATTTCAATGGATCAATCGGTTCTACATTCGCACCAATCTCAATCCGTTTTTCTGTTTTGGTATCAGGGTCTAACAATTGGTTTAATCTGGCCCGTGCACCAATGCGATTATGGTGCGCACATTTTGGACATACCTCGGCATTCTGTTCCAAATCTGTTTTATACAGCACGGATTGACATGAGTCGCATTTGCTCCACAACCCTTCTGGCACATTCTTTTTATTAACAGCGCCTACAACTCGTTGAATTTTTTGCGGAATTTTTTCTAACCAGCTCATATTTACTCCTTAAGCATCAATTGCGATACGCAATTCAGCGATTAAATCGCTTACGTTTGTTAATAAATTAGCATCAGTCGAGTTCTCTATCGCTTGTACCATGCGGCTACCCACCACCACAGCATCAGCAAATGATGCTACGTTTTTCGCAGTGACAGAATCCTTTACGCCGAAACCTACGCCTACTGGCAAATTAGTTACTTTTTTAATTTCTGCAACACGCGCTTTTACTTCTTCAATATCTAAATTGGCAGAGCCAGTCACACCTTTAAGTGACACGTAATATAGAAAACCGCTGGCTTGACTGACAATTAAACTAACACGCGCAGCATCAGTGGTAGGCGATAATAAAAAGATGCTATCCATATCGTTTGCTTGCAGCTGACTAATGAATTCTTTGCATTCTTCGGGCGGATAATCGACTGTGATAACGCCATCCACACCAGCCGCTTTAGCGGATTTGGTAAACTTCTCTGCACCCATTGCTTCTATTGGATTGGCATAACCCATTAATATAATAGGCGTTTTGTCGTCAGTCTGGCGAAACTCGGCAACAAAACCCAACACCTTACTTAAACCAATTTTATGCACCAATGCACGCTCACTTGCACGTTGAATAACTGGGCCATCAGCCATTGGGTCAGAAAACGGTACACCTAGTTCAATCATATCCGCGCCACTTGCTACCATGGCATGCATTAAATTAACAGTATGTTTGGGGTGTGGATCCCCCGCTGTAATGTAAGGAATTAACGCCTTTTTGTTAATGGTTTTTAGATGGGAAAATACGGTTCGAATGCGCGACATATAATTAAACTGGCAAAAAATTTGAAGAAAGCTGGAAATTGAAAAGCACAAAACAAGGCAAGGTGCGAGCTAAAAATAAAAACGAAGCATATGGTTTATATGTGAGTTTTTGATTTTTAGTGAAGTAACGCCGCATTGTGAAGTGGTTTTCGATTTACAAAGTGATGTTGGCTAGCTTGGCAACAGTATTAATATCTTTGTCACCTCGACCTGATAGATTAACCAGGATAATTTCATCTTTACGCATGGTTTTAGCCATTTTCTCCGCATGCGCCAAGGCATGACTTGACTCTAATGCAGGAATAATACCTTCTGTGCGGCATAAGCTATGAAAAGCAGCCATCGCCTCATCATCGGTAATCGCCACATACTCAGCACGTTTAATATCTTTTAACCAAGCGTGTTCCGGACCAACTCCTGGATAATCCAAACCAGCTGAAATTGAGTGTGTTTCCACAATATTGCCATTAGCATCTTGCATTAAATAGGTGCGATTACCATGCAAAACACCAGCAGGACTATTCGCCGTCAGCGGTGCCGCATGCATGCCAGTTTCTAACCCGTGCCCTGCTGCTTCCACGCCGATTAAACGCACATTTGGCACATCAATATAGGGGTAAAATATACCCATTGCGTTAGACCCACCACCGACACAAGCAACGACGGCATCGGGCTGACGACCAATCATTTCCTGCATTTGCTGTTTAGCCTCTACGCCAATTACGGCCTGAAAATCACGCACCATCATCGGATAAGGATGTGGGCCTGCGACTGTACCAATAATATAAAATGTATTTTCGATATTAGTGACCCAATCCCGCATCGCCTCATTCAGCGCATCTTTAAGCGTTTTTGAACCACTTTCTACTGGCACCACGGTTGCGCCTAATAGTTTCATTCTAAATACGTTTGGCGCCTGACGTTTGACGTCCTCAGAGCCCATGTATACCACACACTCCAAGCCCATTCTAGCGGCAATCGTTGCAGTTGCCACGCCATGCTGCCCTGCACCGGTTTCAGCAATCACGCGTGGCTTGCCCATACGTTTCGCTAACAAAGCCTGACCTACTGTGTTATTGACTTTGTGTGCGCCAGTATGGTTTAAATCTTCGCGTTTTAGATAGATTTGCGCGCCACCTACTTTGTCAGACCATCTTTTAGCATGGTAGATTGGACTTGGTCGACCAACAAAATGTTTTAAATCGTGTGCATATTCAGCCAGAAAAGCCTCATCAAAACGATACTTTTCATACATAACACGCAACTCTTCAAGCGCTTCAATTAATGTTTCCGCTACAAAAGTGCCACCAAACCGACCAAAATGACCGCGCGCATCAGGCATGTCATATACTTGCATGTCATTTACTCCCACTTAAATTCCTTATTTATTTACTGCCTGCATAAAAGCTGCAATTTTTGCTGCATCCTTTATAGCCTTGCTTGCTTCCACACCGCCACTTACATCCACTGCGTAAGGCTGCACCTGCTTAATCGCATCCGCCACATTTTCAGGGTTTAAACCACCTGCCAATATAATGGGTTTAGTCATGCCTTTTGGAATCAACTCCCAATTAAATACATGCCCTGTTCCACCAAACGCGGTTTCTGAATAGGTGTCCAGCAGCAAGGCTTTTGCACTGCCAAACTCAACTTCGCATTGTAACAAATTAGTATCACTCTTAACGCGAATCGCCTTCAAATAAGGCAACTTTATTCTTTCACATTCTGCTGCAGTTTCATCACCATGAAACTGCAAAACATCAATGCGCACTTGAGATATCACTGCTTCAATTTCCGTTGTCGGTGCATTCACAAACAAACCCACCACACTGACAAATGGCGGAATAGCAGCAACAATTTGCTGTGCCTGACTAATGGTGACAAAACGCGGGCTAGAGGCGTAAAACACCAAGCCAATTGCATCTGCGCCATATTTAATCGCGTTCAGTGCATCCACTGCATTTGTAATGCCACAAATTTTGACTCTTGTTCTCAACTTTTATACTTTCTCTTTACATTAAGGTAATGTGATTGCCTATCAATACAGCAGAACCCAATTAACGTATAAAGTTTAATTGACGTTGCGTATTGGGCAAATTATATTTGGCATGATAAACCACACCCGTTAAATATAATCCATTCGGTGAAAATGTTGGCGGCGACAAAGTCCGATTCTTTTCCGCCAACAGGCTTTTAATCCATTCTGGTGAATATTTTCCATTACCGACATAAATAAGCGCACCAACCATATTCCTCACTTGATGCTGCAAAAAAGCGTTGGCTGAGAAATTAAAAACAATCGATTCCCCATGTGTTGCCACTGTAGCCGTTGTTAAATTTCTAATAGGCGTTTTAGCCTGACATTCACTGGCGCGAAAAGCGCTAAAATCATGCTCGCCTTGCAAATAAACAATCGCGGCCTGCATTGCCGAAATATCCAGCGGCAAATGATACCAACCCGCTTTTTCTGCATAAATAGCAGATGCAGTGGGTTGATTCACCAGTAAATATTGATAATGTCGTTGCGTGGCAGAAAATCGTGCGTGAAAATCATCATCGACAACATGCGCCCAAATAACACGCACACTTGGTGGTAAAAAAGCATTAACACCGCGAACCCAAGCACTCAATGGTCGAATTACTTCGGATTCAAAATGTACAACCTGCATAAGCGCATGTACACCAGTATCCGTCCGCCCAGCAGCGTGTACCCGGACAGGTTGATTGGCAATATTCATAATTGCTTCTTCAATGCTATCTTGCACACCACACTTCTCAGGCTGACTCTGCCAGCCGCAAAAATGTGCGCCATCATACTCAACACCCAAAGCAATGCGCATTTAATCCAGCACTTTCCAGACAATATCGACTATTACACTCGATAGTCGTGTCATGACGTTCATTTTCGGGATAAATTCAAAGTGGGTATAAGCAAATTCAGACATGTAAGCGCATTTTAATCCCAACAAAAAAGCCGAGCAACAAACCCGGCTTTTTATTGGTTTAAATTAATGATTAAGATTTGGCAAGCTTTGCTAAAAGCGCTTCAGCACGTTTACGCTGATTAACGCCACCTTCTTTAATTACTTCGTCTAACAACTCTTTAGCGCCTTCTTGATCATCCATCTCGAGATAAGCGGCAACCAAATCCAGTTTAGTCTCAATCTCAATCGGCTCATCAGCAGATAAAGCGATTGACTCATCACCCGTTCCAGAATCCTCCATCTCCAAACTGATTGCAGATAAATCAAAAGTGTTAGCAGTTGATTCATCCTCTTCAACATAACTAGCGGCTTCGGGGGACAAGGTACTTAAATCGAAATTAAAACCTGTTTCAGTTGATGCGTTTTCATCTGCAACTTTAGGCTCACTTAAATCAAACTCACCTAAAGCAGGTTCATCTATTTGAGGAAATTCAATTGTTTCAGAAGTCTCATCCGCACTAATAAATTCGATTTCACTGACATTTTCAGCTGCTTCTGGCTCAGATTCTGGCGCATTAAAGCCAGACATATCCAAACCTGGCATGGTATGTCCAAAATTAGTTTCTGTATCTGCAAACTCTGATTTAGCAGGCGCTTCAGAGGTAGTTGCTAATTGCCCGAAATCAAAGTCCAAACCCTCATCTATTTTCTGTGAGACTTCAGGTAAGGCTGATGATTCCTGTTCAGGCTCTGTTACGTCTGCAAATGTATTAAAGGCTAAGCCATCTGAATCAACTGCCTCCAAATTATTCGCAATCGTGCTATCTAGGTTTTCGGTTGGCAGTGCTGCCTGCTCAGATGCACTGTCTTGATCCAAGTTTAAACTATCCAAATCTAAATCAAATGCATCTTTTGAGTTTGCCGGCGAGTCTTGCTCTAAAGACTCATTATCAAATGAAAAATCCAAATCTGTTTCGCTGGCGATCGGCGCATCAGAAAAATCACTGGCATCTAATTTTTCACTTAAACCTGAATGCACAGTGCTCACTTGATATAACGGATTGCTCGGCTCTAATTTTTGACCAATTTCAGCCACTTTAGCCCAGGTTGGATCTGCTGATCCTAACGAGGTATAAAGTTCACCAGCTATGGTTTCAAATGCAGAAACATTTTTACTTGCAGCATACATTTCTAACAATTTAAGATGTAACTCGTAACGTTTAGGCTCTTTTGAAATTGCATCTTTTAAAATTTCTTCTGCTTGAGCATCGCGACCATAAGCCATATACACTTCAGCTTCAGCGATCGGATCAACATCATTTGTGTCAATCATGCCGCCATTCGCGCTTTGAGAAAAGTCAGTTAAGAATGAAGTATCACCCGTATCCACACTTGAGCCCGATGTGTTGCCAAAAACGGTGTTCGCTTTTAGACCGCCAGAGGTCATAATACCCTGCTCAAAATCAGCTAGATTGCGCTTGCGTTTATTACGCAAATACAACCAGCCACCGCCCAACAAGGCTAGCAATCCAAGGCCTCCACCTACTAAAGGCAAGTCCAATTCATCTAATATGCTTGACTCTGCAACAGGCTCAGGTGTCACGACAGGTTTTGGGATTGCTTTTTCTTCTGGTTTTTTGACAGTCGCTACAGGCGCTGGTGGTTCAACTGCAACGGCTTCAGTTGGTGCAACTTCAATAGATGCCGCATTTTCGGATCCAGCCGGATTAGCTTGCTCGGCGCTATTCTGTTCTTGCGTAGCTTGTTGCTCTGCTTGTTTTTGTATCTCAGACATTGCGCCATTTTTTAAGGCAAGCAATTTCTGCATGTCTTCAATTTGCTTTTCTAAGGCCGCCGTTTTATCTTGTGCTTCTTTTACACTTTTTTCACGTGCTGTAGACTCTTCTTGCAAAGCCGCAATTTTGGCCTGCAAAGACCTTGTATCTTCCGCCTCTTTTTTTGTTAAAGCCATCTCACCTGCTGAAAGCTTTACAACATCCTTAGGCCCTGCTTGAACTGGTAGCGACTGATCTTCAGCCGCACTTTTAATTTTCCCATCTGCTGATTGTGCACTGGATTCAGAATCACTAGGCGCTGTCTCGGCAACAATACCAGCCAATTTGTTGCGATAAGCGTTCCAATTGGCCGCTTGCACTTTAACTTCTTTTGATGCCTGCTGGCGAGATATCGCAGCTAAATCCTGCTCAGTAGGCTGGCGAATGATTTTGCCGACTTTTAAGCGATTTATATTTTTTCCATCAAAGGCATTAGGGTTGGCTTGATATAGACCGATCAACATCTGATCAAGGCTAATACCTTCCGGCTTCATATCTCGCGCAATCTTAGCCAATGAATCACCGCGCTGTGTCACATATTCCGATCCTGAAGATTCACCTATCGCTTCAGGTTCAACATTAGCCGATGACTTTGCTTGGTTGTTACTACTTGATTTTCTACTTTGGGTCGCCGTACCAGTAGCAGTTGCGCTATTACTTGGATTTGTTGACTTAACCACCGGCGCCTGTGTCGCTTGACTTGGCATGGCTGAACTTTGTGAATCAGCTGTTTCACCCGTATAACCAGGCGGATCCAGCAGCACAGTGTATTCACGCAAAAGCCTTCCGGAAGCCCAATCTACTTGAATGAGCATATCTAAAAATGGCTCACTAATGGGCTGGGTAGATTTTAATCTTAAGCTAGAAGTGCCCGTTGAGTTTTTGATAACTTCGATTTTAATACTGTTGTGAGAAGCTGGGCGCTCAATGCCTTGACTTGCATAAGCCTCTTCAGAAGCAATGGCAGCAACAATACTATTTAACTCTTCTGGAGTAACCGATAATAATTCAATGTCGGCTTTTAATGGTTCGCCCAACCCAGAGCTCACATTTAATTTGCCTAATCCTGCAGCAAATACTGATATCGGTATTAATGCCATGCATAAAGCAGCTGTCATTTTCTTTAGTTTTGAGCTGTGCACTATTTCACCCTTAAATATTCACTTAAATATTGCAATAACGAAAATAACATCAATTAGTTAGAGTTGCAAGCTCATCATACACATTATGTGTGCATGCTATGTGGTTGTTCGCGCTTATTGTTGGTTTTTATCAACGTTAATTTTCATTACAAGCACTTAGCGCTCGATTAATATGCGCAGCATGCGGCGTAATGGCTCCGCAGCGCCCCATAGCAACTGGTCACCCACAGTAAATGCGGACAAATAATCATTGCCCATATTTAATTTGCGTAAACGCCCAACAGGTGTAAGTAATTTACCTGTCACTGCCGCAGGGGTTAGATCGCGCATACTCGCTTCGCGCTCATTGGGAATGACCTTTGCCCATTCATTCGCCTCAGCTAACATTTGGCTAATTTCATCTAAAGGTACATCTTTTTTAAGCTTAATTGTCAATGCTTGGCTATGGCAACGCATGGCGCCGATACGCACACAAAGGCCATCAATATGAATTGGATTAGCTTCGTGACCTAAAATTTTATTAGTCTCAACACCACCTTTCCATTCTTCCTTACTTTGACCATTACCTAAATCTTTATCAATCCATGGAATCAGGCTACCAGCTAGCGGCACACCAAAATGCGCTTTAGGGAATTTTTCATCGCGCAAAGTACCGGCAACTTCACGATCAATATCTAAAATCGCCGACGCTGGGTCTTTTAGCAAATCACTGGCAGCAAGATGTGCCTCACCCATTTGTTTGAGTAACTCGCGCATATTCTGTGCACCTGCGCCAGAAGCAGCCTGATATGTCATGGATGTTGCCCATTCAACCAAATCGGCTTTGAACAAGCCATTCAATGCCATCAACATTAATGAAACAGTACAGTTGCCGCCCACCCAATTATTACCACCCTTGTGCAATGCATCTTGAATAACGTGCATATTCACTGGGTCTAAGATAATGACTGCATCTTTTTCCATGCGTAAAGTTGAAGCCGCATCAATCCAATGACCATTCCAACCGGCTGAACGTAATTGTGGGAAAATTTCGCTGGTGTAGTCGCCACCTTGACAAGAAATAATGACATCCATTACTTTCAAGTCAGCAATGTTTTTCGCGTCTTTTAATGGCGCAGAGTCTTTACCAATACCAGGTGCTTTACCGCCAACTTGGGACGTAGTAAAGAATTGCGGCTCAATTAGCGCAAAATCATTCTCTTCTATCATGCGCTGCAATAGGACTGAACCTACCATGCCACGCCAACCTACAAATCCAACTTTTAACATTTTTTATCCCAGATTAATCTAGTAACTACTTGGCTTTAATTTTTTTAACTACTTTTATCTAATTAAGTGCTGCAACAACCGCATCACCCATTGCATTACAGCCCACTTTTTTACAGCCATCGGTCACAATGTCGGCCGTTCTGTAACCTTGCGCCAATGCTTTTTTAACCGCATTTTCAATCTTGAGCGCATTTGCTTCATCGTTAAATGTATAACGCAACATCATGGCAGCAGACAGAATCGTTGCCAGTGGGTTAGCAATATCTTTACCTGCAATATCCGGTGCTGAGCCATGGCTAGGCTCATACATACCTTTATTATTCGCATCCAGCGAAGCTGAAGGCAACATACCGATTGAGCCAGTTAGCATGGATGCTTCATCCGACAAAATATCACCAAAAATATTACCCGTCACCATCACATCAAACTGTTTTGGGGCACGAATCAATTGCATTGCCGCGTTATCCACATACATATGACTTAACTCCACTTCAGGATATTCTGCTGACAATTCAATCATCACCTGGCGCCATAACTCTGTTGTTTCTAGCACGTTGGCCTTATCCACACTGCACACTTTTTTATTACGTTTCATGGCAATATCAAACGCCACACGGCCAATGCGACGAATCTCGGATTCGTTATAACGCATGGTATTAATACCTTCGCGCTCGCCATTTTCCAGAGTTGAAATACCACGTGGCTGACCAAAATAAATATCACCAGTAAGTTCGCGAATAATCATTAAGTCTAAACCAGAAACTACTTCCGGCTTTAATGTCGAAGCATCTGCCAATTCAGGATAAAGCAATGCTGGACGTAAGTTGGCGAACAGATTCAACTCTTTACGAATGCGCAATAAACCACGCTCTGGTCGTAAATGACGTTCTAACTTATCGTATTTCCAATCCCCAACCGCACCCAATAAAACGGCATCAGACTCTTTTGCCAATTTTAGCGTTGCTTCAGGTAATGGGTCACCTGCGGCTTCGTAACCTGCACCACCAATTGGCGCCTCTGTCATGTCCAAATCCAGATCTAATGCTTTAAGTACTTTAACAGCTTGTGCAACAATTTCCGGCCCGATACCATCACCAGGCAATACTGCGATTTTCATGAAGAACTTTCTAACTTTTAAAATTTAATTAAACAACTTTTAGTTAAATAACCAAGGTTGTGCTTGCTTATGCTGAATTTCGAATGCTTTGATTTTATCCTGCTGTTGCATGGTTAAACCAATATCATCCAAGCCGTTAAGCAAGTTATGCTTCCGTACTTCGTCAACGTCGAATCTATAGGATTTTCCACCTGGTGTGGTCACGGTTTGCGTAGCCAAATCAATGTTCAATTGATAACCTTCAGCCGCCGCTACTTCGTTAAATAAATCCTCTACGATTTCAGCAGACAACACGATTGGCAACATGCCATTTTTAAAGCAGTTATTAAAGAAAATATCGGCAAAGCTAGATGCAATCACCACTTTAAAACCATAATCTTCCAACGCCCACGGCGCATGCTCGCGACTTGATCCACAGCCAAAATTCTCACGCGTCAGCAACACACTCGCACCTTGATAGCGCGCTTGGTTCAGCACAAAATCTGGATTGAGTGGGCGTTTGGAATTATCCATTCCAGGTTCACCGTGATCGAGATAACGCCATTCATCAAACGCATTAGGTCCGAAACCTGAACGCTTGATTGACTTCAAAAACTGCTTAGGAATAATCGCATCCGTGTCTACGTTCGCGCGATCTAGCGGTGCTACCAAGCCATTTAATTGGGTAAAAGCGTCCATTTAATTATTAGGTGACTTCTGAATTTTGTCACCTACCTTTTCCAAATCCTTACCAAAACCATGCCATGTATTACAACCAGCTAACACGATTGCAAAAGTTAATGCCATTAACACCATTAATTTATTCATTTAGTTTCCTACCTGTCACTTAACTTAAAAATCAAACAAACTGTCTCACATCAACAAAATGTCCTGCAACCGCGGCGGCGGCGGCCATTTCCGGACTGACTAAATGTGTACGCCCGCCTTGCCCTTGGCGACCTTCAAAATTACGGTTAGATGTTGATGCGCAACGCTCACCTGGCTCCAAGCGATCCGCGTTCATTGCTAAACACATTGAGCAGCCTGGCTCACGCCATTCAAACCCAGCATCTGTAAAAATCTTGTCCAACCCCTCAAGCTCGGCCTGTGCTTTTACCAAACCGGAACCTGGCACAACCAAAGCCAATTTGACATTGGGTGCAATATGCTTGCCTTTTGCAACTGCCGCTGCGGCACGCAAATCTTCGATGCGCGAATTGGTACAAGAACCGATAAATACTTTATCAATATTGATTTCATCAATCGGCGTATCGGGCGTTAGACCCATGTAAGTGTAAGCGCGCTCCCAGTCGCTACGCTGCACTTCATTTTTAGCCATATCCAAACGGGGCACTTTGCCATCCACACCAACCACCATTTCTGGCGATGTTCCCCAAGTCACTTGTGGCTGAATGTCTTCTGCTTTTAATGTGACAACCGTATCAAATTTTGCACCTTCATCGCTATGCAAGGTTTTCCAATATGCGACGGCTGCATCCCACTGCTCTGCCTTGGGCGAAAATGGACGGCCTTTAACATAATTAATGGTCGTATCATCCACCGCCACCATGCCAGCGCGTGCGCCTGCCTCAATCGCCATATTGCATAAAGTCATGCGGCCTTCCATGCTCAAACCACGAATTGCCGAACCTGCAAATTCAATGGCATAGCCATTGCCGCCAGCAGTACCGATTTTGCCGATAATGGCCAAAGCAACATCTTTTGCTGTTACGCCATGACCCAACTGACCTTCTACTAATACCTGTAAGGTTTTTGATTTTTTTGAACCAGGCATTGAGTTGCCATCACGTGCTCAACTTCAGAGGTACCAATTCCGTGTGCCAACGCACCAAAAGCACCATGTGTACTGGTGTGCGAGTCCCCGCAAACCACGGTCATACCTGGTAACGTCGCGCCTTGTTCAGGGACAATCACATGCACGATACCTTGACGCATATCGTTCATCTTGAATTCAGTCACACCATGCTCGGCACAGTTCTCATCCAAAGTTTGTACTTGCAAGCGTGAAATGGGATCGACGATTCCTGCAACACCTGTGCTTCTTTCAGTTGTCGCCACATTATGGTCAGGCACGGCCAAGATAGAGTTAACGCGCCATACTTTGCGATTCGCTAATTTCAGGCCTTCAAACGCTTGTGGACTGGTCACTTCATGCACCAAATGACGGTCAATATAAATCAGCGCGGTGCCATTTTCTTCATGCACAACGTGAGAGTCAAACAATTTATCGTAAAGCGTTTTTGCAGCCATTATTTAAACCTAACCTTAACTACTATTCTCTAAAATTACCAAACTGTAACGGGAAATCCGTCACATTTTTTTTACAAAGTGCGATCGCATCTTGCAGTAAGTCACGTTTTGCACCATTTACACGTACTTCGTCGCCCTGAATACTGGCTTGTACTTTTAAGCCCGAATCTTTAATCAATTTAACGATGCGTTTGGCTAAATCAGTGTCAATACCTGCGCGAATTTTCAGCTCTTGCTTCACTTTATTGCCGCCGACTTTTTGCACATCATTGTGTTCTAAGCGTTTAGTAGAATCCGCTTCTTTTTTTCTCCATGCCCGGCAATAAAATATCTTTAATCTGATCCAGCTGAAAATCATTATCACCATACAAAGTAATAATGCTGTCTTTTTCGTTCAATTCAACCTTGGCAGAGGTGCCTTTAAAATCGTAGCGATTGGTAATTTGTTTACCAGCGGCATCAATGGCATTTTTTAAGGCAACCATATCGACTTCGGAACTAATATCAAAACTAGGCATATAAATCCTTATAACTCTTTAAGCGCAGGCTATGCAAGGCATAAGTGCGAAGACAGTACAGTACGGCAAACACCAAATAACGCCGCAGAGCCAAGCATTACTATTCAAAGTGGCAGACGTAGTCTAAGGTTTCTGTCACTTCAATATCAAAACTGGAATTACCAGGCACCGTAAATTTTTCGCCCGCGCCGTATGTTTTCCATGACTCTTCGCCTTGCAAACGTACTTTACAAACTCCCAAATTAATTTCCATCAACTCTGGTGCAGCAGTATTAAATGTAAGCGAACTTGGGAAAATAATACCAAGCGTACTACGTGTTCCGTTCGGAAACAGCACGGTATGGCTGACACATTTTCCATCGAAATATACATTCGCTTTTTTCTTTACACTGACATTGTCAAATTGCGCCATTCTTAACTCCTCAATCTTTATATTTTAATTAACTGTATTGAATAAATAATATTTTAAGCGTTTATCGAATGAACAATTAGCGTTGTTTATTTTTCAAGTTAGCCGCTATACGCATTCTTAACGCATTTAACTTAATAAACCCGCCTGCATCTTTTTGATCATATGCGCCTTTGTCATCTTCAAAAGTGGCAATCGTTGAATCAAACAATGAATTCGTTTTACTATCGCGCCCTGCCACAATCACATTACCTTTATAAAGCTTTACGCGCACCCAGCCATTAACTGAAGTTTGCGTATGATCAATCAACGTTTGCAAGGCAATCCGCTCAGGACTCCACCAATAGCCGTTGTAAATCATGCTGGCGTAACGCGGCATTAAATCATCTTTCAAATGCGCTACTTCACGGTCTAATGTGATTGACTCAATCGCACGGTGCGCTTTGAGCATAATCGTGCCACCAGGCGTTTCATAGCAACCGCGCGACTTCATCCCTACATAACGATTTTCAACTAAATCTAAACGACCGATACCATGCTTACCGCCAATTTTATTCAATTGTGCCAATAACTCATGCGGCTTCATCGCTTCACCATTTAATGAAACCGGGTCACCGTTCACATATTCAATATCTAAGTACTCAGCAGCATCCGGCGCTTTTTCTGAGCTGACACTCCAGCGCCACATTGACTCTTCGGCTTCTGCGGCTGGATTCTCTAAATGGCGGCCTTCGTAAGATATATGCAGCAAATTAGCGTCCATGCTGTACGGGCTGCCGCCTTGCTTGTGCTTCATCTCTACTGGAATACCATTTTTTTCGGCATATGCCATCAATTTTTCACGACTTAACAAATCCCACTCACGCCATGGCGCGATGATCTGTATATTTGGATTCAAGGCATAAGCACCTAGTTCAAAACGTACTTGGTCGTTGCCTTTGCCAGTTGCGCCGTGCGAAATCGCATCGGCATTGGTTTCAGCCGCTATTTCAATTAAACGTTTAGCGATTAACGGACGCGCAATTGATGTCCCTAATAAGTACTCGCCTTCATAAACTGTATTGGCGCGGAACATTGGGAACACAAAATCGCGCACAAACTCTTCACGTACATCGTCAATATAAATCTCTTTAACACCAGCCGCTTTGGCCTTTGCGCGCGCGGGTTCCAGCTCTTCACCTTGCCCTAAATCGGCAGTGAAAGTGACCACTTCACATTTATATTCGTCCTGCAACCATTTCAAGATAACCGATGTATCCAAGCCACCAGAATAGGCAAGCACCACTTTATTTACTTTACTCATTACTTAACTTACCCTTCAATTCACAAGCAGTTCAAAAGCCACTAAAAAACTAACTATTACCATCAAAATCATACCTAACAAAAATAATCTATCCGCAAAAGCCTCTGTTTTAGCCGTGTTATTGTCGGAACGCAAGGACCAGTAAGAAAATATGGTACTTGCCAAAAAAAACAATCCATCGATCGCAATTAGGTCATCCGCCCAGCTAGCAACCTTACCTTTAGGTACAAGTTGCATCACGGTAATAACAGTCATACAAACGCCAACCATCGTAGAAGACACTGGCAATATATGGCGCGAGATGTCTGTTACTTTATTGACCATTAACTGTCTATTTTCCCTAACAATAGATACTCCATTAAGGCTTTCTGTACGTGCAAACGATTCTCCGCCTCTTCCCACACAATCGATTGTGCACCGTCAATGACTTCGGCCGCAACTTCCTCGCCCCTATGTGCAGGTAAACAATGCATAAAAAGTGCGTCTTTAGCAGCAATTTTCATCATGTCTGCATCAACCTGCCAATCAGCAAAATCTCGCATACGCTCTTCGTTCTCGGCCTCGAAACCCATGCTAGTCCACACATCAGTAGTGACCAAGTCCGCACCACGCGCCGCTTCCATTGGGTCAGCAAACGTTTCAAAATGATCGTTGCCATACAAATTGGCACGCTCCGGTTCAACTTCATAGCCTGGTGGAGTAGAAACATGCACATTAAAATCCAACAATTCCGCTGCTTGCAACCAAGTATTACAGACATTATTGCTATCGCCGATCCATGCAACCGTTTTGCCTTTTATCGAGCCTTTTTGTTCAATAAAAGTAAAAATATCCGCCAAAATCTGGCAAGGATGATATTCATTTGTCAGTCCATTAATGACTGGCACGCGAGAATTGGCAGCAAAACGCTCAATAATATCTTGCTCGAAAGTGCGTATCATCACAATGTCTGACATGCGTGAGATCACCTGTGCTGCATCTTCTACCGGTTCACCACGACCCAATTGTGAATCACGCGTATTCAAATAGATAGCCGAACCACCCAGTTGATGCATGCCAGCTTCAAACGACAACCGTGTACGTGTACTGGCTTTTTCAAAAATCATCACCAAGGTGCGATCTTGCAGCGGCCAATATTGCTGGTACGTTTTAAATTGTTGCTTAATCCATTTGGTGCGCGTAAAAATATGATTCAACTCATCCGTCGTTAAATCATTGAATTGCAGAAAATGTTTAATTGCAGCCATATTCAATACTCGAATTTCTTTTTTTTTGGTTTATACCTAATTTATTACAGCTAGTTTATTGAGCCAGAAACTGTTTAATCAACTTAACCAAACGCTCGACCAATTCAAGTGATTCTGCTTCGTTAATCATCAACGGTGGCAACAAGCGTATCACTTTATCAGCAGTCACATTAATTAATAGCTGCGTTTCCAATGCCATTTTCACAATATCAGCACATGGCCTATCCAACTCAATTCCAACCATTAAACCGGCATGGCGGATTACCACAACACCTTGCGTACCAGCCAATTCAGCTTTTAATTTTTCGGAAATCAAATCACCCATTCTCAATGCATTTTCACGCAGGCTCTCATCCTGAATTGCATTTAAAGTGGCTAATCCAGCAGCCGTGGCAAGTGGGTTTCCGCCAAAAGTAGAGCCATGTTTACCATAAGTGAATATATCCGCTGCCGCACCTTTTGCTACGCAGGCACCAATCGGCACGCCAGAGCCCAAGCCTTTAGCCAGGCTCATTACGTCAGGTGTCACGCCTGTATGCTGGAATGCGAACCAAGTACCTGTACGGCCAATGCCGCTTTGCACTTCATCTAACATCAGCAACCAGCCATTTTCATCACAGACGCTACGCAAACCCTCAAAGTAAGCTTGCAAGTCAGTCGGAATCTGAACGCCGCCCTCACCCTGTACAGGCTCAACTAAAATAGCCACCACGTTGTTTTTGCGCGACGCTATTTGCTTAATGGCTTCTAAATCATCGTATGGCACGCGGATAAAGCCAGACACCAGCGGCTCAAAACCGGCTTGCGCTTTGCGATTACCCGTAGCAGAAAGTGTCGCCATAGTACGGCCATGAAAAGAACGCTCCATCACAATAATTTCAGGGTTTTCTATGCCTTTATTATGTGCATAAAGACGCGCCAATTTAATACTGGCCTCATTCGCTTCACAACCCGAGTTACAGAAAAACACTTTATCCATGCCAGATATTTCAGCCAATTTATCAGCCAAAGCCTCTTGCTCGGCAATGTGATAAATATTAGACACATGAATCAGCTTAGCGGCTTGATCGGATATGGCTTTCACCAGCTTTGGGTGCGCATGCCCAAGCCCGTTTACTGCCACGCCCGCAAGCGCATCCAGATATTTATTACCTTGTTCGTCCCACAACCATACGCCCTCACCTTTAACAAAGGTGACTGGCTGCCGATTGTAAGTATTCATTAAATGACTGTTGGTCAAATTCGACATGATTTTATTTCTATTCTAAATTTAAAAATTCAATAAGTTATCTACAAGGCATTTACATGTAAACAAATCTAAAACCGAAAAAGAAAACGGCGGCTAAGGCCGCCGTTATTGCCTTATCATTGCTACAATCCCAATGCTGCGCGATGCGTTAGTCCATTCGCCATAAAAAACAACATAGGGATAGACAGCATCATATTCGTACGTGATGCCAACATCGCAACACGGCGAGCTTTGGCTTTGGCGCCATCATCGGCTGGCACCAATCCCAAGATTTTCTGCTGATTTGGCCAAATTAGCACCCACACATTAAACAGCATAATCGTACCTAACCAAGCACCAATTCCAATGCCCTCATAACCATTACGCAATAAAAACGCATCCGTGAAACCAGCACCTAACAGACCAGCACCCGCAACCCACGTCACAACCGCAGACCAGCGAAACCAGAATAATGCGCGCGGCGCAACATGCTTTGTAATACCAGTAGCCGTGCCATCTGCGGCAGCATCTTTTAGCGCCGCCATTTGCACTAAATTAAAATAATATAACAAACCAATCCATGTAATACCGGACAACAAATGGATCCAACGCACGATTCCTGGCATGAGTTCCATTATTAACCCCCTGTAACTAAAAAGTTTTTGAGGAAAAGCACTAAGACAAAAGTGAGTATTAGCCCCGAAATAATGGTGCCTGCAACTGATTCAAGTGGGTTTTTCATTGCAATTGCTCCTTGGTAACTTTGTCGCCGCTGGCTTATTTTAATTTTTTTATTTTTATGAGTATTGAGATTAGCCTAAAAGGCGCTTTTTAGCAAGATTTTGACATGAATTGACGGATGCTTAAGTACAATTTCGCTTTGTATTCAAATCTATATGTAAAAAAGGTTGAATCCGCAACTGCGTATCGGGATGCGAAGATAGCAACTCGCTAATTGAATGTGTTTTCTGCTTTGGATCGGAGCCAGGCTTAGGTTTAGCATTTTTGTCATTCGTCGCTACAAGTGCCTGCGCTTCTAAGCGCTGCAGAATATCGGCAAACGCACGCGTGGGTAAACAAGCTTTTTGTAACGCGCTTAACGCAAAACGATCCGCTTCCAACTCATGTTCGCGCGAATAGCGCATCTGCATCAATACTGCTGGCAAACCAGATGCCACCGAACTGACATCGCCTGTAACTGCTGCAATAATCAAGCCCGCCAACACGCCTTGCAAGCTTTGCCTGAACGCGTGGCGTTGCTGAACATGACCCAATTCATGCGTTAAAACAGCCACAATTTCGGTATCGTTTTTAGCTAGCCTCACCAAGTCATCTGTCACCACCATAATGCCGCCGGGCAACGCAAAAGCATTGGCACCGATTACACCGCCATTTCTAAACTCCAGCCGATAAACTGGGCAGTTTTTTACTTTGCTGCAGAGATTACTTAATGCTGCGGTAATCGCAGCTTTATGAGTGACGTCTGTTTCACTGAGAGAAAAATATCCCAGCTTGTGATCCAAGCCCTTCAGCACTTGTTCGCCCAATTGCGCTTCCATGCTAGGCGGCGTAGCCTTTGCGACCGCCTCCGCCAATTTTGGCACGCCAAATTGCAAAAAAAGCCAACCGGCAAATACCGTTAATAGCAATGATGCAAAAACCAAGGCCAGATGGTTTTCTAAATAGTGTAACCCACGCCAAAATAAATTGGTTTTTAACGGCATTAACGCTTCTAAAACATCAATATTTTCAGCTTCTAAACGACCACCATTGGGCAAATCGATTAATCGCTTTGCTTTACCCAGTTTCGCTTGCACATCACAATCAGCCAAAGCAAAAGCTAGCGACTCATTTGCGATTTCAAATGCAATATGTAGATGAGGTGATGTCTTCACGCGCACCGTCACAGGCTTGGCACGCGCCCTTAATCCATCAAAATAATCCGCCTGAAAAGACACGACTTAAGTCTTAACCAAAAGATAAATCGACATCAAACATCTCAGCCATTTCTTCGCCAGTGGCCTTCACTTCGGCTTTTTTATCACCTACAAATTGGTCAAAATCGACATCGCCTACGATTTGTAATTTTGACGCACGATATCTCGCCATGCGAATTTGCGCCCACGGCGTTGCCAACCCCAATGTCAGCATAATAATTACAATATTGCTGAAATACAGCCAGATAAAATCACGCGCACGATAGTGGCAATCAAATGAAAGCTTATCCAGTGTGGTGTTATTCCAAACCAATTGCCCGATGCGTGCTTGCAGATAGCCCGCAAAGCCAAAAATAAATAGCACATATATGCCGAAACCAATAGCCATACCCAGCCATACAGCAGGGTTAAGCATCATTTCACGCATTTTTTCTTCTGACTTCTGCTGCTGATTCCGCATCATTTCTTCAAGCATTTCCTCTTGCTCTGCTTCCGTCAATTCAATCTGTGGCTGAGTTTCGTCTATTACCTCAGCGTCTGACACTTGCTCAGCATTTTCAGCCGCAATTTGCGAATCAGATTCTGGTGCAGGACCGTTATCAGAATATACACGCTCCACTGTTGGCATGACTTCTGTAGATTCCGATGCAGGATATTCAGCCACCTCTGTCGTTTCATTAGCAGCTAAAACAATATTAGCTTGGTTATGAATGGCAACAAAAGGCTGTACGTTTGGCATATTAACCACGTTTTGACTGTGCGCTCTTTTTACATACTGCTGATAAGCAGGAATGGCAATCGCGGCCAAAATACCGATGAGCAAAGGCACAATCAATACGACTAAATACACTTTATAAAACTGCTTAACGACGCTGCTCATTTCAAACTGACTTAACCCGAATTGATGCCCGTTCATCAAAAAGCGATTTTTCTGATGAGAGATATAGGGAATAATTAGGCCTAAAGTAAAAATAATAAGTATTGGCAGGACAATAAATACTTTAACTGCTTCTCCCGTCGTGCCGATGAAATCGAAACGCAAGCCGCGATGACTACTGTTTCGGGCATTAAAAATAGAACCACGCACAACCAGCCAAGGTATAAAAGCGAACAAAATCAGCATAAACACAATCGGCAAGATTGGATTGATGTTGGCGCTGAAGCTGTAGCCAAAAAAGAAGATAAATGCAATAATGCGGCCTTTTAAAATAGAGACTGGCTTGGCGTGATAATCAAAGCCGACATCCTCTATTAAAGTATTGTTATAAAAGTATTTTTTACGGCGAACTTTAGCCCATGCGGAGTAAATACCCAGTGTTAAAATCGTGAGTAATAAGTTAACAATCCAGATACCGAAATACTCTGCTGTATTGCCTTTAAAGATAATCGGAGTGGTTTTTTTGACTAGCTGAATCCATATTTTATCCTTGTTATTATTGATAGATATTGCACCTTCAAAGCGTACAAGAAAATGCAGCAGAAAGTGTACTAGATTTATTTAACCGAGCCTATGTATGCACACTAAAATATTGAACCAATTTTGCTGTTTTGTTACTCACTCAATGCCGCTTATCATTTGATTAAGAAACGGCATTATTTTTAATGCTCTTTTGACAGTTAAGTTTTGCCATTGAATTAATTTATAGATAATTTAATTTCAATAGCAAAATCCACTTTTACAGGAAGCTGGTTTTTCAAGTAACTGGTTTCGAAAATTAGTTTTAAATATCCAATAGTCTAATTTTTCAAGCAATTATATTTTTATGGCATCAGTCGCAACATTAACTCAACAATCCAAAGCACCGCCACAGCTACCAGTTAGCTGGTATGCAGATCCAGAGATTTACACATTAGAACAGCAGCATTTGTTTGCCCATGCACCTAAGTATGTCGGGCATGCGCTGATGGTACCTAATGCTGGCGATTATTACACGCTGGATTGGATGCATAATGCGAAAGCGCTCACCAATCAGGCAGATGAAATTGCATTATTAAGCAATATCTGCCGCCATCGTCAGGCAGTGATACTGACTGGTCGCGGTAATACCAATCATATTGTCTGTCCATTGCATCGCTGGACATATGATTTAAATGGTCAATTACTAGGCGCACCACATTTTGCGCAAAACCCTTGTTTGCATTTGCATAAAACACCGTTACAAAACTGGCAAGGCATGCTGTTTGAAGACTCAAAGACATCCAACTCATCGCGTAATCTTATTAAAGAGTTGAATCAACTGGGCTGTAAGCAAGATTTCGATTTCACCAATTATCATTTGGATAACGTGAATATTGCACATTACAACTTCAACTGGAAAACATTTATTGAAGTGTATTTAGAGGACTATCACGTTGGGCCTTTTCATCCAGGATTGAATGCGTTTGTGGATTGCACTGACTTAAGCTGGAGTTTTGGTGAGAATTACAGCGTGCAAACGGTTGGCTATAAGTCAGAAGCCGAACAACATCAATCGCCGACCTATCAAGCATGGCAAACCGCAGTCACTAATCTACACGGCGAAACGCCACCTAAATACGGCGCCATCTGGTTTGTGTACTATCCATTTTTGATGATTGAGTGGTATCCGAATGTGCTGGTGGTTTCGCATTTAATCCCAACTGGCGTAGACACTTGCAGCAACGTAGTTGAGTTTTATTACCCGGAAGATATTGCCTTGTTTGAGCGTGAGTATGTTAAAGCACAGCAAGCCGCTTATAACGAAACAGCGGTTGAAGATGAAGAGATTTGCCAGCGCATGCATGATGGGCGCAAAGGTTTATTTGCGCTGGGCTTAAATGAATCAGGCCCCTATCAGCATCCTTTAGAAAGCGGTTTAGAGCATTTTCATCTGTGGTATCGCAGACAAATGAAACAGCATTTGGCTCCGCATGAATAAATGGCTAAATTGATGAAACTGCGGTTTTTGTGAAGCTACCTAATCTAGGTAGTTTATGGATGTTGGTTGCTGCATTGGGCTTTGCGATTATGGGCGCATTGGTCAAAGTGGGTGCAACCAAATTCAGTAGTGCGGAACTGGTTTTTTATCGCTCTGCATTTGGCTTAATCGCTATTTACGCCTTTATTTTTGCAAGAAAACTATCGCTTAGAACACCTGTAATGGCCAAGCAGATGTCGCGCTCTTTAGTCGGTTTTGCAGCATTGGTTTTATTCTTTTATGCCATCGCGCACCTACCACTAGCAACAGCTATCACGCTTAACTACACCTCTCCGCTGTTTTTGGCTTTATTTATGCCGTTTATGCTGCAGATGGAACATAAACAAAATGCAACCCATAAAAGCTTTGCCAAAAAAAGTTTATATGGGGCCGTGGTTTTGGGATTTATCGGCATTGTCATTTTGCTTAAACCCACTTTCAATAATAGTGATGTGCTGGCAGGCGCGCTGGGCTTACTTTCTGGCATAGGCGCGGCAGTTGCCTATATTCACGTCAAACAACTAGGCAATGTATTCGAACCGGATTGGCGCACGGTATTTTATTTCACCTTGGTATCGACAATCGGCAGCGGTTTATGGATGCTTTTGCAGCATTTTACCGCTGTTGACTGGAGCGATTTACCTATATTAATCGGGCTGGGCTTATCGGCCACTATCGCACAGCTTGCGCTGACCAGAGCGTATCGCACTGGCAGCACACTAACGGTCGCCAGCTTGGCTTATGTCACGGTAGTTTTAGCCAGCTTATTTGGTATGCTTTTTTGGGATGAACAGCTCACATGGTCAGAATGGTTTGCCATCGGCTTGATTATTTTAAGTGGCATTATTAGCGTCAACACCACAAATAACTCAACAAAAACAACACAATAATGCGTACTAACACGCTTTAAAACACCAATCTAATTTAACTCTTTCACTGCACTAACAAGCTACGCCAACAAGTGACTAGACTTTTGTTTTAGTTAGCAGTAACCTCAACTTTCCGCGTTATAAACCTTTTATTTGGCATTTGATAATTCAATTGTAATTTGATGATTAAATTTTTTATAACCTTCAAAAGCATTGTTCTGCTAATAAGCATCAGCGTTTTGCTAACTGGCTGTTTAGGTGGCACTATCGCGCAGCAAATTGCGCGCTCTATTGCGACGAGTGTCGCAGATAATGCCGTTGCAAATGCCATGGGTGTACAAGAGTTGGACGAGCAGGACAGATTTGCGCAAAACAAGAAAACCGATCTCACAAATAATTCCGCAACACAACAAGCTACTGCACTACAAAGTTTGTCCCAACAAAATCTAGCACTACAAAACTCAGCATTACAAAATCTGGCAGCACCCCATGCTACTCAGCAAAATGCCATGTTACAAAAAAACACGCCGATAAATGAAATACAAATTGATCCTTATAAACTGGCTTTTGCGAATGCAAGATTCGAAGAGTTGAAACCTATTGCAGAGCCCTTGCCCGAACAGTTAACCGAGACTGAAACGCCAATTGCAGTGGTGCAAAGCAATCCATTAGTACCAGTTGAATTGTTTAATTTATTGATTGGTGAAGAAAAAGCCGCTGTCTTCACAAAAGCACAATTATTGGGCTCGACTTCATTACCCAAACAACGAGAATGGAAACTGTGGCGTGTGGCGACTGGTGTGATAAAAACCAGCGCAATAAAATCGGAAAATACAAATAGAGTTACGCCGAACAATCAAACAGATTCGGCACAGACTGCGCAAGTCATTACATTTTTAATTCCACCTGAATTTGGCAAACTACCCAGCGGTAGCATCGCCCTAGTTGAAATAGCCAGTCCTGGCGAGTTAAATATTGCGCGTTATAAAATCAATTAGTAAAAAAATTAACCACTTTTTAGTGCTAAGTTTTATACTTAATTAATAGAGTTTTCTACAGTATTAATCAAGGGTCAATTAAGCCGCTCCGCATCGCTATCAGTGCAATTTCTGCCGAATTATTGGCATTTAATTTTTGCTTGATATTGTATAAATGCGTGCCGACTGTACGTGGGCTCAAAAACAAAGTTTCCGCGATTTCATTGGTGGTTTTGCCTTTTGCCAACGACATAAACACCTCAAATTCACGTTCGCTTAATACATCTACTGGATTTTGCTCGCCCGACAATTGCTGTATTGCCATTTGCTGCGCAATGCTGGCTTCGATATATTTTTTGCCACTTGCCACGGTACGAATCGCTTTTATCAACTCTTCGGCTGCACTGCGCTTGGTTAAATAACCCATTGCGCCAGCATTGAGCACACGTTTAGGATGTACCGAATCTTCATGCGCGGATAATACCAAAATCTTTGCATTACTATCCTTGGACAGAATGCGATCAATCGCCTCCATGCCACCAATGCCTGGCATGGTGATATCCATCACCACCACATCCGGCTTAAATTCTACATAACTTTTAATCGCATTTTCGCCATTCTCAGCTTCTACGATGACTTTAATTTCACTGGCCGATTCAAGTAACATTTTAAAACCCATGCGCACTACCGCGTGGTCGTCGACTAGCATCACATTGATTTGACTCATTTTTTGTCCTAGTTAATTACTTTTTACTGGTTACTTTTATACGTTAATTTACATTTGCAATTTGCAGCTTTTAAACCTCTACAGCTTGCGGGATATAAATGTGAATCGTTGTTCCTGTCTTTACATCGTCCGCTTTTTTAACGCCTGAAGCTTTACGACCAACTTTAGCTATTGATTGGTTACTAAGCTCAGAGTTTACTGTAAAACTACCTTTAAATCCCTGCACACGTTCACGCATGCCCAATAATCCGAAATGATTACTCTGATCAACTGAGTCAACATTCATACCGATTCCATCATCTTTAATCGTCAGTTCCAGCGCGCCTTTTTCGTCCACCACCAATTTCACATCAATATGCTTGGCTTCGGAATGCTTGATGGCATTATTAATCGATTCTTGCACAATGCGATAAATATTAATGTTTAAACTTTCACCCAAACCTTCTAAATTACCCGATAAATCTAAGCTAATTTTTAAGTTAGGGTATTGTTTCTGCAAATTATTAATCGTATCTTTTAAGGTCTCACTTAAGCCTAAATTATCCAGTGAACCTGGCCGTAATTGCCGAATAATATTATGCATGCCATCATAAATATGATTGGCGGCGGCCACAATGGTTTGTGCGCTGGCTTCTACTTCTGGCGCTTTTTCTTTGGTTTTATTGGCAATGGCAACCGCAAACGTTTTAATCGCAGTGACATATTGCCCAAGTTCATCATGCAATTCACGCGCCAAACTACGGCGTTCATCTTCAATATGTTTTTGAATCAAATGCGTAATCTGGCGATTTTCTTCTAACTTACTTTCCGCTGTCGCTGCTTTTCGTTCTGCGATTTCCACTTGCTTACGTTCGGTAATATCACGCATGCTGGAAATATCACCGATGACCTGATTGCTCACCGGATCAATCAAAGGCGCTGCAGAAATCGATACGTCAATGATTCTGCCATCCCGCGCCTGACGCTGCGTATCGTGATTTTCTACATTACGCCTATCGTTAATGGCGCGCCTGTTTTCAATCAAATCACGCTCCTGCCCTTTTGGTATTAATGTGCTGGCAGATTTACCAATGATATCTTGTGGCGCGTAGCCAAATATCTTTTGTGCAGCCATATTCCAAAACGAAATGTTGCCATTCAAGTCGTGAATCATCATCGCATCTGCCGTTTGCTGCGCAATCAGTGCCAGGCGTTGATTTTCAGAAGTGCTTTTTTGCAGCGATTCGCCCATCAAGTTAAAGTTTTTGGCAATCGAATCAAATTCTGGCAAATTAAAACGCGGTAAACGTGCCGACAAATCGCCCTGCTCCATTTGATTAATGGCTTTTAACATAGGCTGTAAGGGCTGCAGCCAGCGCCCTAACATCCAATACACAATTCCATTTAACAAAATAAAAAACCCAAGACCCACCCAAAACAGAATACGCATTTTGCTCCAAGCCTCGCGTATCGCGCCTGCCGGGTTAGGGTTTACGATTAACTTGCCGAAACGAATCAAACGCGAAACAGATGGTTCATGTGGATTCAACATGTGTTCAAACCATTCTGGAGGCGTTATATCTGCACGATATTTGGAAGGAGGCGATTGAAAAAGCAATGCGCCATTTAAGCTATACAGGTAAATCTCATTGCTACGCACATGGCCCAAATGTTCTAAAAAACGCCGCATCACATCATGCGTGTAACCCCATTCCGGGTTTTGAATCGAGCTTACAACAACCGTATCCAGCAGTTGTACAGTGACCCTGGTTGCCGCTTCCACGCCTTCTTGAATCGATGATTTAGTGCCTTTTAAAATGACATAACCTACCCCCAGCATAAACAACAATAGCAAGGCAGTGATCAACAAATTTAATCGGAGACGTAAACTCATAATAGTTAATTAATCATCTATGGTGATCGTTTTAAATTCAGCAGGAACAGGCGGATAGTCTAATTGCAGTTTTTTTAACGCGCTTAATAATAAGCGTGAAATCAACAGGTTGCGATTTTTTTTAGAATCTGCTGGCACTACATACCAAGGAGCGTAACTGGTGCTGGTTGCTGTCATCGCATTTTCATAAGCCTGCATGTATTGCGGCCAAAGTGCGCGTTCCTTTAAATCATTTGGGTTAAATTTCCAGGTTTTGGTCGGGTCATTCAATCTATCTTGCATGCGCAATTTTTGCTCTGCTTTTGAAATATGCAAATAGCACTTGATAATTACCGTTCCTGTTCCAGTTAACTGTTTTTCAAACGCGTTAATCTGCGCATAACGGCGCTTACACTCCGCATCATCAATCCAATTGTGCACTTTTACAATCAACACGTCTTCATAATGGCTGCGATTAAAAATCACAATCTCACCTTTTTGCGGCACTTGTTTATGCACGCGCCACAAATAGTCATAAGCCAATTCTTCTTCCGTCGGGCCTTTAAAACTGGCTAGGCGAATACCCAGCGGATCGCACTCACTAAAGACATGCCGCACCGTACCATCTTTGCCGCTGGCATCCATGCCCTGCAAAATCAGCAGAACCTTATGCTTGCCCTGCGCGTATAAAATATCCTGCAATGCGTTAATCTTACTGGCGAGCTTTGCAAGCTCCAGCGCATCTACTTCTTTCGTCGCGCCGCGTTCCGATTTATCGTTTGGCTTAATACTCTTTAATGAGAATTTTTTACCATTAACGCGATATTGCTGAAAATTTGCCATGCTTTAAATATCCTTATACCAATCTTAAGTTTAAAGTTATAACCGTTACAATACCGCAACATATGATTGTATCAAGTGAATATTTTCAAACTCGCTTCAAATTACACAAAAGAAATAACGCACTTTTAGCCTGATTTTGTGTATTAGAAAAACCTAATCCTCCATCGTCAAATGCGTTAAAAATACCTAAAAGTCGCACTCTCAATTCTTTTGGGTGCGCCTTGTAAAAATGCGAAATGTGGCGTTTAATCCACTCAACACAAGCCTGTTTCGTGGGAATGCTGTATGCCCTAGACGAATTTTATCGCGCGGACATCCAGCAACTTTGACGTTGCTGCTAAAGGCTCAATATTCGTCAGATTTGTTTTTAAATTTAAGCAGTACTGAAATTAATTTGCATCATGATTTTTATTAAATTTCAATAGTGCCCCTGATTCACGTTAAGTGGAAAGACCTGTTTTTTAACAAAGGGAGGATTCAAAATGATGCTCGACTGGAGCGATTACCACAAACAACTACTTGCCACCATCGGCGATATAGCAAAGATCAGTCCGGACACAGTTCGAGGCTACGGGACTCTCAGTAATGCAGGCGCAAAGACTACACAACTGAGTGATAAGACACGTGAATTGATTGCGCTTGCGGTAGCAGTCACCCGCCAATGCGATGGCTGCATCGCTGTGCATACGGATGCTGCGGTGAAACATGGAGCAACCCGAGAGGAAATTATGGAAACCCTTAGTGTTACCATCAGCGTCAATGCTGGTGCCGCGCTGGTTTATTCGGCACGAGTTATGGATGCTTACGCCGCAAAAACAACATAGAAAAGCCAGCCCCTTATGCCAAGCACTAACCCGCACAACATGCATATCCACAACTTCATACCTGACGATGCCGATGTACTCAGTTTGGCCGCAGAGCAGTTTTTTTCCAAAAATAGCTTTTCCGTTATCGAGCGACAGATAGTAACCATCAGTAGTATACAAATGCCAAACACATGCATGGTAAGAGTGCTGGCTAACCATTCATCCAATCCGCTTCAAGGGTCGCCTTAACGCAGGCGTTTGCCGCCAGAACCGTCAAATGACCTCACTTGTACAACTCCTCACCGAAGTCCGCGCTTGTACGCTTTGTGCAGAGCACTTACCACTTGGCCCTCGCCCTGTTGTTCAGGCGGACTCTTTGGCTCGTATCCTTATCGCTGGTCAAGCTCCCGGCAGAAAAGTTCACGAAACGGGTATACCATTCAACGATGCCAGCGGTGACAGGCTTCGCTCTTGGTTGGGAGTCTCGCGTGAAGTATTCTACAATGCCAAACAAATAGCCCTTCTACCCATGGGATTCTGTTATCCCGGAACAGGCAAGTCTGGTGATTTGCCGCCACGCCCAGAATGCGCTCCGGCTTGGAGAGAAGAATTACTCTCTCACTTGAATAATGTGCAACTTACCCTGGTCATCGGGCAGTACGCGCTGGCATATCACCTACCGGGCAATGGCAACTCACTCACAGAGGCGGTTCAAGCTTGGCGAAATCACTGGCCGCACATTGTGCCGTTGCCACACCCCAGCCCACGCAACAATTTATGGCTCAAGCGAAACCCTTGGTTTGAAGAAGAACTCATTCCCGTCCTTAGAGCCCGCGTATCTGAGTTAATCACATCTGACAGCTAAAGTTTTATCGAGAGCATCTCAAAAAGGTTTAAAAACTAAAGCTTTAGTTTTACACTACCCACATGAAAACTGCTTTTATATTATCTGCCAGCTTGGCAATACACGCCGCAATTGTCGCCAACGAATCTGAAATAGAATCATTAGACCGCGCAATTGGTGATGGCGACCATTACATCAACATGAAGCGTGGCACCGAAACCGTTGCAGGCATGTACAACGAATTATTGCCTTTGCCAGCCGATGAAGCCTTAAACAAAATCGGCATAAAGCTACTCAGCACAATTGGCGGCGCTTCCGGGCCATTGTTTGCCAGTTTTTTTATGGGTATGGCAAAAGTGATTAAACAAAATGATGGCAACAATCCACTTGAAATAGCCGCCGCATTTGCCGCTGGCGTGCAAAACATTATGCAGCGCGGCAAAGCAGATTTAGGCGAAAAAACCATGCTGGATGTGCTGATTCCGGTTTCCACCACCTTCACTTTAAGTGCGGCAGAAAGTAAAAATATGGCTGAAATTTGCAGTGCAATCAAGCTGGCTGCCGATTCCGGTTTAGAATCCACCCGCAACTTAATCGCCACCAAAGGTCGCGCGGCCGGTTTGGGCGAACGTGCAATCGGGCATTTGGACGCAGGCGCAAAAAGCTGCCAAGTGATGGTGTATGCGGTGTGCGATTTATTGATTAAAGGCAAAAATTAAATGAAAAAATTTATTAACAATGTCGATAACCTTTTAGTTGAAAGCTTATCTGGTTTTGCCAGCGCACATAGCGATTTAGTCACACTACATTTAGAACCGACTTACTTAACACGTAAAAACGCATCAAAAAGCACTCCAAAAAACAAAGTCGCCATTATTTCTGGCGGCGGCTCTGGGCATGAGCCGCTACATGCAGGTTATATTGGCTTCGGCATGCTAGATGCAGCGTGTCCAGGTCATGTGTTTACATCGCCTACGCCAGATCAAATGCTTACAGCAGCGGAAGCTGTGCATGCAGATATGGGCGTTTTATTTATCGTTAAAAACTACGCGGGCGATGTGATGAATTTTGAAATGGCGGCTGAAATGTTGCCTTTCGAAAACGCGACGGTATTAACAAGCGATGATTGCGCAGTAATCAATAGTACTTACACCACAGGTCGGCGCGGTGTGGCTGGCACCATGATTATCGAAAAATGTGTGGGCAGTTTGGCAGAAACTGGGGCGAATCTAGCAGCCTGTAAGGCCTTAGGTGACAAAGTGAACCAACGCACTGCCAGCATTGGCGTGGCATTGACCAGTTGCACCGTACCAGCTGCTGGCCGCCCTACTTTTGATATTGCAGACACTGAAATTGAAATGGGTGTGGGCATTCATGGCGAACCCGGGCGCAGACGTGAAACCATGCGCGAAGCCGACGCGATTGTGAATGATTGTGTTGATGCGATATTGGCAGATTTTAAAGCCAGAAATATCCACCTAAACAGCGAAGCTTTGCTGTTAATTAACGGATTTGGCGCAACGCCTTTAATGGAACTTTACTTAATTTACAACACAGCCGCAAAGCTGTTTCACAATCATGGCGTTAAAATCAGCCGCTCATTAGTTGGTAACTATGTCACTGCGTTAGATATGGCAGGCACTTCTATTACATTATGCTTGCTGGATGATGAAATAAAACAACATTGGGATAGTCCGGTACATACCGCAGCCTTGCGCTGGGGTATGTAAACTAAACCGTCCAGCGAAAAACTAGCCAAGCAATCAGGATTCCCAGCCGGCATTATTATCAACCCATTTTAAGCCGACCCAATACCAAATCGTCATGGGAATCATCATGGCAACCCAACTCCAATCGTGAATCAAAAACAGTTTGGATACAACGGCACTGTTTGAAAACTGCACCCAAGGCACACAGTACAGTGCAAATATCGCACAGGAAATGACGATGATTAATGCCACTTTTCGTGTGTGTACATTGGCGTAAATCAGCGTTACCCAGATTGGTGTTTTGTCGAGTTCTTTCATGGACATATGCTCGTCTATTATTGATTATAGTCGAATATTAACTCAAAATATTATTTAGGTGGCTCTTTGTACAAATCCATCTTGCCTGTAATAAAACTGTCGCTCTATATAACTAAACTTGTTGCTTTCATTAAAAACAGGTTATTTATATGGATACAGTCTATGTAAAATCAGATCGGGCAGTTAAAGAATTTGAGCAAGGCAACCGCACGCTTAGTTTAAAACACAGACAACTGTTAATTATGGTGAATGGCAGGCGCACCAGCAGTCAAATTGCACAAGCAATTAACTCTGAGCAGGCAATACAAATGCTGGCAGATTTAGAGAAACTCGGTTATCTCATTAACGCCAATTTAGCCAGGCAAGCAATCAAACATAAAGAAACACAAACAACGCAACTGAAAAGCGTAGAGCTATCACATGACCATCTAGTGTTCATTAAAACTTTTTTGGCAGAAGAAGCGCAACTGCAATTAGGCATCATGAGCCGCGATATTGAGCAAAGAGTAGCTTCGGTACAAAATGCGGATGAATTGAAATCATGCGTTTCGCGCTGGCACATGGCAATCAGAGAGTCTCGTAACGGCCGCACGGTTGCAGATAAACTAATGGAACGCTTGGCACATTTAATGGCCAACCCTCCTCAGGAAAATCCGCTTAGAGCGCAATAATGACTGAATTAGACTTAATTAAAAACCTGTTTCCATAAAGCGATTACTGCAACGCTATAATCTTTAATTAAAGCTGTTTCCACCCTACTATGCGTCACGCCCTGTAACTTAAGCGCATGTTGCATTTTTCGGTATTCTCTATAAGCAATCGCGACCTTTTCTGCGGCTTCAGTTTCGATAATACTCAGTTCAGCCAGCAGTTTTAATAAAGCAATATTGCCGATATTTCCAGTTAATTGCGGGTGTTTTTTTGCATGACTTAACACCAAAAACTGCACTAAGAACTCCACATCGATAATGCCGCCCGCATCATGTTTAATATCAAAAAAATCCATTTGCGGCTTATGGCTGGCGCGCATTTTTTCGCGCATTTCTATCACAGATTTTTTAAGCGCATCCACATCGCGCTGTTGGCTTAACACTTCAACACGCACTTGCTCAAACTCTTTGCAAATATTGGCATCACCTGCAATAAATCGCGCACGGGTCAAAGCCTGATGTTCCCATACCCAGGCCTTGGTGAGCTGGTATTCTTTAAATGCGGCAATACTGCTCACCAGCAGGCCGCTATTACCATCCGGGCGCAATTGCAAATCAGTTTCGTACAATAAACCGGCATTGGTTAAGCTGTTAAACCAGTTATTAATGCGTTGTGCAAAGCGCGCATAGATTTCAGAACTGTTTTCACTAGTTTGTAACGTACGGTCACTAGCGCTTTCAACAGTGTTGTCATAGATAAAAATAATATCCAGATCAGACATATAGCCTAATTCTTTGCTACCCAGCTTGCCATAGCCAATCACGGCAAATTTGGGCGAATCGATATGCTTGAATTTCAAGCCATCCCAAATGGTTTGCAGGCTCACTTGCACAATCACATCGGCTAAATTGCTTAAGTAATCGGACAAAATTTCCAGTGGCAATGCACCGGCCACGTCTTGCGCGGCAAATCTTAAAATGGTGGCATGCTTAAAGTGGCGCATCGCATCCATTTGCGCTTCGGTATCACCTTGCAAATACTGCATTTTTTCGATTAACTCAGCCGTTAATGAGGCAAAATCAGGCTCTGTATATAAAGTGCGCGAATCTAATAACTCGTCCAGCAGAACGGGATGCGTAGATAAATATTGCGCCAACCAGGGGCTGGCGGCGCACAATTTAATCACCAGATTCAATGCCTGGGGATATTCGGCCAGCAAGGCCAAATAGCTAGCGCGACGGCAGATATTTTCCAGCAAACTAATGGTGCGCAACAGCGCAATATCACTGTTTTCCTCTTGCGCGGCAATTGCAATTACCAACGGCATTAAACGATCAAAGCGCTGGCGGCTACTGTCTGGCAATTGTTGATAACGACTGCTGGCGCGTAGCATTTTTAAACGCTGTAAAGCCTCATTAGCATCGCCATAACCAGCATCCAATAAAGTTTGCAGCGCAACATTGCTATCAAGTGTTTGTTGCCAAACCGCGATTTCCGTTTCATATTGCTGACCAGATTGGCCACTTTGGGTACTGCCAGATGATGCTTCATTATTAAAAGTCGCATCAAAATGTTGCTGAACGTTTTGTCTATACACATTCAGTTGTGCTAAAAAACTGTCCCAACTGGCAAACTGCATGGCGTTGGCAATACGCGCACGCGCCGCATCGCTTTTAGGTAAATCTTGCGTTTGCTGATCATCTACATACATGAGCCTGTGTTCTAAATTCCTTAAAAACACATAAGCTGCCGTTAATTCGTTGACCGTTTTTTCTGGCAATAAGCCTTTGTTTTGCAATAGTTTTAATACTGGTAAAGTGGGTTTTATTTGCAAGCTGGCATCTGTTCCACCACGGATTAACTGAAAAACCTGAGCAATAAATTCAATCTCGCGTATGCCGCCACGGCCTAATTTAATATTGTCTTGCAGACCTTTTTGCAACACATCACGCTGGATTTGCATTTTTAAATCGCGCAAACTGGTTAATGCGTTGTAATCCAGATATCTTCTGAATACAAACGGCTTTAATAGCTTGGTAATCAACGCTTTGGGGCCATCCACTACGCGACCTTTTATCCAAGCGTAACGCTCCCATTCGCGACCATTGTTTTGATAATACTCTTCCAGCGCATCGCAATTGGGCACCAACACGCCTTCAGAGCCAAAAGGCCGCAAGCGCATATCCATTCTGAACACAAAGCCGTCTTCAGTTACATCGTCCAACGCCGATATTACTTTTTTGCCCAGCTTGTTAAAAAAGTCCTGATTGCTAATCACATTACTAGGATTGGTATCATTTTGTGTTTCGCCAACGGCCTCATAGCTAAAAATCAAATCCACATCCGAAGACACATTCAGCTCGCAACCGCCCAGCTTACCCATTCCCACCACAATCAGCTCCTGCGGCTGGCCTTCGCTATTACAGGGCTTGCCGTAGCTAGCTGCCAGCAATGTGTAATGAAAATTAACCGCTGTTTGAATGGTGATTTCCGCCAAGTCAGAAGTGGTTTGCATGACCTCATTTAAATCGCCTAATTGATTCAAATCGCGATAAATTATTCTCAGCATCACACGTTGACGCAATTGCCTTAATGCTTTTTTTAATGCAACTTCATCTGTGATTTTTGCATCGTCTAAAAATGCCTGCATGATGTCACGCGTATAGAGTTTCGTATGATTTTCTAGCAAATCTTCCAGTAATAAGGCATCTTTTGCCAACAGCCTTGCTGCATACAAACTACAATTGACTAAGTGCTGTAATCCAGCTTCAAAAGGCGTTGGCGCTTGGGTTGGCGATAAATATTTATCCAGTGATAGCATGTAATTTTTAAGGTAATATAGTGTTTGACAATTGTGTTACATCTTACCTTAAACATTATTATAAAAAAGTGAATGTCATTGATTAATGACAAATTTGGGAGTTGAGTTGCATGGCTATTGAATCTGTTTTAACCGAAAACCGCGTATTCCATCCAAGTGAGGAATTTAAAGCACAAGCAAATGTTTCTGGCTTAGATGCCTACAACGCACTTTGTGCTGAAGCCGAAGCCTATTACGAAGGATTTTGGGCAAAATTAGCACGCGAATTATTGGTTTGGCATCAACCATTTACTAAAACACTTAATGAAGAAAATGCGCCGTTTTATAAGTGGTTTGAAGATGGCGAGTTGAATGTTTCAGTTAACTGTCTGGATAAACATCTAGCGACAATTCCCAATAAAACCGCGATTATTTTTGAAGCAGATAACGGCGATACAAAAACGGTCACTTACAAAGAGTTGTACCTCCAAGTTTGCCAGTTCGCCAACGGCTTGAAAACATTAAACTTACCCATTGGCGCACGCGTCATTATCTATTTGCCGATGGGTATAGAAGCGGTTGTGGCAATGCAGGCCTGCGCACGTTTGGGGTTAACACATTCCGTCGTATTTGGCGGCTTTTCAGCCAAAAGCTTGAATGAACGCATGATTGATGCAGGCGCTATTGCAGTCATTACATCGGATGGTCAATTCCGTGGCGGAAAAACACTGCCATTAAAACAAGCCGTGGATGAAGGCATTGCAATGGGTGGATGTGATGCGATTCAAAAAATCGTTGTATTAAAAAAAACAGGACAAGAAATCACCTGGAATGCAAAAGATGTATGGTGGAGCGACTTAATAGCGGGTCAAGCGCAAGAATGTGAACCGGTAATGCTTAACGCGGAACATCCGCTATTTTTGCTATATACCAGCGGCTCAACCGGCAAACCAAAGGGCGTGCAGCACAGCTCTGCTGGTTATTTGCTACATGCGATGAACTCCATGCGCTGGACATTTGATTTAAAGCCGAATGACGTTTACTGGTGTACGGCCGATGTGGGCTGGATTACAGGCCACAGCTACGTCACTTACGGTCCATTGGCGATGGGCGCCACGCAAGTGGTTTTTGAAGGCATTCCAACCTATCCTGATGCTGGCCGTTTCTGGCAGATGATAGAAAAACACAAAGTATCAGTTTTTTACACAGCACCTACTGCAATTCGCTCATTGATTAAATCAAGCGAAACTGACCCTAAAACGCATCCTAAAAATTATGACTTAAGCAGCTTACGATTATTAGGCACGGTTGGCGAACCCATTAATCCGGAAGCATGGATGTGGTATTTTGAGCAAGTCGGTGGCAGTCGCTGCCCGGTTGCCGATACTTTCTGGCAAACAGAGACAGGCGGCCATGTGATTACACCTTTACCAGGTGCACATGCATTAACGCCAGGCTCCTGTACTATGCCATTTCCAGGCATTGCGATTGATGTCGTAGATGAAACCGGCAAAGATTTACCTTGGGGAACAGGTGGCTTATTAGTGATTAAAAAACCTTGGCCATCGATGATACGTAATATTTATAACGACCCGGAACGCTTTAAGACCAGCTACTATCCAGTGGATTTAGGCGGCAAAATCTACCTTGCGGGCGATGGCGCGATACGCGATGCCATCACAGGAAACTTTACCATCATGGGGCGCATTGACGATGTGTTAAACGTATCAGGGCATCGCCTGGGAACAATGGAAATCGAATCTGCACTTGTATCAAACTCTTTAGTGGCAGAAGCGGCGGTAGTTGGCAAACCGCATGATATCAAAGGCGAATCTGTCGTTGCTTATGTTGTGCTAAAAGGCACAAGACCAACTGGTGATGAGGCGAAAAAAATCGTTGCCAGTTTGCGTGATTGGGTAGGCAAAGAAATCGGCCCGATCGCTAAACCAGACGAAATCCGCTTTGGAGATAATCTGCCAAAAACGCGTTCAGGCAAAATCATGCGCAGACTTTTACGCTCATTAGCAAAAGGCGAGGAAATCACTTCTGACATCTCGACACTGGATAATCCGGCGATTTTAGAGCAATTAAAAGAAGTGGTTAAATAAATGGAAGGCTTGCTGGTATTCGGTGCACTTATATTGACAGCCTACTTTTTGATGCGCTAAATACCAAAAAGTAAGCACCAAAGCGTAAGTATCAAACTATTAGAAATATCTACATTTAAAAAGACACTATATGATGAACTGGAAAGATGTACTTAACTTTGCGGATAATGGCACTCCATTACCAGACAAAACTGTTGTGAAATCTGAGGCTGAATGGCAAGCGCTTTTAAGCCCGGAAGTTTTTCATATTACGCGATTAAAAGGCACAGAAAGACCGCATAGCTCTGAATTATGTAATCTATTCAGTTCCGGCATTTACAGCTGTGCGTGCTGCCAAACTGAGCTGTTTGATTCTTCAGGAAAATTCGAAAGCGGTACGGGCTGGCCCTCATTTACCGAGCCTATTAAATCGAATGCTGTCGCCTATTCTGCCGACAATAGTCATGGAATGCGCCGAGTCGAAGCGCTATGCAACACCTGTGGCGCACATTTAGGCCATGTGTTTCCTGACGGCCCTGCACCTAGTGGCTTACGTTTCTGTATTAATGCATTGGCGTTAAGAAAAACGAGTTAAGTCAAAGCGCTGAGTATCAATTCACATTATCCATACTCAGCTTCGTATGACGGGGTTATCTGCTTTTAAGGTAAAATGGCGTTTTACTTACACTCTAACTTTACATGTCTTTGCCTGCTAGCCAATTAAAAACCGAAATCACTCGCCGTCGTACGTTTGCCATCATCTCCCACCCCGATGCAGGTAAAACCACTCTCACTGAAAAATTATTATGGTTTGGAGGCGCAATCCAAGTAGCGGGTGAAGTTCGTGGTCGCAAAGCTGCACGTCATGCGACTTCTGACTGGATGGAGCTAGAGAAACAGCGCGGCATTTCGGTTACCTCATCAGTGATGCAGTTTCCATATCGCGACCATATGATTAACCTGCTGGATACACCTGGCCATGATGACTTTTCGGAAGATACTTATCGCACATTGACCGCGGTGGATTCTGCTGTGATGGTGATTGACTCTGTGAATGGTGTTGAAGCGCAGACGATTAAATTGCTGAATGTGTGTCGCATGCGGGATACACCGATTATTACGTTTATTAATAAATTAGACCGTGAAAGCCGCGCGCCGATTGAGTTACTGGACGAGATTGAAACAACGCTAGGCATGGAATGTGCACCGATGACTTGGCCAATCGGCATGGGTAAATCCTTTCGCGGTGTTTATAACTTAGTTACTGACAGTATTTTATTTTTTGATCCGCGCGCCGACAAAGGCACTTCGGAAACGATTCAAGGATTGGATAATCCGCGCTTAGATGAGTTAATTGGTCGGCAAGCTGAAGAGTTAAGGGTTGATATTGAGTTAGTGCGTGGCGCATCCAACGTATTTAATGCTGAACGCTATTTAAGCGGTAAGCAAACGCCTGTATTTTTCGGTTCGGCTGTGAATAACTTTGGTGTGCAATCATTGTTGGATGCAGTCGTAGACTTATCCCCTGCTCCGCTTACTCGCCAAACATCCAGCCGTGAAATCCCACCTGACGAACCCAAATTTTCAGGCTTTGTCTTCAAAATTCAAGCGAATATGGATCCAAAACATCGCGATCGTATCGCCTTTTTACGCGTATGTTCCGGGCGTTTTGAGCGTGGAATGAAAATCAAGCAAGTTTCTACCGGAAAATTGATGGCGGTAAATAATGCGATTACCTTTATGGCACGCGACCGCACTACCATGGATGAAGCGTATTCTGGCGATATTATCGGCATCCCCAATCACGGCACAATTAAAGTCGGCGATACATTTAGTGAAGGTGAAGAACTTAAATTTACCGGCATTCCTTCATTTGCACCTGAATTTTTCCGCCGTGCGCGCCTTAAAAACCCACTCAAAATGAAGCAACTGCAAAAAGGCTTGCAACAATTAGCAGAAGAAGGTGCTTCACAATTATTCCGCCCCTTATTATCAAATGACCTGATTTTAGGCGCGGTAGGTTTATTGCAGTTTGATGTAGTCGCACATCGTCTAGAGCATGAGTATGGTGTGGATGTGGTATTTGAAAGCTATGATTGTTACACCGCGCGCTGGTTACGCGGCAGCGATACTGACTTACGTACGATTGCAGATAAATATGGCTTTAATGTAGGCTTGGATGGCAATGAAGAGTATGTGTACTTAGCGCCGAATCGTGTTAACTTACAGATGGCACAAGAGCGTTATCCAGAAATTGAGTTCCTAGCAACCAGAGAAATTAGCTAATGTAAATAATTAACTGAGTGGGCTAACTATATGAATGTCATTAACTTAAGTGACCTTTCTACTGACTGGAACTGGTTACGCGATGAGTTTAAACAGACCAACGACGAATGGCATCATTACTCCAGCTTGGCAGTTAGCCTGCCATCATTTTTGCCTAAGAAAGATTCAGTTTCCCGTGTTATTGCTGCAAGTCAGGCTGTTAAATTAGCCAGAAAGAAAGCTGCCGTTCTGGTTTCTCATGGTCCAAGACCTACTTTCTATGCGGGTGGTCTGGCAAAAATCATATGCCAAGATACACCGCACTTAGCTTACTCATTTAATTTCACTGATTTACCAACAGGCATGCAACATAGTCTGATGATTAAGGCTTTTCGACAACCCACTAGATTTGTGACTTATTCAAACGTAGAGCGCAAGCTTTACGCAGACTATTTTGATATTCCAATTGAAAAAATAGATATGTTGCATTGGGCAGTACATACGCCAAAAGTAGATTTAACGGAACAGCCAATTGAAACTGGTCGTTACATTTGCGCATTAGGCAGCCAAGGCAGAGATTACGCGACGCTTATAGCTGCCATGAAAAAACTGCCGAATATTAAACTGGTCATTGTTACAAACCCAGATTCATTACAGGGCTTAACCATTCCAGGCAATGTAAAAATCCATACTGACATCCCGCTAGCACGTGCACATAATATTCTGGCACATAGTGCATTTATGGTATTACCGCTTAGAGACAGCCAAGTACCATGCGGCCATGTGACGATTGTTTCGGGCATGTTTTTTAATAAAGCAATGATCGTCACAAACTCACTGGGTGTGCAAGACTACATTGAGGATGATAAAACGGGGGTGTTTTTTGAGTCTAAAAATGTGGATGATTTATCGAAAAAAATTGAAGCTTTGTGGGATGACCAATCTAAAGTTAACCAACTCGGTCAGGCAGGTTTTACATTTGCCAATCAATACTGTACCGAAAAAACTGCCGTTAATTATTTTGCCGACTTTTTGAAACAGCACGCACAGACTTAAAATTACGGTCAATATTACACTTGTTAAGACTTCTACAAATTAGCTAGCCGTAAAGAATATAACGACTTTCTTCCTACAGTCACTGTGTAATGTGCATAAAGTATAACACCCTATTATTTATTCAATCATAGGCAATATAATTGTCACCTGCAAACCAGAATTAGGCACGTTTACCGCCCTCACTACGCCAGCATGCGACTCTATAATTTGTTTTGCTATCGCCAATCCTAAACCATAACCGTGCGCGGCCTCATTCGTGCTTGCACGATAAAATGGTTTAAATATAGACTCCAGCTCATTTTCTGTAACACCAGATCCAGAATCCTTAACAGTTAAAACCACGCTTTTACTGATTTGATTAACGATTGTAGTCAGCATGACTGTTGTATTGGCGGATGTGTATTTGACGGCATTGCGGATAATATTATCAATCGCACGTTGTAGTAAATCTGCCTGAGCTTCCACAAAAACATTAGCGATTGGCGCGTATTCAACTTTGACATTATTGGTCATGCCTTCAAAGTTGGCATCTTCCACCAACTCCTGCAGCAATTCATTTAAATCGACACGCTCTTTTTGTAGCGCTGTAACGCCTGATTCCAAACGTGACAGTGTCAGCAACTCGCCCACCAGATGATCCATTCTGACCGATTCCGTTTCAATACGATTCAATGATGTGCTGATTTTTTCATTCACTTGGTGCGCTGCATCCGCCTGTGTTGATTGCTGCTTGATCAAGCCAATCGCAATTTGCAAGCGCGCTAATGGTGAGCGCAATTCATGCGAAACCTGGTGCATTAAATGTGTTTGGCTTTGAATCAATTGGCTGACGCGACTGACCATCACATCAAACGCACTACCTAAATCGGCCAATTCATCGCGCCTACCCTGCATCACAGTACCCACGCGCGCATCCAGGTTGCCGCTGGCGGCACTCTCGAAAGCCAGCCTTAACTGTTTAATCGGCTTGGAAAAATACCAGGCGAGCATAGCGGCAAATATTAGGCTGACAAAAATGCCCACAATAAGCGGCATTGCAGGAAATAGGTATTTAAAATTCTGTTGTATTCTTACACCATTAAAATAAGTTGGTGCCGGGCGTTTATTGCGTGGCTCTACAAATAACCAATAATCATGACCATCATCTGCATGGATTTGTTGAATGGCACGATTATCGGTATCAATAGTTAGCGCGGCCAACGACTCTTTATTAATTCCTTTTGGCAGGTCGCGATTTAATAAATCAACGCCCTCTTCATTCACCGCATATAGCTGCGGCAGCGGCTCAGTCAACCAAATATCCAGCAAAGATTTGAGTGAGGTGATCCCGCTTATTTGAAGTGTACCAGCCGCTGCCAATACCATGGTTTTGGCACCAGGTGCGCTATCAATTAAACGCCTTTCTCTTTCACGCTTATCGTTTACCACGCCAATAGCCAAACTCACTACCAGCACGGCGGTTAGCTGCGCAAAAAAGAAAAACAGAAAAAATTTCCAGTAAAGTCTACCCATGTCGTTTATCTATTATTTATTTTAATATTGATATGTCTATTTTAAGTACTGATAACCTAGGCGATACACGGTTTGGATCAACTGTTTTCCACCAGCTGCGGCTGTTAATTTTTGACGTACGCTGCTCATGTGTACATCAATATTACGATCAAATTTCGCCATTGGTCTACCCAGCGCCAATTCCGATAGCATCTGTTTGCTAACTACATTTCCTGCTCGCTCTACTAATACCTCCAGTAGATTAAATTCGGTACTGGTCAATACTAAAGGCTCACCAGCCCATTCCACACGCCGCTGTTCAGGCATTAATGTCAGCTCATTTAGCGTAATGGTTTTTGCATGACTGGCTTGCGGTTTTGCTCTACGCAAAATCGCCCGGATACGGGCAACCAGTTCTCGCGGCGTACAGGGTTTTGGTACATAGTCATCCGCACCCATTTCCAAGCCAACAATACGGTCGGCATCGTCCCCTTTTGCCGTGAGCATAATCACGGGCATATTGCTGTTCTGCCTGATACGGCGCAAGGTATCGATACCATTTAATTTCGGCATCATCACATCCAACACCACCAAGTCATAAGTATCGGCTTGCAGAACTTGCAATCCTGCCTCGCCATCGTGTGCGGTACTGGCAGAAAAGCCTTCAAGGTCGATATACTCTTTGAGCATCTCAACCAGTTCAACGTCGTCATCTATCAGTAAAATTTTATCCATGATATGTATTTAGATTATGTGTTTACTCAAAATCTTGTACTTTAAAGTGTTAACGCATCATACCAGTCACAAAACCATCAACAAGCTTAATCACCAACCTTTACGCAGATTTACACACTCTTAACAGCGTTTTACAACTAGCAATTGCACAATGGCAACATCCTAAAGCGCAACAGAAATAGGATTTTTGCAACAGACATTTTTTAATGTTAACTAAAAGGAATAAGCAAATGAAACATCTATCGATTAAACAATTATTGGCGATTTCAACTTTGGCGATTACTTTGCCATTTTCTGCTTTAAGTCATGCAGAACAAGGTAAAGATTGCGGAAGGCATGATGGTAAACGTGGTCACGGTTTCGATCAATCTTTCAAACGTGGCGGAAATTTTGGCGAGCCTGGCGTGCCACGCCACTTAAAAGCGCTTAATTTAACGCAAGATCAACAAGACAAAATCTTTGCGATTGTGCATGAGCAAGCACCAGCAAAATATACACAACATAAACAACAGCGTGAAACATTAGAAGCGTTGCGTACACTTGCTCAAGCCGATAAATTTGATGAAGCAAAAGCGCAGCAATTAGCGGACCAATTAGGTAAATTAGAGAAAGAAAAGGTATTAAATCGCCTAAAAACAGAAGCTAAAATCAATGCAATTTTAACGCCGGAGCAACGTGCAAAAGCACGTGAATTTAAAGCGCCAGAAAATCGTGGATATGGTAAAAATCAGCCAACACGCTTTAAACAAAAATCTGAAGCAGCGGCAAAACCAATAAATAGTTAACTATTTAGCTACTGTTTAAACAAAAAAACCTGCATTTAATTTTGCAGGTTTTTTTGCGTATTTTAAAGTGTTAATCACGCTCAAACGCTTCACATAACTGGCTTAATAATTGACCAAAAAGTGGCAACACTTCCTCTTTGCTGTGTGGGCTGTCATCATCGGTACCGGCAACCACAAAACTCACCGTTAATTTATCCAGATTCTCCCTGAACTCGGCCCAATGCTCCGCTTCCGCATCGCCAATGAGTTTAAATTTATGAAAACCAGATTCAATGATTTCCATCAATTCTGCATCACTAATGCCGGCAAACAAAGTTTTAGCAATCACTACTTGTGCAGTCGTTAAATCAGGCGCGGCTTCACCTTCTGCCGCCAATTCATGCGACAGTGGCAACGTTAAGAACGCGAAAATCAACATGGCATAAGCTTGATACACGCTGAGCATATCAAAATTATTATGGCGCTCATCCACAGGCTGGCGCATGGCGGCTTGAATCGCTCTAAATGTAACGAAACTGGTTAAGTAATGTGCTGAATCGACTGCATTGTAATCGTCCAAACTAATATTAGGCTTTGCGCCATCGTCGTAGCTATCTGCTAAGCATAGCGCGTGCAATAAGGTTAATCGTTTTGAATAGTCCATAGGTTTTCTCAATCCGTTTTTAAATAAGTTTTTTGCCTACTTTATATTTAACTCAGCGCTAAATGATTAACTACCGATTTCAGGCAAAGTTTCTAATTGTTCGTGCAATTCCAACCAGCGCATTTCTGTCGCTTCTACTAACCCCGCCAATTCAGCTTGGCGTTTTAGCAGGTTTTGCAGCTCATTTTTATTTGCAACATCATACAAACTTGAATCGCCTGCTCTGGCATCTAATACCGTTTTTTCAGCCGCAATTTGTTCAAGCTGTTTTTCCAGTTTTTCAGTTTCTTTTAGTAATGGTCTACGTGCCAAAATACGCGCTTGACGTTCTGCTTTACTTTGTGCGTAATCATTCTTTTTAGGCGTCGTTTCGGCATTCACTATTTCATTGTTTTGTTCTTTTGATAGTTGAGTTTTTGTTGTCGCAAGCCAGTTTTTATAATCATCCAGATCACCATCAAAGGTTTTTGCCGCGCCATCTGCGACCAAGACAAAGTTGTCACAGGTTGCGCGCAGCAAGGCTCTATCATGCGAAACTAGAATCACGCCACCTTGATAATCCTGCAAAGCCAGCGTTAATGCATGACGCATTTCCAAATCCAGATGGTTGGTCGGTTCATCCAATAGCAGCAGATTTGGACGCGTCCAAATCAGCAAAGCTAAAGCCAAGCGTGATTTCTCGCCGCCAGAAAAATTTTCACAGCTACTGCGTGCCATGTCACCTTTAAAATCAAAACCGCCTAAATAATTGAGGTGCTCTTGTTCTCTGGTAGATGGGTCAAGCCTTAGCATATGTTGCAGCGGCGATTCATTTGGTCGCAATTGCTCTAGTTGATGTTGGGCAAAATAACCGATATTTAAATCTTTACCAGTAACGCGCTTGCCACTTAAAGGCTTTAGCTCATCCGCAAGTAATTTGATGAGGGTAGATTTACCCGCACCATTCTTACCCAACAACCCAATGCGTTCACCAGGGCGAATCGCTAAAACAACATTGTTTAAAATAGGTTTATCTGCATAACCTGCGCTTATCTCGTCCAGTACCAATAACGGATCAGGGGCAGATACAGGTGGCCGAAACTCAAAACTGAATTGTGAGTCGATATGCGCAGCAGAAATCATTTCCATGCGCTCTAGGGCTTTAATGCGGCTTTGTGCCTGACGTGCTTTGGTGGCCTGTGCACGGAATCGGTCAATATAGCTATGCAGATGCGCAACTTTGCGTTGCTGCTTTTCATGCATGGCTTGTTGCAATGCCAGCTTTTCAGCACGCTGGCGCTCAAAATCACTATAACCACCGCGATACAGCGTAATACGCTGCTGTTCTATGTGCAGCACATTATCAATGACGTTATCCAAAAAGTCGCGGTCATGCGAAATAAGTAATAACGTTCCGCGATAATCACGCAGCCAACTTTCCAGCCAGATCACCGCATCCAAATCCAAATGGTTGGTTGGTTCATCCAGCAAGAGTAAATCACTGCGGCACATCAATGCGCGCGCCAGATTCAACCGCACACGCCAGCCGCCAGAGAAATCACTCACAGGACGCGTTAAGTCAGTCTGGCTGAAACCCAAACCATCCAGCAAACTGGCCGCGCGCGCCTTGGCAGAATATCCTTCGATATCGCTTAAACGCTGGTGCAACTCTGCGATTTTTTCGCCTTGATGCTGAGTTTCTGCTGCTTGCAATGCGGCTTCTACTTCGGTTAATTCTGCATCGCCTTCCAAGGTAAATTGCAAGGCTGCTAAATTTAAACTCGGCGTTTCTTGCGCCACATGCGCAATCACCCAGTTAGGTGGAGTTTCCAAATCGCCGACCTCTTGCTGCAACTCACCACGCAATAAGGCAAAAATGGATGATTTACCAGCGCCGTTTGCGCCGATCAAGCCAACTTTGTGACCCGGATGTAATTGAAAAGCTGCTGCTTCTATCAACACTTTTACACCGCGAGTTAAACTTAAATTTCTAAATTGAATCAATACAATTCCAGTTGATAAGCAGTAAAACGAAACCGACGAACCATTTAGCAAGTGGATTCGTCAAAAGGCGTTATTCTAAAGCAATCTACATGAATTTTTATCAGAATATCCGCTTAAAGCATGTTTACGTTTTGTTTACGTGTAAACATCTAATTTTCAAGTAAAATAATGACTTAATACGCGTATTAACCATAGAAAACCGACTAAATACGCTTTATCGACCTTCAATCAACCGTTTAGAAAATACCCATTCATTTAGAAATGACAATACCCAACCAATGATTACCGTAAAAAAAATAGCTCGCTGGGTATTGTATGTCTTTGCTGTGTTGCTGGGCGTGGTCGTAGTGGCGGCACTGGTAATACGCTTTATGATTTTTCCTAATATCGACCAGTACAAGGACGATATTGCCACTTTTGCAACAAAAACGATTGGGCAAAAAGTAACCATTGGCGAAATCGTCACGGGTTGGGATGATATTTCACCACATGTTGCACTCCTAAAAGTAGATGTGTTTGACGCAGAAAATCGCGTTGCACTGCACTTGAATAATGTAGAAGCAACACTGTCTTGGATAAGCGTGCCTTTACTGCAACCCAGATTAAGAGAGTTACAGGTACATAATCCTGAATTAACCATCAGGCGCAATGCAGACGGCAGCATCTACTTGGCTGGTATCAACATGGCAAGCGAATCTAAACCTGATTTTGCCAATTGGTTATTAAAACAACGCAGTGTAGAAGTTAAAAATGCACAGGTAATCTGGCAGGATGATCTACGTCAGGCACCTGCACTATCTTTAAAAGAATTCAATTTAACACTGGAAAAACCTTTATTAAACAGTTTATTAAGGCAACATACTTTTGAAATATCCACCCTGCTATCCGCAGGTACGCAGCAAAAAATAAAAGCCAGCGGGTACTTTATTGGTAACGATGTCAGCAAGTTAAACACATGGCATGGCGATGTTGCGGCTGAACTCACCCAAACAGAATTAGCCGCTTTTAAACCTTGGCTGGATTACCCCGTTAATATTCAAAGTGCTTTAGGCAATGCAAAAATTGCCCTGACTTTTGCTAATGCGCAGATTCAAAGGGTGAAATCAAATGTTGGTATTAGCAATTTGGCGGTTGTTACCAAAAATGAAACCGCACCGTTAGTTGCAACAAAATTTACCGGCGACCTGCTATGGAGCAAGTTAAAAAATACGCAAACCTTTAGCGCGCGCGATATTCAACTTAATACCAATACAGGTTTGAATATTCGCAATGGCAACGCAACGTACGTCAGCTCAATCAAAAATAATAAACCCTGGATTAAAGCCGATGTCCGCTTGGATCAATTTAATTTGGCCATGTTAAAACAGGTTTCATCGCACATTAACTTGCCACAGAACATAGTGACGCAACTGAATGGATTTTCGCCGGTTGGCGCTCTGCAAGCAGTACATTTAAGCTGGGAAGGTAGCGCAAATAAACCTGAACACTATTTAGTGAATACACGATTTAATCAGTTAGGTATTCAGGCATTTCAAGAAATACCCGGTTTTAGCAATTTAACAGGTGCGATTCAAGCAGATGAGGACGGCGGAAAACTTACGCTGGCATCACAAAATGCCACGCTGGACTTTAAAGATATTTTACGCTGGCCAATTCCTGCAAGCCAATTAAAAGGCGAAGTGGATTGGAAGGTACGTAAAGATCAAACCCGCATTACTGCCAAAGAGGTTTTCATTTCCAGCCCGCATATCACCGGAACCGTTAACGCCAGTTATGACATGAATGGCATCAAAGGTGGTCATTTAGACTTAACCGGCAAGTTTGGCAAAGGTAATGCGAAATATGCGCCATTTTATTATCCGATCATATTAGGTGAAAGCACGATACATTGGCTGGACACCTCTATATTGGCGGGGCGTGCAGAAGATGTTTTGCTGAGAGTGAAAGGTAATTTAGCTGATTTCCCTTTTGTGGATAAACAAAACAAGCCAAATACTCAGCTAGGAATATTTAAAGTAACGGCTAAAGTTAGCGACGCTTTATTGGAGTATGGCACTGGCTGGCCTGCTATCGATCAATTAAATCTAGACCTGCTGTTTGAGGGAAAACGCATGTTGCTTGAAGCAAATTCAGGCCGTATTTCTGGCAATAAGATCATTAAAAGCCGCGCAGAAATTGCGCAGCTTGATGCAGATTGGCCCATTCTACATATTGTGAGCGAAGCAGAAGGTTTGGTTTCTGATGCCATTAAATTTGTGAACGAAAGTCCTGTTAAGCAAGTGACACTAGGGTTTACAGACAACCTTAAAACAGCTGGCCGTGGCAACTTACAATTGACGCTGGAGATTCCGCTGGAAAATTCTGAACAGGCAAAATATAAAGGGCTTTATAAAGTCAGTAACAGTACTATTTTTGCCAATACAGAATTAGGGTTACCCGAATTAACCAAGTTAAATGGCAGTTTGGTTTTTAACGAAAAAGGCTTATCTGCCAACAATGTTAATGCCGAAGTATTAGGAGGGCCTGCACAATTTAGCCTGAATACTGGCTCTGACAAGGTGGTTAAAGTGATTGCCAGCGGCAAAGTGAATGATATTGGCATTAAAAAATTCAGCGCAAATGCGCTCACAAACCGCATTACTGGTAACGCAAGCTGGGCTGGCGAGATCACCATTAACAAACCATTGGTTGATTTGAATTTTCGTTCAAATTTAGTTGGTTTAGCCTTGGACTTTCCGCCACCTTTTAATAAACCTGCCAACCAAGAGATGTCAATTAGTGTTAATAAAAAACAGACGGTCAGTGATAGCGATGTGATTAACATTAACTATGATCAACTTGTATCCGCAAAAATATTACGCACATTAAAAGCACAACAACTTGCATTCGATCGCGGAGACATTGGCATCAATACCGCTGCCGTTACTCCTTCGCAACAAGGATTATCGGTGCATGGAAAACTGGATGAGTTGGATGTAGATGAATGGCTAACGCTATTAAGTGAAAAACCATCCACGCAGACAAATAGTAACAATGCCGATTTAAACATCATCGGCAAAGCCGATTTGACCGTACAAAAACTGACTATTTTTGACCGCACAATTAATGCGCTCAAAGTAACTGCTCAACCCAATGCAACTGGCTTGAAGATGGATATTGACGCGAAAGAAATGAGTGGCGATGTTGAATGGCAAGGCGAAGATCGTGGCAAAATCATTGCACGCCTTAAACACTTAAGCATCCCCAATACAACCAGCATTACATCACCAACCATCACTAAGAAAGAATATATAAAACAGGCAAAAACTTATCCTGCGCTGGACATAGTGGCGGATAATTTTGAGCTGGGCACTAAAAAATTAGGCACTTTAGCGCTAAATGCTTTTGAGAATGGTGAAGACTGGGTGATTCAAAAGCTGGACATCACCAACGCAGACAGCACACTTAACATACAGGGCAATTGGCATAATTGGTCTCGCAATCCCAATACCAGCTTAATTGTGTCGCTAAGCACCAATAACATTGGTAAAACATTCAACCGTTTTGGCCAGCCTGATACGGTTAAAGGCGGCGAAGCCAAAGTTGATGGGCGACTTAACTGGGCTGGTAGTCCGCATGAGTTTGACATCAGGCGCTTAGATGGCAATTTAACTTTTGAGGCAACAAAAGGCCAAGTATTAAAAGTACAACCAGGCGTTGGACGTTTATTCGGTTTAGTGACATTGCAAAGCTTGCCACGCCGTTTGAGTTTAGATTTTAGAGACTTATTTAGTGATGGTTTTGCATTTGATAAAATTAGTGCAACCGCTAAAATTAACAGTGGCATTGTACGCAGCGATGACTTTTTTATGACTGGTCCAGCCGCTGAAGCAAGCATTAAAGGTGAAACAAATTTAAAAACTGAAACACAGCATCTAAAAGTAAAAGTCACTCCACATATCAGCGATAGTTTATCCCTTGCTGCACTTGCAGGTGGCCCGATTGTCGGCGCAGCCGCCTTTGTTGCGCAAAAAATATTAAAAGACCCTTTTAATAAAATCGCTTCTACTGAATATGTCATCGGAGGCACGTGGGATAATCCGATAGAAATAAACGCAGAAAAAGATGATGCTCAGAAACCTAGCAACCAGTCTCCATTAACTCCTTAACAAACTGTTGAATAGATATGATCAGCCAAACTAAAAAAGCACCCCAGCAATCAAAAAGCACCCCTGCTAACAGTGTAAAAGTAGCAGGTATCCAAATGGCATCCAGCCCGCAGGTAAACTCCAATTTAATTGAAGCCGAACGCTTAATTGCGCTGGCGGTAACGCAAGGCGCAAAGATTGTCGTATTGCCGGAATATTTTTGCATAATGGGCATTAAAGAAACAGACAAAGTGGCAGTACGCGAAAGTACTGGTGATGGGCCGATACAAAAATTCTTAGCCAAAATGGCACGTAAGCATAAAGTCTGGCTGATTGGCGGTACAATTCCTTTAGTCAGCAATTTCCCCAATAAAGTGCGCAATAGCTGTTTAGTGTTTAACGACAAAGGCGAGCAAGTTGCGCGCTATGACAAAATTCATTTATTTGGCTTGGATTTAGGTACAGAGCATTATCACGAAGAAAACACGATTGAATCGGGCGATAGCGTCGTGGTGGTAGATACTCCTTACGGCAAAATTGGTTTGTCTGTCTGCTACGATTTACGCTTTCCAGAGCTTTATCGCGCCATGGGCGAAGTGGATATGATTGTGATCCCATCGGCCTTTACCGAAACTACCGGCAAAGCACACTGGGAGAGCTTAATCCGCGCGCGTGCGATTGAAAACTTATGCTACGTCATCGCGCCAGCACAAGGTGGCTACCATGTATCAGGCCGCGAAACACACGGCAACAGCATGATTGTAGACCCATGGGGCGTGATTTTAGACAGGTTGCCACGCGGTTCCGGAGTCGTCGTTGCCAATGTCAATCGTGATTACCAAACAAGCTTGCGTCAAAGTTTGCCGGCACTTAAGCACAAAACAATTAAAGCGATTTAACTGGCCGTCAATTTAAGCACGCATCAATCAAGAATATACTTAGCGCGATTACTGCTGTGCGAGTATAGTAAATTTAACTTACGTCACCATATTAAAGTTATGAAAATAGAACAGCCAAATTTAACTAAAGCCAGTCACTTTGATACCGCACAGGATGTGCTATTAAAGCCGACAGGACTTGATACAAGTGCTTTGCAAGGTGTACTTGGCAATATTATGTCGCATCAGGTGGATTATGCGGACTTATATTTTCAATATAGCCGCAGTGAATCCTGGGGTTTAGAAGAAGGCCAAGTCAAATCGGGAAACTTCAGTATTGATCAAGGCGTGGGCGTACGCGCAGTTAGTGGTGAGAAAACTGCTTTTGCCTATTCGGATGACATTAACCTACCCGCCTTGCAGCAGGCTGCAAATGCCACTAAATCAATCGCCGCACTAGGTCTGGAACAAACTGGCAAAAGCATTATAACTAGGCAGAACAATCAACTTTATTTACCGCAAGATCCAATTGCCAGCTTATCAGCCGATGCAAAAGTAAAGTTGCTGGAACGTTTAGAGCAGTTTGCAAAAAAAATTGACCCACGTGTCACGCAAGTAATGGCCAGCATTGCGGGGGAATATGAAGTCATCATGGTCGCGCGTAGCGATGGCGTCATGGCAGCCGACGTACGGCCTTTAGTACGCATTTCGGTGCAAGTTCATGTAGAGCAAAATGGTCGCCGTGAGCAAGGCTCCAGCGGCGGCGGCGGACGTTTTGACTATAGTTATTTTACCGATGAAGTATTACAGGATTACGCCCAACGAGCGGTGCATCAAGGCTTGATAAATTTAGAGGCGCGCCCGGCCCCAGCTGGCAGCATGACGGTTGTGCTTGGCGCTGGCTGGCCTGGTATTTTATTGCATGAGGCGATTGGACATGGCTTAGAAGGCGATTTCAACCGTAAAGGCAGCAGCGCTTTTGCCAACATGATGGGCAAGCAAGTCGCCGCCAAAGGTATCACCATTGTTGATGACGGTACATTAGCCGACAGACGCGGTTCATTGACCATGGATGATGAAGGTAATCAAACCAATAAAACGGTGTTGATTGAAGATGGCATTTTGCGCGGCTATATTCAAGATAGCTTAAACGCACGATTGATGAACATGCCGCTAACGGGCAATGGCCGCCGTGAAAGCTATGCGCATATCCCCATGCCGCGCATGACCAACACCTACATGCACAATGGCGACAAAGACCCTGCTGAAATTATTAAATCCGTTAAGAAAGGTTTGTATGCAGCCAATTTTGGCGGCGGACAAGTCGATATTACCAGCGGGAAATTTGTATTCAGCGCGGCCGAAGCTTATATGATTGAAGATGGTAAAATCACCTACCCTGTTAAAGGTGCTACATTAATTGGTAATGGGCCAGATGTGTTAACGCGCGTTTCCATGATTGGCAACGATATGGCGCTTGATTCGGGCGTTGGTACTTGCGGCAAAGAGGGTCAAAGTGTGCCAGTTGGTGTTGGTCAGCCAACACTTAAGATTGATGGATTAACAGTGGGCGGTACCGCGTCTTAACTCATTTATCAAATAAAAAGGCCGCATATGCGGCCTTTTTATTTGATTGTTTTACTTAACAACTAAATCTATTTAAACACTTTTTTGCCAAATTAGACTAGGCGAAAATTTTAATTTTGCAACGACGTATAATGACGCAAAAATGCGTTTAATTATTTTAATACGCGGTTACGATATTCGCCGGCTCTAGTATCTATCTCGATTTTGTCACCTTGTGCAACAAACAATGGCACAGGAATTTCGAAACCTGTGGCTAACTTAGCTGGTTTCATTACCTTGCCTGATGTGTCACCTTTAACAGCTGGTTCTGTATAAGCCACTTCGCGTACAACAGTCGTTGGTAATTCAACTGAGATTGCTTTACCTTCATAAAAACGAATATCCACTGGCATTGCGTCTTCTAAAAATGGTAATGCATCTTCCATAAACTCTGCATCTACATCATATTGATTATATTCCGCATCCATAAACACGTAAGTTGGATCAGCAAAATAAGAATATGTCGCTTCTTTTTTCTCCAGCACGATCACGTCAAATTTGTCGCCTGCGCCATAAATAGTCTCGCTTGGTGCTTCTGTCAGCAAGTTTTTAAATTTCATTTTTACTACGGCTGTGCTGCGGCCAGATTTATTATACTCGGCCTTGACTACCACTAGCGGTACGCCATCAACCATAATCACGTTACCTGGGCGGAGTTCTTGAGCTGTTTTCATCGGGTTGCCTTACTGTTTAGTTGGATTGGAATCGAGCCGCGCATTATACCTAAACTATTATTTTTTAACCAGTTTCGCTCATTAGGTTGATTGTTGTGCCATATTACAAAAAACCACCAGCTTAGCGGCAAGATCTTTTTGCTTAGCCAACTGGTGAGATTGCTGCAAAGTATAGCCAGCAATATTGGGTAATTGGTTTAAATAACCATGCCAAACTGCTGCGGATAAATGGTCAGAGGCCCAAGCGGCGTGCATCTGCATCACTTGGTTTTTCACAGAAAAATTTGCATAAAACAACGCCAAAAATGCATCCAGTTTCTTAATATGGGTATTTTCATCTTGAAAATAAGGCTGCCAAATAAATGGCTTCCCCGCCCAAATCGCACGTAACCAGCTATCCTCTCCACGCACAAAGTTAATATCACACGCCGTTAATAATCGGTCGTAATCGACCTGGTTTAAAAATGGTAAAACATGCAAATTAAGATTTTTAAGTTGTATATTTTCACCCACTTTCAGTGACTTAACACCAAAAAAATCGGCAATTTTTGGCAAAATACTGCTCTCTGGTACATAGCAATCAATGGGTTGATTCGATTCGGCTATTGCCGTCAATAAATCGGTAATCGGTGCGTGTGGGTAACCAAACAGAGATACTTTTAAATGGTCGCTATTGCTTAAATTTAAGCTTTGCCAAAACGCATTTTGATCAGCTTTGTTATTCGCAAACTCTTTATTTCTATCAAAAAGATTAGCTTCCCGAATCAAACCACCAGTAGATTCAGTAAATCCAGGAAAGTAAAAATGTCGCGTTAAACCATTGGCTTGGGGCGATGGCTGTGCATGAAAATCCGCAACCCATGATTCGGCAGATAAATACTCTAAATTAACCCACGTTACTTGCTGATTAAACTTAGATTTTTTTTGCACCATCGCATTTAAATAAGCAACTGGCAACTCACAGGCGAAGGCTTCAATAACCACATCAGCTACATCTGTAAAATCAACATTTATCTCTTCATTAGAGTTCAACCATTTTAAAATAATGATTTCATCGATGGCTTGTTGCTTTATATCTACATTCAAATGCGGAATGATTTTTTTTGCAGCTGCTAAATCATCTATCCAAAGTCGTACGCTTAATCCGTACTCACTATGCAATTGCCTTGCCAAGCGCCAACAAACGCCAATATCACCCAAGTTATCGACAATCTTACAAAAAATATCCCAGTGCTGTTTCATGCGATGATTTTAAAACAAAAAGCCTCAAACATTTTAAATGCTGAGGCTTTTGTCATACACATAACTAAAGTTCAGTTAATTACTAAATCAACAATGGCGCAATAAAGGCAAAAAACACGCCTATCGCAAAAATAACTACTGACAGCCAATAAACACGTAATGCACTACGTCGCGTTTTTGCACAAATTTCCGCCAGATTCAGGTCTGCTGGACAAGGCGCATTACGCGCCTGCCACTGCAAGTAACCCGCAATCGCTAACATCACCCCAGCCAAGCCAAAAATTAACGACTTGTGCTCACTTATCCATATTAATTGTGGAAAATAAGAGATTAAACTGGTCAGCGTTGCTGCGGAACCAATAGCCACCAAAGTGGCCGGTAACGCACAACAAATCAGCGTAGATCCACTGGTGAAAAGTGACAGGATGTTGGCTTTTTGTGCGGTTTTAACTGCGTTTAAATCACCGTTCAAAACAGTATTCTCTGCCATCTACTTTTCCCCCTGCTTTGCTTCAAGCTCGGCTTTAATATGTGCCACTGGATGCTCTGATATTTCGATAGCAGTCACGTCATAACCAGCATCTTTAATAATAGCCTTCACCTTGTCGTTAGAAAGCGTTTGACCATCTTTCAACTCAACCGCCACAATGCGCTGTTTTAAGTTAACGTAAACATCTTGCGTTTGCGTGAGTGCGCGCATTTTTTTCTCAATGCCTTGCGCGCAAAAGGCGCACACCATGCCGTTAACATTGGCTTTGATGGTTTGAGTTGCAAAGGCTAAAGGGCTGAATAATGCAGAGAATACAAGCGTTGTTAATAATAGTTTTTTCATGATGTTTCCTTAAATTAAATCTTAAAATTAAAATATATACATAAAGTTAAAGCGAGGTTCGCGTGAATTATTCACCCCTGCTTCAACAAAAAAGCTTTTGTTAATTAATCGCACCATTGGCGTGACCTCAATTTTTTCTGACAAGCCATTCATATTGCGCGCCTCTAAAATCAGCCAGGGCTGGGTTTTGTCATAATCGGTTTCATAAAATGAAAACCCCGCACGCACTGAGGTAAAGTCATGATTAATATCGGAAGCACGATAAAGCCGATGAGATGCTTGAAAGTAAACACGAGTCGTCTCGTAATCAAACTGCACTCCTGGCGTTATCATGACTTTGTCAAAGTCACGGTTTTCGCCTATCAACTTATTTTCGCCCTGCAATGCCCCTACTCCGCCCTGAAACCATAAGTTGGCTTGTGCATGTGGTGCGTTCCAGCGTTTAACTAAGCGTGTGTAAGTGATTTCTTCCAGAGTGCGCGACTTGCTTTTGTCATCGGCACGCATATAAGTCGCGCTTACGCCAAATGCATCACGTGGCGTCACGGCATAGTTAATAAATGACTCACGCCAGTTATTATTAAAATCGCCCATAGCCATAAATGATTCGTTAAAGCCCATCGGCCCTGCGGTTGCAGCTTGGCTAAGCAGTATTGCCAGCAATGGCAATACCACTTTAAAGCGTGTGTAAAACATGATTTTTCCTTTTATCTAAACCTTGATGACTCACTTAGTTGTTCAGTGAATAAGTCATCAAATCAAATTAAAAAGCCCTAGATTTTGGGCGAAATTAGGCTGTCAGATAAAAGAGATGGGTGGGCGCTGCAGATTAGGAAGTGTAATTGAAACGTAAGGTTGATGATTAAAATCAAATGCTTGGGTAAAATTTAAAGCAAAAGCCGACTGAATCTGCGCGGGCATTGCCGTTAACGCACACATATTGGCACAGACACTCGCACAACTGGATTTGTGTGGTAATTGCTGATGATTCACATGCTCAGAATCTTCAGAAACCGCACTGTGCGACTTGATGACAAGGCATGACATTCGATGTTAATTCTGCTGATTGCTTGACGATATTCGCTTGCATCATGCTGTTGCATACCAACATATTGGCAGTCGCCAAAGCTTGCATTGGCATTAACACCAATAGCAAATAAGCAAAAAAATGTGAGCAACGTTTCAACATAAATCTAGGATAGCAGAGTCATTAATTTAGTTCAAATAGCAATATCAACTGGCGTATAACGGATATCAATCACTTCAAACGCTTCATCACCTTTGGGTGTAACTACCCGCACTGTATCGCCTAAACCCTTACCTAGCATCGCTTTTGCCAGCGGAGAAACCCAACTGATATAACCCTTGGTCGGTTCCAGTTCATCTTTGCCGACGATGCGATATACATGTTCGCTATCGTCCGCTAAATTAAATAATGTCACCCAAGCACCAAAAAATATCTTTTCTAAATGCTGCTGCAAACTGCTATCGACAATCTCGGCTAAATCCATGCGACGCATTAAATGGCGGCAACGACTATCGATTTGGCGTAACCGTCTTTTTCCATAAATATAATCACCATTTTCACTTCTATCGCCATTGCTAGCTGCCCAAGAAACGGTGCGTACCACTTCTGGCCGCTCTACTTTATACAGTGCGTGAAATTCCGCCTGCAAGGCGGCAAAGCCTTGTGGCGTAATATAGTTTTTTTCGTCTGTACTACTCAATTAAAATCCTGCCAAATTAACTCACTGCCATTCACTGCTTTAATTGAAAAACTGATTAAACGCATCGTTATCTAACACCTGAACATTTTTAACAAAATAAGGCGTTTCACCAAAACAACTGCTTGGAATACCCTTATGCTCTTCGTAAGTGATTCTGACACGCTTACCCAAACTATTATTGATTTTTTCAACTAAGTTTTTGTCTTTCACTGTGAAGTTAAACTTCTCAGCCTGTGTGCCCGGCATTGAAACCAACACCAATTCACCTTCATAGGTTTTGCAAACATAACCTTTTTCTGAAAATTTTTGCACATAACCGGCACGCTCACCTGTTGAATAAACCCAAGTCAAGGCTGCCCAAGTGTATAAACCAAATAAAATAATTGGAATAATCACAGCCAGAATAAGTATTTTGAATAATTGAGCCAGTTTATTTAACATCACTTACCTTTGGGATTTTCTCAAAATGAATGCTCGGATGAATGTTCAAATCCGACAAGTTTATGCCGCTATTTTACTGCAAGTTCGCCTACAATAACGACATGTCCGAATTAACCCAACACTTAATATTATGCGCGACAGCACGCTTAAGCCGTGGCTTGCAACTGCATTACCAACGACAATTATCGCTTAAGCAAACTCAATGGCAAACGCCACAAATCATGACTTTGCAACAATGGTTAAGCCAATTGATGCAACAGGGCATTTTGGCCGGTGAAGTAAATATACAAAGTTTCCCTGTCATCCACTTAAATACAACGACAGAAAAAATGCTGTGGCAACAGACGATTCAAAGTTGTATACAAAAACACGAGTTAGCGGATTTGTTTGATATTGCCAGCTTAGCTGATGCGGCAATGGAAGCGAATCAATTACTGATTGAATGGCAAGTGAACGATGCCGATTTAAACGATTACTTTCAATCAGTGGAAACGCGGCAGTTTTTGCGTTGGCGACAAGCATTTCATGCTTTGTGCGCACATAACAAAGCGCTTGAATCTGCGCGCCTGTTAGCATTACAAGTGGATTTTTTAACCAATACGACTATGCAATTGCCTCAAGCAATTGAATTGGCTGGCTTTGATCGTATTACGCCGCTGGAACAACAGTTAATCAACAACCTAAACGCAAAAAACGTCAAAATAAATTTTATGCATCATCAGCAAAATGCTCAAAATATCCAGCAGATTGCCTGTGATGATATTGATGCAGAATGTCGTGCTGCGGTGGCTTGGGCAAAAGCATCATTAACGCAGAATCCGCAGGCAAATTTAGCCATTATCACGCCAGTATTAGGCAACATCCGCACCAAACTGGCTGATTTATTAGACGATACCTTTCATCCCGAAACCTTGCACCCAAGTTTGTATGAAGCGCCGCGCATCATGGATTTTTCCATTGGCGCGCCATTAAGTGAGCATGCCATGATTGCCACCGCCCTGCGTTTATTGCGCTTGGCAAGCAGTGGTCAGAATTCGTCACAAGCAGACTTAAGCGCACTACTGCTAGATGTTTATTGGGGCACTGAAACCGAATCAGATGCACGTAGTTTGCTGGATGCGCAAATGCGCAAAAAACTTACGCGCAACGTTAACTTACAAACATTAATGCTTTTAGCGCAAAAAGCTAGCGATGATGCATTGCCGCAGTTTTTAACCCATTTAAATACGCTACAAAACGCGCAAACTCAGTGGCGCGGCAAAAATAAACCCGCTTATTGGGCAACACAATTTAGCCAGTTATTAAGCAATGTCAATTGGGCAAACCCAAGCGGTTTAAGCAGTTATGAATATCAGGCACAACAATCGTGGCTAAAGGCTTTACAGAGCTTGAGTGAACTAGATACCTTGATTGGCGTAATCTCGGCAATAGATGCGCTGAGCAAACTGAATCAAATATGCAGCGCCAGTATGTTTTTACCCGAAACCGTCGGCAACCCGCGTTTACAACTATTGGGCATGTTAGAAAGCAGTGCAATACCGTTGAATGGCGTATGGATATTAGGTATGAACGATCAGCACTGGCCGTCGCCAGCAAGACCAAACGCACTATTGCCGGTTAAACTGCAGCGCGATTTAAACATGCCGAATGCCGATACGGATATTCAGGCCGCGTTTGCGCAAAAAGTACAGCAGCGCTTATTAACCAGCGCCAATAAAATTGTATTTTCATGGGCACGCAAAGAAGCCGACCGTGAATTGCGCGCTTCACCCTTATTAAGCCAATTGCCTGTTGGCGATGTTACTGCAACCGTCAGCACCATTGCAGAAACACTCAGCGCAAATGTTTCTCACGAATCAAACACCGAGTTAATCAATGACTACATGGCACCAGCGATTACTTCTGCAGAAAGACTGCGCGGCGGCAGTGCTTTATTTGAAGCGCAAGCCATCTGCCCTGCCTGGGCTTTTTATCAATACAGGCTAGGTGCAAAATCTTTGGAAAGCCCAACTGACGGATTAGATAGCCTTGCCCGCGGCAATTTAACCCATGCTGTATTACAAGCGTTCTGGCTCGATTGCAAAAGCGCAGCCAATCTTAAATCGCTGTCCGACTCGCAACTTGAAACTGCTATAAAAACCGCCATTGATGCCGCTTTTAAAGACACGCGTAATATTGAAAATATCCCTAAACAAATTCTGCAAATTGAGCAGCAACGCTTACAACCGTTAATTAACGTGTGGCTACAGCTTGAAAAACAACGCGCAGATTTTACCGTGCGTGCTTGCGAAGCAGAGCATACTTTAGTCATAGAAGACTTGGAAATCACCTTACGCATTGACCGCATTGATGCATTAACTGACGGCAGCCTGGTGATTATTGATTACAAAACCGGCAGCAGCAAACCTAGCCATAGCAGTTGGGCGGATGAACGCATCACCAAACCGCAAATTCCATTATATGCAGCCTTGGTGCTGAAGGAAGAGCAAGTCGTTGCCGCCTGTTTTGCCAAAGTAGATATGCTAGAAAGTCAATTTAGCGGCGTGGCAGAAAATGATGCTCTACCCAACATTAAGCCATTTTCTGATTTAAAAAACGGTTCTGTTTTTAAAGATTTTGCTGATTTTGAAGCGTTAATCGCGCACTGGCAGCAAAGCTTAACGGCAATTGCGCATGAAATTAAAACCGGTGTGGCTAATGTGCGATTCGAGAATGAAACAGATTTACTGTATTGCGATGTAAAACCACTACTGCGCTTGCCAGAGCGTGCATTGCAATTTGAACAACAAGCATCTTTGCAAAAATAAACCCATAAAAATAACACTTACAAAATAAAAACCATGAATAACGCACTGATTCAATTAGATAGTGAAAACCGCCAACGCGCACTGGCGCTGGAAAATTTCATTGTCGAGGCGCCAGCCGGTGCAGGTAAAACAGAGCTGCTGACACAACGTTATTTAAAATTGCTCGCCACGGTTGAAGCGCCGGAAGAAATCATCGCGCTGACATTTACCAATAAAGCCGCTACCGAAATGCGCAACCGCATTTTAATGTCGCTGGAAGCGGCAGAAAATAATATTTTTGTTGATGCGCCGCACAAACAGGTAACACGTGATTTAGCCAATGCAGCATTGGCACATGCAAAAAACCTTGGCTGGCAATTACTCTCGCAACCAGCGCGGCTACGCATTCAAACCATGGATGCATTGTGCAGTAGCTTGGCACGGCAAATGCCATTATTAAGCCGATTTGGCGGTCAACCTGTGGTTAGCACAGATGCTAATGCACATTATCAAACCGCAGCCCAGCAAGCATTGGCGCATATTGCGAATGAAGATAGCGGCAATGAAACTAGCATCAATGAACCTGTAAGCACCGCATTACGGTTTATGCAAAACGATATCGAAAAACTCACTGAGTTATTAGCGGATATGCTGGCAAAACGCGACCAATGGCTGCCACTGATTAGTGAGCATTCCAATATTACCGTGGATGAAATTGCTGATGGCGTAGCAAATGCGCTGCAAGAACTAATAGAACAGCGACTTGCGTTGACGTTTAAAGTCATTCCAGCAAATATTCAATCTCAGTTAATGCCTATCGTGCGTTTTTCTGCCAGCAATTTAGAAGCAAACCATGCTTTGCAAATGCTAGCCGATTGGCAAATACCACTCACCGCAAGTGTGGATGATTTAGCTACTTGGCAAATATTGGCAGATTTTTTACTGACAAACGAAGGCACTTTTAGAAAGCAGTTAAATAAAAATATTGGCTTCCCTGCCAAAGATAAAAATCATCCCGAATATGATGAGTTTAAACAACAGCTCTTGCAGGTCACTGATTTAATCTCTAGCCCACAGGCTTTAGATGCAGCCCGCAAATTACCCAATTTGAATTTGGATTTAATAAGCCAGGATTGCGTGATTGTGAAAGCTTTTGCGCAATTGCTGCAATTGGCAACTGCGCATTTATGGACAACATTTCAGACCGCTAACGAAGTTGATTTTGTGCAGATTGCACAATCCGCCAGCTACGCGCTGGAAAACGAAAGTGGTGCGACAGATTTAGCACTCAAGCTGGACTATAAAATCTCCCATTTATTAGTAGATGAGTTTCAAGATACCAGCCCGACACAAATGCGTTTGATTGAGCAGTTAACATTAGGCTGGCAGCCAGATGATGGCCGCACGTTATTTTGTGTGGGTGATCCCATGCAATCGATTTATCGCTTTCGCAAAGCAGACGTAAGCTTATTTTTAACCGCCAGTGAATCTGGTATTGGGCAATTGCCGCTTACGCCACTCAAACTCACTCGCAATAACCGCAGCCATCCGCAAGTAGTGGATTGGATTAACAGCACTTTTAAATCGGTTTTTCCTGCGGCGGACAACATCACGCAAGCCGCCATTAGCTATCGCACCTTTATTGCCACCAAAGACGCGATTGCAGATGAAGGTGTGACGGTGCATTCACTGGTGCTGAGCGATGAAGAAAGTGAGCAAGCAAAACTGCTGGAAGCGCGCCACGTGGCGGATTTAATCACCGTAGAACAGCAAAGTAATCCTGAAAACAAGATTGTGGTTTTAGTGCGTTCGCGTAATCATCTAAATGAATTGGTTTCTGTGATTCGCCGCGATTATCCGCACATCAGCTTTCAGGCCGTAGAAATTGAAGGCTTAAGTGACAGACAAACGGTTTTAGATGCGCTTTCACTCACGCGGGCGATGCTGCACCACGCCGACCGCGTGCATTGGTTGAATATTCTGCGTGCGCCTTGGTGCGGGCTGATACTGGCAGATTTGCATGCACTGGCGCATGACAATCATTTTGCGACAATCTGGCAATTGATGCAGGATGAAGATCGGTTACAAAAATTAAGCGTAGACGGCCAGCAACGCTTGCGACATGTGCGCGATATTTTGAGCGAAGCATTCAAACATCAAGGCCGTATGCCTTTGCGGCGCTGGCTGGAAAGCACATGGCTTAAATTGGGCGGTGCCAGCACGTTAATCAACGCTGGTGATAATCGCGATATTCAGGCATTTTTTGATTTAGTGGAAAAAACCGCACGTGGCTTTGTGCTGGATTTTAACCAGCTAGATACCGCCATGTCGAAACTCTACGCCCAGCCTGATATTGCGGCAACTGATCAGTTACAGTTTTTAACCATTCACGCATCCAAAGGCTTAGAGTTCGATACGGTCATTTTGCCTGCGCTTAACCGCAAACCGCCTAACCCTGATAGCCCGATGATGTTGTGGGAAGATGTGCCGGCGGGTAATCATCGGCAACTATTAGCAGCACCAGTGGCAAAAAGAATCAAAGGCAAAGCCAGCACTTATGATTTTTTAAAAGCCTTGGAAACTGAGCGTGCAGATAACGAAACAGCGCGCCTTTTGTATGTAGCTGCCACACGCAGCATTAAAAAATTGCACTTGGTTGCTGTCGTTAAACAGAATCAAAATGGCGAACTAAAACCAGTTTCCAAATCATTATTGTCATTACTTTGGCCAACGATTGAAATGCAATTTTTAGCCGCAACACCATTGATCATAACGGCAGAATCCACATTGCGGCTGCAGGATTTTACGCCGCAACTGATGCGTTTAAAAACACCATGCGTGCCGACTTTGTTGAGTAACTCAACTGCAAAAACAATTACTTACTCAGTTAATAACGTTAACACACCTGCTGAACCGCAAGCATTATTGAATATTGCCGCCGATGCAGGCACGTTGACACATCTATATATGGAGATGATTGCCAATAGCGATTTAACGGCATGGCCAGAAAGCCGTATTCGAGCTTGTTCGCGGGCCATGCAATATTGGTTACTGCAAAAAGGTCATGCCGAAAATACTGTGCAAACGTATGTGAATATGGTTATAGATGCCTTAATTAACACCGTCAATAGCGCCGATTGCGCGTGGCTAATGCAAGCAAGAGAAAGTCGTCAAACCGAATTGAGCATAACAGCAATTGATGCACAGGGCGAAGCGCAAGAGCATCGATTAGACCTGACATTTATTGAGGCAGATAAATTGACCAACGCGCCGACGCGCTGGATTGTGGACTACAAGCTGACGTTTTCTGATGATGCAGACTTAACGTTGGATTTAGCGGCAGAACAACACCACTCACAGTTATCGCGCTATGCCGACTTGTTTAAAAATGAAGGTTTACCAATTCAAACCGCAGTGTATTTTTTAGCGCATGGCAAGCTGGTTTTACTTTAAATTAGCTTTGCTCTAATTAGTTTTAGGTTAAGAAAACTGTTTAGCCCAAACTACTCCTGCTTAAAATGGTGCCAGACATACCAAGCCAAAAACGCTAATCCGCCGGCAATAATCACATAATGCAGTTGGTGAAAATAGACTTCCAAGTCTTCCCAATGCTCGCCAGCTTTCATACCGATGTAGCCCAACACTCCACACCAGATAAATGAGCCAAAAAACGTATAAACAATAAAACGTGTCATATTCATGCGTGCTACGCCAGCAGGAAAGGCAATAAACGTGCGTACGCCCGGCAATAAGCGTGCGATAAAAATAATGATTTCACCATGCTGTGCAAACCATCTGTCCGCCATATCTAAATCTTTTTTGCTAATCAGCACGTATTTACCGTATTTCTCTGCCAATGGCCTGCCGCCAAACATGCCCAAATAATAGGCTGGAATCGAACCAATCACACAACCAATCGCACCCGCCATTGCAATGCCAAACAATGTCATCTCACCCTTGCTCACCAAAAATCCTGCAAACGGCATAATGATTTCGCTAGGCAATGGAATACAGGCAGATTCAATCGCCATCAGCAGCACAACACCGCCATAACCCATGCTGGATATAACGCCAATAATCCAGGTTGCTACAGCAGCGATTAGTTTTTCCAACATATTACTTTCCTAACTTATGCAAACTCTTTTAATAGCGTTTTAACAAATTCCGCACGATGTGCCACATTACCCAATTGTACGGTCACGCGTAATTTATCTGGCCCATTCATACGGCAGCGGCGATCACGTTGTAATAAATCGATTAATTTTACTGGGTCGACTTCGGTACTTTGTGCAAAATGTAATTGAATAGCGCTATCGCTAGCGTCAATCTTATTAATGCCTAACGGTTTTGCCGCGATGCGTAACCGATGGCATGCCATTAATGCCTCGCCTTGCTCTGGCAGCAAACCAAATCGGTCAATTAACTCTTCTTGCAGGCTATCTAAATCATCATCATTATTAGCGTTGGCAAGGCGTTTATAAATCACCAGACGCTCATGCACGTCAGGGCAATAAGCATTGGTTAACAAGGCTGGTACATGCAGATTGATTTCTGTCGTCACGCCCAGTGGCGCGTTTAAATCGGGCTCTTTGCCTGCTTTGAGTTGCTTAACCGCATGATTCAGCATATCTGAATACAAACTAAAACCAATCTCTTGCATCTCGCCACTTTGACTATCACCTAACAACTCACCTGCGCCGCGAATCTCCAGATCATGCATCGCCAGATGAAAACCTGCGCCCAAGTCTTCCAGTAACTGAATCGCATCTAAGCGTTTTTGCGCTTGCGGTGTGATTTTGCGATGTTCATCAGTCAGCAAATACGCATAAGCCTGGTGATGACTGCGCCCTACACGACCGCGCAACTGGTGTAATTGCGCCAAGCCGAACATATCGGCATGATTCATGATAATGGTGTTGGCGGTAGGTACGTCAATACCTGTTTCAATAATGGTGGTACACAACAGAATATTGCTGCGTTGCTGATAAAAATCGCGCATGACATGTTCTAGCTCACGTTCACGTAGCTGGCCGTGTGCAATCGAAATTCGTGCTTCTGGCAGTATTTTTTCCAGCTTTTCTTTTTGCACAAAAATGGTATCCACCTCATTATGCAAAAAATAAACCTGCCCGCCGCGCTTAAATTCGCGCATCACCGCTTCACGAATAATGCCGTCGGAATAATAGGTATGGAAGGTTTTGATGCTTAAGCGTTTTTGCGGCGGCGTAGCAATCACGCTAAATTCGCGCAAGCCTTCCATCGCCATACTCAATGTGCGCGGAATTGGGGTTGCAGTAAGCGTTAAGATATCCACTTCCGCACGCAAAGCTTTTAGCTGTTCTTTCTGGCGCACGCCAAATCGATGTTCTTCATCCAGAATCGCCAAGCCTAAATTTTTGAATATCACATCTTTTTGAATCAGGCGATGCGTGCCGATAATAATATCCACCTTGCCCTCAGCCAAATCAGCTAAAGCTTGCTTTTGTTCTTTGGCAGTTCTGAAGCGTGAGATTTCGGCAATTTTAATCGGCCATTCTGCAAAACGATCACAGAAATTCTGGTAATGCTGTTCTGCCAATAAAGTCGTCGGCACCAGCACGGCAACCTGCCTGCCACCCATTACTGCTACAAAAGCCGCGCGTAACGCGACTTCTGTTTTACCAAAGCCCACATCGCCACACACCAGCCTATCCATTGGGCGGCCAGATTGCATATCCTTGATTACATTTTCAATCGCTTCCAGCTGGTCTGGCGTTTCTTCAAACGGAAAGCCTTCACAAAACGCTTCATAATCTTTTAGACTTAAGGTAAAAGCATGGCCGCGTCGTGCTGCGCGTTGCGCGTATAGATTCAATAACTCTGCTGCTGTATCGCGAATTTGTTTGAGCGCTTTTTTCTTGGCTTTTTCCCACTGACCAGAGCCTAAACGGTGCAATGGTGCGCTTTCCGGCGGCCCACCAGAATAACGAGAAATCAGGAATAATTGCGAAACGGGCACATATAATTTATCGTCACCAAAGTATTCCAATAGCAAAAATTCGGTTTCGCCTTCGCCAAAATCCAGATTCATCAGGCCTTTATATCGCCCTACGCCATGCTGTTCATGCACCACTGGGTCGTCCATACGCAGCTCGGATAAGTCTTTAAGCATGCCTTCTGTATTGCGCGCTTTTTCTTTTTCTCTCCTACGTTGCTGGCGTACGGTGCCTGAATACAATTCTGATTCAGTGATGACAATGACATCATCATAAAAACCATTATGCAAAGGTGAAACACCCAACATGATCGGCGCATCACTAGTGTGAAAATCTGCCCATGTTTCGCCAGTGGGCATGTGAATGCCATGTTCTGCAAACAGCTGCAGTATGGTTTCGCGGCGACCTAAACTTTCAGCGGTGATTAAAATACGTTTCTTTTTGGCTTTGATAAAAGCCTGCAATTTATGCAAAGGCTGTTCGGCACGGCGTTCAATATCCAAAGCTGGTAATGGATTTTTGGCTTCATGCGTCAGCGTTAAAACAGAGTAATTCTGTGTCTGTGCAAAGAAATCGTCGGTTTTAATCAGCAAAACTTCCGGTTTTAAAATCGGTCGTTCTGGGTCATGCGCTAGCAAACGATATCTGGAATTTGCTTCCGTCCAAAACTGCTGCGCAGCCTTGTCACAATTGCCATGCAAACAGAGCGTGGTATTTTCTGGCAAGTAGTCCAGAAAATTAGAAGTTTCTTCAAAAAAAAAGTGGCAAATACCATTCAATACCACCGCTGGCAATACCTTTACTCACATTTTTGTAGATGGTCGCGCGTTGCGGATCACCTTCAAACTGCTCTCTAAAATTGCTTCTGAAAGTTGCGATACCTTTGTCATCCAAAGGAAATTCACGTGCAGGTAACAATCTGATTTCTGGCACTGGATACAAACTGCGCTGCGTATCCACATCAAATGTACGGATGGTTTCAATCTCATCATCAAACAAATCAATGCGATACGGCAACACACTGCCCATGGGGAATAAATCGACCAACCCGCCACGCACGCTGAATTCTCCGGGGGAAATCACTTGACTGACATGGTGATAGCCCGCTTGCGCACATTGATGGCGCAACGCTTCCAGATTCAGCTTCTGGCCTTTTTTGAGCATAAAGCTATGCCCAGCCAAATAGGCTACTGCGGGCAAACGAATCAGCGCGGTGGCAATCGGTACCAAAATCACATCACATTGGTTTTGGCTAATTTGGTACAAAGTAGCCAAGCGTTCTGAAATCAAATCTGGATGCGGCGAAAACACATCGTAAGGCAGTGTTTCCCAGTCCGGCAGCAGATGCACGCTTAACTCTGGTGCAAAGTATGGAATTTCTTCCAACAACCTTTGTGCTTCAAACGCATTAGACGTAATCACCACTAATGGTGATTTTTTAGCAAAAAGTGTTGTTTTTAAGCGACATGCAAGTGATGCTAGAGATAAGCTATCTAAGCCATTGGCAGCATAAGAAAAACGACTTTTTTGACCTGACTTTGGGGGAGTTAACTGCATAAATGAACTTGAAAATGACTTGGATAATGAGGGCTTATTACCTATTATAACCTTAAGCCTGATGGTTAAATAATTTAGGTTATAACAATAAAAGAATAATTAAGTACAAATAAAAAAGTATTGAGGAGCTTCAATCAAATGAACGATAAGCCTATTAACGATAAGCAAGTCGTCGCGATACATGCCGCGAACTATGTTAAAAATGGCATGCTGGTTGGCTTAGGAACAGGATCTACCGCCAACTACTTTATTGAAGAACTGGCGCGCCGCCAGCTTGAAGAAAATCTAAATGTCACCACGATTGCCAGCTCAACTGTCAGCATGATAAAAGCGCAAAGTCTGGGTTTAAATGTCATTGCGCTGAACCAGGTTTCTGAGATTGATTTATATGTGGATGGCGCAGATGAAATCACACCGGATATGACACTACTGAAAGGCCGTGGCTATGATTTGGTGCTTGAGAAACTACTAGCAAAAGCAGCCAAACAGTTTTTAGTGGTAGCCGATAAAAGTAAATTAGTAGAGCGCATCGGCACCAACTTTGTCATTCCTATTGAAGTCATGCCAATGGCATGGAAAACAGCTAAACGCAGTTTAGAAGCCATTGGTGGCGTAGGTGATTTGCGCCAGAATGTCGCTAAAGATGGCTTGACGGTTACCTCGCATGGCAGCCTAGTGCTGGATATGAGTTTTGATAAATCTATCTCAGAAGCACAATTAAACCAGCTGATTAATAATACGCCTGGCGTGGTAGAGCATGGTATTTTCTGTGGGCTTGCCAGCGGCATACTCATTGCAGAAAACGGCAATGTTACTGAAGAATACTGGAAATAGCTTTTGCTAACGCTTAAGGCTGCATTAATGCGATATCCTCGCCCTATTTTCAGCGCAACACCATTAGCATTTTTACTCTCCTTTTTACTGTTAATCACCGCCTGCAATAAAACAGATGATGATACTAAGATCATTATTGAGCCGGCATCTAATGCAAAAAAAAACAAGGTAGTCACTTTTGTCACCCTCAATAGTCCCAACACTTATTATGTAGACGGCAATAAAGAGTTTGCAGGACTTGAGTACGATTTGGCTACATTATTTGTGAAGGATTTGGGTAATGACACGCAATTGAAACTGATTGTTGCCAATAATATTAATCAGGTTATTTCTACCATATTAAAACATAAAGCCGATATTGCTGCGGCTGACGTAACGGTTACAAAAGACCGCAAAGAGTTAATTGATTTTTCGGTTGATTATCAAGATGTGCAGCAATTAGTTGTTTATAACATTGAAAAAAACAAAGCAGAGCAGAAAAAACCACCAAAACAATTAAAAGATTTAGTCGGTCTACACATTTCATTACCTGCAAATTCCAGCTTTGTAGAACGCTTAAGCAAACTGCAAACCACCGAACCAGGTTTAATGTGGGAAGAACACCTGCATGTTGGATCAGAGGAGTTATTACAAGAGCTTGAACGCGGTGAGATTGATTACACCATTGCTGATAGTCATTTGGTTTCTATCATGCAAAATTACTACCCTCAGTTGGGCGTCGCGTTTGCGCTTGGCGAGCCAGAAAAAATTGCATGGGCGATGCCTAAAAACAGAAACCCCGAGCTGCAACAGAAAGTGAATGCTTTTTTTAATCGAATTAAAAAAGATGGCACTTTGCGTAATTTACTGGATCGCTATCACGGCAATGTAAAACGCTTAAAACCGGTGGATATTCAAACTTTTTTAATTCGCAGTCGTACCTTGTTGCCTAAATACAAACGGCTTTTCCAGCAAGCGCAAGAAGTAACCGATTTAGATTGGCGTCTAATCGCCGCACTTAGTTATCAGGAGTCGCATTGGGATACATTCAACACCTCTCCTACCAACGTTCGTGGCTTGATGATGTTAACGGAAAGCACCGCCGACTTGATGAAAGTGACAGATAGATTAGACCCCAAGCAGAGCATTACTGCGGGTGCAAAATATATCAACATGCTAAAAGAAACGATTCCTGAGCGCGTGCCAGAACCTGATCGCACTTATATGGCATTAGCCTCATACAACATTGGCTACGCGCATGTAGAAGATGCGCGCGTGTTAGCACAGCGTTTAAAATTAGACCCGAACCGCTGGGCAGATGTGAAAAAAACCTTGCCTATGCTGAGCAATCCAACCTATTACGTGAATGCAAAATATGGCTACTGCGGCTGTGGTCAGCCCGTTGTTTTTGTCGAATCCATTCGCAGTTATTACAATATCTTAGCGCGCTTTGAACCGGGTTATGACGCTGATGAGAACAGCTTTAAAATCGCCAGTGCCGATAATTTTAAAGGTGGCGATTTTTAAAGTGATTAACTTAAACTAGCTGAGCTATTCAATAGCTCAGCCAATGTAAAATTAAGCAGATTTAATCACTTGTAGATTGTTCATGTAAGGCTGCAGAACTTTGGGAATCGTTACGCTGCCGTCCGCATTCTGGTAATTTTCCAATACCGCCACCAAGGTACGCCCTACCGCTAAACCAGACCCATTAAGCGTGTGCACCAATTCTATTTTACCTTGCTCATTTCTAAAACGCGCCTGCAAACGACGCGCTTGAAACGCCTCGCAATTAGAAACAGAAGAGATTTCCCTATAAGTATTTTGTGCAGGCAACCAGACCTCTAAATCGTAAGTTTTAGCTGCACCAAAACCCATATCACCCGTACAAAGTGATACTACGCGATACGGTAATTCAAGCGCTTTCAGAATATTTTCAGCGTGCCCAACCATTTCTTCCAAAGCCTCATAGCTTTTGCCTGGATGTACGATTTGCACCATTTCCACTTTATCAAATTGATGCTGGCGAATCATGCCCTTAGTATCGCGCCCATAAGAACCAGCTTCAGATCGGAAGCAAGGTGTATGCGCAGTGAGCTTAATCGGCAATGATTCTAAAGGCACGATTTCATCGCGGACTGTATTGGTAAGCGTCACTTCTGAAGTTGGGATTAAATAAAGCTTATTGTCGTTGTGATTTAAGCTAAATAAATCTTCTTCAAATTTAGGCAATTGGCCTGTACCAGTTAATGTCTCTGTATTCACCAGATACGGCGTATAACATTCTTCATAGCCATGCTGTTCAGTCTGCGTATCCAGCATAAACTGCGCCAAAGCACGGTGAAGTTTGGCAATACCGCCACGCATAAAAGTAAAGCGCGTGCCTGAAAGTTTGATACCTGTATCAAAATCCAAACCCAGCGGCGTACCAACATCGGTGTGGTCTTTAATCTCAAAATCAAAAGTGCGTGGTGTACCTATTTTTCGCACTTCAACATTATCCGCCTCTGATTTGCCTTGAGGCACACTTTCGTGTGGCAAATTCGGTACATTTAATAACACGCTTTGCAGTTTAATTTGCAACTCTTCCAGTAAAGCTTCGTCTGCTTTTAGTGCGTCGCCCAAACCAGCAACTTCCGCTAATATCGCGCTGACATCCTCGCCTTTTGATTTAGCGATACCAATTTGCTTAGAAGTGTTATTGCGCTTGGCTTGTAACTCTTGTGTGCGTGTTTGTACGGCTTTGCGCTCTTGCTCTACAGCCGAGAATGTTGCTGAGTCGAACACAAACCCGCGCTTGTTTAACTGGTTAACAACGCCATCTAAATCATTTCTTAATGCTTGAATATCTAACATGCGATTCCTATTTCTTCACTTTTTTATTTATTTCTTTAAGGTCGAGTTCTTTAAGGTGCTTCAATTTTTCGCCAATTTTACCTTCTAAGCCGCGCGGTGTGGGATTATAAAATTTTGGCGGGCCATTCTTATCTTGTTCCAGCTCATCTGGAAAATACTGCTCGCCTGCCGCGTAAGCTTCAGGCTCATTGTGTGCGTAGCGATATTCTTTGCCGTAATCCAGTGCTTTCATCAATTTGGTCGGCGCGTTCCTTAAATGCAATGGCACCGTCCTAGATTTATCTTGTGCTACAAAGGCTTTGGCCTGATTGTATGCGTTATAAGCGGCGTTACTTTTGGGCGCAACGGCCAAGTAAATCACCATGTTTGAAAGTGCTAATTCACCTTCTGGCGAACCCAGCCGCTCATAAATCTGCCATGCCTCCAACGCCATTGTTTGCGCACGCGGGTCAGCCAGACCGATGTCTTCAATGGCCATGCGAATGATGCGACGACCTAGGTAAAGGGGATCTGCACCGCCATCTATCATGCGTAAAAACCAATATAATGCGGCATCCGGATTGCTGCCACGTACCGATTTATGCAGTGCAGAAATTTGATCGTAAAACGCCTCGCCACCTTTATCAAAACGGCGCAGCTTGCTTGCCATCGTCGTTTGTAAAAAAGCTTCATCTATTTCGGTAACCTTAGCGCCTTCAGCCGCGTTAAATAAGCCTTCCGCAAAATTCAGCAAACGTCTGGCATCACCATCGGCATAAGCCAATATCTGTTCTTTAACCGCGTTTGTAAGCTGAACGTTTGGTGCAACTAATTGCTGCGCGCGAGTTAGCAATAAATCCAGCTCAGCTTCTGACAGTGAATTCAGTACAAATACCTGCGCACGACTTAACAACGCACTATTCACCTCAAAAGATGGATTTTCAGTGGTCGCGCCAATAAACGTAATCAAGCCACTTTCAACAAATGGCAGAAAAGCATCCTGCTGGCCTTTGTTAAATCGGTGTACTTCATCGACAAATAGAATCGTTTTACGGCCATGTTGCTGCAGAGTTAATTCTGCCCGCTCAACCGCTTCGCGAATATCTTTTATGCCCGACAAAACCGCAGAAATCGGCACAAAATCTGCATCGGCGGTATTGGCAATCAAGCGCGCCAATGTGGTTTTCCCCACGCCTGGCGGTCCCCACAAAATCATAGAAGGTAATTTTCCAGACTGAAACGCCAATCTTAATGGCTTATTTTCGCCCAGTAGATGCGATTGCCCGACCACTTCATCTAAAGTTTTAGGGCGTAAGCGTTCGGCTAATGGCGCAGTTGGGCTGACAGTTTGAAATAAGTCGTTCACTTATTTTCTCTTTGATTTGAAGGATTTGAGGTTGAAGTTTACAACTTTAATGTAGAGTTTGCCGTCACGTGACTAAGAAGATACCTTAAAATCTCACTCACTTACTACATCGGCACCTTTGGGTGGAATAAATAAAAAGGCTGAGGCTTGCAGGATAGGGTTTCGCTCAACCGCATCAAAAGTAATGAGCGTGATGTGATTAAAGCTATCGTGGAGTTCCATTTTACGCAAACTTTCACCATTAAAGCCCAGCAAAACGCGCTCAAATCCACTCTCTTTATCTTTGGGCAGCGCCAAAACCCAAGTTAAACCATCTTTACGTACTGCATTTTTAATCGTAAAACTTTTTTCTACAGCATCGCCACCAGCCAATAAAGCAGCCGGGCTAGAACCTAATGCTTTGCTCAATTCGCGAATAGTGACTTGCTGCAAATCCGTATCATACAAAAATACTTGTTTGCCATCGCTGATAATTTGCTGTTCATACGGCTTTGAGTAATCCCAGCGAAACTTGTTGGGACGTTGCAATTGCATCGAACCTTGTACTTCTTGAATTTTTCGGCCTTGCGTATCAGTGACCACTTGGCTAAAGTTCGCGCGCATCGCATTCGTATTATTGAAAAAATCGCTCAGGCTAGCTACGCCATCAGCCAGTGCAGCCTGCGAAACTGCCATTTGTGAAGCGATGAATAAACCTGTTACTACTATTTTTTTAATCAATTGATGCATTACCTTTTGCCAACACCTCTCTGTTACCGTTGCTTTGCATGGCCGAAACCAAGCCTGCGCGCTCCATGTCTTCAATCAACCTTGCCGCACGGTTATAACCTATTCTAAGTTGACGCTGAACCGATGAAATACTGGCGCGGCGACTGGTTAACACAATATTCACCGCCTCATCGTACAGCGGATCTTTTTCTGCGCCATTGTCGCTACTGAACTCACCCGCTTCACTACCGCCTTCAGTTTCATTAGTCAAAATGCCTTCTATATAGTTCGGCTCGCCCAAGGCTTTAAGATGATTAACCACTTGATGCACTTCGTGATCGCTAACAAACGCGCCATGAATCCGCATCGGATAACCTGTGCCAGGCGGCATGTAAAGCATATCGCCCTGACCTAACAACGCTTCAGCACCCATTTGATCTAAAATCGTGCGTGAGTCGATTTTGCTGGATACTTGAAATGCTACACGTGTCGGGATATTGGCTTTGATTAAACCGGTAATCACGTCCACTGACGGGCGTTGCGTTGCCAGTACCAAGTGAATGCCAGAAGCACGCGCTTTTTGTGCCAAACGTGCAATTAACTCTTCCACTTTCTTACCCACTACCATCATCAAATCGGCCAATTCATCAATCATCACCACAATCATCGGCATTTCTTCCAATGGCTCTGGTTCATCTGGTGTTAAGCTGAATGGGTGCGGAATTTTTTCGCCAGCTTTTTCGGCTTCTTTAATTTTCTGGTTGTAGCCGGCCAGATTACGTACGCCCAGCATAGACATCAGTTTATAGCGGCGCTCCATCTCGGCCACGCACCAGTTCAGCGCATTAGCGGCTTGGCGCATATCAGTTACCACTGGCGCCAATAAATGCGGAATACCTTCATAGACCGAAAGCTCCAGCATCTTGGGGTCAATCAAAATCATGCGTACTTTGCTGGGTTCAGATTTATATAGCAAGCTCAAAATCAAGGCGTTAATCGCCACCGATTTACCCGAACCAGTCGTACCCGCTACCAACACATGCGGCATTTTGGCTAAATCAGCCACAACTGGCTTGCCTGCAATATCTTTACCCATAGCGATTGCCAATGGCGAATGCATCTCGGCATACACCTGACTACCCATGATTTCAGATAAAAACACGATTTGGCGTTTTGGATTAGGGATTTCCAAACCCATACAGCTTTTGCCCGGTATCGTTTCGACCACGCGAATACTCACCACAGACAGTGCGCGAGCTAAATCACGCGCCAGATTGGTAATCTGGCTACCTTTAACACCAGCCGCCGGTTCTAGTTCAAAACGCGTAATGACTGGACCAGGTTGTGCAGACAGCACTTTTACCTCAATACCAAAATCCATTAACTTGCGTTCAATCAGCCTGGAAGTAAAGTCTAGCGTTTCTGCAGAAGGCAAATCAACTGTATTGTTGGCAACATCCAGCAAATGTAATGGCGGCAGGCTGGAATCCATATCTGTCGCAAATAGCGTGGTTTGTTTCTCTTTTTGCACGCGCTCGCTTTGTGCGATTTCAACGATTGGCGCTTTAATTTCGACTGGTGCGCGGTCTTCAGTACGTTTGCGCTCTGCCTCAACAAACTCTTCACGTTTCTGCACCACTACTTTGCCCGCTTTTCTGTCTTGCCAATCGTGATATTTATTAATCGACCAATCGTAAGCAGCAATCAGGTTTTTACCCAATTTTTCGGTAATCATAATCCACGACCAGCCCGTGAATAAGCTAAAACCGACTGCAAACAGAGATAGCAATATCATGGTAGAGCCTGCGAAACCAAACATACTGCGCAATGCGCCATCTACCGCATTACCCAACATACCACCGCTAATCAATGGCAAAGTTGCTGGCAAGGTAATGAAATGTCCCGCTTCTAAGGCACAAGAGGAAACTAATAGTAAGAAAAAACCGACTAAATTGAATAGTAAAAATGGACGCTCTGAGATGGTTAACTCTAAACGCAAATACACCAGCCACATGCTATAAAAGGCTAAAATTACCCACCACCATGCTGAAAACCCAAATAAATACAGCAACATATCGGCAATCCAAGCACCAACTGCACCACCTGCATTTTGAACGATAGCGTTGTCAGAAGCCATGTGTGACCACGAAGGATCCTGGTTATCATAACTCACCAGAATCACAGCAAGATACAAACCGACCAATACCAAACCCAGCCACCATGCCTCGCGCACCAAGCTGGCTCCGTGTTGTTGCGATGGACTAGGCGGTGCTTGTAGACGGCCATTCACGGCCGAGGATTTTTTATTAAAAAACAAACTGTTACAAACCTTATGATAATGAGAGAATTTTTTATTTATTATAACAAAATCAAATTGCACAAAGCATGTCTATACAATTAATATTAAGCAAACTAACATTACACATATTAATTCAGTTGATTAAGCATTTATTGACCAAAGGAGCATCACATGGATATTGGAATTAAAGAACAAGATAGAAAAGCGATTGCGGAAGGCTTATCACACCTATTAGCTGACACTTATAGCCTGTATTTAAAAACGCATTACTTCCATTGGAACGTAACGGGCCCAATGTTCAATACGCTGCATTTGATGTTTGAAACCCAATATAATGAACTTTGGTTGGCTACAGACCTCATTGCCGAGCGCATTCGTTCTTTAGATGTATTTGCACCAGGCACTTACAGCCAATTCGCCGAATTATCTTCTATTAAAGAATCCGCTGGTGTGCCAAAAGCCAACGATATGATTGCAGAACTCGTTGCTGGACATGAAGCAGTCTGCCGCACTGCACGCAGCGTATTCCCTGCTTCTGATAAGGCTTCCGATGAAGCGACGGCGGATTTATTAACACAACGTTTGCAGCTGCATGAAAAAACAGCCTGGATGCTAAGAAGCCTTTTAGAAAAATAACGCGCTAAAAATTAATATTAATGCAATAAGCTTGCTTGAAAAAGCAGGCGTTCAACCTTACCTTAATAACTATCAGTTAATCTCAGAAAGCAATTCAACATGGCAACACGTCACGTCCATCTTCTTATTTTGGGCTCAGGTCCTGCGGGTTATTCGGCAGCCGTTTACGCTGCACGCGCCAATTTAAATCCTGTATTAATCACTGGCATTGCGCAAGGCGGCCAATTGATGACCACTACAGAAGTAGATAACTGGCCAGCAGATAACGAAGGTGTGCAAGGCCCGGAATTAATGGAGCGTTTTCAAAAACATGCTGAGCGCTTCAATACTGAAATGATTTTTGATCATATTCACACCACGCATTTGACTGAAAAACCGATTCGCTTAGTTGGCGATAGCGGCGAATACACATGTGACGCGCTGATTATTGCGACGGGCGCATCAGCCAAATACCTAGGCTTACCAAGTGAAGAGAAATTCAGCGGAAAAGGCGTTTCAGCTTGTGCGACATGTGATGGGTTTTTCTATCGCAATCAAGAAGTTGCCGTGATTGGCGGCGGAAATACGGCGGTTGAAGAAGCACTATATTTAGCGAATATTGCCAGCAAAGTGACTTTGGTACATAGGCGCGATAAATTCAAAGCCGAAGCTATTTTGGTGGATAAGCTCAATGCGCGCGTGGCAGAAGGCAAGATTGTTTTGGAAACATTTAACACGCTAGACGAAGTATTAGGCGATGCAACAGGCGTAACTGGAATGCGCATTAAAAACGTGAATGACAACACCACAAAGGATATCGATTTAAAAGGCGTATTTATTGCTATCGGCCATAAACCGAATACCGATATCTTTGAAGGCCAACTGGAAATGGAAGGCGGTTATATCGTGACGCAAGCTGGTCGCAAAGGTAACGCTACCGCTACTAGCATCCCCGGTATTTTTGCAGCGGGTGATGTGCAGGACCATATCTATCGCCAAGCGGTAACCAGTGCAGGGTCAGGTTGTATGGCAGCTTTAGATGCTGAGCGCTATTTAGATGGCTTGAACTAAATTAATCTAATTACTTAACATAGAATCAAGGCAATTTTTAATCGATGATGACACCATGGCAAAACCTAAACCATCATCGATTAAAAATCAGTCACTAACACCAAAACCACTGGCGAAAAATAAAGTCGCGCTAAACGCAATACCGCTCACAAAAGCCGAAGCAAAAGCCATTAAGAATGAGCTTACGCAACTTAACTTAGCAAAACAAGAAGCATTAAAAAATCAGCAGAAAATTGCTGAGACACCCGCCACAGAACAAGACAAACACTTATTTCTAGAGGCCGTTAAGAACGCGCGCCCTTTAAATACAGAACCGCAGCACTCCGAAAAATCCTACCCAAAACCTGTCCCCAAACAATTTATACGCGATGAAAAACAAGCCCTTAGAGATAGCCTAAGTGACGACTTTTACCCTGCGCACGAACTGGAAAGCGGCGAAGAACTGCTTTATCTGCGCACAGGCCAATCGCCCAGTATTTTAAGCAAACTGCGTCGCGGCTTTTGGGTGGTACAAGCACAAATCGATTTACATGGATTGATTTCGGACGAAGCACGTGAATATGTAGCAGAGTTTTTAAGCAGCTGCAAAAAACGCAATATCCGTTGCGTGCGCATCGTGCATGGTAAAGGCCTAGGTTCACGCAACCGCGAACCGGTGCTGAAACATAAACTGCGCAACTGGTTAATGCAAAGAGATGAAGTGATTGCCTATGCGCAAGCTAAGCCTGAGGATGGTGGCAGTGGCGCGGTGATTGTTTTGTTGAAAGCTTAGATAAATAGAAAGATTGAATATGTTAGAAAATAAAAAAACCAATTTTTTCATAACTTTCACTATTGTTTTGATAGTTATTCTTCTCCTAGCTCCAATTTTCTTTTATGTACTCAAATTTGGAAACACACTCTCTAAATCTCAAGATATATGGGGAGAATTTGGCTCTTATGTATCTGGTATTTATTCACCCTTGTTATCATTTTTTACATTAATTGTGTTGTACTCACAACTTAAAGTACAAAGAATCACGAATGAAATTCATAAAAATATTAGTAAATCTAATGAAGATAGAGCTTTTGTTGAGGAAGCAAAAAAAGATGCGAGAAAATATCTTATAGATTTAAAAGCAGAGATTTCTAAAATGCAATCTGATAACAACCCTTTTTATAAAGATTTGACATCAAACTTCACATACCGAACAATCGAAGAGCTGAAAAGCCCAGAATTACATGCAATAGCTGTTAATTTGGATAGGGATAATCCAAACGTTTTGCTTAATTGGCAAAACTTTTACACGGCTTTCATGCGCCTAAAAGCAAAAATAGAATATCCATATGAACATAATTTTAGCATCATTAAAAATGAAGCATTACTGGTACTACAATATAAAGGGTGTGTAGCCTTAGACAATCTTTTATATTGCTACATCAAAGGTAGTATCAACTATCATTACGAATACAGTGATTTTGGTATTGCGACTTGCAATCAACATGTATCATAAACCCAACTCACTTAAACTCGCATGCTCATCTGGTCTGCGGCCTAGCGGCCAGAAGAATTTTCTGTCACTTTCTTTAATCGGTAAATCGTTAATACTGGCGTAGCGCAATTCCATTAAACCATTGGCATCAAATTGCCAGTTTTCGTTGCCGTATGAACGAAACCAATTGCCAGCATCGTCGTGCCATTCATAGGCAAAGCGCACAGCGATGCGGTTGTCGTCAAATGCCCATAATTCTTTAATCAGCCGATAATCCCGCTCTTTGGCCCATTTGCGGGTTAAGAATTCCACAATTTGCGCACGACCTTTGGGAAACTCTGCGCGGTTACGCCATTGCGAATCCTGCGTGTACACCATTGAAACACGTTGCGGATCACGGCTGTTCCAGCCATCTTCTGCCAAACGCACTTTTTGAATCGCGGTTTCACGCGAGAATGGTGGTAAAGGTGGTTTAGTTTCAGTATTTTCTGACATTTCAATCTCCTTCAAAAAATTAATATGATGGGATACAGTGCAAGGCGCACGGAACAATGTGCTTATAAATAGACTTTATTGCTCACCCAAAAAACCGCCGCTTTGATGCGTCCATAGGCTGGCATACAAGCCGCCCAATTGCAGCAATTCGGCATGACTGCCCTCTTCTATGATTTTGCCGTTATCCAGCACAATCAATCTATCCATCGCGGCGATGGTGGAAAGTCTATGCGCAATCGCAACCACAGTTTTACCTTGCATCAGATTATAAAGACTGGCCTGAATCACGGTTTCCACCTCACTATCCAGCGCGCTAGTGGCTTCATCCAGTAATAGAATCGGCGCATCTTTTAACATCACGCGTGCAATAGCGATGCGTTGGCGTTGCCCGCCAGACAGTTTTACACCTCGCTCACCCACATGCGCATCGTAACCAGTTCTGCCTTTTACATCACTTAAATTCAGTATAAATTCATGCGCTTCTGCACGTTTGGCGGCGGCGACCATTTCTGCTTCTGTGGCATCCGGACGACCGTATAAGATATTGTCACGCACGCTACGATGCAGTAATGAAGTATCTTGCGTCACCATACCGATTTTTTCGCGCAAGCTATTTTGTGTCACGGCATTAATATTTTGATTATCAATCAGAATCGCGCCATTCTCCACTTCATAAAAGCGCAACAGTAAATTCACAATAGTAGACTTTCCAGCGCCGGAACGCCCGACCAAGCCCACTTTTTCACCCGGTTTAATGGTTAAGTTAAGTGCTTTTAATACGGTTTTTTTGTTAGCAGTTTGCTTCTCGCTGTTGTAACCAAAATCCACCGCATCAAATTTTACTTCACCTTGTTTGACGGCTAGCGGGTTTGCATTTGCTGCATCAATGATTTTATTCTGCGTGGTCAGTGTGCTAATCCCATCTTGCACTGTACCGATTTGCTCATACAGCGATGTCATTTCCCACATCACCCAGTGAGAAACGCCATTTAAACGCAGCGCCATTGCTGTAGCCGCCGCCAGCCCACCAACGGTGACTTCACCTTTGCTCCATAGCCATAAGGCCGTTAAGCTGGTAGCGATAATCAGCAGCATATTCAATAGGTGATTCACAATCTCTACCTGGCTCACCAAGCGCATTTGCCCATGTACGGTGCCTAAAAATTCATGCATGGCAGATCTTGCATAGCCCGCTTCGCGCCCTGCGTGTGAGAATAATTTAACTGTACTGATGTTGGTATACGCATCAGTTATTCGCCCTGTCATCAAGCTGCGCGCATCCGCCTGATTTTGCGAAAGCTTGCTTAAACGCGGCACAAAATAGCTGAGTGAGATGATGTAAGTGGCTAACCAAACCAAAAATGGCAGCATGATGAGTGGATTAAAAAAGCCCACGATGGCGACCATACTGCCAAAATATACAATTACATACACCATGATATCGGCCACGATAAACCACACATCGCGCACCGCCAGCGCGGTTTGCATGACTTTTGCCGACACGCGTCCAGCAAACTCATCCTGATAAAAACTCATGCTTTGATTCAACATCAACCGATGAAAATTCCAGCGCATGCGCATGGGGAAATTGCCTGCCAGAGTTTGGTGCTTGAATAGCGTTTGCAGCGCAATAAAAACCACGCTAAAAAGCAGAATAATCGATAACCAGATTAGATGTTCGCCTTCGCGCACCCACAACTCTGCAGGCGGAATATTGCTTAACCAATCGACCAGTTTACCCATGATGGCAAACAACAAGGCTTCAAACGCGGCAATCAAACCTGTGAATAACGTCATGCCCGCCAGATAAGGGCGGAAACCTTCTGTACAGCCCCACGCAAACTGCCAAAAATTCTTGGGCGGTGTGGCGATCAGACGTTCAGAAAAAGGTGGACTGAGTTGTTCAAACCATTTAAACATGCATTTTTACTTTTTGTTGTGATTGTGATGAAGAGTATTCTGACCGTTTTTAATCATTTTTGAGTGTTAAGTTGTATCAATAGGATGATTAAAATAGGCTTTGGTTGCAAATAGTTGAAAGTACTTAATATTCAATTAACAGCAAAAAGCGACGCTGTGATGAATCAATCTCACTTACCGATTAACGTACAAACCGCTTCGGCTGCGATGCCTTCGCCGCGACCAGTAAAACCTAATTTTTCGGTGGTTGTGGCTTTAACATTGATTTGGCTAAGTTCAATTTGGCAATCGGCCGCAATATTGACGCACATTTGTGCAGTATGTGCAGAAAGTTTGGGTGCTTCGCAAATCACGGTGGCATCGATATTATTCACGGCGTAATTTTTAGTGTGTAATAACGCCACCACATGGCGCAATAACTGCCGTGAATCAATACCTTTGTAGCTGTTATCGGTAGGCGGAAAATGTTTACCGATATCGCCCAGTGCCGCCGCGCCTAGTAACGCATCGCATATCGCATGCAATAAAACATCCGCATCTGAATGACCATCCAGACCTTTATTATGCGGAACATCGACACCGCCAATAATGCACTTTCTCCCAGTGACCAGTGCGTGCACATCAAAGCCATGACCGATACGTATCACGAAACTATTAGTCATCATTGGGCTTCCTTGCTAAAAAGTGCTTCTAATAATATTAAATCTTGCGGATAAGTCACCTTTAAATTACGCAACTCACCTTGCACTAGCTTGGGGCTTAATCCTAACGCTTCAATTGCTTCAGCTTCATCGGTAACGCTGTCTTTAAATTGATGTAAAGCACTTTTTAAAGTACCGTAACGAAACATTTGCGGCGTTTGTGCCTGCCATAAATTGGCACGCGGAATAGTCTGCTTCACTTGATGATTGGCAGCGGACTGTTTTAAGGTATCCGCTACGGGCAACGCCAGCAATCCACCGACAGCATCATTTTCTAATGTATCAATCAATTGGCTCAATAAGGCATGTGTTAAACCTGGCCTTGCTGCGTCATGCACCAGCACCCAATCATCTTCATGCAATTGCGGTGCAATGGCATGCAATGTATTCAGCACTGTTTCGGCTCTGGTTTTGCCGCCCGTATAATGCAAGTGCAGGCGACTTTCTGGCTCTAACGTTAAACTACGCCAAAAATCATCTTCAGGATTCAGCGCTACGTGAATCGCTGCAATACGTGGGTGATTGAAAAAAACTTGAATGCTATGCGAAATCATTGGCTTACCACCTAGCGCAATGTATTGCTTAGGTAGCACATTTGCCATACGGTTACCAACGCCAGCCGCCGGAATAATTACATGAAAAAACGCCATGCCAATATTATAGTGTAGTGGCAATTCGTTTTGGCCTTAATAAATAAAAACTTACCCAAAACAACACGCTGAAAGGGGAAAATAATTTTTATAGTTAAGATTTATATCCCACCACAGCCATTAAGAATTTAATTGCCCAGCTTAAAATCACTACAAGCAATACACTTGAAAACCATAAAACAACCAACCAGGTTAGTCGTTTTAACCAGACTTTATCTTTTCCCATTTTGTTTGGCGCTCGCGGCATTAATGGTAATGATCATCTTTTGAAACTTTACCGCGAAAAACATAATAACCCCACGCAGTATATGCAAGAATCAGCGGGATGATAATGAGGGCGCCGATAAGTGCAAAACTTTGACTGGCGTGTGGTGAAGATGCAGTATATATAGAAATATTTGGCGGAATGATATTAGGCCAAATACTAATGCCTAGCCCCAAATATCCCAGAAAAACCATTCCAAGTGAATAAATAAAAGGAGAAGTATTGGCTTTAGCGGCCAGTGACTTTTGCAACTGATAGAAGAGACAAGCCACCATTAACGGTATTGGGGATAACCAAATAATGTTGGGCAGTGTAAACCAGCGCTCAGCGATTTGGTTACTAAGTAAAGGCGTCCATATACTCACGACTACGATAATTGCTAAAAGTATAAACGCCAGAATTCGTGTCAATCGATAGCTATTATTTTGTAGCTCACCTGAAGTTTTCATGATTAGCCAAGTGCTACCCAATAGAGCATACGTCACGACCAGACCAACGGCGGTAAATAACGAAAACGGGGTTATCCAATCTAGTGGGCCGCCTGCATACTTTCCATCTATGACATTAATTCCATTAATGTATGCACCCAAAATCAAGCCTTGAAACCAGGTCGCAGCAATAGATCCAAAGATGAAAGCCTTATCCCAAAAATGACGTTCATTTTCGTGCGCTTTAAATCGAAATTCAAAAGCCACACCACGTAGTATTAATGCCAATAACATCAGGATTATCGGCATATAAAAGGCGCTTAAAACTACTGAATAAGCCAAAGGAAAAGCGGCTAAAAGCCCTGCCCCGCCTAATACCAACCAGGTTTCGTTACCATCCCATACAGGCGCAATCGTATTCATCATAATGTCGCGATCAGTTTTATCCTTAAAGAATGGGTACAGGATACCTATGCCAAGATCAAAACCATCCATCATGATATACATCATGATGCCGAACAAAATGACGATTGCCCAAATTAACGGTAGGTCAAAATTCATACTAATCCTCCTTTTTCTCAGAAGGTGTCGAATGCGGCGGATGAAATTCTGCTGCAATAATAAAATCTTCTACTTCATTTTTGTTTATTGAAAATGCATCACCTTGTAAAGATTCATTTGGTTTAGGCCCTATGCGAAGCAACCGCAGTAAATATATGACGCCTACACCAAAAACCAGCAGATAAATAACGATGAACAACGTTAAACTAATGCTCAGTTCGGTAACGCTGTGTTTAGTCACTGCATCAGCAGTGCGCATCAGACCGTATACGATCCACGGCTGACGCCCGATCTCTGTGGTATACCACCCTGCAAGCATCGCCACGATACCAGCAGGCCCCATAATTAGAGCGAAACGCAGGAAAAGCTTATTTTGGTAAAGGTCTTTTTTCCAGCGTGCCCATAGAGAAAATAAACTTAACAAAATCATGAGCAATCCCAGCCCAACCATCACACGAAATGTCCAGAATACAATGGTGGAGTTAGGTCGATCTTCTGCAGCGAAGTCTTTTAGTGCCGGTATTTGCTCAGTCAAAGAGTGGCGTAGAATCAAGCTGCCCAAAGTTGGAATAGCCACTTCGAAGTGATTTTTTTCCGCTGCCATATCAGGCCAGCCAAACAATACCAATGGAGAAGCTTTACCAGGTATATTTTCCCAATGCCCTTCAATGGCAGCAATTTTAGCGGGTTGGTATTTCAAGGTATTCAACCCATGAAAATCACCGACCATTGCTTGTATAGGAGAAACGATCAAGACCATCCACATGCCCATTGATAGCATCTTGCGGATACCGACATTCGTATTGCCTTGCAATATCTGCCATGCCGCTGCCGAAACAACTAAAAGTGCAGTAGCCAGATAAGCGGCCAATACCATATGAATAAAACGATACGGGAAAGATGGATTGAAGATTATTGCCAGCCAGTCAACGGGAATCACCTGACCGTTGATGATTTCAATCCCTTGCGGGGTGTGCATCCAACTATTTGACGCTAATATCCAAGTGGCAGAGATTAAAGTACCGAGGGCGACCATTAATGTTGCTGCAAAATGAATGCCCGGCCCTACTCGTGACCAACCAAAAAGCATAACCCCCAAAAAACCTGCTTCTAAGAAAAAGGCCGTAAGGACTTCATAAGCTAATAATGGCCCGGTAACACTTCCTGCAAATGTCGAAAACCCTGCCCAGTTGGTTCCGAACTGGTAAGCCATCACCAAACCTGAGACCACACCCATTCCGAAACATAGTGCGAAGATTTTTACCCAGAAATGATAAAGGTCTAGAAAAACAGCCTGCTTGGTCATTAACCAGCGAGCTTCTAGCACAAACAGATAACTGGCTAACCCAATTGAGATAGCAGGAAAAACAATGTGAAAAGATATAGTAAATCCAAATTGAATTCGCGCTAAATCTAGTGCTAAATCAGACATCACTCTTATCCTTAAACTGTTTTATCACAACAATGCGTGCTAGAGCTTTCCTAATAAAAATTAATCGAATGACTTGCAGAATCTAAAATATCATCATGATCAAACTTTTACACCTCACCATTAAGTGAAATCGCAAATTACGCATCACCAAACTTCCATACCGCTTCTGTATTCAGCTAACATGTATTATCACCTCAACTGATGCTCAATAAAAATGAAATTTAGCGATTTTTAATATTCAAATTGCTGATGAAATAAGCCTTAAGCTGACCTTATTTGTTTTTATCACATTAACGGCTAATTTGCATTAATCATCAGCCGTCGCGCTGATTCTATGAATACTCAAATCCGCGCCGTCAAACTCTTGCTCTGCACTCATACGAATACCGCTTATTTTTTTAAGTGAGCCATACACAACAAAACTGCCTAAAACGGCAATTGTCACACCTAGACCTGTGCCGATTAGTTGTGAGATAAAGCTAACGCCGCCTATACCGCCCAACGTTTTTGCACCAAAAATACCGGCCGCTAAACCACCCCAGGCACCACACAAGCCATGCAAAGGCCAAACACCTAATACATCATCAATTTTTAAGCGATTTTGCGTTAGGTTAAATGCCCATACAAATAAGCCGCCCGCCACTAAACCCGTTGCTAATGCGCCAAGCGGATGCATAACATCTGAGCCGGCACATATTGCCACCAAACCAGCTAATGGGCCATTATGCACAAAACCAGGATCATTTTTTCCGACCAGTAAAGCGGCAAGCGTGCCGCCTACCAAAGCCATTAATGAGTTCACCGCTACCAACCCAGAAATACCTTGTACTGCCTGCGCAGACATCACGTTAAATCCAAACCAGCCAACAGTGAGTATCCATGCGCCGAGCGCTAAGAATGGAATGTTAGAAGGCGGATAAGCATGCAAACGGCCATCTTTACCATAACGCCCAGCACGTGCGCCTAATAAAACAACTGCAATTAACGCAATCCAACCACCCATTGCATGTACGACAACTGAGCCTGCAAAATCATGAAACTTGGCGCCAAAACTGGTTAACAGCCAATCCTGGAAACCAAAGTGACTATTCCATGCGATGCCTTCAAAAAACGGATAAACAAAACCTACAATTAAAAAAGTAGCTGCTACTTGCGGGTTAAATTTTGCGCGTTCTGCAATACCGCCAGAAACAATCGCCGGAATCGCTGCGGCAAAAGTTAACAAGAAAAAGAACTTAACTAAATCGAAACCATTTTTAGCAGCAAGGATTTCTGCGCCGCTGTAAAAGCTCACGCCATAAGCGATGCTGTACCCAATGAAAAAGTAGGCAATGGTCGATATAGAAAAATCCACCATGATTTTGACCAAGGCATTAACCTGGTTTTTACTGCGAACCGTGCCAACTTCCAGAAAAGCGAAACCTGCATGCATCGCCAGCACCATAATGGCCCCCAGCAATACAAATAAAACATCATTCGCCGAAACGAGTGCTTCCATTTTTTTCTCCCATCAATATGATAAATAGTGTGTATTTATTATAAAACTGGGCAATAGAAGCAATATTTAAGCCACTAACACTGGCTTGATTATTAAGGATATTTTTTATAAGAGAGAATTAATTTGCACACAATTAGTGCGATGCACAATTAGCAGCACTAATTGTGTGCAAAATTTATGTGCAAGATATTACAGCTATAACATGCTGACAGTATTGCCATTTAGGATATATTTTTCTGCGTCCGGATTACCGGACCAAAAATGAAAAAACTCGCGCACAACTACTAAAAATAAACGGCGATTTTTCTTCACTTCAAACAAAGGCAATGTCGCATCGACGGTTGTACGGTAAATTTTATTGCTTTTATCCGGAGCATCCCGTAATCGCACCAGCAAAACCTTAGCTAATTTTAAGCGCGTATCAATTAAGGTCTGCTCTGCGTTTTCGTTACGCAGCGCCTTTGTGTAGGCTTTTAAGGCCCAGCTATCCGTGGTTGAAAACTTTTCCTGGTCAACGTTATGCCACAAACTGCTTAAGCTGACCTCTACTGGCTTCCATTCAATTGGTAGCTGATCTTTAGTAGCGCTTTTGCAAAACTGTGCAACCGCCTTTAAATCATTAATCCAAAACGGGTAATACTCACGCGCAATGATTAAACTTTCGGGCCAATCAGATTCTGCGATTGAATCCATCATTAGCTCAATCGCAAGCCGATATTCCCCGCCATTGGTACTTTTATCGGCCAACAATGGCAGCAATTTATTTAAAAAAACTAATGCGCTGTACAAATGTTTCAGGTCCAAAACCCTTCGCTGTTAATAGCTTAAAATAAACTTCCAGCGCTTGTTGCTCACGTTGTTGAATCATAATTAAATAGCTAGTTTGTTAAAGCTGAATTGTTAAAGTGGGTTAAACTATATTTTAGATTCTACTGCATAATCTATTGAAAAATATAATAAATCACGCATATAACTAAAGGCAAAGCTGTCGCGATTCACTTAATTTTTCACCCAATACTGACTTAAGTGTTTATTTATAATCAAAAAAGTAAAAATATGTTCGAGCTCATCTTACTCATTATTATGTTGTTTCTCGCTTGGTTTTGGCAAGATACAGTTTCCAAGCGCGAGATTGCAATTATGTTGGGACGAGAATTAGCCCAGCGTTACCAACTACAGCTATTAGATGAAACGGTTGCATGCCACAAAGTCAGGCTGGGGCGCGATAGCCGCGGACACGCACAATTTCAGCGGCTTTATGTATTTGAAGTAACCGCAAACGGCGCTGAGCGCCTGGAGTGTAATTTGCAGTTGCTAGGTAAACAATTACAAACTTGGCATATTCCACCGTACGTGCCGATTGTGCATTAGCAGCCTTAATTGACCCAAAATGTATTGTCGATAAAATAAATCTATTCAACGTTCATTTTGTATGGATATGCACTACATTGGCCGATACGCCCCCTCACCTACTGGACCACTGCATTTTGGCTCGTTAATTGCCGCCGTCGCCAGTTATTGCGATGCAAAAGCTAATGCCGGAAAATGGCTGCTGCGTATTGAAGATTTAGATAAGCCACGCGAAATAGCCGGTGCAGCAAGCACCATTTTGCGGCAACTTGAAACTTTCGGTTTTGAGTGGGACGGCGAAATTATCTACCAAAGCCAACGCAGTCAATATTATGCTGATGCGTTCGAACAACTACAAAAACAGCAGTTAATTTACCCCTGCACCTGTACACGCAAAGAAATTGCCGATTCCACCACGCATTCTGGTATTGAAGGCTTAGTGTATCCAAGCACCTGTTTGCAACGTGCCATCAAACCGAATACAGCGCCTGCTTTTCGCATTAAAACCAACGCTGTGCCAATCAGTTTTAATGACACAATACAAGGCAATACCAGCCAAACCTTAAGCATGGATAGCGGCGACTTTGTACTCAAACGTGCAGATGGGCTATTCACTTATCAACTCGCTGTCGTGGTCGATGACGCCGCACAAGGTGTTACGCATATCGTGCGTGGTGCAGATCTACTTGCATCCACCCCACGCCAAATTTATTTGCAGCAATTATTGCAGTTAACTCATCCAATCTACACTCACGTGCCGGTAGCAACAAATGCAGCGGGAGAAAAGTTAAGCAAACAAACCAAAGCGCCGGCAGTTGATACGCAATCTATTGGGCAAGCTTTGTTTCATGCATTGGATTTTCTGGGGCAAAACCCACCGACCGAGATTCAAAATAGCCAGCCGGATGAGATATGGAATTGGGCCATTACAAACTGGCAGTTACATCAGATTCCACGCCAAAAGTATGTCTTTTACAACAAGCAATAAAATATGATCCAGATGCTTTCATACATCACGTGATTTTAATCGCAATTTTTAAGCGTAATCTAAGTTAACGCTTAAGCCAATGTTAAAATACGCGTTATGAAAAATTCTACCGATACGCTTCACCACTTTATATTTGAAGACAGATTCAACAACCCGATGCCCATACGCGGCAATCTGGTGCACTTAAACGATACTTACCAGCAAGTGCTGCAGCATCAAACTTTACCTACAGTTTTAAAATATGCTTTGGGTGAGTTAATGGCTGCCAGTGCATTGTTATCTGCCACACTTAAGATGGATGGCGCGTTGGTACTGCAAATACAAAGCAAAGGCTTGCTTAAATTATTGGTGGTGGAATGCAGTTCAGATTTAAATATGCGCGCCACAGCAAAGTGGGATGAAACAAAAGTTAGCCAAATTGAAGAAAAAATATTTTTTGATTTGGTTAAAAATGGGCAATTTATTATTACGCTAGACCCGAAAGTAGGCGAAGCTTATCAAGGTGTTGTGCCAATTGAGGGCGAATCAGTCGCAGAAATGCTGCAAAACTATATGTTGCGTAGTCAGCAGATTGACACTTCGCTTTGGCTACATTGTGATGAAACAAGCGCGTCTGGCATGCTATTACAAAAACTGCCTGATTTCGGCGGACATCTAGGCGGCGTGGCTGCGCCAGTTCTAGATTACGATGCTGATGCCTGGAATCGCATGAATCATTTGGCAAACACGGTCACTAATGACGAACTGCAAAACTTGCCTGCCGAAACGTTATTAACCCGCCTTTTTGGTGAAGAGGATATCCGTTTATTTGAGCCAAAATCTACACAATTTCACTGTAGCTGCAATCAAAACAGCGTGGCGAGCATGTTGCGCATGCTGGGTGAAGAAGAATTAAACAGCATTTTGGCCGAATTTGGCAAAATTGAAGTGAACTGCGATTTTTGCAATAAGCACTATCTATTCGATGCCGTAGATACCGCGCAACTATTGGCGACTGAGGCAAGTGTGAACATCAGCAACGCCAAGCACTAGCATCAAAGCAAAACTTAACCCATTACTTACAGGCAAAAGGCAAAAACTTAACGTCAATATTGGTTCTGTTTTCGCCAAACACCGTCATATTAGCTGGCGCTTGCGCGTTGCCACACACCCAAGCGACTGGTACCGCTTGCGATTCTTCAATCACCGCAGGGCGAATGGTCAAAATCTTACCTTGCAATTGCGCTCTGGCTTTATTGCCAAAAGTCATGTGAATAACGCCGTTATTCACTTCAAGCGCACTAATAAAATTGCTCACCACTCTATCTGGGGTTGGCAATCCTGCTTCTTTATTATCCACTGGCAAGGTTTTAAGTGCTTTCCACTGCGCCGCTGCAGGCTCTTTTGCAGCATCTGCTAAAGGAATCGCGGCGGACACTTGTTCTCTGATAATGCGCTCAATACCAGACGGAATCGCAATCATGGCTAATATCGCGATAATCGCCACCACAACCATCATCTCTACTGCCGAAAAGCCACTTTGGCTCGGCTTAATACTTTTTACTTTTATCCATCGTCTTATAACACACTGTGTTTTAAGCATAATTACTCCTTTTGTATCTCTTAGCTCAACTAGCTAGCTTGCCGCTTACGTTCAAACAAGCAAATAGCCGCAGCCGCAGCCGCATTAAGCGATTCCACTGCCAGCCCATTCGTTTGACTCATGGGAATGCTGATACGTTTACTACAATTTTCAATTGTTTTTGTTCTTAAGCCCGCACCTTCGTTGCCTATCACAAAGGCACTCGCATGACTTAAATCTTGGCTGTATAGCGATTCACCATCCATAGTGGTTGCGTAACTACTGCCATTAAAATTTTGTAGCTGGGTACTTAAATCGGCATTTTCCATAATCGGCAACACAAATTGTGCGCCCTGCCCGCCACGTAACGCTTTAGGCGACCAAGCATCGGTGCAGCCTTTGCTTAGATAAACTGCTTGCACACCAGCGGCAGCGGCTGTGCGCAGCATGCTGCCTAAGTTACCCGGATCTTGAATGTCTTCCAGCATCAATACAAATTGCGGTTGCTCTGGTATTTCTAAAACGGGTGTTCTCACCACAGCTAAAATACCTGTGCTACTCGCCACAGGCGTAAGCTCTGCAAACATCAGCGTAGGGAACATAATCGTATTCACATGCTCAAGCTGCTGCATCAGATTACTGGCTTCTAATGTGCTTTTTCCTTCTGGAATAATGATTAACTCTGGTTCACCAAAGGTTTGCAGATACGCTTCTATCAAATGCACACCATCAAGGACTGTTTTGCCCTCTGTTTTTCTTTCACGTGCGTTATCAGCCAGCTTTTTAAGGTATTTAAAAATCGGATTATCGCGCGAGGTAATATGTTTAAAGCTCATAGAAGTTAGAAATTCACACAAAAATTTACAAAAGTTAAGCCCATTTTAACCCAAAGCAACTTGTTCATTCTGATTATTAAGCGTAAATTACTTCGCGTAATAACTCATAAAAATCATGTCATTGGGAGGCTTAAATATGTCATTAACAAAACGTTCGATAGCAGAATTAATTGGTACTTTCTGGTTGGTGTTGGGTGGTTGCGGTAGCGCGGTTTTAGCGGCCGGCATTCCGGAATTGGGGCTGGGTTATTTAGGCGTTGCGTTCGCTTTTGGGCTGACAGTTGTCACCATGGCATACGCGATTGGTCACATTTCGGGCTGCCATCTCAATCCAGCAGTTTCAATCGGTCTTGCGGCTGGCGGACGTTTTAAAGCTTCTGAATTACCGCATTATATTATTGCGCAAGTCATTGGCGCAATTCTGGCCGCCCTACTCATCCGCACGATTGCAAGCGGCATGGAAGGCTACACTGGCGGCCTAGCTTCTAATGGATTTGGCGCACACTCACCACACGGCTACAGCATGGCAGCGGCTTTAATCACCGAAATCACGATGACAGCCATGTTTTTATTCATCATCATGGGCGCTACAGACAAACGTGCACCTGCTGGATTAGCACCATTGGCAATCGGTTTTACGCTTGCGTTAATCCATATGATTAGCATCCCTGTCACCAATACATCGGTTAACCCAGCACGTAGTACTGGCCCTGCCCTAATTGAAGGTGGTATTGCGCTAGATCAATTATGGCTATTCTGGCTAGCACCCATTATTGGCGGCGTGATTGGTGCGCTGGTATATAAGTTTTTGAATAAAGAAGATTAATCGCATTAATCCTGATTGAACGCCCGCCAGATGTGGGCGTTTTCTTTTTCAAGATAATCAAGCGTGCTTTATAATGCACACATGGCTAAAAAACTCGACCTAGAACGTATTCTCAGCAAACAAGGTTTCGGCACCCGCAAACAATGCCGCATTATGATTATCAATGAAGAAGTCACCGTTAACGGTGATTTATGCGATGACCCAAGTGCAACATTTGAACTGGAAAACTTAAAATTCACCGTAAAAGGTGAAGCATGGGATTACCGCGAAAAATCTTACTTGATGCTGCATAAACCCAGCAACTACGAATGCTCACACAAAACCCAGCATCACCCGACTATTTATAGTCTATTGCCGCACCCATTAGTGGTTCGCGATGTGCAGTGTATTGGCCGCCTGGATGAAGACACCACTGGCTTAATACTCATTTCAGATGACGGCCAGTTTATCCATCGCATGAGTTCACCCAAACACAAAGTACCAAAAGTGTACGAAGTGACCTGCAAACATAAAGTGAGCGATGAACAAATCGCACATATTCTAAAAGGCGTACAGTTAATCGATGAAGATGCGCCAATCGCTGCGCTAGCTTGCGAAAGAATCAGCGAAAACGTGATTCATATGACGTTAGCAGAAGGCAAATATCACCAAGTCAAACGCATGGTCGCCGCAATTAGCAACCGCGTAGAAGCTTTAAAACGCATTCAGATTGGCGAGTTAAAGTTGCCTGATGATTTGAAAGTTGGGGAGTGGAAATGGTTAAGTGAGGGTGATATGCTGTTGTTGAATGCAAAGTAAATTTACTTAGTTTAGATGCTTTTGAATACTGCCTTCATGATTCATTAGGTGCACAAAACTTATCAACCCATTGTTTAACCAAGATTGTTACTTTTTAATAAAATTAACAATCTGCCTGAATAAAATATTAAATTCTTATTTGGCACCTATTTTACGTTATGCATTTTTTCAGGACTTAGCAACATGACAATTACCGCTCACCTAGATGACCTCAGTGATGAAGGATTAGATATCTTACTTCGTATCGCATTGCATACCGATACGAGACAAATCGACGACTGGCGTTCCATCGGCGCTTTAATTGAGTCACGAAATATTACTGTTACTTACATTAAGGACTCACTGTGGTCAGCAGAAATTCCAGATGATGCGTCTGGAAAGTCTTTTGAGTCAGAGTTTGGGCACAATTCAAGAGTTGCGGTCGCATGCACCGTCATACGTGCTCTCTTTCCCGATGGACCGGCATTTCGTATTTCGAAAGACAAAGCAGCCGAACTTTTTACTGAAAAGTTTCTCAGCAGCTCTACGTGGCAACTCAGTATGCAAATTGCGGGCTTAGAGCCAGAAGACGATGGAAAAATATCCGTCTTTGTCAACTACCCATAACTTGCCAGCGCGCCATCTCTAACTTTACATTCAAACGAACGTTGTGCGATAAAGCTGCAAATGCTGATTACTTCCACGTTTAAATTCACTTTTAAACATTTTTCGCTTTCCAAGCTTTACCCCGTATAATGCCTTCACCCTGCAAAAACCAATCTGTGCAGCGGCCATATTTTTATTTCCCCTATATTTGTTTGTCTCGATTGGTGTTGCAGGAAATGCAACAGGCCAACTTTAGTTTTTTGAAAGTTTTACTTTGTCTATTGCATCTACTCAATCTATTAACACAACCACGCCTGCCGAAACCGTTAACTTGCATTTTAATCAGCTAGGCCTTGCCGAACCTATTCTGCGCGCGATTATCGACGCGGGCTATACCACACCAACACCTATTCAAGCGAAAGCGATTCCCGTTGTTTTAAACGGTGGTGATTTGTTGGCTGGCGCGCAAACTGGCACTGGCAAAACCGCTGGTTTTACCTTGCCTTTATTGCACTTATTGCACTCTAAACCCAAACAAAACAAAGCTGGCCAACCACGTTGCTTAATGTTGACGCCAACTCGTGAATTGGCCGCGCAGATTGAAGAGTCAGTTAAAACCTATGGCAAATATTTAAATTTAAAATCGATGGTCGTATTTGGCGGCGTGAATATTAATCCGCAAATTAACCGTTTAGGTAAACCAATCGATATTTTGGTCGCCACACCTGGCCGTTTGTTGGACTTAGCCAATCAGCGCAAAGTGGATTTATCAGCCGTGGAGTTTTTGGTGCTGGATGAAGCGGATCGTATGCTGGATATGGGTTTTATCCGCGATATTAAAAAGTTGCTGGCCATGTTGCCAAAGCAACGTCAAAACTTGCTGTTCTCTGCGACTTTTTCTGACGAAATTAAAACACTAGCCGATGGATTGTTGCATAAACCGGGTTTTATTGAAGTTGCGCGCCGCAATACTGCATCTGAAATGGTTGAACAGACCGTGCATCTGGTTAAGCAGGCGCACAAAGCCAGCTTGATGAGCTATTTGATTAAAACCAATAACTGGCAGCAAGTACTGGTATTTACCCGCACCAAGCACGGTGCAAATCGCTTGGCTGAAAAACTAATCAAAGACGGCATTCCTGCCGCTGCGATTCATGGCAACAAAAGCCAGGGCGCGCGAACCAGAGCGTTAGCCGAATTTAAAAATGGCGACATCCCTGTTTTAGTGGCGACTGATATTGCCGCACGCGGCTTGGATATTGACCAGTTGCCGCAAGTGGTCAACTTTGAATTGCCGAATGTGCCAGAAGATTATGTGCATCGTATTGGTCGTACCGGCCGTGCTGGTAGCAGTGGCGCTGCGATTTCTTTGGTGGATTTTGAAGAAGCGAAGTATTTAAAAGATATTGAAAAGCTGATTAAGCGCGAAATTCCAAAAGTGGCTGTAGAAGGTTTTCAAGCACCAACGCATTTAGAGCCAGAAGCGCCTCGTGGGCCTAGAAATCAACCACCTAAGGCTAAACAAGCCAAGCGCCCACAAGGTAATGGCCAAAAACCAACGCATTCTAAACCGCAAGGTCAAAAGCCATCACATCAAAAACCTTTTCAAAATATGCAACAGCCAAATGGTAGTAAACCTGCACATCACAGTGGGAATCGAGGTAAATAAGTTTGGATATATGGGTGGATGCTGACGCTTGTCCTGTCGTGATTAAAGAAATTCTATTTCGCGCCGCGATTCGCACAGGAATCAGCACCACACTGGTTGCCAATGCATTTCTTCGCGTGCCGCCCTCGCCTAATATTCGCTCCATTCAGGTGGATAAAGGTTTTGATGTGGCGGATAATTATATTGTGCAAGCCTTGCAAGCGGGCGATTTGGTGATTACGGCAGATATTCCATTAGCTGCCCAAGTGATCGCAAAAGATGCGCATGCGCTTAACCCGCGTGGTGAAATGTATTCGCCAGCGAATATTGCAGAGCGTTTGGCTATGCGTAATATGATGGATGAATTACGCAGCCAAGGTGCAGAGATTGGTGGGCCTGCGGCGTTTAATCTAGCAGATAGACAAGCGTTTGCAGCAGAACTGGATAAGTTTATCGCGCGCCATACAAACATTATCGCTAACAAAATTAGGGGTTAAATGAATGCAAAGCTTACTGCAAAAAATAATATTGATTGTTTTATGTTTTAATTTACTCGCCTGTTCTGATGAGCAAGACAACATCAAAGTTGTAGACAATATAGACGCCAATCAATATCTTGGCACCTGGTACGAAATTGCCCGACTGGATCACAGCTTTGAGCGCGGCTTACAGAACGTCACAGCCAATTACATACAAAATAATGACGGCACAATTAAAGTGATCAACCGTGGTTTTAATACCAAAAAGAATGAGTGGAAAGAAGCAGAAGGCAAAGCTTATTTTGTAGAACCGACCAATAAAGATGGTACTAATACTGGCAAATTAAAAGTATCTTTCTTTGGGCCATTTTACGGTGGCTACAACATTATCGAGCTGGATAAGCCCTATTACAATTACGCGATGGTCACCAGTGGCAAAAATTACTTATGGATATTGTCGCGCACACCACAACTCGCGTATCCCATTAAACAACACTTGATTGCACGTGCCAAAGAGCTGGGGTTTGCAACAGAGGATTTGATTTACGTTGCACAAACCACTGAAATCATCGACTACAAAGCAGGACCGCACGTTAGCCCCTAACCGTATGATTAAATAGAAAAACGCCCAATATGAATTGGGCGTTTTTATTGGTTAATGCTTATTTAGCTTAAAGTACTTATTTTAGCTAAATAATTTTAACCTCTAACTTCTAAGCCATTTCTAACAGATTTAACACCTGCGATTTGAGAAACGACTTGCTCTGCCCTAATTTTAGCGGCTTCGTTATCCACAAAACCACTCAGCATTACTTCGCCATCGCGTGTTTCTACGCTAATTTGCAGGCTTTTTAATTCTTTGGTGGCTAATATTTTAGCTTTGGCTTTTGCAGTAATCACACTGTCATCTATTACTTCGCCTACTGACCTATTTGAGTTGGCGCCTGATTCTGCTGCTGCCGTGTTCACAGGTTCTTGATTAGTCAGCGTTGATTGACCTTGCGTATCAAGACTGTTTTGCGGCAAAACTGCATCCGGGCGTTTACCTGATTTGAAATAGATGTACTCATTCTGGTCAATGTAACCATCATGGTCAGTATCGGCTTGGGCAAATGTTTTCTTGTTAAATGCCTTACCTTTTGAAGCCTCATGCGGTAAAAGCAAGCCATTACCTGTTGTATCCAGCGCTGCAAACTCGGCAGCTAAAGGTGCCATCCAGCTTGTGCTGTATGTTTCCGAGGTTGGTGCCGTATTCACGCTAGTAGAATCCATTGTGTCCGTTGCATCTTCTGCAAAGGTAGTCGCCGCAGTTGTGCTGAAGGCTAAAACAATCACTAAAGCTATTGGTTTGAATGATTTAGTTAAGTTATTTGTTTTCATTATGTTGCTCCTAAAAGTCATGTAGTCAGTTAAGTTAGCTACTTTTATTTAAACGTGCATGGTTC